>ERZ826242.243-NODE-243-length-85056-cov-4.166245_pt1 | contig 85056 bp, 69 predicted proteins | sample MGYA00519871_ERZ826242 | MGnify/ENA primary metagenome ERZ826242 (study PRJEB31778, sample SAMEA3449226) | human gut metagenome | biome: human gut; feature: human-associated habitat; material: faeces | place: United Kingdom | collected 2010/2012 ... | reverse complement strand
CGACTGTGACTTGCCTCATGTCAGTGAGGGATACCGATTTTTCTCCGCCCGCCACTGCCGAAGCAACTTCTTGTAACGTCTACTCACATAAGCATCTTTTTAATTCCCTCTTCAAAGGAAATCATCTGATGAAATCCTGTTATTTCTTTTAGTTTTGTGATATCAGGATCTAGCGATGTCACGCCTTCTGCGTTTGGCGGCCGCTTGCCATACTGGCAGGTGCCTTGTCCGCCGCACAGTGTTCGCATCGTCTCAATATATTCGCGAAGCGGCCTTGTATCTTCACCAGCCACGTTATAGACACCTGCCGGTGCATCACCAGTCAAAAGCTTCACAATTGCATTAACTGCATCGTCAATATAAAGATAATTCCAAAGCTGTGTACATTCACCAAGCTCCATTATACCGCCTTCTTTGAAGGTGCGCATGCAGCTTTCCACAAGTGACCATGGATGATCGCCAGGACCATAAACAGAAAAGACGCGTGTGTGAATATATGTTATGCCAAGCGCTTCTGCACGCATAACAGCCTCTCTTCCCACCTTAGCCTTAGCCTTTCCATACTCAGAAAGCGGATGTAGCTCGTCTGTCTCTCGCATTGTCGTATTTCGCACGCCATACTCTGCCTGTGAACCACAAAAAAGAAAGCGCTTACAGTGGGCGGCAGCTGCCGTCTCAAGCGCATCAAGCGCATAGACGGCATTCATTGACTGAATATCAGCTAGCTTTCTGTTATCACTTCCAGAGCCATCCCAGCCTAAATGCAGCCAATAATCGGCTCTCCCCAGATTATGAGACCATTTTTGTCCGATTTTGCTAAGTTTTTCAGCATTCACTGCCAGTTCTTTCAGCCCACTAAGCTCACACTCTATAATCTCAAGCAGTTCTTTTTTTATTATCATATGCTCTAAATTTTTTTTGCCTGCTGAATTTGGACGAATCAGCGCGCAAACTTCAAAGCCTTGATTAATAAGTGTTTGTACGGCGTGACTGCCGATAAAGCTTGTCGCTCCTGTCACTATTACACGCATATTACTCCTCCGACCAGCGCATAATACTCTTTAACTCTTCTTCCGGAAGAAATGGCGCTAAATCTTCAAGCGGTGCAGAAACCATGCTTCCATCTGGCATTGGCTTTGATGCTGCCTTTGGCTCAAACTTCTGATCCATATCAACCATTACCTCGCAGATAACAGGTCCATTTATGGACAATGCCTTCTCGATTCCCTCACCAAGAGCATCGTTGCTATCAATGCGAATAAATGGGAAACCATATGCCGGCGCTAATTTTGCCATATCTGGGAAACTAAGATCACCGCTATCTTTTCCTATACCAATAAGCGGCTTTCCAAAATAGTTGTTCTGTGTCTGGCGAATGGAATGGTATCCGCCATTATTGATCAGAAAAATCTTGATCGGATACTGGTGATGGATGATTGTCTGCAGCTCTTGAAGATTCATCTGAATACTTCCGTCTCCTGTTACGCAGATGATATCCTGCTCCTTCTCACCTGTCTCCTTGCAATAGCGCTTATTTGCGACACAAGCTCCAATTGCTGCTGGCAGATCGTAACCCATCGATGCAATAGCTGAATTTGAAATAAAACGCTGACCTTTCTTTATAACATAGCCATGACCGCCTACAACACAGGCAGAGCCATTTCCTACTACTGTAATCTGACCCTCATTTAAGCGGCGGCTTTCTTCCTTAATAAATGCATACACATTTGCCGGACTCTTCTGCTCATAGTGCTTTGGCTGAACAACAGGATAATCCTTCTTCCATTTTTCACAAACCTGTCTCCACTCATCACCCTTAAATAATACTTCACCATCTGCAAGCTTTTCATTTAAGCGGCTCTCGAGCTTTTCAAGAAGATCCTTTGCATCAGCCCACACCGGCATTTCTACATGAAGAGACGGCTTTTTCAATTCCTCTGCATCAATATCATTCATAATGACAAATGCATGCTTTGCCCAAGCCGGCCAATCATAATTAACCTGACGAATGCTTAATCGGCTTCCAACTGAAAATAGCAAATCACTGTTTTGTACGGCAAAATTTCCAGCGCGGTCACCCATATTTCCAGCACGTCCTGTGTACAGCGGATGCTCATCCTCCATCAAATCAATGCTGTTCCAGCCAGTCACAACTGGAATGCCAAGCTTATCTGCGACACGGCGAAATACATCAAATGCTCCTGCAATACGTATTCCATTTCCGGCATTTAATACCGGACGCTTTGCCTGACGGATTTTCTCGATAATAGCGTCTGCCTGCTCGTTAGTAACAGACGGAATCGCTGTCAGATTTTCTTTTGACGGATCAAAACCTTCAAGCTCATCTGTCTCAACTGTTGCACCCTGCACATTTAACGGTATATCAAGCCAGCACGGACCTGGTCTTCCAGTCTGTGCAAGATAAAGTGCTTTCTCAACAGCATAGCGAATACGCTTTGGATCAATCACCATCTCACAATATTTTGTCATAGGCTCTACGCTCTTGCAGATGTCATACTCCTGATCGCCAAATGCACGAATGCCAAGGCCTGTGCTTCTTGCCGTTACATCATAGCGTACCTGACCTGAAATAACAAGCATCGGAATAGAGTCAAGCCATCCTCCAACTACGCCTGTGATTGCGTTTGTTCCGCCAGGTCCTGTTGTGACACAGACAGCTGCAATGCGGTTATGGATTCTGGCATAGCTTTCTGCTGCAATGGCACATGCCTGCTCATGATGATTATATACACAGTGAAGTCCCGGCTCATGACCAAGTCCATCATCAAGATGCATTGCACCGCCTCCGGTGATCATAAATACATCTGTAATTCCATTTTGAACAAGCAGTTTTGCAATATAGTTGGATACCTTCATTCTCATAACTTAGCCCTCCAATGCTTCGTGAATTACCTTTGCCATATATTCAATCTTCTCATCTGTCATACCAGGATAAACACCAACCCAGAATGTAGATGTCATAATACGGTCAGTCTGCTCTAAACCACCGACAACACGATATGCCTCTGTTCCACGAATATCATCAAAACAAGGATGCTTTATCAAATTGCCTGAGAACAGCATACGTGTCTGAACGCCGTGTGATTCAATATAGTTCACTACTTTTGTACGATCCACGCCTTCCTTACATGTCATTAAAAAGCCAAACCAGCTCGGATTAGAATGCGCTGCTGCCTCAGGAAGAATCAGCTTATCTGCGCAGTCAGACAAAAGCTCTTTTAAATAAGCAAAGTTATGACGTCTCTTCTCCACAAAAGATGGGAACTTCTTTAACTGTGCACAGCCTACTGCTGCCTGCATATCAGTTGCCTTTAAATTATAGCCAAAATGGGAGTACACATATTTGTGGTCATATCCTAATGGAAGCTGACCATACTGCTTATCAAAGCGATGACCGCAGAAATTATCACATCCCGGAGGACAAATGCAGTCACGTCCCCAGTCTCTAAATGAACGCACAATTCGGTGAAGCAGTGGATTGTTTGTATATACAGCACCGCCCTCACCCATCGTCATATGGTGCGGCGGATAGAAGCTTGATGTTCCTATATCACCAATTGTTCCTGTCAGCTTTTCCTTGCCGTCAATCTCATAGACAGAGCCAAGTGCATCACAATTATCTTCAACAAGCCATAAATTATGACGGTCACAAAATGCCTTTACTGCCTCCAAATCAAATGGATTGCCAAGTGTATGCGCGATCATCACGGCCTTTGTCTTATCAGACAATGCTTCTTCAAGCCTTGTGACATCAATATTGTACTGCGGAATTGTCACATCTACAAACACTGGAACTGCACCATACTGGATTACTGGTGTTACTGTTGTCGGAAAACCTGCAGCAACTGTGATTACCTCATCGCCTCTTTTTACCTGTCGTTCTCCTAATAGCGGAGAAGTCAGCGCCATAAATGCGATCAAATTCGCTGATGAACCAGAATTGACAAGAGAGCAAAAGCGAACACCTAAATATTTTGAAAACTCGCGCTCGAACTCATCTGTATAGCGTCCTGCTGTCAGCCAAAATTCCAGTGAGCTGTCCACAAGATTTACCATCTCCTCGCTGTCATAAACACGTGACGCGTATGGAATACGGTCTCCCTCCTTAAATTCCTTCTTTGTATTATGATATTTATCGCAATAGGCAGCTACTTGTTTGAGAATTTCTTCTCTTGCCTGTTGTTCATTCATATTTTCAAACATTTATTACTGCTCCTCTCCATCTGTTAAAAAGCTTCTTATCTGCTCTCTCATGCAGGCATTCATTTTATCTGCAAGCTCCTTTGGCTCTGCCATATGAGTAATCAGCATATTGTAAAGCTGATACCACTCTACACTCTTTGCCACAGCCTTTTCAATATGCCATGTCGGTTTCCAGCCAAAGACACGCTTTACTCTTGAGCAGTCCAGCTTCAAAAAGCCGGCCTCATGAGGACCGCCGTCGCTCTTATTTTCCCACTGCATGCCTCTGCCCCAGCTCTTACAAAACAGCGTAGTTAATGTACCAGTATCCACACAATCGCAGTCATCTGGTCCTACATTGTAATAGCCGCGAATGGATGGATCCTCCCACTGTTTCTTTACAATTGTCAGATATAAAAACAAAGGCTCCAACACATGCTGATATGGACGAATTGAATATGGATTTCTTACTGTCACAGGCTGCTTAATCACTGCGCTTCTGTAGCAGTCCGGTATAATACGGTCTGATGCAAAATCACCACCGCCTATAACATTGCCTGCTCTTGCAGTAGATACTGCCGTATCACTGTCCGCAAAAAAAGAGCGGATGTAGCTGTGTGTAACCAGCTCCGAACAGGATTTGCTGTTTGAATATGGATCAAATCCGTCCAGCACATCCTCCTCACGGTAGCCCCACTCCCACTCTTTATTCTCATATACTTTATCAGTTGTAACATTTAAAAATGAACGGACACATGAAAATTGACGTGCACACTCTAATATATTGACTGTACCCATCACATTTGTCTCATATGTCTCACGCGGATTTTTATAAGATTCGCGCACAATTGGCTGTGCTGCCAGATGAATCACAATCTGTGGCTGCACACGCTCAAATACTTCCTTTAATAATTCAAAATCTCTAACATCGCCAATAACACTGTCCATCTGATTTTCCAGACGGCAAATTGAAAAAATGCTTGGACTTGTCGGAGGCGCTAAGGAAACACCTGTTACCTTTGCGCCTGCATCAATTAAAATTCTCGAAAGCCATGAACCTTTAAAACCGGTATGACCTGTGATCAGTATTCTCTTATCACGAAAAAATGACATTTCTGTTTTCTGCATTGTTTAGTCCTTCCATGTTTTCCACGGCGCCTTGCCGCTCTCCCACAGTGCCTCCAGACGATTCTTATCACGAAGTGTATCCATACAGGACCAGAAGCCCTCGTGAATATAGCCCATCATCTGACCATCTGCTGCGAGACGCTCAAATGGTTCTCTCTCCAATGGCTGATCATCTCCGTCAATATAATCAAACACACCCGGCTCCATAACCATATAGCCAATGTTGATCATACTGCCATCCTTATCTGATTTCTCACGGAATGCTGCAATCTGTCCCTTATCATCATAATCGATTACACCAAAACGCTGTCCTACATTTGTCATGGAAATTGTAGCAAGCTTTCCATGGGAGCGATGAAACTCGCACAGCTCCTTAATATTGATATTTGAAACACCGTCTCCATACGTCAATAAAAATGGCTCATCTCCGACATATTTGCGGATACGCTTTACACGTCCGCCTGTCATTGTATTTAATCCTGTATCAATAAGTGTTACCTTCCATGGCTCTGAATAATTGTCGTGAAGCTCCATAGAATTATGTGCGAGATCAATCGTAATATCAGATGTATGAAGAAAATAATTTGCAAAATATTCCTTGATCACATATTGTTTATAACCAAGACAGATAATAAAATCGTTGAATCCGTACTGCGAATACTCCTTCATAATATGCCACAAAATTGGCTGATCACCAATCTCGACCATCGGCTTTGGGCGGTTTACGCTCTCTTCGCTGATTCTGGTACCGAATCCTCCTGCCAGTATTACAACCTTCATGCTATTACCGTGCCTTTCTTTTTGTTTGGATATCCTGATTCGGTCAAAATTGCCATTTGACCCACTCTCAGTTGTACTAATAATGGACTCATTTTACCATAGTTAAAGCAAAAAAGCAACCGGATGATTCCGGTCGCTTTTCGCCTTAAGAAAACGTTAAGTTTTTGGAAAATACAAATTAATTATCTGCAAAAGCTGCTGCAGTCCCAGATCTGTGCCCCGAGTGCCTCATAGAACTCACGCTCATGGCAGACCATAAGAATACTTCCTTTGTATTCTTTAAGTGCTGTAAGCAAAGAATCCTTTGCGTCAGCATCTAGGTGGTTTGTCGGCTCATCGAGGATTAACACATTACTCTGGCGGTTCATTAACTTGCACAGACGTACCTTTGCCTGCTCACCACCGGAAAGGACACGCACCTGACTCTCGATGTGCTTTGTTGTCAGACCGCACTTTGCAAGTGCGCTTCGCACTTCGTACTGATTCCATGATGGGAACTCCTGCCAAATTTCTTCGAGGCAGGTACGGCCATTGTCACCGCTTGTTTCCTGCTCAAAATAGCCAATTTCCAGATAATCACCCTGATGAACAGTTCCGCTGTATGGTTTGATCAGTCCTAGAAGACTCTTTAAAAGAGTAGTAAAATACTGCGCAGTAAAGTCGTCTTTCCGATACCGTTTGCACCTACCATGACTATGCGGTTTCCGCGCTCCATAACAAGATCAAGCGGCTTTGTGAGCGGTCTGTCATATCCAATTTCAAGCTGCTCTGTAGTAAATAGGAAGCGGCCCGGTGCACGTCCATACAAAAAGCGAAACTCTGGCTTTGGCTTTTCGGCTGCTAATTCGATCACATCCATACGATCAAGCTTTTTCTGACGGGACATTGCCATGTTTCTTGTTGCAACTCTTGCCTTATTTCTGGCAACAAAGTCCTTTAACTGAGCAATTTCCTGCTGCTGACGGTTGTATGCTGCCTCTATCTGTGCTTTCTGTACAGCATGAACCTCCTTGAAGTGGTCGTAATCTCCTACATAGCGGTCAAGCTTTTGGTTTTCCATGTTGTAGATTAAGTTTACAACACTATTTAAGAACGGAATATCATGAGAAATTAGAACAAAAGCATTCTCATACTCCTGCAGATAACGGCGTAGCCATTCGATGTGCTTTTCATCCAGATAATTAGTCGGCTCGTCAAGAAGAAGGATATCCGGCTTTTCAAGAAGAAGCTTTGCGAGAAGGACTCTTGTTCTTTGACCTCCAGAAAGCTCGGTGACATCGCGCTCTAAGCCAAGTGCATCCAGCTCAAAGGCTCTTGCAACCTCCTCTACCTTTGCATCAATCATATAGAAATCGTGCATCGTCAGAAGATCCTGAATCGTACCCATCTCTTCCATCATGACAATCAGATCATCCTCAGAAGCATCTGCCATCTCTTCACAGATCTGATTCATGCGCGCTTCCATGTCAAATAAAAAGCTGAATGCATTCTTAAGCACATCACGTATTGTCTGACCTGGTTCTAATACAGTGTGCTGATCAAGATAGCCAACACGCACATTTTTTGCCCACTCAATTTTTCCCTCATCTGGCATCAATTTGTTTGTAATGATGCTCATGAATGTTGATTTTCCCTCTCCATTTGCACCAACAAGGCCGATATGCTCTCCTTTTAATAAACGAAATGACACATCTGTAAAAATTGCTCTGTCTCCAAATCCGTGAGATAAGTGTTCTACATTTAAAATACTCATATTATCTTTCTCTATATCCTTCTTTATATTTTCATTTTGGCGTCGTTATTTTTATTTTGCGCCGCCATTATTTAGCAAACTCTCTGCGTAATATACTGTCTGCATCGCATCCTTGCCGTAGTAGTCTGCACCGATCATATCTGCGTATTCCTTTGTCAGTACGGCACCGCCGACAACAATCTTGCACCATGGTGCTGCTTTTCTTACCTGGCGAATAGTCTCTTCCATATTTACAACTGTGGTAGTCATAAGCGCACTCAAGCCAAGAAGTGGTGCATGTGTCTCTACTACCTTTTCTGCTACTGTCTCAGGCGGTACATCTTTTCCAAGATCGATCACATCATATCCATAGTTTTCCAGAAGAACCTTAACAATATTCTTTCCGATATCGTGGATATCTCCCTTAACTGTTGCAATTACAACAGTGCCCTTCTTTTGCTGATCGCTGCCCTTTGCCTCCATAAATTCCTTTACGGCAGCAAAACCGGCCTTTGCGGCCTCGGCACTCATCAAAAGCTGCGGCAAAAACATGGTTCCTTTCTCGAAGCCCTTTCCTACAATATCAAGTGCCGGTACAAGCTCTGTATTGATGATCTCAAGCGGCTCCTTTTCTTCAAGCATCTTCTTTGTCACCTTATAGGCTGGTTCCTTAAGACCTTTGATGATACATGTCTTTAAATCCATACCGCCAGATGTGCTTCCTGGGGCTTGCTTTTCAGATTTATCTGCGGCTGCACCTGCCTTTACTGTAGTGGATACAACCTTCATAGCAGAATACTTTTCAACATATGACATACACTGCGCATCATAGCCGCCGAGTACGCGGAAGGTATCATATGCCTGCATCATAGCCTGTGAATTTGGATTTACTATTCCTGCTGAAAGACCTGCCTGCATCGCCATTGTAAAGAATGCTGATGTGATGATCTCACGCTGCGGCAGTCCAAAGGAAATGTTTGACACGCCAAGCACAGTACGTCCGCCCTGTGCCTTTATGCGGCGCACAGTTTCAAGTGTAACATTTGCGGAATTACTGTCAGTACTCATAGTCATCGTAAGCGCATCAATTACGATATCCTTTCTTGCAATACCATAGCTCTCACCAGTCTTATAAATCTTCTCTGCAATAGCCAGACGTCCCTCAACAGTATCAGGAATGCCGTCCTCATCGAGTGCTAATCCTACTACGACACCACCATATTTTTTTGCCAGTGGGAACACCTGCTTCATGATCTCCTGCTTTCCGTTTACGGAGTTGATCATCGGTTTTCCGTTGTAGATACGAAGTGCCTGCTCCATTGCCTCCATATTTGTGGTATCAATCTGAAGCGGTGCATCAAGAATGCTTTGTAATTGATAAACAGTTTCCTTCATCAATTCCGGCTCATTGATCTCTGGCAGTCCAACATTAACATCAAGAATCTGTGCACCTGCATCTGACTGCTTTACACCCATCTCCAGAATATATTCCATGTTTCGGTCACGAAGTGCCTGCTTAAACTTTGACTTTCCAGTAGGGTTTATACGCTCACCTATTAGCATTGGCATCTTTCCAAGCTCAACTGCATGAGAATATGATGAAACAAGTGTCAGGTTCTTATCGGTAAGCGGCTTTGGCACAGCCTCTTTGCAGGCTTCAACAAGCGCTTTAATGTGCGCCGGCGTTGTTCCGCAGCAGCCGCCCATAAGCCATGCGCCTTCCTCTGCAAATATCTTCATATCCTCGGCAAACTCAGCCGGATCCACGTCAAATACGGTCTTTCCATTTTCACTTCGTGGAAGACCGGCATTAGGATTTATAATTAATGGTATTGATGCGCTTTTTGCCAAGCGCTCAAAAATTGGCTTCATTTGCTTTGGTCCAAGGCCGCAGTTCATACCAAATGCGTCTGCACCAAGACCCTCAAGCAATGCTGTGACTGCCTCTGGTGTCGCTCCTGTCAGCATCTTGCCATTTTCACCAAAAATAACAGTTGCCATAACAGGAAGATCACTGTTTTCCTTTGCTGCAAGCATAGCTGCCTTTAATTCATATGTATCGCTCATCGTCTCGATAAGAATAAGATCAGCTCCTGCAGCTGCTCCTGCCTTTATAGTTCTTGCAAATATCGATACTGCATCTTCAAAATCAAGTGTGCCAAGTGGCTTTAAAAGCTTTCCCGTCGGCCCCACATCAAGTGCGACATAGCCATCCTTACCTGTTTCCTCGACTGCCTTTTTCGCATTCTGCACGCCTTTTGTTACGATTTCTTCAAGATTATCCGGAAACTTTAACTCATTCGCACCAAATGTGTTTGCCAAAATGATGTCTGCTCCTGCGTTTAGATAATCTCGGTGCAATTCTCTTATAATATCAGGATGCTCCAGATTCCAGTTTTCAGGCAGCTCACCAGCTTCAAGCCCGCGTTCCTGCAAAAGCGTACCCATACCGCCATCAAAAAAGACAATTCGCTTTCCCAGTTCATTTAATATATTTTTCTTCATAAATTCCTGTCCTTTCAAAAGCACAAGGTTTTTCTAACTATCCCTGTTGTTTCTGTTTGCTGCTTATGCATCACGGCGAAAGCTGCAGTCTTTTTTGCTGCAGGCCTCGCATCCTTCTGTGACGCATCCTGTTCTGATATGGCTTAAGCCCATCAAAGCTGTAACAGATTTTTCAGGCTGCATTACGCCGCCTTCCGAAAGAAATAGACCTATTGTTTTCTGTGCATTAAGTGCCTTCAAAAATGATGACTGCACATCCAAAGACAGATCTCCGTAACCAGGACTATACCTTGGACGCACAAAAAGGCCGTCTTTCGCAGCCTCTTTTTCAATATTCTTTTGACACAAGTTGCAATAGCACTCTATGGCCTCTGCTGCCGTTGACTGAAGTACTGCTGCCTTTGTGATATTTAATCTCAGATAACGTTCCATCAAACGATCTATTTCATGACCAAGCGTTGCCGCAAAGAAAATGACCTCGCTGCAGTCTTTTAAGTTTCGTTCCAGACTGTTGCTTAAAAGCTCCACACCACCTGCCTGCATATGACCTGCAGACAGATGTGTAAGTGCAAAACGCCGATATATATGGCGCGGCTGAGCCGTCCGCGCAACATCTTCCATGCACTGATGAATTAACATCATAACCTGTTCGTCCGGCTGTATCTTTTTGTAACCGAGATAGCGAATAATCTCGCGTTCTCTCATCTGATTTATATCAATCATTTTAAAATCTCCGAAAGATTCTTCTGAATAGCCTCTGCAATCTGCGGCTTATTCATAGAATATACGTGAATGTGGTTGATTCCGTTTGCAATCAGATCAATGATCTGATCAGTTGCATAGGCTATACCTGCCTGCTCCATTGCCTTCGGGTTGGAACCAAAACGATCAACCAGATTTAAAAAGCGCTGCGGCATACTGCATCCAGAAAGATCACGTGCAGTCTCCACCTGCTTTGCTCGTGTGATTGGCATGATACCTGGAATCACAGGAACACTTATGCCCTGTTCTCTGACACGATACAAGAAGTTAAAGAAAATATTGTTGTCAAAAAACATCTGCGTTGTCAAAAACTCACATCCGGCATCTACCTTCTTCTTAAGGTTTATAATGTCCTCACTTTTATTTGCTGCCTCCACATGTCCCTCTGGATAGCAAGCTCCTCCTACACAGAAATCGCCATAGGCTTTGATTTCAGATACAAGTTCTGACGCATAATGAAAATCAACAAATGGATCTCCCTCAAAATCTCTCGGACGATCACCACGCAGAGCCAGCACATTTTCAATTCCTGCTGCCTTCATCTCATCTAATGTGTTATGAATATTTTCCTTTGTTGCGCCTACACATGTTAAGTGTGCAATCGTTGTTACGCCAGTTGTGTCCTGAATCCCTTTTGCAATTGCAACAGTATTCTTTCTTGTGTTTCCACCTGCTCCATATGTAACGCTCATATAGCTTGGCTTTAATGCAGCAACGTCAATCGTTGCCTGACGAACTGACTCAAACTGTGCATCTGTCTTTGGCGGAAATACCTCAAAAGACAGTGTGATTTTTCCATTTGACAATATTTCATTTACTTTCATTATTTCTTAATTCCTCTTTCCTCTATATGGTGTGTTCTGTCGCATCCCTGTTATACTGCAGATGTCTGTTTGCTAATGATGCTCTGTTCACTCCCCGCTACAGCTTGTTTGTCGAGCTCATTTATCGTAAGTATAGCATGGATTTTACTTCATGAAAAGAAGATTTTCTCAATGGTTTGATATTGATATAAACTATACCAAAAGTACTTGCTGTCCTCTTTATTTTCCACTATGATAAACAAAAAAGGAAAGGATCTGGATTATAACGATGAAAAAACAGGCTACTAAAATCAAGATTTGCGGACTGACAGAAGAAAAAGAGGCTGATTATCTCAATCAAATTCATGCAGATTTTGCAGGTATGGTCGTTTTTTTTCCTAAAAGCAAAAGAAATATCTCACTTGATCAGGCAAAAAAAATAAAGTCAGCACTTCTACCTGAAATAAAAACAGTCGCCGTGACAGTCTCACCAACACTTGCACAAATAAGCCAAATTGCAGAGGCCGGCTTTGACCTTATTCAAATTCATGGTGATCCTGTCGATCTTGATATAAAAACTGCTAAGTCCATCTGCGAATATACAAGTAAGTTTTCTCTTCCTATATTAAAAGCATTTAATGTCTCTGATATTGACAGCTATAACTACTGGCAGTCATGTCCGTCTGTCGCTGGCTTTGTATTTGATGCAGCTAAACCTGGAAGCGGCAAAACATTTGACTGGACTCTGCTAAAAAATCTTCCCAGGTCAAAAAAGCTTTTCATGCTGGCCGGCGGGCTGGCACCTGAAAATGTTTCAAATGCGATCTTTTTTTTGCATCCTGATGGTGTGGACGTATCATCTGGTGTGGAATTTTTAGAAAAAGACCGCCCCGGCAAAGATCCTTATCGCATACAGGCCTTTGCCGAAGCGGTACAATTTGCAGATAAATTTACCTCAAAAACACTTATCGATTTGAAGTAATCTTTTCTGCCTTTTCAATTGCTGCATCAATATTCGGGCTAAAATTTTCTTTTCCAATTAATGTGTCAAAGCCAGCCTTTCTAATAACACGCATTGGCTGATCGTTTACATGTGAAAGAATGAGCGTTATCTTCTTTTTCCTGCATTTCTCATAAAGAGACGTTAATGAGTTCATTGCTGTACTGTCAAGTGCCGGAACACCTCTCATTCTAAGAATCAGGCATTTTGTCTTTTCTGTTACTGCAATCAGACCAATCTGATCTGCAGCACCAAAAAACAATGGACCTGTAATCTCGCATACACTGATTGATGATGGAATATCGCGCATACGCGCACGCTCTGCATCGCGAACCTCATCAGAAATCTCATCTGTATGACTCCAGTTACGCACACCAGTCTCATCACTCATGCGCTTCATAAATAAAAGACAAGCCAGTACCATGCCAACTTCAATCGCAACAACAAGATCAAATACAACTGTCAGCATAAATGTAATGACAAGCACTGCAATATCACTTTTTGGTGCCGTCTTTACAAGACGCACAAATGGACGCCACTGACACATGTTATAAGCAACAATAAATAAAATTGCAGCAATCGTCGGCATCGGAATCCAGCCAGCATATGGCATCAGCACAAGAAGCACTAAAAATAATACAACAGCGTGTACCATTCCAGCTACAGGTGTGCGACCTCCATTTTTAATGTTTGCTGCAGTACGTGCAATCGCACCTGTTGCCGGGATTCCTCCAAAAAGCGCAGATGCAACATTTCCTGCTCCCTGTGCAGCAAGCTCCATGTTGGAACGGTGATTTCCATTAATCATGCCATCTGCCACCACACATGAAAGAAGTGACTCGATTGCTGCCAAAATTGCAATTGTGAATGCATTGGGAAGTGCCTTCTGAATTACTTCAAGGCTAAGCTTTGGCAAATGGAATGATGGAAGGCTGCTGTTTATTGTATACAGATCGCCAATTGTATTTACCTGAATCGGCATCAGCTTCACCATTAAAATACCAACTGCAACGGCTGCTAATGACGGTGGAATCTTCGCAAGCATCTTTACCTTTGGCATAAAAATAAGAATTGCCAGACATACTGCTCCCACAAAAACAGCATCGGTTTCAGATCTTCCATGAAACTATCCCCCTCATTTTGTGCGTTTTTTTCGCCTTTACAGCGCACACGATGGCTATTGTATCATGTATAATTATAAACTGTCTACCCGTTTTTGCTCACAATTACGCGATTATTCGCTATGTACGCGATTTTGTACAAAAATAATTACTGTACTGCCATACATGTTCCAATTAGTCTGCAGCTGTCCATTCTTCTAAACCTAAGCGCAGTCCCTCTTCCATTAATAGTATTTAATGCATATCCTTTTTCTGAAATATGGAATTGGCGAAAGTACAGACGATGATTATATAAAAACAATGCATTTTCTCCCTCATTTGGAAATTTATCTGATAACAATAAAACATCATTTTTACAATATCTCGGTGAAAAATGATCGTTTGGAAGACGCATCGCCATATATACGTTTTCACAGGCTGTCTTTACATGTTCTACATCAAAGCTTGAAAAAGCTGCTCCATCTGATGTTTCCACTGCCGGAATCAGACATGGAATCTCACGTTCCTCGTTTACATCTACTCCTGCCTGCCACTGCGCTTCAATTTCTGCGATTGCACGTATAAATTTCTTTCCATGCTCTCCGCTTTCACGATAAGCAAATAAAAGCTGTTCTTCCTCCTCTCGCGGACTTTCCCCCATCAGGCTTTCCATTGATACATCCAATGTACGGCTAAGTGCCAAAAGTGTGTCTACTCTTGGATTTCTCGCTCTCCTGTAAATGATATTACGAATCGTTTCGATTGGGACATTCGACAGCATAGACAGTTTCTCTAGTGTCAATCCCTTTTTGTCCATCATTGCCTTTAGCTGTTTGTCAATCATTTTACAATTCCTCCCATTTCACTCTTGTTATTTTTTCCCATTTGAAGTATTCTATTACCATGAAGACTAAAAAATACAACGTCTTGGAATGAAACTATCGTATCACATGTAATTTGTAGTATGGTAGCTAAGATTACACTTTTAGTCGTTTCTACGCATGTACAAAATACCGAAAACTATACGAAAGAGACTATACAATTTTATGACACAGCAAAAAATTCTATTAAATTTTATTGATAACATTGAAAAGGAACGTGTCAGGCTCAATCTGACACAGGCGCAGATGGCTCAGAAACTTGATATGTCTGTGTCCAATTATAAAAAACTAATTGCCGGTCAATATAGGCGTCCGAACCTTTTTCTGGCTCAGCGCCTGTATGAACTGACCGGCAAGCTGCTATTTGAATTTTTCGATTTTGATTCGCCTAAGCTAAATGCAATTTCAAAGTTTATGAAGCTGTCTGATACTCAATGCTCATTCATAGAGGGCATAATAGATTTTGAGCTTGCATTTTCAGCAAGTAAAGAAGAAAATACTGACGATTACCTGACTGTTTTGATTCCAACAGGCAATTGCGAGGATGGCATGATATGGGATTCTGCAAACGTCCGTAAAGTAAACATTGCACCTTATCGAAAACGCTATGGTTCGCAAATCAATGCCGGAGTTGAAGTCACTTCTAATCATTTAACTCCCGTTTACCATATGGGAGATATTCTGCTCATCTCACGCCGTCCTCCGCGCGATGGCGATACTACAATCTTTTTAAACACTGAAAATGGCCGTGCCTACCTGCGCCGTTTTATTCAGCAGGTTCCCCGTATTCTTCAGCCAATTAACGGATATGGCGAATCATTCTATATTGATCCCTATAATGAAGATGAAGTAAAAAAATGGGTCAAGTATGGCGTTGTTCTAACAAAAATGCGTGAATAAATCAGTCTTCAGGAAAACAAATTGCTGTTGCATAGGCATCAAGATATTGTGTGCCCGCTGCTGTTACAAGATTTAGCTGTGTAATCTGACACTGGTAGACCTCTTTTGTGCTGACACCATCCTCGGCCATACATGTTGTAAAGTTATGAAGAATCAAATCTTCTCCATTTTCCTGTCCGATATACATAACCACATGATTTTTCATTACAAGCAGCGTTCCTGGCTTCATAGACTGAATTTTTTCCAGCTTTTCTTCCTGTGTCATGCCTTCAAGTGATACAATTTGTGTTCCTGTCTGTGCCATGCTGCCTGTATTTCTTGGCAAAATGATTCCAAAACATCTGTAAATGGCATTCATTGTTGAAGAGCAATCCATATCTCCATTGGAATCTCCCCAGCCATAAGCCATTCCAACTAACTTTTTAGCCTGATCAAGAATATTTTCCTGAGTCATATCAAGATAGCCAAAATGAATGCCATCCTGAGCAGTCTCAACATTTGTTATCACAAGTTGGCCTTTGTCATCTTTCTGTGGGATGGATACCATAAGTATGCCTTCAGATTCCTCCTTTGCCGGAAGTGCTGTTCCCATGCGAAGTGTTACATTGGTACCTGCGAGTGTCAGTCTGGCATCTGTCACAACAGCTCGTTTAGTCTCCTGCCATTTTTTTAATTCGTCAAGTGTGCAGCATGCGATTTTATCTGTTTCTACCCAGCCTCTATAATTTTGTGCCTGTACAAAACTCCAGATTCCGTCTGCAGTCTGATGAACGATCACTGCTGCTTCTCCTGTCATAAGCATACTTTCTTGAAAATAATCAAATGAATGTGCATCTAATGAAGTGGATGCTTTTTTCCATGTTGGAAAAGCTCGAACTGCCGCATTTTGTGTGATAACACCATACTTAAGTGTAATAGGATCCAAGATTCCCTCTAAATTTCTTCTTGCAAGAATCTCATCCTGTGCTTCTTTAGTCACCGGCTCTCCCTCTAGGTACGGCCAGTTTCCATACGTATATGTTTCAATCCAAAGACGCACATCATCTGCTGCGACATCTGTAAGCTGTGTCACATCTGCGACACCTGATTTTGAGTTTGCCATAGTAGCCTCGTTAATCTGCTGATAAGCTAAAGCTTTTGTTGATTCCTCTTCAAGCGTCTGTTCAGCCTTTTGATCTCCTGCTTCCTTATCCTTAATTTCTTCAGCATCCGTTTCATTTGCTGTAAGTGTCTGACTTTCCGATGATGCTGCCGATGGCTTTGCTGCTAGTTCCTGTGTCTTTTTTTGAAGTCCCATCGTATTAACAGCATCCACAATACCTAATCCATGTCCGCTCTCTGGCTCTAGTCGAACACTTCCTAACACTGCCCATAACAGCACGCCTCCAAGCAGTACCACACAGGCAGACATTCCTATAATAAGTGGCTTTAGGCTAAGACCTCTTCTTTTATTTTTATGCGGTTGTTTTTTTCTTCTCAATATTCTCCGCCTCCTGTCTAAAACAAAAACAATATATCAGTTATCCTGTTCTTTAACTTATCATACCATTTTTCTCTTTTATTATGTTTTAAAGATTTCTTACAATTCATGTAAAAAATAATTAATGTATCTTATCACACGCCAATGGAATTTTAAAATTTATAGTATCTATTTTATGATAATTGATACTATCAGTTTCTTTACCGTGTTCTTTGCAATTTATAGTATATAAATTAACAATCTTGCTATCTTAAATCTGTAAACTCATATTTTTACAGATTTATTTTTGTAGTATTTACATGAATGAAGAAAAAGGAAGAGAAAACTGATATGTCTGAATTTACGTTAATTGTTGGAAAAAGGATCCGAAAAGCAAGAAAAGCAAAAAATTTGACACTTGAAGAGCTTGCTGAATGCTGTGGACTTCATCCTGCATATATTGGTCAGCTTGAGCGCGGTGTAAAAAATGCATCGTTATATACACTTGAAAAGATTGCATGTGCACTTGAGCTTTCTTTAACTGACTTGGTTGGCAACAGTGATATTGTCACAGAAACGGCAAAAACCAACATTCCTGCTGATTGCAGAAGTATCATCTGTACACTCCCGCCACAATCACATGAGCTTGTTTATGAACTGCTAAAGCAGATTATCAACCTTGAGCGCTGATGGTGCTTAAACTCAAATGGTTCGTAAAATTCATAAAAGAAAAATTAAAAACAAGGAGATTGACTATGTCTGATATTGCCGAAGCTGTTGGAAAACGAATTTATGCCATTCGAACATCAAAGCACATGAGCCGTAAAGATCTTGCCAAACGCTCTGGACTTCATCTTACCTATATCGGTCAGCTTGAGCGCGGTGAGAGAAATGCGACGCTGGCAACACTTGAAAGTGTCTCTTACGCACTTAATGTACCGATTGAGCGCTTTGTTGAATATATTACACCCGGAATGGCTTCGCAGGAGACTGCTGCAAATGAATGCTATAACTTGATTTTAGAGCAGACACCGCGCACACAAAAGCGGCTTCTTGCAATTCTCCAAAATATGGCACAGCTTCACCAAATACAATAAATTCTAATTTTCAAAAAAGAGTCACGCGGAAGTTTAGCGTGACTCTTAATATTACTTGTTTTATTTTTTTTCGCGGTTTAAATATAAAAGCGGAAGTCCGATACAACAAATTCCACCAACTATATTTCCAAGTGTAACCGGAATAAGATTTTTTATCAGAAAGCTTCCCCAGCTTAACTGTGATAACTGTGCTTCTGTGTAGCCATACAGTTCCATTGCTTTATTTACGTAGTCTGGATTCATCTTGCAAAACAGACCTGCTGTTATGTAATACATATTAGCAACGCAGTGCTCAAAGCCTGCTGTTACAAACAGCATGATTACAAAGAAAGATACAAGCAGCTTTCCGCTGATATCTTTTGCGCAAATTGCCATCAAAACAGCTGCGCAAACTAAAATATTACAAAGAATGCCAGATGTAAATGCCTTGCCAAATGACAGTGTTGCCTTTCCATATGCCACCTTAATTGTGTAAGCACCAAGTCCACCTGCTGAATAATCAAGCTGACCGCTGCAGTAAACTAATGCTGTAAAAATCAGTGCTCCTGCAAAATTTCCAAGAAATACAAGTACCAAAACACGAATGCAGTCTGCCACAGAAATATGTTTTTCAGCAACACCAAGTGCCATTAAACAGTCACCAGTAAACAGCTCTGCCCCCAGCAGAATTACCATCATCAAACCTACTGGGAATACAACTGCCGCAGTAAGTCTTGCAAGTCCTACATTTGCAACAGAATGTGCTGCCACGCTGCTCGCTGCTGCACCCATTCCAATCATCATTCCAGCTAACATTGCTTTTCCAAACAGCTTGCCAATCGATGTAGCTGCCTTCGCTTTGCACCCCTGTGCATAGCTTTTAGTTGCTTCTTTTACAGATAAAAAGCCTTCCATAGTAAAATATCCACCTGTCTTTTTTATTCCAGTCGGGATTTCCCGCCATCTTTTCTATTATATCACAATTTTTTTTGATTGAACAGCAAATTTTTAATGACATATCCTTTTCAACTGTGCTATACTAAAGTAAAATGTAGCTATGATTTTCTAAATAGTTACATTAAAATCAACTTCAAAAGCAGAAAGGTATGGTTTTCACTATGCGTATTGTCATAAAAATTGGTACTTCCACTCTTGCTCATAACACCGGACGACTTAATATACGACGTACAGAGGTGCTCTGCAAGGTAATCAGTGATTTAAAAAATGCCGGGCATGAAATTGTCATGGTCTCATCTGGTGCCATAGGTATGGGTGCCGGCAAGCTTTCATTAAAGGAGCGACCATCTGATATGCCAACAAAGCAGGCAGCAGCAGCTGTAGGTCAGTGTGAGCTTATGTATACATATGATAAGCTTTTTGGTGAATATAATCACACAGTTGCCCAAATCCTTTTAACTAGTGAAGATATTGAGCACGATGACAGACGGCAAAATGTGGAAAATACAATGGAGCGTCTGCTTTCTCTTGGCGCAATTCCAATTATCAATGAAAATGATACAATCTCTACTTCTGAAATTGTAATCGGCGACAACGATACGCTTAGCGCAATTGTAGCAAGCACTGTTCACGCTGATTTACTCGTGCTTCTTTCTGATATTGACGGACTATTTACGGCTGATCCAAGAAAAGATCCTTCTGCCACGCTTATTCCTACTGTTTGTGAAATCACACCTGAAATTAAAGCTATGACCTCTGGTGCAGGCACAAATCTTGGAACTGGCGGCATGACTACAAAAATTCAGGCTGCACAGATTGCAACAGAAAATGGCATTGACATGGTTATTGCAAACGGAGCTGACCCTGTTATCTTATATGATATCGCAGATGGAAAACAAGCCGGAACACGTTTTCTTGCGCAGAAAAAAATGCTTTAAAAGAAAGGACTAAACGCATTATGAAAGAAACAAAATGTATTTTACAGGAAGCCAAGGCAGCTGTTTCTTCTCTGGCGGTTTTGAAAAGTGAAGAAAAAAATAAAGCGCTTCTTGCTATGGCAGATGCACTAATTGCTGACACTTCTTCTATTCTTTGTGAAAATAAAAAAGATATGGACGCAGCAAAGGACACTATATCTTCTGTCATGCTTGACCGACTAAAGCTTGATGAATCACGCATACGCGCTATGGCAGACGGCATCCGTGCTGTCGCTGCACTTCCTGATCCTGTTGGCCGCATTCTTTCTGATGAAACTCGCCCAAACGGACTTCATATTCAAAAAGTCTCTGTACCAATGGGTGTTATCGCTATTATTTACGAAAGCCGCCCAAATGTTACATCGGATGCTGCTGCTCTAGCTTTAAAATCTGGAAATGTCTGCGTACTTCGCACAGGAAAGGAAGCCTTTCACAGTGCTTTTTCAATTGTCACTGCACTTAAAAAAGGGCTTCATAGCTGTGGCATAAATGAACAGGTCATAAACCTGATTGAGGATACAAGCCGAAAAAGTGCACTTGACTTAATGCGTGCCGTTGGTTTTATTGATCTTTTGATTCCACGCGGCGGTGCAGGACTTATAAAGGCATGCGTAGAGCAGGCGCTTGTTCCTTGTATTCAGACAGGCACTGGAATCTGCCATATCTATGTGGACAAGGATGCCGACCTTTCCATGGCACTGCGAATAGTTGAAAATGCAAAAATGAGCCGTCCTTCTGTGTGCAATGCTGCCGAGGTTTGTCTTGTGCACCGTGATGTGGCAAAGAAATTTCTTCCTATGCTGCAAAAAAGCTTGTGTGACCCATCTCGCGAGCATCCTGCTAAGCTTCTCCTTGATAAAGAAGCTCTTTCAATTATTGATGGTACTCCTGCAGATGAGAATGATTTTGATACGGAATTTCTCGACTATATTCTCGCTGTGCATGTCGTAAGTGATGTGAACGAAGCAATTGCACATATTGCTTCCCACTCTACTCATCACAGTGAATCAATCATCACACAGAATGAACAGACTGCTGCTCTATTTACAACACTTGTGGACAGTGCTGCCGTCTATGTCAATGCATCAACTCGCTTTACTGACGGAGGTGAATTTGGTCTTGGCTGTGAAATGGGAATTTCAACACAGAAGCTTCACGCGCGCGGTCCAATGGGGCTTCGTGAGCTGACAGCTTATAAATATGTTATCACTGGAAATGGACAGACCCGTTGACAAAAGCATCACTCTATCTTAACATACTTCTAGACGGCTGCAGCTATTATCTGATGTCCGTTTAAATAAATATACTTGGAGGAATTATGGAACACTTAATTATCCCAGAGGGCTATGAACCAGCTTTAAATCTGCATGATACACAGATTGCCATCAAAACAGTCAAAGATTTCTTTCAGGATCTGCTCGCAAAGCAGCTAAATTTGCTTCGCGTATCAGCACCGCTATTTGTTGATCCGGCTTCCGGCTTAAATGACAACTTAAATGGTGTTGAGCGCCCTGTATCCTTTGACATTAAGGAGCAAAGTGGTTTTAATGCTGAGGTTGTACACTCTCTCGCAAAGTGGAAGCGCTATGCTTTAAAGGAATATGGCTTCTCAAATGGTGAAGGTCTTTACACCGATATGAACGCAATTCGCCGTGATGAGACTACAGATAATATCCACTCCATCTTTGTTGATCAGTGGGACTGGGAAAAAATCATCTCAAAAGAAGATCGAACACTCGACACTTTAAAGTCCGTTGTCCGTGATGTATACAAGACACTTAGAAAGACAGAAATGTACATGGCAATCCAGTATGATTACATAGAAGAAATTCTTCCTAAGGAAATTTTCTTTATTACTTCTCAGGAGCTACTTGACATGTACCCGGACAAGACTCCAAAAGAGCGTGAATATCTGATCACGAAAGAAAAAAAGGCTGTCTGCCTGATGCAGATTGGTGATAAGCTTGGAAATGGCGAGCCGCATGACGGACGTGCACCAGATTATGATGACTGGGCACTCAACGCCGATATTCTTGTCTACTATCCAGTTCTTGATATTGCTCTTGAGCTTTCCTCCATGGGTATTCGTGTTGATGAGAACTCTCTTCGCACTCAGCTTGATAAGGCTGGCTGCCCAGAGCGCGCCAACCTTGCTTTCCAAAAGGCAATACTAAATAAAGAACTTCCTTACACTATTGGCGGCGGTATTGGTCAGTCTCGTATCTGTATGTTCTTCCTTCGCCGTGCCCACATCGGTGAGGTTCAGTCCTCTATCTGGCCGGCTGATATCAGAAAGGAAGCAAAAAAGCACAATATTACATTGCTTTAATGCATATCAAAAAAAGTGCCTTGGATATCCATGGCACTTTTTTTATATTTCTCGTCACTAATATTTATCAGCGTCTCCACGTATCGCGTGACAAAAGAATCAAAATTGGAAAAATTTCCAATCGTCCAGCCAGCATATCAAAAATTAGTACAATTTTTGCCAGCGGACCATAAATTGAGAAGTTACATGTCGGGCCTACTAATTCAAGACCTGGTCCGATATTATTAAAGCAGGCAAGTACAGCTGAAAAATTAGTTCCAACAGAAAAACCATCTATTGAAATAACTAGCAGACTAAACATAATAATAAGTACATATGCAGCAAGATAGGCGTTTGTATTTTCAAGCACCTTCTCTGATACGACCTGCTTGTTGCTGCGCACTGCCTGGATTCGCTGCGGACGAAGCATTTTCTGGATGTTTCTTCTAAGACTCTTAAAGACAAGCAAAAGTCTTCCGCACTTAAAGCCTCCGCCTGTACTTCCTGCACAGGCACCCACTACCATCAGACATAATAGGATTGACTTTGAAAAACCTGGCCACAAATCAAAGTCTGTGGTAGCAAAGCCTGTAGTCGTCACAATACTGGCCACCTGGAAAAATGCGTGGCGTATTGTCTCTTCAAGTGTTCCATAAAAGCCTCTCAGGTTAATCACAATCAAAAGCACACTGCCCAGTACCATTCCAACATAAAGACGAAGTTCCTCATCTTTATATACACTCTTTACCTGCTTCATGATCAAAAGATAATAGCAGCTAAAATTCACACCGAACAGCAGCATGAACACTGTACATACATTTTGAATATATGGACTGTAGCTTGCCATACTATCATTTTTTACACCAAATCCACCAGTTCCAGCTGTTCCAAATGCTGTACACACAGCCTCTAATACAGGCATTTTTCCAACAATCAAAAGCAGGAAATCCACTACTGTCAATACAATGTACAAAATATATAAAATTCCGGCTGTACTTCTGATTCTTGGAACAAGCTTTGCAACATTAGGTCCCGGGCTCTCTGCTCGAAGCAGATGCATTGTAAAACCATCATTTCGGCCGCTGACAGGAACAACTGCAAGTAAAAATACAAGAACACCCATACCGCCAACCCAGTGGCTAAAGCTTCTCCAGTAAAGCATTCCATTTGAAAGACCTTCTACATTCGATAAAATAGATGCACCTGTTGTCGTAAAACCAGATACAATCTCAAATAATCCATCAAGATAAGACGGAATTTCACGTGAAATCCAAAATGGAAGACAGCCCAAAAGACTCATTACAATCCACGCGAGTCCGACACAAACCATACCTTCTCTTGCATAAAAGCCTTTTTTGGCTTTTCTTGCAAAAAACATAAGCACACCTGCCACTGCTAAAATCACAATGATACTTAAAGCAAATCCTAAAATTGCCTGACTATCCTGACCGGCCAGACTTATAATCAGTGCCGGCACCATAAATGCCGCCTCCGCCAACAGAATCTGCGCAATCAGCCGCCCCATCATTTTATAGTTCATAATTAAAAAACTCCTTTTTTGCAGAAACTGTATTTGTTATGCTTCAAAAATATCGTCAAGCTTATAGATAATATCATTTCTTGTTGTGACAACAACAACTGTATCACCCTCTCGAATGACAGAATCTCCTCCCGGAAGCTCTGTAACGCCGCCGTGTGTAATACAGGCTACAAGAATATTTTGCTTCACTTTCATGCTCTTTAACGGCTTATCACAATACGGCTTTTTCTCTTCAACATGAAACTCAATTGCCTCTGCCTTTCCATCTGCTATGGAATGAACTGATACGGCTGCTCCTGTCTGATTGTGCATTGCACGTATATAACGCACAATACCGTTACAGCAAAGATCCTTCGGCCAGATCGTACTTCCAATTGGAAGCTGATCAATCATGCTTCCATTTTCCATATGGCCAAGCTTTGTGATAACCTGAGATACACCATGCTTAGTTCCATACAGAGAAATAATCATATTTAACTCGTCCATACCAGTTGCAGTGACAAGTGCGTCACAGCTTTCAATATTTTCACGCTTCAGCACAAATGTATTGCTCGCATCATCATTGATAATCTCTGTTTTAGGAAGAAGCGCTGCAAGTTCCTCACAATGCTTTGGATCCTTCTCGATCAAACGTACCGTCATGCCATCTTTTTCAAGCTGCTGAGCAAGATAATAGCTTACACGTCCGCCGCCGCAGATCATAACATGATTGACCTTTTTTGTTATAATTCCAAGATTATCAAGAAGTGTCGCCAAGATTTCTGTTGATGCCGTAACAAAGATTCTGTCGCCCTCTCTAAGCACAAAGCTTCCATCCGGTGCTACAACATCACCTCTTCTAAGCACGGCACATACAAGAACACGACACTTTATTACACGATTCAATTCACTAAGAGCAACATTGCACAAACGGCTTCTTTCATCAACACGCAGCTCTACGATCTCTACTCTTCCCTTTGCAAAGCTGTCTCTCTTTAAGAAGCCTGGGAATTTAAGCAGTCGTTCAATCTCGATTGCAGCCTGCTTTTCCGGATTTACTGTCAATGACAGCGCAAATGTTTTCTGCATTTTGTAAACCTGATCTGTATAATCAGGATTACAGATTCTTGCAATTGTATGGATGTTTGGATTGATTCCATGAGCAGTCATGCTGCACAGAAGATTTAACTCATCTGCACCAGTCATTGCAATTAAAAGATCCGCATCGTTTACACCTGCCTGAAGCAATGTCTCCATCGTGGCACAATTTCCTAAAACGGCCATTACATCATATTTTTCTACGTTTGCTTCCAATACCTGCTGCTTTACATCAATAAGCGTAATATCATAACCTGGGGCGCTCAGCTGTCTAGTCAGCGTTGATCCAACCTTTCCGACGCCCGCAATTATTATTTTCATACCCTTCACCTTTCATGTTCGAATAATGACAGACAATTAATCATTATATTATGATAACACAAATATAAAAAAGTGCAAGGATATTCTCTCTATAAATAAAAACGACACCCTTTCGGGTGTCGCCTTACTTTAGTATTCTTTACGGCAAATATGTACGATATCCTATTGGTGTCTTAAAGAATACAGATGTTACATTAATTCCAGTCTCTGGTGAACCTGCATGAACAATTGCACCGTTACCGATGTAAATTGCCACATGGTTCGGATTATTGTAAAATACAAGATCACCTGGTCTAAGCTGATCATAAGTGATAGCAGAACCACAATTCATCTGTGACATTGAGTGATGCGGAAGGCTTACGCCTGCCACTCTGCTGTATACCTGCATAGTAAATCCAGAGCAGTCTACGGAACCGCCAATAGAAAGATCGGTGCCGCCGTATACATAATTGCACTGACCTACCCAGCCTAATGCATAATTAACAATTGAATCACGAAGCGGTGTTGAGTTGTTTGATGGAGTTGTAATTTCCTGTGTGGTAGTAGTCTCTGCCGCTGTTGTTGTTGTCGCTTCAACTGTTGTGGTAGTAGTTTCTGCCGCTGTTGTGGTGGTTGTCTCTGTCTCTGATGATGGAGCAGTTTCTTCAACTGTAGTGGTTGTCTCATCAGGTACTGTCTCTGATGATGGAACATCTGACGGCTGTGTTTCTGAAGAAGCCTCAACTGTTGCCACATTTAAATCAAATGAAGAAGAGAATCCCTGATAGCTTACAGTAACAGTATTCCAGCCTGCACTTAACATCATGCCAACCTGCTCACAGCTTAAGCCTTCTGTTACTGTCTGTGTTGTTCCATCTGTGTAAGTAACAACAATATACAGCTCACTTGCACTGAGTACCTGTCCTTCTGTCTTACTGCTTCCAGTATAAAATGCCTCAATACCCTGAATTGCTTTTACAGTCTCTGAAGGAGTAGTATTATCAGCTGTTGTAGTTGTAGTATCTTCTACTGTAGTCGGCGTTGTCTGCTCAGCTGTCGTAGTTGTGGTATCTTCTACTGTAGTCGGCGCTGTCTGCTCAGCTGTCGTAGTTGTGGTATCCTCTACTGTAGTCGGTGCTGTCGGCTCTGTCTGATCTGGCTGCGTTTCTTCTGCTTCGCTTGATGAAGTCTGTGCCTGTGAGCTTGTTGTCGTTTCCTCAGCAGACGTAGCTGCCACTGTCGTAGTAGTAGTAGTAGGTACCTCCGTTGACGTCTCTGCAACTGTCTCACCATTTAACGCTGCTGTCGCACGCGCTACCATGTCGGCTGTCTTTTTCTGCTCGCTCTTTGCTGTTGTTACTAAATCTGTATAACCTGCGTTAGAAGCATCATTTATGTAATATTCCCAAAGCTGATATGCATATGTACTTGCGTTGTAAGCTGCCTGATAATCTGCTGCTGCCATACGCTTTTCAAAAATTGCCTCTGCATCGCGAATATCTACAAGATAGCTGTCCAACTGATTTTTTACCATCTGATCAGTGATTGCTACTGCCTCTGCATGACGTGTATATAAAGAAACATCCTTTGCTTTAACAAATCCGGCAAATTCTTCGTTAACTGCAATCTTTACAAATCCGTTCTGAATTGCAAGAACCTTATAATCACCATCCTTATAGACGCTGCCAACACTGTCAGCACTGCTTGATGCTGAACTGTAAACAACCGCTGTATTGGCTTTTACCTTTGCATAACGGTTTGTAAGATCCTCATCGCTCGCTTTTGCAGCTGCACCTGTTAATACATAATCAGATGACACATAACCCTCTACATCTCCACTTTTGATCAGATACCAGCTGCCTTCACTGTTATCAACAGTATCATAAATAGAAACAACACAATTGCTGTATAAATATCCGATCACATTGCTTGATACAGATGGCTTATTTCTAACATTTAAGCTTGCCATTACACTGACAAGTCCTTCTTCCTTTTCGCTGGCATCCTTTGATACCAAGCTAGTTCCAAATACAACGGAACCATCTTCTTTCGTCGTCGCATTTACAGTAAAAACTGGGATGATCTTTTTCTCCTGTGCTGAAGCAACTATATAACGAATATAATCCATAATATCTGCTTCAGGCGTTTGGCTGCTTGCATAGTAGTTATCGAGAGAAACCGCCATGCCTGCCACAGCTGTATCCTGTTCAAGCGACGCGCCTGATGCTGCCGGTACTGCAATGCCTCCTCCAACTGCAAATGTCGCAGCCAGACAGGATGCCAGCGCATTCCTGCATAATTTATTCATATCTCAAAAACCTGTACCTTCCCGTAGCCTGCCATCTTGCCTGCAGGTACAAAAACATAATATCAGTTAAATTGTTACAATATTATTACAACTCCATTTTGATTATATCACATAGAAAATGCTTGTCAAGGGGCGTTTTTATTGTGTCCTTTTTATGATATACTAATTGGGGCACAGTTAGAAAACCCAGCAGGCTACGAGAGTGTAAAGCAGTTCACCTCAGCCTCTTACCAAGATATTACAAGCTGTTTTTATAACAGCAGAATGGAGATTTTATGTTACGAACAATTTTAATTACAGGGGCTTCCTCTGGTATCGGTGCAGCAACTGCCATTGCTTTTGCTAACCCAAATAATCGTTTAATTTTGGTTTCTCGGAAAAATAGGGAAGGATTAAAAAAGATCGAAGATGAGGGAAGAGAAAGGGGAGCTGAGGTTTTATCTATCTTAGCGGATGTATCAGACTATGAAGCATGCAAATCACTTTTAGCGCAGGCAAATGAACATTTTGGCCCTATTGATCTTTTAATAAACAATGCCGGAATCTCCCATATCGGTCTTTTCCAGGATATGACACCTGATGAGTGGCAGCGTGTAATGAATGTCAATATCGGTTCTGTCATGAATTTATGTCATCTTGTCATCCCATCCATGGTACATCGTCACCACGGACGCATCATAAATATTTCCTCTGTATGGGGCAATGTAGGTGCCTCTTGTGAGGCTGTCTACTCTGCAAGCAAGGGCGCCATTAATAGTTTTACAAAAGCTCTCGCTAAAGAACTGGCTCCTAGTAATATTCAGGTGAATGCCATCGCTTTTGGTGCGATTGAAACACCGATGAATGCCTGGCTGTCAAAGGAGGAGGCTGAGGCGCTCGCAGATGAAATACCTGCCGGACGTGAGGGCACAAAAGAAGAGGCAGCCCAGATGATCTGCATGGTTGCAGATGCACCAGACTACCTCACTGGTCAAATTCTTACAATGGATGGCGGATGGATTTAAATTACTTTACTAGTTCTTCCATCATCTCTTCCTTAAACTGCTGTGTGTACAGATCATGGTAATAGCCCTTCATTGCCATCAGCTCGTCGTGTGTTCCCTGCTCGATGATCTTTCCGGCCTTAACAACAAGAATTACATCTGCCTGGCGGATTGTCGAGAGGCGATGGGCAATGATAAATGAAGTACGATCCTTTAAAAGATAAGAAATCGCATTCTGAATCAGCTGCTCTGTCTCTGTATCAATAGAAGAGGTTGCTTCATCCAGAACAAAAATCGCTGGATCTGCCAGCACAGCTCTTGCAAATGAAATAAGCTGCTTTTCTCCGGTGGACATGGAATCTCCACCCTCTCCAACATCTGTCTGCCATCCCTTTTCAAGACGTTTTGCTACCTGATCTGCTGATACGATCTTTGCTGCCTCAATAACCTCTTCATCTGTAGCTTCCAGCTTTCCATAACGGATATTTTCCATGATTGTTCCTGTAAACAAATGAGGACTTTGAAGCACGTAACCAAGCGCACTGTGAAGCCATGACTGACTGCGCTCTCTATAATCCACACCATCGATTAAAATACGACCCTGTGTCGGTTCAAAGAAACGACAAGCTAAATTTACCAGTGTACTCTTTCCAGCACCTGTCTCTCCGACAATGGCAACTGTCGTTCCTGCCGGAACATGAAGGTTAAAATGCTCTAAAATATTTTCATTTCCATCTGGGTAATGGAATGTCACATCTTCAAATGTAATATCACCCTTAATTGGCTCCCAATTTTCACGCTTTTGCTCAAATGCTGTGCCATACTTTTCAATTACATCAGGGCGATCCTTAATCTGCGGTTCTTCCTCAAGAAGTCCTGTGACACGCTCGATATTAGCCTGTGCTGCCACAATCTCTGACAAGTTAGACGCGATGTTTCGAATTGGCTCAAACATGTTGACAGCGTATGTTGTAAAGGCTGATAACGTACCAAGCTGAAGAGCCTGTGCCAACACAAGCTCACCGCCCTGCTTTAATGCAAGTGCCACACCAATATAGCCACAAAATATAACAAGCGCTACATAAAGACCATTCATACGTGCCGCCTTCACACCTGCTGTTTTCATGTCATCAGTAAGTCCCCTGAAATGACGGCTGTTTTTTTCCTCAATGACAAGCGCTTTTGATGTCTGCGCACCTGTAATTCCTTCATTATATGCACCTGTAATCATTGAATTTTTCTTTCTGACCTGCCTGTTCCATTTTAAGATACGCTTCTGGAAAAAGCTTGTAAGAAGCACCAGACCTGGCACAATTAACATAATCCAAAGTGCCAGCTTCCAGTTTAGTGCAAGCATAATGCCAAAGATTCCCACTACATAAAACAGCGCCCACAGCATATCAAGAAGATTCCATGCTACAAGACCACTGATTCGTCCTGTATCATTCATTACTCTTGCCAAAATATAGCCGACTGGTGTTGTATTATAATAGGAAAAGGAAAGCTGCTGAAGATGATCAAAGCATGCCTTCTTCATATTTTTTGCCATATTCATCTCAATCACCATAGCACAGCGGCAAAAGATCACAACACTGACAGTCTGAAATATAATGGTAACTAAATAAGTTCCTGCAAAGCTTCCAATTCCTTCTGTCGTATTTCCGCTGATAAAATGATTGATTGCATACTGCTGAAACAATGGAAGTGCAATATCGACAAGTGCACACAACGTATTAAAAACAAGTGCAATAATCATATATTTTCGAAACGGCTTCATAAATGGAAACAGTTTCTTCCAAATACGCCAGTCAAACGACTGGTCATATTCTTTTTCTTCAATCTGCATACTATTTTTATCCTGCCTTTCTGTGCCTGCATCACATGTGCAGACACTTTTTTAACTTTCTTACACAGAATCAGCATCTAATTGAGTATTCATCTGAATATCATAAATTCTGCGATAAATACCGTGATGCTCCATAAGCTGTTCATGGCTTCCCATCTCTGCCACAGCACCATCTTCGAGCACCATAATGCAATCTGCCTGCATAAGAGTCGTGATTCTATGTGCAATCAAAATAACTGTTGTTCCTGCCATTCTCTTTTTGAGTGCCTCACGTATCATGGCATCTGTCTGCGCATCTACTGCTGAAAGAGAATCATCAAAAATCATAACAGGTGTATGTTCTACAAGCATACGTGCAATCGCAACTCGCTGTTTTTGTCCGCCCGAAAGCGTTACACCGCGCTCTCCAACAATGGTTTCATAACCATCCGTAAAACTGTCAATCGCACTGTCTACACAGGCAATCTCACATGCCTCACGAATATCATCAAATGCTGAACTTTCCTTTGTTATTCCAACATTTTCCTTTATGCTTCCTGAATATAAGAATGGCTCTTGAAGCACCATACCAATCTGGCTTCTCAAATACTGACGATCAATATCACGAATATCAACACCGCCAATAGTAATCTTTCCACAGCCATCAGGCAGATCGTAAAGACGATTTAATAGATGTACAAGTGTACTCTTTCCGCTTCCTGTATTTCCAAGAATAGCAAATGTCTTTCCTGCCGGAACAGTAAAGCTGACATCCTTTAAGACAGCTGCTCCCTCTTCATATTTAAAGTTCACCTTGTCAAATACAATATCCTTATTGATTGCAGGCTTTGTCACACCTGGACGATCATCTTCTTCCTTCTCATCAAGGATATAGGCAATACGCTCAATTGACACGCCTGCCTTACTCATCTCGGATATGATTCGTCCAAGACTTCTCACTGGCCATGCCATACTGGAATTGTATGATACGAAGGCAATAAATTCACCGACAGTCAGATTGCCATCTACTGTAAATAACACACCCATGCAGATGACTGTAAGAATCTGAATACCTGTAATCAGATCACCAATCGACCAATAAAGACTCAAAAACTTACCTAAATAAATCCACAGTCCTGCAAAACGCTCATTTTTCTCATCGAAACGTTTGCGCTCAAATGATTCTCTTCCAAATGCGCGCACCACTCGTACACCAGTTAAGTTTTCCTGAACAACGCTTGATAAAATTCCCTCTGCCTCATCTGCTTCCTGAAAATGCTGTGCAATCTTTGAGAAGAAGTATCCAGAGTACAGAATTACAATCGGAAAAAAGGACACAGCGATCAATGAAATTTTAACATTCATTGAAAACATGATCACCATGTAGAATACAATCAGGAAGATAATACGAAATACTTCCATCAACTGATTAGTTACAAAATTTCGCACAACATCTACGTCTGATGTACAGCGCTGAATGATATCACCTGTCTGGTTCTTTACATGCCAGCTATACGGTAACTTCTGAATATGATCATACAACTGATCTCTCATGCCCTTTACAAAGCTTTCTGAACCCTTTGCTGCAAATACCTTTGAGTAGTAGTTTGCAGCGATGTTTATAGCTGCAAGCAAAATAACGGCAAGCGCTGCAATCGTAAGCATCTTTCCAGGATTTTCACGAATCGTTTCTTCTGATAAAAAGGCTTTCACCCATTCTGGAATCTTAGACAAGTCACTTCCTAAGACGCCATCTACACTAATTCGAATAACCTGTGGGATAAATGCCTGACAGACAGTAATCATTGCTGAAAAGAAAAGACCTGTCAGCATAAGCGGCAGGCATGGTTTTAAAAACCTGAAAATCATCGCTGCCTTGCCGGCTTTTTTCTTATTTTGTTCCATAAGTATCTCTCCCCTTTCTTTTTTCGTAAATTAATAAAAGTACTGATGCACGGCCATCAGTACTCTCATTATATCGAATGAATATATGGATTTCAATGGGAAATCATTTTTCTAATTAAGTTTGTTCCTCTTGTACAATACGTTTTCGCACCGTAGTCTCTTCTACTCTGTGATCTTTTATTGAAGTAACCATAATTTCAAGATCAGGTGTAAGAACAGAAACTTGTGTGCCATCATCTGGCACATAACAAAGTTCACCAAGCACATAGCCGCCGAAGGTATCATATTCATCAAGCGGAAGTTCCACATCAAGTTCCTCTGCAACCTCATCTAGTGAAGCTGCACCCTGAATGCGCCACAGGCTATCACCAATTTTTTCTATATCACTTGGCTCAGGCTCTTCATCATGTTCCTTCCACTCACCAACGATCAGCTCAAGCAAATCTCGCATAGTAACTATTCCTGCCATTCCGCCATACTCATCAATTGCGACTGCAAAATAGTTTCCTGTCTTTTTCATATTTGAAAACAATGACGCAGCTTTCATATTTTCAGGAATAAAATAAGGCTTTCGCACGCAGTTTTTCATCACGGCTTCCCTTGAATGGTCTCTTGATCTTAAATACTCTCTTGCATCGAGCACACCAACAATATCATCAGTATCCTCTCCGCACACAACATAGAAGCTATGACGGTTTTCGTAGATTACTTTTTCCCATTCCTCACGGCTCTCATCGGCATACACACAGACAACATCTTTTCGATGCGTACAGATTTCATCGACAGAAACATCATTAAACTCAAACACATTTTGTATAAATTCATTTTCCTGTGTATCAATCGTTCCCTTCTGACTTCCGGACTCTGCCATCAGGCGAATCTCTTCTTCCGTAATTTGAGTCTGACGATGTGGATCAACACCACATAAACGAAGAAGCGTATGTGACGCGGCAATTAAAAGCCAAATTAGCGGAAAAAAGACAATCTGTACCACATAAACAATAGAAGAAAAACGAACTGCCATCTCTTCTTCTTTTTCTGCTGCCAAACGCTTTGGCACCATACGTCCAAAAATCATCGTTACAATGCATAATACAAGTGAAATTGCAGTGACACAAAGTCCATCCAATACATTTGGATTTATTGCCTGTCCGCTTTTTCCAATAAAATCTTCCAACGGTTTTCTAAAAACAAGCGCCGCATATGCACTTCCTAAGCATACACTTGCCATTGAAACAAGCTGCATAGCTGTTAAAAAACGCTCCTGCTTTGCCTTAAATCCAGATAAAAGCGCTACTTTTGCTTCATCCTTTTTTGCCATCTCTTCTAATTGATTGTCGTTTAATGAAACGATTGCCGTTTCTGCACACGTAAACACTGCGTTCAGTGCGATCAGAATGACCTGCAGAATAATTGCCCCTATCATGCGAGACCTCCTTTCGAAACTCTCACAAAAATCTGCTTATTCGTATCCGTATCCGCGCTGCCGTCGTCTTCCATTATGGTTTCCTCCTAATTTTAAAATAAATTACTATGTTCATTTTTTTGATAGCTATTTCACCATGTTTTTTATTGAAATAATATCCTTTTTATTGTAAGATGGAAGCATGAAATTGTCAATGTATTTCGCATATTATAATGAAAGGAAACCATTTCTATGAGTAAATTTACACTTGACTGGAAGCAATATGCTGAACTTGCAAGACAGGCTGCTGCTGAGGGCTGCGTGCTTCTTGAAAACAAAAACAATACACTTCCTCTTGCCGAGGGCGAGACATGTGCTGTATTTGGCCGTACTCAATTTGAGTATTATAAAAGCGGAACCGGATCTGGCGGTCTTGTTAATACAAGCTATGTACATGATCTTGACTATGCCCTTACAGAATCTTCTCTTATAATTGACGAGGAAGTAAAAACAGCTTACAAAAACTGGTTAAAAGATCATCCTTTTGATTTGGGAAATGGCTGGGCACAGGAGCCTTGGTGTCAGGTCGAAATGCCGCTTAGCGATGAACTTGTATCTGGCGCTGCTTCCCGCTGCCAGACTGCACTTATCGTAATCGGCCGCACTGCTGGTGAGGACCGTGACAATGCTGCTGAGAAAGGAAGCTGGTATCTGACAGACGGTGAAGAGGCAATGCTTGAAATCGTATGCCGCCATTTTTCACGTACAGTTGTTATCTTAAATGTTGGAAATATCATTGATATGAGCTTTGTTGACCGCTATGAGCCATCATCTGTTCTTTATATATGGCAGGGCGGCATGGAAGGCGGTTCTGGTGCTGTCGATGTCATCACCGGAAAGGTTCCTGCCAGCGGACGCCTCAGTGATACGATTGCTTATCATATTGATGATTATCCATCTACCCGGAATTTTGGCTGTGAGGATACCATTCGCTATGAAGAAGATATCTATGTAGGCTACCGCTATTTTGAAACATTTGCGAAGGAAAAGGTTCGCTATCCATTTGGCTATGGTCTGTCTTATACTACCTTTGATGTACAGGCTGCACTTGACATGTGTTCTCTGCCAGCCGGACTTGCAAAGGGCGAAGTTTCCAAAACCGATACCTTAAATGTTACTTACGATATTACAAACACAGGCGATGCGGCAGGTAAGGAAACAATACAGCTTTATGTACAAAAGCCACAAGGTTTTCTTGGAAAGCCGTCTCGCGAGCTGATTCGTTTTGCAAAGACTGAACTTCTTGAACCTGGTGAGGGTGAAAGCGGTATTCTTGCGATTGACTTTTATGCACTTTCCTCCTACGATGACAACGGCATTACAGGACATGCGTTTTGCTACGTGCTTGAGGAAGGCACCTATACAATTTTAGCTGGTACCAATGTGCGAAATGCAAAGGAAATCGGAAGCTTCGCGCTTACAGAAACAGTTGTTTTAGAAGAACTCTCCCAGCAGCTTGCTCCCCGCCGCCATCTTGAGCGCATGACTCCTAAGACAAATGAGGATGGTACACTTGTACCTATTATTCAGGCTGCTCCTGTTTACTTACAGCATTACAGTGAGGATACATGTCCGCAATGTGCTGACTATACTGGTGATAAGGGCTATAAGCTTGATGACGTAAAACGCGGCATTGTTTCTATGGACGAATTTCTTGCACAGCTGTCTGATCTCGATTTGTGCCATATAGTAAAGGGCGAAGGCATGTCAAGTCCAAAAGTAACACCTGGAACTGCTGCTGCTTTCGGTGGTCTGACACCAAATCTTACATACTTTGGTATCCCGGCTGGCTGCTGCACAGATGGTCCGTCCGGCCTTCGCATGGACTGCGGTACTAACGCATTTAGTCTTCCTGGCGGAACCTTGCTTGCCTGCACGTTCAACACAAGCCTGAACGCTGATCTTTTTGAGATGGAAGGAATAGAGATGAGAAATAACCATATCGAAAGCCTTCTTGGACCTGGCATGAATATTCACCGCTGTCCGTTAAACGGCCGTAACTTCGAATATTTCTCTGAGGATCCACTTTTAAGTGGTGTGATCGCCGCCTCTCAGTTAGAGGGAATGGGACGCGCTGGTGTAACAGGAACAATCAAGCATTTCTGCGGAAACAATCAGGAGTATCACCGTCGTTTTGTGGACAGTGTCATTTCTGAGCGCGCAGTTCGTGAAATCTACTTAAAGGGCTTTGAGATTGCTGTAAAAAGCGGCTATGCAAGCTCTATTATGACTACCTACGGAAGCGTAAATGGTCTTTGGACTGCTGGAAACCATCAGCTTAACACAGATATTTTGCGTGGTGAGTGGGGCTTTGAAGGCATCGTTATGACAGACTGGTGGGCTGAGATCAACAATGCACCAAAGGACAAGCCATCTCATGAAAAATTTGCTGCTATGGTTCTCGCGCAGAATGATCTCTACATGGTAACATCCGATACAACGCAGGTAATGGGTGATCTTGAAGCTGCACTTGCAAGCGGTCGTTTAGAGCGCCGTCATCTGACTCGCTGTGCTGAAAATATCTGCCGCTTTTTGATGAACTCCCCTGCTCTTCTTCGTCTTACTGGCAAAGAAGCAGAGATTGAGCTTGTAAATGTACCGGAAAATGCACAGATTACTTCTGATTTTGATATCGTATATCATGATATCAAGGGAGTTACAACACTTCCTCTTACTGGAATTTCCAGCGAAAAGGGCGACAGCCATATGTTTGGAATCACCACCGAGGGCTTTGGTACTTTCCGTATCAGCATCACAGCTTCCTCAGAGTCCACACCACTCGCTCAGATGCCGGTATCTGTCTTTGTAGACAATCAGCTGTTTGGCACCTACAGTTTCAACGGAAGTGAAGGAAAGGAAGTGACACTCTCCAGAGAGGGCGGTGTATTTGGCTTCCACCACTATGTACGCCTTTACTTTGGTCAGGGCGGTCTTACTCCAATTTCCATAACATTTGAGCCAATTGATATTGTCACTAGCTTTAACGATAAAGATTGATAAAAAAGAGGCGTTCAAAGTTCGGTTAACTCGCACCGGACTTTGAACGCCCTTATTTTGTTTCTATTTTCCTTAGATTCCCTTATACTTCTCGCTCTGTGCCTTAATAAGCTCAACATCATCAAAATAGTTGATCTTCATTGCACTCTTTACCTCAGACAATGTCTGTGCCGCAACCTCTCTTGCAGCCTCGGTACCCTTGCGAAGAATGTTATAAACTTCTGGAATATCCTTCTCGTATTCCTTACGTCTCTTACGAATCGGCTCTAACTCTTCCTGAATGATGTTATTTAAGAACTTCTTTACCTTTACATCGCCAAGACCGCCTCTTGTGTAATGAGCCTTTAATTCATCCAGATTTGCATAATCTGGCAGATATCTCTCAAAGTGCTCCGGCTTGCAGAATGCATCCAGATAAGTAAATACTGTATTGCCCTCAAGATGTCCCGGATCGCTGACAAGAAGATGCTCTGGATCGGTATACATGCTCATGATCTTCTTCTTTACATCTGCTTCACTGTCAGACAGATAGATACAGTTTCCAAGAGACTTACTCATCTTTGCCTTGCCGTCGATACCTGGCAGACGAAGACATGCCTGATTAGTAGAAATTAAAGCGCTTGGCTCAACTAATACTTCGTCATATACAGAATTAAACTTGCGGACGATTTCTCTTGTCTGCTCGATCATCGGAAGCTGATCCTCTCCAACTGGAACTGTCGTCGCCTTAAATGCAGTGATATCTGCAGCCTGACTGATCGGGTAGGTGAAGAATCCAACTGGAATGCTTGCCTCGAAATTTCTCATCTGAATCTCAGATTTTACAGTAGGATTTCTCTGAAGTCTTGCTACGGTAACGAGATCCATATAGTAGAAAGTCAGCTCACACAGTTCCGGAATCTGGGACTGGATTAAGATATTACTCTTTGCCGGGTCTAATCCGCATGAGAGGTAATCAAGCGCTACCTCGATAATGTTCTGACGAACCTTCTCCGGGTTTTCAATATTATCTGTTAATGCCTGTGCATCTGCAATCATAATAAATATCTTGGAATATTCACCAGAGTTTTGCAGTTCTACTCTTCTTCTTAAAGAACCTACATAATGTCCTACGTGAAGTCTTCCTGTCGGTCTGTCACCTGTTAATATAATCTTTTCCATGGTCTGTTTTACCCTTTCCTAGTTACTGTCTCCAGTCGTATCGCCGACCTTTGAACCTTGATATAATCATATCTCACTTTTTGCTGTACGTCAATCCATATCGTCAAACTATACAACTAGTGATTTACCTCAACACGACAGCTTCTTGTCGTGCTAAGAATTGTCTTGCCATAATCATCCTGCTGTGCCACGCACACCTCAAGACTTCCTCCAAGTTTGAAATCTTCTATCTTAATCAGATTCTGGTGCTGTGAGGTTGGCTCATACTGCTTTCCATTTATGATTACAATTGAAAACTCATTAAAATTGCTTCCATACAGCCACATTGTATCATCTTTGTATACAACACGATCTAATGTTATTGGAAGAATGCCCATCTTAAGATTTTTCGGCTGATACGGATTTTCGCCTCCAAATACCTCTTTATCACCATACAGCATATCATACTCAACAACAGCCATTGAGTCTAAATATGCACTTTCGTTTGCATTCTGCTCCTTAAAATATTTCTGGTGATAACGGAACATAATTCCCTCATTGATGCCCATTCGCTGCATTACATATGCACCAAGCTGGTATGCCTCGACGTTTTTATCCTGCTTTTCCATCTGGAAATTACTCCACAAAATATATTTTGTTGTGAAGAGATTTCCCTGGTTCATATCAGTCTCCTCAATTCCAAGACTTGGCAGGTGATCACCATACATAACAAGAATACACGGCTCATTAAAGTCATTTAATTGTCTTGTCAGCTCAGCTACAAACAAATCCATTTCATAAATCTGATTTGCATAATAGGTCAGCTGATTTTGTCTGGCCTCATCATCTTCTTTTAACGTCACTTTGATGTGAGGATCCTTAAGTACCTCTTCTGTCGGATACGCGCCATGTCCCTGCACAGAAATTGTATAGATAAAGTCACTTGTATCAGTTGACTCCATCGCCTCGATAATGTTGGTAGTAAGTACCTTATCCTTTGCCCAATTTTCAGGCGTATATGTCAGGTTATACATATACTCCATGCTCGTAAAGGTATCAAAGCCTAGACGTGAAAATACCATGTTTCGATTATAGAATGTAGCAGAATTGTTATGAATTGCATGAGATGTATAGCCAATGTTGTCATAACAATACGGCAGGCTCTCACATGTCTGCTCACGAAGTACTGTCTGATATGGATATTCGCCGCAGCCGAAGAAATCCAAATTCATGCCTGTCAAAATCTCAAACTCTGTGTTGGCTGTTCCCGCACCGACAGATGGAACGCTCAAAAAACCAGACGAGCATGTATCAAACAAGCGATGGTAATTAGGAATCGGATCTTCATTTACTGTCACATCATTCAAATCAGTAATATCAAAGAATGACTCTAACTGAAGATAAATAACATTGACGCCTGCATCGTACTCTTCGATTGGTGCCTTTGTCTCTTCTTCATATTCTTCTGTGACAGATACTTCCTCTGGTGCCGTAGTTTCCACTGGATCAATCTCTACTTCAGTGTTTACAGGCACAACCTCTTCATCCAGGATATTTTCTACCTTTTGCGCATCGTAATTATCAGGCTTTGAAATTCCAGTGCTGATGTATGAATTTGTAAAGCAGTAGGCAAGACCATAAGTCTGATAAGCTTCCGCGATATTGCTGAAATTACGCGGCAAAATTGCAGACCAGCGGCCAACACCCCAAAAATAAACTGTTAACAATGCCACAGTTACTACACTTGCCGCACCCTTTTTGTAATTTGGCCTTTTTTCAAGACGTGCTGCCTTTTTAAACAACACAACTATAAGCACAATACACGCTGCAATCACAGCACCGATTGCTACAAATCCAATTCCTGATACATAATGGTTCATGACCTGCATAGCAGAATCAATCAGGCTTAAATCATGCCAGTTAAACGGTGTTGTTCGAAACAAAAGCAAAACAAAATCTGTAACGCCTATTGCACCCCAAAAAATCGCCACAAGTCCTCTGACAAATCCCCACCTTCTTGTCAAAAACATAAGCGAATATGTTGTAAGCACAAGCATAAAGTTCATTAAAAACAAATGCGGTGTCACAAATACAAAATGAAGCAAACTAAATAATGATTTTCTGCTGAGTAATTCCAACAGCAAAACAGTTACAATTGTACTACCCAACCACACAGCAAGCGGATGACAATCAATTTTCATCCATCCTTCTTTTTTAATCTTCTCTGCAAAGGATTTCTTTTTTCCCTTCATAGAAATTTCTCCTCTCAGTCGAAATCACTTTCAAATGTTTTTTTACTTTTCCCCTTGTTTACCAATATCAATTTTTTTATCAATTTTTTTATCAATTTTTTTATCATTTTTTTCCAGACGAATCTCATCAAGCTTTTTCTTAACATCATCAGATGTCTCATGAAACAAATAGACTTTACCGCTGTCTGACTTTGTTGTGCACATTTCGCGAATCTCATGACCGGCACTTTCAATTTGCTTTTTTAAGCCAAGTGCTGACATACGTACACCACCCTGTCCAAGAATGATAACCTGCTCAAGACCATCTGATGTAGCCACAGTTACGCGATGCTTTCTTCCCATTGCATGAACTGTTTTTTCAATATATTGATCTGCTGTCTCTGCCTCTTTTGTGTACACAATGTAAATATTGTGGTACTTTTCAACATGCTCTGTTCCTCCTGGCACCTTATAGGCATCAAACACAAGGATCAGCTTACACTTGCTGTAACCCTGATAATTACTTAAAATATCCATCAATGTAAGCCTTGCTGCCGCAATATCTGTCTTTGAAAGCTCATTTAATTCTGGCCAGCCAAAAATAATATTATAGCCATCTACAAGAAGATATTCCTCTTCTTGCTGCTTTTTCTTTGTTGGACGATATGTAGATACTCCCTTTGGCGCTGAGGATTGATACTGCTCCTCGTCATCTTGGCGATACACCTTTACAGGTCCATAGGTCCTCTCAAAGATCTGCTTTAGCTCCTCATTCTCTGCCTCATAGTCTTCAAGAGAACGTACTATTTCCTGCTTAGCACGTTTTGCCTCATTTGCTGCACGAAGCATTTTCTCTTCTTCTGATTCCTGCTCCATACCTTCAATATGCATATAATCTGGCACTTCATACCATGGAACAACAAAGCCTGCTCCATGCGCGCAAAATACTGAGTCTGGCGTATTTGACAGATCTGCTTCCGGCAAATAGCCGATGCGTTCCACTACCTCTTCCTCATTGTGGCACGGTGCATATCCCTTTAATGTACAAAAAAGACGACCATGACCTCTGCTGTAGGCAACGACCTCTCTTTGATAGCCCCGCATCGTTGATACTGGTGCTGTTCCAGAAAGTATGCTTAGCTCTCCTTCCTGCTCAGGAGCAGAAAACGTACCGCACATCTGCTGAATATCAGTCATTGCTCTTCCAATACATTCTGATGGAATTTCAAGACGGTACGCGTACACAGGCTCTAAGAGTCTGCTCTTTGCTTGCATCAGACCCTGTCTGACAGCACGGTAAGTAGCCTGTCTAAAATCTCCTCCCTCTGTATGCTTTATGTGAGCACGGCCTGCTATAAGTGTGATCTTCGTATCGGTCAGCTCTGAGCCTGTCAGCACACCCTTATGTTTTTTTTCTTCTAGGTGCGTTATAATAAGGCGCTGCCAGTTCTTTGAAAGCAAATCTTCGCTGCAGTTTGTCTCATAAACCATTCCGCTGCCTGGTTCTCCCGGTTCTATTAAAAGGTGAACCTCTGCATAATGACGGAGCGGCTCAAAATGACCGATTCCCTCAACAGTATTCTCCACAGTTTCCTTGTAAATAATGGAACCAGAAGTAAAAAAGGCTTCCACGCCAAAGCGCTCACGAATCAAACTTTGCAAAATTTCAATCTGCACCTCACCCATGACTCTCGCATGAATCTCAGAAGTCTCCTCCTGCCATACAAGCTGCAGCTGCGGCTCCTCCTCCTCTAACACAGAAAGCTTTCTATACATCTCGTGAATATCAATCTCTGGCGAAAATGACACGCAGTATGTAAGAACAGGTTCCAAAATCGGCGTTTGCGCCTGAATCTCACAGCCTAAACCTTGTCCTGTCACAGTATCATTTAATCCAGTTACGGCACAAACCATACCAGGCTGTGCCTCTGATACTGATGTAAATGAAGCACCTGAGTAGACGCGGATCTGATCAATCTTTTCCTCACCAATCACCTGCTTTGCTTTAAGCACACCGCCTGTCACCTTTAAATATGTCAGTCGTTTTCCCTGTGCATCACGTGCAATTTTAAATACACGTGCTCCAAACAAATCGCCATACACTGGTACTGTCGTATACATCTCAAAGCCTTCCAGAAATTCTGTTATACCCTGCATCTTTAAAGCTGAGCCAAAATAACATGGAAAAAGCTTTCGATCCTTGATCTGCTTTTTTATATGTTCCAGTCTAATCTTTCCAGTCTCAAAGAACTGTTCCAATAATTCCTCATCTGTCTCTGCCAGACGCTCATCGAAATTTTCAAGATCAGAAAAGTCTACGCAGCGGCCATCAAGGCGTTTCTGCAGCTGCAGCAGCGTTTCTTCTTTATCAGCACCTGGCTGATCCATTTTATTAATAAAAAGAAATACAGGAACATTATACTGCTTTAACAAACGCCACAATGTCTGCACATGACCAGACACGCCATCTGCAACACTAATTACCAATATTGCATAATCAAGCACCTGAAGTGTTCGTTCCATCTCTGCCGAAAAATCCACATGGCCTGGCGTATCTAAAAGCGTAAGCTTTCTGTTTTTCAAATTTAGCTCTGCCTGCTTGGAAAAAATCGTAATTCCTCTGTTTTTCTCAAGCTCATACGTATCTAAAAATGCATCCTTGTGGTCAACTCTTCCCAGCTTTCTTGTGCCGCCTGTCAGGTAGAGCATACTCTCAGCCAATGTTGTCTTTCCTGCATCTACGTGCGCCACAATTCCGGCAACGGTATGTGCACATTCTTTTATCTGAGCCGTTTGCTCCATCTTAAGCCCTCCTGATCATTTACTGAATCTGGTTATAATATTCGTTTGGAACATATCCGGTGACAGCTACGCCATCATCACGATACTCCTCTGTTACAATCTGTCCATACTTGCGAAGCAACTGAATTTTTCCCATCTCATCGTATCCATAAAGACGCTCCACATATTTTTTGCGATTTCTAAGAAAAGAAAGAAGCACCTCGCGCAGCTCGTCAAGACCTGTGCCATCTTTTACTGAAATCTCAATTGTGCGGTCTGCCTGCATATCTCGCTCGAAAAGATTTTTTTCTTCTTCTGATAACAGATCCTGCTTATTCATAAGAGTAAAGATTGGTTTTCCCTCTACACCTAACTCCTTTAATGTCTGGTATACAACCTGCATCTGAGTCTCATGCTCTGGATTTGAACAATCTACAACATGAACAATCAGATCAGCATGCTTTGCTTCCTCAAGCGTACTTCGAAATGCATCAATCAAATGATGTGGAAGCTTATCAATGAAGCCTACTGTATCCGTCATTAAAAGCGGCTCATCATTGCCTAAACTAAGCAGTCTTGTTGTTGGATCAAGCGTTGCAAACAGCTTGTCCTCTGCAAGTACCTCTGAACCAGTCAGCTTATTTAACAAGCTTGATTTTCCAGCATTTGTATATCCCACAATTGCAGCAACTGGTATATGCGTATCATTTCTTCTTTTTCTTGTAACTTCTCTTGTGCGCTTTACCTGCTCAAGCTCTGACTTTAACTGACCTATACGCTGATGAATCAAACGTCGGTCTGTCTCAAGCTTACTCTCACCTGGTCCTCTTGTACCAATACCACCGCCTAGTCTCGACATAGACTGACCCATTCCTGTCAGGCGATTTGCACGGTAACGAAGCTGTGCCAGCTCAACCTGAATTTTTCCCTCACTGCTTCTTGCGCGAGATGCAAAAATATCAAGAATTACCATTGTACGGTCAAGCACATTAAAGCCAAGCTCCTGCTCTAAATTTTTCATCTGAGCTGGTGTAAGCTCATCATCACACACAATACCGTCTGCGTCTAACTGTGCTGCCAGCTGGCGAATCTCTTCAATCTTTCCTTTTCCAACATAAGTAGCTGAAATTGGATGATCAAGATTCTGATAGATAGAGCCGACGGCCTCACCGCCAGCTGTATCCACCAAAAGAGCAAGCTCCTCCAGCGATGCTCTTACTCTGCTCTCCTCTGCCGTATTCACCGCAACTAAAAGCAGACGTTCTTTTTTTTGTGCTGTTTCTATCATAAATTACATGTACCCTTTCTTTCTTCGTCCTTTTTTAAGATGCCTTTCATTATAAACAGATAAGCAATCCAAAGGAAAATTCCAGCAGTCACCCATGCGCTTGCATTAGCAACACAGATACCTGTATAACTTTTTGCCCTTGCTGCAATGAATGCAAATACACTTCTGCTGATCAGCTCAACGACACCTCCAAGTGTAGGAAACAGTGCATATCCACATCCCTGAAGTACATTTCTATAAATAAAAATCATACCAAGCGGAATAAAGCAAAGTCCACAGATTTGAATATACTCGCGCACATAGCCGATCACCGTGGTCAGATCACCGTCAAAGAACAGTGATGTCATAAAAGGAAGTATAGCAAGAACGACAAAGTAAATAATTACAGCATAGCTGCAGCTAAGAACCATTGCTGTCTTCTGGCCTTTTCTTATACGCTTAGTAGAATGTATGCCCCAGTTTTGTGCACTGTATGTTGCCATTGTCATGCCCATTGCCTGAAATGCCTGAGTCACAAGCTGCTCTACCTTGCAGGCTGCTGTATAAGAAGCAACTACTGTAGAGCCAAGCAAATTCAATGCTGCCTGTAAAATCATAGTTCCGATTGCAGTGATAGAAAATTGTAGAGCCATTGGAATACCAATATTTAACTGAATTTTCGCACCAATTGGATCGAGCTTAAAGTGCTCCTTCTTTAGTTTTAGTATATCTACTTTTGTAAGCAAAAATACAAGACATAAAATTCCTGAAACACCCTGTGAAATAACTGTTGCAATGGCAGCACCAGCTACGCCCCATGACAATACCATGATGAAGAACAAGTCAAGAACAACGTTTAACAGTGCTGATAAAATCAGAAAATAAAGCGGAACTTTACTGTTTCCTACTGCACGTAAAATGCTAGCTGTTAAATTATACAATGTTGTAAATATAATACCCACACAGATGATAACAATATATTCCTTTGACATATCAAAGATATCCTCTGGCGTCTGCATTATGCGAAGCAGCCAGTCCATGCCAAGCAAGCTCGCAATTGTCATAATAACAGTCACAATCAAGCCAAGCACAAAAGCATTGCCGACACTCTTTCTAAGCCCTTCATAGTCGCCTGCTCCATAACGCTGTGATGACAAAACAGTAAAGCCTGTCGTCAATCCATTCATAAAACCAAGAATGAAAAATACAATTGTTCCGGTTGCACCTACCGCAGCAAGTGCATCTGATCCAACACCTTTTCCTACTATAATCGTATCGACCATATTGTAAAGCTGCTGAAATACACATCCTAACAATACAGGGACTAAAAACTTTAAAATCAGCTTTAATGGGCTGCCTTTTGTCATATCAAGATTCATAGTGTTTTCCTCCTGTTTACTTAAATCTCCTCTACTACAAAGCCCCATGGTGCAAGCGTCAAACGATCTTTTTTCAAAACTGCGCCCTCCTCTTTGAGCACTCTTGATACCTTCGACACCTCTTTTGGCAGCTTCACGCTCTGTTCCTTTCCTGAATAATTAAACAGATAGCGAATCTTTTTCCCCTCCTGATTTACACCCTCTTTTATGATAACTGGAAATGCAATTTCCTGCTTCCAGCCCCAAAGTCCTGCCTCTTTTACAATGCTGGCAGTCAATTTCTTTATGTATGCACTGCTTGTCTTGCAGGCGATATAATAGCAAGTACCTTTGCCCCAGCTGTTTTTAGTTACCGCGGCATACTCTTTCCACATATAATGATCATAAAAGGCAAGTACCTTTGCCCCAGTTGGCTCAACTAACTCCATAAAGTCTTGTACCTGCAATTCATCCTTTGACACGCCAAATGTTTCACCAGACAGACCAACATTTTTTGGTGCAGTAAAACGATCGTACCAGGCACCAATGCACTCAGAAAGACCTGCCGGCTGTCTGTCACAATTCACCTTTACATGCTCATCAGTAAAGCCTGTCTTAAAGGTAGCAACAAGTGTACCTCCATTTGCTGCAAATGCTGATAAACGCTCAAATACTTCCTTTGGCGCACTATATAATGCAGGGACAAAAATCACTTTATATGCATCGAGATTAGTTTCATCTGTCCAGATAATATCACACTCTATATTCTGCTCATAAAGCGCATCATAAATCCAGCGCACAACATCATTATAGGAAGTTTTTCCGCCAGGAATTTGGAACCAGTTAAGCGCAGTTAATGCTTCATTGCTGACCATAATAGCAACCTGATTCGTTTTCTTTAAGTGAATCAATTTGTCGCTTAAAGCCTCAAATGATTTTCCTATCTGGCTAACCTCACGATAAATTGCATTCTCCTGCAGATCATGACTTAAAATACCTTTCCAGTATGTTTCACATGCATTGTGAATTGAATGCCAATGCCAGTACATCACACTGTCAGCTCCGCTTGCAAGATGAGAAAATGCCTGTAATTTAAGCTGACCTGGATATGGTGTCCACTCTGGAAAACCTTGTGCTTCTGTCTCAATTACAAGATAATTATCCTTTTTAAGTGAACGTGTCATATCACCACAGAAGGAAATTTCCTTTCCTGTCAGATCATCCTGTGATGGATGATAAATATCACAGCCTGCTATTGTAAGTGCCTTTGATGCAGATGGATGGTCAACATCTGTTTGAACACCGTAAGAATGACCCTTCCATGCAAAGTCAAAATTATGAGTAACAAACTGATCCTCGCGCAGATATTCCTGCACAATGCTTCTTTGCCACGTCAAAAATTCCGTTACAAGACTTCTTTGAAACTGCTCAAATGCACAGCCAAGGCTTCCATTTATAGTACCTCTTACACTTGGAAACTGCTCCCAGCTGTTAATTCTGTTACTCCAGTAATCCAGTCCGAAATCGTGATTGAACCTCTCAATATCTCCCTGATACTGCTTCTTAATCCATGATACAAATGCCTGCTGTACATTTTCGCTGCTCGTACCAAAATGCTTTGTCTCATTGTCAAGCTGAAATCCAATAACGCAGGAATAGTCCTTTACCACTTCCATCAGCTTACGAATAATACGCTCGCAGTAGAAACGGTAAGCGTGATGTGTTATGTCCATAATCTGACGCGCACCGTATGGACGTCGCCCACTCTTATCTGTCACCATGATATCCGGATACTTTTTTGCCATCCAAGCTGGTATTGCATATGTTGGTGTTCCGATAATAACATTAATTTTTTCGCGTTCACAAGCTTCTAGTACCTTTGTGACATGAGAAAAATCAAACACTCCGTCTTCTGGCTCTTCTGTGCTCCAAGTCGACTCTGCAATCCTGATTACATTGATTCCTGCCTTTTTCATCATGGCAAGATCCTTGTCAAGCCGTTCATACGGCATATACTCATCATAATATGCACATCCATATAATAAATGATCCATCACGCTTTCCTCCCGCTGTTTTTTAATTTATTGTTCCTGCCACTTACGCACCATGGCAATCTCGCTTGCATAACCGTCATCCTCGTTAGGTGTCTCAAGAATAAATGGACGACCCTGAAGCGCCGGATGCGTGACAACTCTTTTTAAAGCTTCCTCTCCAATTTTTCCAAGACCAAGCTTTTGATGGCGATCCTTATGTGCACCGCAATCATTCATACTGTCATTTAAATGTACAGCACACAGTTTGTCAAGACCGATCAGACGATCAAACTCAGAAAGAACTTCATCAAGATGATTAACGATATCATAACCGCCGTCCCACACATGACATGTATCAAAACAAACACCAAGTTTTTCCTTACATGAAACACGGTCCATGATTTCTTTTAATTCCTCAAAGCTTCTTCCGACTTCACTTCCCTTTCCGGCCATAGTCTCAAGTAAAATCGTTACGCTCTGTGTACCGCTTATGCACTCATTTAACGCTGCTGCTATAAGCTCAATGCCGGCTTCGCTTCCCTGACCAACATGTGAACCCGGATGAAAATTGTAAAAGGCACCTGGCAGATATTCCATACGCCTTATATCATCCTTTAGCATCTCCACAGAAAATTTGCGAATATCCTCCTTTGCTGCACAAACATTCATTGTATATGGTGCATGTGCAACAAGAGGACCAAATGAGTGATCTTTCATCAGTGTCAGAAGACGCTGTACATCTTCATCTTTTATCTCTTTTGCGCTTCCGCCTCTTGGATTTCTTGTGAAAAAGGCAAACGTATCGCCGCCAAGCGCTACTTCCTGTTTGCCCATCGCCTCATATCCCTTTGACGAAGAAACGTGATTTCCAATATAAATCATTCTCTATGCTCCTATCACTCTAGTGGCAGATCAATTGTATAAACACCATTAAATACACCGCCAACCTCTAGCATTCTTTCATATGCACGCTCCTGAAGTGTACCTGTGAAATCATCTGCATCGCATCTTCCATGCCATGGCTCTAAGCATACAAATGGTGCATCGCTCGTTGGTGACCACAGTCCAAAGATTGGCTCATCAAACTGCATAACTACATACTCCTGTCCATCCGGATAAGCCAGTGCCAAACGTGATGCCTGATCATCCTTTGAAATAATAGCATCTCTTGAAAACAGATCAGCTGTAAGCGGCAGGTCACGCGGCAGTACAAGAGTATCATCCTCAAGTGCCATTGCATTTTCTGTAACACGATAGCAGGTAAATGTTCCTTCAATATTATCGCCCACGTGAAGATGATCTGTATCTGGACCAGCCTCTAGTGTCATACTGGTTAAGAATGCCGGGTGTGCACCAATGGAAAAATACATTTCTTTTGTATCTGTGTTGATTACATTCCAAAGTACAGTTACTTCTGTTCCCTTTAACTGATAACCAACCTCAAGACGGAATGCGAATGGATAATTTTCCATTGTCGTCTCGTTAGATACAATTGAAAACCACAGCGTATCTTGTGTCTGACTGTCCAGTGTAAATTCCATATCTCTCGCAAATCCATGCTGTGTCATTGTATAAGTCTTTCCATTATAGCGGTACTCTTTGTTTTTCACACCGCCGACAAACGGAAAAAGAATTGGAGAATGACGCTTCCAATACTTTGGATCTCCATCAAATAAATATTCCTTTTTTGTTTTCTTGCCAACCAGACGCACAAGCTCTGCGCCGTGACTTGCAACCTCCAGATAAATGTGTTCGTTTTCTAATTGATATACTGCCATTTTTCCTCCTACATATTTTTTATTGTATTCATTGCATCTTCATAGCTGGTAAACACATGTCCATTCATTTTATTTCGCACTGCACCGTCAATATTTTCCTGTTTGTCATCAAAAAACAGACATTCTTCTGGCTTTAATGAAAATAATTCAAATAACTTCTGGTAGATCGCATCATCTGGTTTTATCATCTTGTAGCGAAATGATAATAACACACCATCTGCCTGATCAATAAATGGAAGCTTTTCTCTGCTGTCATGCAGCTGCTGATCACTGAAATTGGACAATAGATACACACGATATCCCATTGACTTAAGCTTTGGCACCCATGTGCTTGTGTACGGATACTCACCAACTGTACCATTTATATTTTCCATTACCATATAAATTTCTTTTTCAATACCAGGATCGTTCTCAATGAAGCGAGCCAAAAGTTCTTCTTTTGTCAGAACACCTCGGTCAATCTCGTTCCAGTCATCATTTAAAAAGACTGCATCTGCCAGACGTTTCTTTATTTCATCTGAAAATCCAAAATGATCCAGATGCTGCCGCCATGAAAACGGAATCAGTACATTTCCAATATCTAATACAATATTTTTAATCATTACTTTTTTCCTTTCTCAAGTAAACAAACTGTTTCCACATGTTCAGCCTTTGTCCACGGGAACATATCGACTGGTGTTGCCTGCTTTGTGTGATAGCCTTTCTTTGCCAGATATTTAAGATCTCTTGCCAGTGTCTGCGGATTACAAGAAACATATACAATGCGCTTTGGATTTAAAACAGCAACTGAATCCATAAATGCTTCACTGCTTCCGCTTCTCGGTGGGTCCATGAAGACAACATCGGCATGACTTCCCTCCTCTGCCATCTGTGTCATCTGTTCTCCTGCATCTCCCTGAAGAAAATGAATATTTGTCACATGATTTGCTCTTGCATTGGCAATTGCATCCTTTACAGCGAGCGCATTTAATTCAATTCCAAGTACAGTTTTTGCTTTTGATGCTGCAGTCATTCCAATAGTTCCAATTCCACAGTAAGCATCAATCGCAATTTCCTCACCTGTCAGATTTGCCAGCTCAACAGCCTTTTCATACAGCTTTTGTGTCTGCACTGGATTAATCTGATAAAAGGACTGCGCTGATATACGAAAACGGTTATTGCAAAGCACATCTTCAATATAGCCCTTTCCGTACAGTACAATATTTCTATCGCCAAGCACCATACTTGTCATTCGGTCATTTACATTTAATACAACACTTGTAATCTCTGGATGCATCTTTAAAAGTGCTTTCACAAAGTTATTTTTTGATGGGAACACTGGTGAAGTAACAACAAGAATCACTAGCACTTCACCTGTTGTAAAGCCTCGTCTGATCATAACATGGCGCAGCAGACCATAACGTGTGCGCTCACTGTAAATCGTAATCTTAAATGATTTGAGCAGTCCTCTTATATCACATATAATCTGATCTGCAGTCTGATCCTCTAACAGACAGGAATCTACCGGCACAACACTGTGACTTTTCTCCTCATAGATTCCAGAAAAAATTTCGCCTTTTTTATAGGAAAATGTTGCTGTCACCTTATTGCGGTAATGGTATGGATTTTCCATTCCGATAATTGGATTTACCGGACAAATTCCTTTTAGTTGTGTTCTCACATACTGTTCTTTTTCTGTAAGCTGTTTCTCATAACTTCCGTTAATATAAGTGCAGCCGCCGCACATACCGGCCGCTGCACACTTATTTGCATTTTTTGTCTTCAATTTAGTTTTCTCCATCTGTTGATTCATCTGTTAATTCATCTTTTAACGCATCTTGTTCCTTACTCTCGTCCAGATCGCATTTTGACAGAATCTGACTGCTTAATCCCTGCAAAGATGCCAGATCAAACTCCTCGTTTCCAGATACAGACATACCATGGCGCGCTGCCAGATCACTTGTGTAATCAGCCAGCGGATATGTTGTGACAATGTCATAATATTCACTAGATTCTCTTTGCTCATAATGAGTTACAACAAAATCAAGTGAGTAATCTGAAATATGAGTTCCATCCTCTTCCTTACTGATTGTTATATTCGCCTGACCGCCAAGCATATTTTCCACTGTATTCTGGATTGACTGGAAATTGCCAAGTGAATAATAAACAAGAGTACGATCTCCATTTTCTGCTGTGATCCATTTAACAGGTTCTACTACATGAGGATATGATCCAATAATCAGATCAACACCATTGTCCGCCAGAAACTGTGCCTGACGCTCCTGCTCCTGCGTGTAGTCCATGCTGTTTTGCTCGCCCCAAAATGGAAATGCGATAATAAAATCAGCTTCCTCTCTTGCCTGCTTTAATATATCAGCCAGCCAATCCTCATCATACTGATTTAATAAATATGGACTTGCATCCAGATCAGCTGTCTGGTTAGAACCATAGCTATAATTAATCATTGCAATCTTAATGTTATTTGTCTCCACATAAACAGGCTCATCCTTAGCCTCTCTGGAGTTATTTACACCAAGAAGCGTAATATTCGGATATTTTGTACTAAAATAGCTCATCATCGTATTCAGGCCGGCACTGCCTTCATCCATGATATGATTATTAGCAGCAAGAACAACATTGATTCCTGCATCTGCCATACCATCCGCAAGTTCCACTGCAGTGTTGAAAATACCGGTCTCAGTAGAGGTCGCCCCAAGTTCAATACCACCTAACACAGTATCCTGACTAATCACAGCAAGATCGGCTGCCTTAAAGATATCAGCCATATTTGCAAAATGCTTAGTAAAATCATATGTTCCATCAGCATTCTTTGCGCTTAATGTACAGGAACGATGCATAAGATTGTCTCCTACTGCGACAAGCTTAGCACTAGTTGGCTTAAACACCTCCTCCGTAACCACTTCTGTATCTGCCTGTACCTGATTTGTCGGTGCCTGTCCATCCACATCAATCGGATATCCCGGATCTTGTACCGGTGTCTGTGAACTAATACTTGCCTTAGCACTCTTAAAACCAGCTAATAAAATACTTCCATAATGGTATCCAAAATAACCAATTACAGCCACCGTAACTAGCATCTCTATTCCCAGTATCATATATATAATTTTAAAAGAATCCTTCTTTTTCTTGCGGGATTTACTCATTCTTCTATTACTGCAGCGTTCTCACTGCACTCCTTTCCATTCTTTATGGGAATTTCCCCTTTGATACCAGATTGCATCGGATTTCTGACCTTTTGACACTGGTATCATCTTATCACATTATAAAACAGCAGGCATAATTTTACAAGATCTTTCTCTGAAATGTCAAGCATGAAAGTTACAGTTCACGGAACGCCCCTTCGCAAAACTATAATATTAAAAAAAATAAGCATCTATTTCGTTTCCAAAATAAACGCTTACTTTTTTTACATTACATCACCTTTAAAACGGCCTGTACAATCCATGTAACTCCAACGAATGTAATTGCGCCAAACATCAGATATACTGTACGGATCGGCATTGACGTTCTCCATAAATGTCTTTCATCTATAATATCTGTGATAAATTTCATCTCTGACTCGGAAAGCTTTGACTTATCAAGTGTCATGATCTGCTCATCTTTTTTTGTACACAGAACAATTTCTTCCTTGCGGTTATATGCGCCAAGTACCTGAGACCACTCATACTTGCGTTCTTCCTGTGCCTCAATACGATAATTTACGATCTGCTCTTTTGTGATTCGTATATGCTTACCTGTCTTTTTTAACCACTCTTCGTTTTTAGAAGCTCTCTTGAAACGACTGATATGATTATAATTCATATAGACAACAAGAACAAGTAATACAAAGCCCATACCGCCGTTGATAATGGCTGTGTTGTTTGTTCCCGTCAAAATCTGAGGGAGTGCTGATGATATCATTAACATAGAAAATGCATACATAACAGCTGTCAGAAACACATAGCTTTTCTTTCTGCAGTACATATTCCATATCGACATCTCGTAGAATTTTTTTCCGTCCAGCAAAACGGAACAATCGACCTGATACATCTTTTCCTCTTTTCCGTGCTGCAAATCTCACAGCACCTTGTATTCTTCTGAAAAATCAGCCACAAAAATCAGCCATGATCCAATTTGCGACCTCCATGCCTTTAAGCGTGAGCGCAACATGTGTCTCATCTGCTTTCATCATCCCCATCGCAGTATATTTCTTAACTACTTCCCCATATACTTCATTAAATGATTTGCCAAAGCGTTCATAAAATGACGACAGTCTGACACCTTCTTTTGTGCGAAGACCAAGAAAGGCCATCTCCTCCATTTGTTCCTGCAAAGAAAGTATATCACATTCCGCAAAGCATTTGTCTAAAGACGACGGATCATTCCAGTCAATCTCTGAAAACGCTTTTGTATCAGTAATGACCTTCAAACGACAATAATCACCTGATGAATTTGTTTTCATATACGAAGCAGCACCTGTACCGACACCAAGATATTCTTCACAGTGCCAGTACTTTAAATTGTGTCTGCATACGCTTTCTGGCAATGCATAATTGGAAATCTCATAGTGCTCATAGCCAGCCTCACCTAAAAGTTTCCAGGTAAGTTCGTCCATCTGCACCACTTCATCTTCAGAAGGAAGCAATTTCGCGGCATCCTTTTTCTTCTTTTTGGCACAATCAGTTTCACCATACTCATCAAAAAAAGGTGTTCCCTCTTCGATGATCAAGCTATATGCTGAAATATGCTCCGGATGAAGTGCAAGCACACTTGTCAGCGTATTTTGATATGATAAAACTGTCTGACCTGGAAGCGCACTCATGATATCAATATTGATATTAGTAAAGCAGGCATTACGAGCCGCTTTAAATGTATCTAAAAATTCTTCCCATGTGTGGATTCGCCCTAAAAGCGCCAGTTCCTCATTATCAGCTGACTGCAGTCCTATACTTAGGCGATTGATTCCTGCTTTTTTGTATGCACAAAGCTTTTTTCTCGTGACAGTGCCAGGATTACATTCAGCAGTAATTTCAGCATCATCTGCAACATAAAAAGACTCTCGCACCACATCCATCAATGCCTGCATCTGATCAGATGATAACAAAGACGGCGTACCGCCTCCTATAAAAATACTATCTACAATATAATGTTTCCCTGACTTTTTTTGTCTCAGACGTTCACCAATTGCTTTTATCTGACCATGCAGGCTTTTCAAATATGCTTCACGCTCTGAATCACATGCAGGTGCCGATAAAAAATCACAGTATCGGCATTTTCGCACACAAAAGGGAATGTGAATATAAAGACCAAGCATCCGATTACTCCTCATCAAGCTTGAGCACACTCATAAATGCCTTCTGCGGAATCTCTACGTTTCCGACCATACGCATGCGCTTCTTTCCTTCCTTTTGCTTTTCAAGAAGCTTCTTCTTACGGCTAATATCACCACCGTAACATTTTGCAAGGACATCCTTACGCATTGCACGAACAGTCTCTCTGGCGATAATCTTGCTTCCAATTGCTGCCTGAATCGGAATTTCAAAAAGCTGTCTTGGAATTTCATCCTTAAGCTTTTCGCACATTTTTCTTCCTCTTTCATAAGCACTGCCTGCAAATACAACAAATGAAAGTGCATCGACTGTCTCTTTATTTACCAGGATATCAAGCTTTACAAGCTCTGATTTCATATAGCCCTTTAATTCATAATCAAATGATGCATATCCTCTTGAGCGTGATTTAAGCGCATCGAAGAAATCGTAAATAATCTCATTTAATGGTAAATCATACTTTAATACAGCGCGGTTCTCCTCGATATATTCCATACCAAGGTAAATACCTCTTCTTTCCTGACAAAGATCCATTATGGCTCCTATATATTCACTAGTTACCATGATTTCTGCTGAGACAACTGGCTCTTCCATATGTTCAATTGCAGATGGATCTGGCATATTGGAAGGATTTGTCAGCTCCATCATTGTCCCATCTGTTTTATAAATATGGTACACAACGCCTGGTGCCGTGGTTACAAGATCAAGATTGTACTCTCGCTCAAGACGTTCCTGAATAATTTCCAAATGGAGAAGACCAAGGAAACCACAGCGGAAGCCAAAACCAAGTGCAATAGATGTCTCAGGCTCATACTGCAGGGAGGCATCATTTAGCTGAAGTTTTTCAAGCGCATCTCTAAGATCTGGATACTTTGCACCATCAGCTGGATAAAGACCACAGTACACCATTGGATTAACCTTTTTATATCCAGGAAGCGGCTCTGCTGCCGGATTATCATTATTTGTTATTGTATCACCGACACGAGTCTCACGCACATTTTTGATGCTTGCTGTAATATAACCAACCATTCCTGCTGAAAGCTCATCACATGCAATAAACTGTCCTGCACCAAAATAGCCAACCTCAACGATCTCTTCTACTGCTCCAGTTGCCATCATTCGCACAGTATCGCCTTTTTTAACAGTTCCCTCCATAATACGGCAAAATACGATAACACCGCGATATGAATCATACTTTGAATCAAAGATCAATGCTTTAAGCGGTGCGTTCGGATCTCCCTTTGGTGCTGGAATTTTGTGAACTATTTCCTCTAAAACGGCTTCGATATTTATTCCATTTTTTGCTGAAATGCGCGGTGCATCCTGCGCCTCTATGCCAATAATATCTTCGATCTCAGCCGCCACACGGTCTGGATCTGCACTTGGCAAATCAATCTTATTGATAACTGGAAAAACATCCAGATCATGATCTAACGCTAAATACACATTTGCCAATGTCTGTGCCTCAATTCCCTGTGCAGCATCGACAACCAAAATGGCACCGTCACAAGCTGCGAGGCTTCGTGACACCTCATAATTAAAATCGACGTGTCCAGGTGTATCAATCAAATTGAAAATATACTCCTCCCCGTCATTGGCCTTATACATGGTGCGCACCGCCTGTGACTTTATGGTTATGCCTCTCTCTCTCTCAAGATCCATATTGTCCAGAACCTGTTCCTGCATCTCTCTGCTGGTCAAAAGGCCTGTCTTTTCAATAATGCGGTCCGCTAACGTGGACTTTCCGTGGTCTATATGCGCAATAATACAGAAATTGCGAATCCTGCTCTGTTCTGATAATGACAATTTGTAACCCAACCTTTCATAGAAACAAGCAGCAGCTGCCTTTGCAGCTGCTGCCTGGTAGTGTTTGCTCGTTGTGCCAGATTATACCAGCGCAACAGTCTCTCTTGCGATTGCCAACTCCTCATTTGTCGGAATTACTGCAACCTTAACCTTAGAAGCTGGAGTAGAGATCATTGTATTCTCGCCTCTTCTCTTATTTGCCTCATGGTCAACCTCGATGCCAAGGTAAGTCAGACCGCTTAAGATCTTCTCTCTTGCATTTACATCATTCTCACCAACACCTGCTGTAAATGCAATTGCATCTACACCGTTCATAGCAGCAACATATGCACCGATGTACTTGATTACGCGGTAGATAAATGCCTCGTTTGCTGCCTTTGCTCTCTCGTTTCCTTCATTTTCAGCCTTTGTAACATCACGGAAGTCACTGGAAACACCAGAAATACCAAGAACACCAGACTTCTTATTTAAGATATTTAATACCTCATCAACAGTTTTATTCTCTTTGTTGCAGATATACTGAACAACAGCCGGATCAACATCACCACTTCTGGTACCCATGATCAGACCTTCCAGAGGAGTCAGACCCATACTTGTATCTACACACTTACCGCCAATTGATGCAGAAATACTTGCACCGTTTCCTAAATGACAAACGATAACCTTGCAGTTCTCTGGATTCAGGTTTGCAAACTTAATAGTCTCCTTAGATACGAAGCTGTGGCTTGTTCCGTGGAAGCCATAACGACGAATGCCATACTTTTCATAATACTCGTATGGAATTGCATACAGATATGCCTTCTTTGGCATACTCTGTCCAAATGCAGTATCAAATACTGCTACCTGCGGTACGCCTGGCATAGCTGCCTCACATGCCTCAATACCAATCAGGTTTGCTGGATTATGAAGAGGTCCGAGATCGAAGCACTCTCTGATTACTCTCTTAACATCCTCATTTACAACGATAGAATCGCTGTATACCTGACCTGCGTGCAGAACGCGATGGCCTACTGCTGAGATTTCCTTGATATCGGTGATTACACCGTGATCCTTATCTGTCAGTGCATCCAGCACAAGCTTTACAGCAATCTGGTGATCCTTCATCGGAGACTCTACTACATAGTCTTCCTTTCCAGTTGGCTTATGAGTCAGCTTAGAACCATCAATACCGATTCTCTCGCAAAGTCCCTTTGCCAGTACCTCCTCCGTCTGTGAATCAATCAGCTGATACTTCAGAGAAGAACTGCCGCAGTTAATAACTAATACCTTCATAATTTATCTCCCATCTGCTGCCCATGCAGCGTTTGTATCGTTGCTGTCCGTAGGGCAGACCGTCCCCAGACCACAACAGGCTAATTCTATTCTACCGCGTTTCAAAAAGGTTGTAAAGTACAAAGTTGCCCGAAAGTTTACTGAATATTTGGATTTGCATAATAATAATCTGCTATATCCTGCTTCAGCTTATTCCATGCATCCTCATGCTCCACATAATAAAGCGGACAATATTTTCCATCACAGTCGAAATGGCGAATAACATGATCTGGCGTCAGACCTTTTTGCTGTAAAAGCCACGCTGTCAGCTTTACAAGTGTATTGTATGTAGTATCTGAAAACTTACCTGTCTCATCTGGATGACACACTTCGATTGAAATCGTATCTGGATTTCTTGAACGAACTGCATATGCCATCTCATTAAGTGGAAGACACTGTACTACCTCACCATCAAGCCCTACAATCAAATGTGCACTTGCCTGACGGCCAGCACCCTCTACGGCTGGATTATCAAGTGAATCAAAATAATCCCTGTTTGCCTTTGCAGAGCTTCCCGGATTTGCCACATAATGAATTGCAATATCATTTACAGCATCAAGGGCAATTGCTGGTCTTGACACATTATTAATATGGATCAAATCAACCGTAATCCAATCTGGAATAACAATACCAGACGGATCAATGACATGCTGCGCTGTATCAACTGCATTTACTGTCGCAGCAACAGATTCTGCCGGCTGACTTTGCGTCAGCTGTACCTGCTCTGTTTCACCAACTGTCTCCAACTGATTTGTCTCTTGAATCTGTTCCTGTGTAGTTGGCACAGTAGCTTTCACTTCTGGTTCATTTGCCTCTTCAATTTGCCCGCTTGTTATCTCCTCCTGTGAGGTCTGCACAGGCATTGTTTGAAACGGTTTATCATCTTTTTTATTGCAGGATCTAAAAAGAACTGCTATCACAATCAAAGCAGCAACTACAATCACTGCTGCTATAAACCGCTGCTTCAATGCTTGCTTTTTCTGCTGCAGACGGCGTTCTTCACGCTGTTTTTTTTCATATTGTATGCGACGCTCCATGTCATAAGTGCCATCAGCTTCCTTAGCACGTCTTTCGGCATTGCGCCTTTGATTTTCAAATGCTTTCTTGCGTTCTTGTTCTGTCATATTTTTTACCTTTCATATAGAGGAAAGAAAAAGATTTACTTTTTTCTAATCCTATATTACAATAAGAATGCCGTGTTGTTTACATATATACGCCGGCCAAATGGTCAAACGCATTATTTATTATATGCGAATTTGAATCATCTGTAAAGTAAAAAGGAGCACATTTAATATGAAAGACAAAATCATGAACTTTCCACTGATTCGTTTTATAATCAATCTTAGAATCTGTCAGTGGGCTGCCAATAATCCTGTTTTGTCGCGTTTTTGCAACTACGAAGTCATTAGCTACCTTGTCTGTGGTGTCCTTACAACCATCGTCAGCTATGTAAGCTACTTTCTTGTCCGTATCTTTTCTGGAGTCTTGATTTCTCAATGTATCTCCTGGGTGCTCGCTGTTGCATTTGCCTACGTCAGCAACAAGATTTTTGTTTTCCTGTCAGATGACTGGTCTGTGCCTGTTTTAAAAAAGGAACTGATTCCTTTTATAAGCTGCCGTATCTTTTCCTTTTTTGTCGATACTGCCTTCATGGAAATTACAGTCAGCCTTCTTTGCTGGAATGAACCGGCAATGAAACTGTTGTCTAATGTATTTGTTCTATTAATCAATTACATTGGCAGCAAGCTTCTTGTTTTTAAGAAAAGAAGCTAGTCACAGAATGATCAAAAAACAATGCTATCATAAAGATATATTTTTAAGAAAGGATTTGTGCTATGAATTTGAATTTTTCAAAAATCATGCCGCAGAAGGCACATTCGAAGCGAACATGGAAGGATCGCTTGCCTTATCTTTTGGCTTTTTTTATTCCAGTTCTTTCCATGATTATGATCTTTATCGGAAAGGAAATCTACCCATTTGGCGACCGTTCTTTTTTGCGTACTGACCTGTATCACCAATACGCACCGTTTTTTCAAGAGCTAAAGGATAAGCTTGCAAACGGTGAAAGTTTGTTTTATACATGGGATATCGGTTTAGGTACAAACTTTATGGCAATATTTGCCTACTATCTTTCCAGTCCGCTTAACTGGTTTTTATTCCTGTGTCCAAGCTCACTTGTCATTGAGTTTATCACATATGGAATTGTATTAAAAATGGCGCTCTCTAGTCTTACGATGACCTGGTATTTAAACAGACACAACCACACAAACAGCATCGCAGCTGCCTTTTTCGGCATCTTTTATGGCCTAAGCGGCTACATGGCTGCGTACAGCTGGAATATTATGTGGCTTGACTGTATGGTTTTGCTTCCTGTAATTTTCCTTGGTTTAGAGCGGCTGATCAACGATGATAAATGCTATCTGTATTGCATCAGCTTAGGACTTGCCATTCTCTCCAATTATTACATTGCAATCATGATCTGTATTACCCTTGTAATTTATTTTGTAATCTGCATGATTCTCGCAAAAGGAAAAAATTTTAATTACCCGAAAAAGATTTTGAATTTTGGTCTGTTTTCCCTTTTAGCCGGCGGACTCGCAGGTGTTGTGCTTTTCCCTGAGATTGCAGCACTCTCATATACAGCTTCCGGCAACTTTAGCTTTCCAAAGGACTGGTCTTCCTATTTTTCTATGTATGACATGATTGCACGTCATCTTGTTAATGTTGAGGTTGAGATCGGACTAAAGCATTGGCCAAATATTTACTGCGGCGTTGGCATACTGCTGTTTGTTCCGCTATATTTTATGAACCAAAAGGTTTCCTTCAAGGAAAAGATTTCTTATCTTAGCCTGATCATTTTCTTCTATTTGAGTTTTAGTACCAATGTGCTTAACTTTATATGGCATGGTTTCCATTATCCAAATTCTCTTCCGTGCCGTCAGTCCTTTATCTATATTCTGTTTTTGCTCGCGATGGGATATAAGGGCTTTCTTGGTTTAAAGGATCGCCCTAAAAAACAATACCTAGGCGTTTTGCTTGGAGTTGTTGGCTTTATCATTTTGGCTGAAAAGCTAGAAGCCTCCTACACAGGAACAGGCGATGGACAGTATTATCTGTTCTCCTCATTCTATTTAAGTATTCTCTTTGTGGTAATTTATGGCATTTTAATTCATTTATACCGTTCAAAGGGCAAAAACTGGCGTATGCCGATTACTGTTGTTACACTTATCATTATTACTGCTGAAGCCACAATCAATATGTCGTATACAAGTGTTACAACAGTAGGAAGAACAACTTATAAAGAATATGATTCTAATGTACGCACACTTACCGCTGCTGCCGCAGCTGATGATGACACCGTATTTTACCGAACAGAAAAGGTAAACAACCGTACGAAAAATGATGGTGCATGGCTTGATTATCCTTCTGCATCAATCTTTTCATCAACTGCTTACGCGCATTTGACTTCTTTTTATAAAAAAATCGGTTTAGAGTCATCAACTAATGCATATGGAACTGCTGGCTCCACGCCTGCTTCCAACATGCTCCTTGGCATCCGTTACTCTATATACACAGACAACGATCCAAAGCCAGAGGATACTTTGCTTAGAAGTTTATATCAAAGCACAGACAATATAGACCTCTACAAGAATACTTATGCACTGCCGTTAGGTTTTCTTGTCTCTAATTCATTAGAAGCAGATTGGGATTTAACAGCAGATGATCCTGGCATAAACTGGAACAATCTTGTTCATTCACTTGGTATTGCTGATGACTTATTTGTTCCGCTTGACGTGACAAACAACGGAACCACTAGCGTAAACGTTACAACAACAGAAGGCGGCTACTACTGCTTTTATTCTGCTAAGTCTGGACCTTCTAAAATTCGAATAAACCATAATAATACATCAAAAACCTTTGACAATTTAAGCCGAAGCTTTTTTATGTCATTTGACTATCAGACAGACGGCTCACTCTTTACTATCACAAATGATGATTCTTCTAGTTCAACCATCATCAATTTGTCAGCATACCGTCTGAATGAGGATGTGTTAAAAGAGCTTTATGAAATTCTTGACGAGTCACCGATGGAAGTTACTTCCTACACAAGCACAAGTGTAGATGCAACTATTACTGCATCTGCTGATGGACGCGTTGTAACAACAATTCCTTATGACACAGGATGGACTGTCACTGTTGATGGAAAAACTGTTGATATGACAGCCTTTAAAGACACATTCGTCTCCTTCGAAATTTCAGAAGGTACACATACCATTCATCTTGATTACACACCAGATGGTTTCTACCTCGGTCTTGCAAGCACGCTTATCTGTATTATTTTACTGATTATGATTGCTGCACTGATTCACCTATGGAAGAAAAATCAGGCAGAAGAAGCTTCACTTGATAATCAGGAGGAAATTTCTGCTTCTAAGGCAACTGCTTTGGCTGATTCAGAAGATCTTGAAAATGCTTTGGCTGAACCTACAGAAGGTGCTTTAGATGATGAAACAGATAATGAAATGGAGACGGATGATGCAGCAATAGATGAAGAGGATGATCTGCCAGACGAATTTTTTGATGAAGATTCAAACGAGCCAGAAAAACCTTCAGAAGAAGAACTTTCGGATGAATTTTCGGAAGAATTTTCAAATAAAGATTTTTCGAAAGAACTTTCAGATGAAATGCTTTCGAATAAAAATTTTTCAAAAACAGATGAAAAGCGCGATTCATCAGCGAAAAAAAATGTCAGCCTTGACAGTATTGAGCTTGACTTAACTCGCAACCGTCACAATTCATTAAGCAAAAAAACAAACAAAGACAGTCAATAAGCTGTCAGAAAAGAGGATTGATTATGAAATTATGGGGTGGACGCTTCACCAAAGAAACTAATGAACTTGTAAACCATTTTAATGCATCACTTCCATTTGACTGTCGCTTTTACGCACAGGATATTCGCGGCAGCATTTCACACGTGACTATGCTTGCAAAATCCGGCATCCTTACAAATGATGAGCGAGATCAGATCATCAGTGGTTTAACAGGTATTCTTTCTGATATTAACAATGGCACACTTACATTCGATGACGGAAGTGAAGATATTCACAGCTTCGTAGAAGCTCATTTGATTGAACGCATCGGAGAGGCTGGAAAGAAGCTTCATACAGGCCGAAGCAGAAATGATCAGGTTGCACTTGACATGAAGCTTTACACAAGAGATGAGATTGATGAGACTGATGGTCTTTTAAAAACTCTCCTTGAAGAATTGCTCACTATTATGAAAGCAAACCTTGACACCTTTATGCCAGGCTTTACTCACCTTCAAAAAGCTCAGCCAATTACACTTGCTCATCATTTTGGTGCATATTTTGAAATGTTTCGCCGTGACCGCAGCCGTCTGGCTGACATCCGCCGCCGCATGAATACATGCCCACTTGGAGCTGGCGCTCTGGCAGGAACCACCTACCCGCTTGACAGAGAGTACACTGCGTCTCTTTTGGACTTTGACTGCGCAACTGTAAACAGCATGGATTCTGTTTCTGATCGCGACTACCTGATCGAATATCTGGATGCACTCTCAATTATTATGATGCACCTGTCCCGCTTCTGCGAAGAGATTATCACCTGGAATACTAACGAGTATCAATTCGTCGATATTGATGATTCTTACAGCACCGGTTCTAGTATTATGCCGCAGAAAAAAAATCCTGATATTGCAGAGCTGATCAGAGGAAAGACAGGACGTGTTTATGGTGCTCTTGTGTCTCTTTTAACTACCATGAAAGGTCTTCCGCTTGCATACAACAAAGATATGCAGGAGGATAAGGAGATGGCATTTGACGCATTTGATACTGTTAAGGGTTGCATTGGTTTGTTCATAGGCATGATCGCCTCTATGACATTCCGTAAGGATCGCATGGAAGCCAGTGCAAAAAATGGCTTCACCAACGCTACAGATGCCGCTGATTATCTTGTAAATCACGGTGTTGCATTCCGTGATGCACATGGCATTGTTGGTCAGCTTGTTCTAATGTGTATTGATAAAAACTGCTCCCTTGATGAGCTTTCTCTTGACGCATATCGTTCCATCAGCCCAGTATTTGATGATGATATCTATGACGCAATCAGCATGAAGACTTGCGTAGAAAAGCGCCTTACAAAGGGTGCTCCAAGCCGCACTTCCATGGAAGCGCAGATCGCTTTTTGCGAAAAATATCTGCTTGAGAACTAAATTGATTTTGCGGATGGATTTTTGAATAGCTACTTCTTTATTCCAAAAATGGCACGAATCTAAACTTGATTCGTGCCATTTTATACTTACCAAATACTTCGATCTGTTTCTTTTATCTTACCTTATTTTTGATTTCCTCATGGATCTTTTCAACAAATTCGTCAAGTCCAACTGTTGTAGTATCCATTTCTCCATGAAGTCTATAGGAGACTGACTTATTCTCCATTTCGTTAAATCCGATTACAAGCAGATACGGTACCTTCTGAACCTGACCTTCGCGCATACGATAACCAAGCTTTTCTGCTCTGTCATCTAACTCAACACGAACATTTCTATCCTCAAGATTCTCACAGATTTGTCTTGCGTACTCCATGAGCTCCTCGTTATCTGTCTTAACAGGCATAACCTTTACCTGAACTGGTGCAAGCCATGTTGGCAGATTTCCCTTTGTCTCCTCAAGAATATATGCCATGAAACGGTCAAGAGATCCCAAAATTGCTCTATGCAAAACAACAGGAGTCTTCTTCTCGCCATCCTTGTCAATATAAGTCAGCTCGAACTTAGCTGGCAGGCAGAAATCAAGCTGGCAAGTGGACAGTGTATACTCGTTTCCTACAGCTGGCTTTACATTTACATCAAGCTTCGGACCATAAAAAGCAGCCTCACCAATCTCCTCTGTATACTCGATTCCAAGGTCATTCATAACGTCTCTAAGAGCATCTTCTGCCTTATTCCACATCTCATCATCATCATGATACTTTGTCTTATTTGCCGGATCTCTCAAAGACAAAACACAGCGATAATCTGTAATACCAAAATCCTTGTAGGTACTAAAGATCAGATCAACAACCTTTGAGAACTCATCCTTGATCTGCTCTGGTGTTACAAAAAGATGCGCATCATTCTGGCAGAAGTGACGACCTCTTTCAATACCCTTTAAGGTTCCACTTGACTCATAACGGAAATCATGAGCAATCTCACCGATACGGATTGGCAGATCCTTATAAGAATGCATACGGTTTGCATAGATCATCATATGATGCGGACAGTTCATCGGACGAAGAACAAATGCCTCTCCATCTACTTCCATAGCCGGGAACATGTTCTCCTTGTAGTGATCCCAGTGACCAGATGTCTTGTACAGATTAACTGTTCCAACACACGGTGTCATAACATGCTGATAGCCAAGCTTTCTTTCCTTATCCTTGATGTAGTTTTCAAGCTCCTGCCAGATTACATAACCCTTTGGAAGGAACATTGGAAGACCACGGCCTACCAGATCGTCTACCATGAACAAATTCATATCTTTACCGATCTTTCTGTGATCTCTTTCCTTAGCCTCCTCAAGAAGCTTTAAGTGCTCCTCTAATTCCTCAGCTGTCGGGAAACATACACCATAGATTCTCTGCAGAACCTTATTATTCTTATCTCCCTTCCAGTAAGCACCAGAATGCTTTAACAATTTAAAGTAACGGCAAAGCTTTACATTGTCAACGTGAGGTCCGCGGCAAAGATCTGTAAAATCTCCCTGCTCATAACATGTAATATTTCCATCTTCCAGATTGGAAATCAGATCAAGCTTATACTCATCATCCTTAAACATCTCCAGTGCTTCTTCCTTGGAAATCTCCTTACGGATAATCTTAAAACCTCTCTTTGCGATCTTCTTCATTTCCTTCTCGATTGCAGCCAAGTCCTCTTCCTTAAATACGTGATCACCAAAATCAACATCATAGTAGAATCCTTCTGCAACAACTGGTCCTACCCAGAATTTTGCCTGCGGATACAGATGACGGATTGCCTGTGCCATCAAATGTGCACAGGAATGATTTAATGTGTTTAAAGCTTCGTCTTCTTTAAAGTTTACCATTTTGATCTCCTCTTATCTTTTTACATTTTATTTTCCATCGGTGACAGAGCAGGATACAGGAACATAAAAGTTTAACTTGTGCAATATAAAAAAGCACCCTCAGGTATCTGCATACCTAAGGGTGCCAGCGCACGGTTCCACCTTATCTTTCACTCTTTGCTTATAACGCAGCAACACGGCAACGCTTCGAAGCTTTTACTTCTTTCACGCGCAGCTCAGGAATGGTCTTCATACAGCATTTCCATAAACCGCTTCCACCATACACGGCTCTCTCTGAATGATCTTGCTGCACTACTCTTTCCGTCATTGCTTTTTATCTTAAAGATTTCAGACTTCATTCTACCACGGCTTTTTCCAATTTACAATAGCTTTTGTAAATTTATTTTTTATTTTGGTTATTTCCATAATAATAACCGTAATTTCCCTTGCCATAATAACTGGAATCCTTTTTGCTACCGACCATATTCTGGACAACACCAAGAATATTTGTATCTATCTTTTCCAATTCAGCTGCGATTTGACACAGCGTTTTCTTCTTTGTAACACCATTTTCAATAACAAGAAGTGTTCCATCACAAACAGAAGAAACAATTGCTGCATCACCGACGACACCAACTGACGGTGTATCAAATATAATATAATCGTAAGAATCCTTTACTGAATCGCAAAGTGTACGAAGCCATTTTGCAGACAAAAGCGCAGATGCATTTGTAACAAGCTTTCCACTAAACAATACATGCATATTAGGGATTCCAACATCATAAATAACCTGACCAACTTCTGCATTTCCAGAAAGATACTCAGAAAGTCCAAGCTTTACACCTTCTAGTCCCATACGTCTTTGAAGCACTGATTTTCTCATATCTGTATCAACAAGAAGAACCCTTTTTCCCACCTGTGACAAACTATATGCCAAATGAAATGAAATAAAAGATTTTCCCTGATTTTCAAATGCACTCGTAACAGCAATCATTTTTACATCTTTACTGCTATAAAGTATTGCCGTTCTAAGCTGATAAATAGCCTCTGCCGCTGAAAAAGGCAGTTCATCCGGCCATATAATCTTTTCCTTCCTTTTCTTTCCGCCTTTATAATCCGGAATTGTGCCCAATACAGAAAGGCCGCTGCATTTTTGAATATCTTCTTCATTTTTAATAGATGTATTCGTAATAACAGATATTGCTATTACACCACAAGAAACAACAATTCCTGCCATTAAACCAATCAATATATATGACACAACTGAACGTCTTGTATTTTCCGCAAAAAATTCGTCTGCCTTATCCAAAACAGTCGGTGTATTACTTCCTAAAACATGCGGAATTTCTTCAATGCTTACTGAAAGAATTTCGTTTGCAATATCAACTGCTTCTTCTTTATTGCCTGAAACTACACGTATTCTAATAATTCTTGTTGCTTCTGGATTATCTACAGAAACTGCATTATACAGACTTTTATATGCAATATCCAAATTTAAATTAGATATTACTTTTGTTAGAACAACACGACTTTTAATAATTCCTTCATAATCATTTGTCAATGCTGATCCAATCTGCAGATCACTTATAGATACTTCTTTATTGCTGTCAATAATACACATTGATGCCTCTGCCTGAAACACATCTTTAACGACAAATTTTCCATACATTCCAAGTGCAATACCGAATACGAGAGCTGCAAAAACTATCCAAACCCATCTTCTGTACAATGCTCGAAAAATTTCTAATAAATCAATAGTATCCTCAGCAGCATTTTCAACTGCTACTGCTTTTTTGTTTTCCATAAAATCACACACACCACCCAGCAATTAGCCTTATTTTTCTAATTTACCGCCTTTCTCCTTTGTTTTTCATTTTTATATTAAAAAACATCTTCCATTTTGTCAATGTTTTTTATTGACCTAAATTTGCTTTCGAACAATTCTATACTCATCTTTGTACTGAAAATGCGGACAAATATAGCGATCACCATAAAGGCTCGCTCTTGCAATATCATCCTCATCAAAATAGAATTGGCAGCCGTATGATTCCTCTTCCTCATCATATTCAAAATATGCGCATTCTTCACAAGATGTTCCCTTCATCTTTTCCCTGCCTTTCTTATTTTTGTTCCAATCTTAAAATACCTGCGGCTGTTACCGCAGGTATCCACTTCTTTTAATTTCACTCGCCTAATCTGCGAATTTCTGTGTACGCCAATAAAAATGGACCAACACCCTTTGCATCATCCTCAACTACTGGTTCAGACATATAGTATTCGTAAGTTCCATCTCTCATCTGCGGACCACCAAGTCCTGCCACTAAGCATATTCCGCCAAGACTTAAACGCCCGTCTTTTTCCTTCAGATAGCGATCACAAATACCATGAAATGCTTTTTCGCCATATGCACGAAAACTCTCTGGCAAAAAGCCAAGTCTCACGCCTTTAAGCATTGAATATGCCATAATTGCACTTCCGCTTGTCTCAAGATAGTTTTTCTCACGGCCACCCATATTGACAACCTGATACCACATGCCACTTTCATCCTGAAATTTTACCATAGACTCCATCAAATCAATAAATACCTGCTTTAATTGATCGTATGCTGGCTGATAGCTGTTGTCTGCCTTCGTCAATGTATCAAGCAATGCCATTGAATACCAGCCAAGTGCACGCAGCCAAAAATTCTTTGAAAGACCTGTCGTCTTATCGCACCAGAACATTTCTTTTGATGAGTCATAAGCGTGATAATAAAGACCTGTTTTTTCGTCTCTCATATTCTTTACGACATTGAAGAACTGGTTAAAGATATCTGGATAGTTCTTCTTGTCATTAAAGCGTGTCTCATATTCCATATAAAATGGCTGTCCCATATAAAGTCCGTCAAGCCAAACCTGATTCGGATAAATCTTCTTATGCCAAAAATTACCTTCACTTGTTCTTGGCTGACCTTTAAGCTGTCCATAAATTACATCAATTGCCTTGCGGTACTTTTCCTTACCAGTAATGTCATACAGCAAAAACAAGGTCTTTCCTGCATTAACATTATCAATATTATAATCCTCCGGATTATATCCCTTTATCGTACCATCTTCCTGCACACGATGGTCAATATAAGCTTCCGCAAAATCAAGGTACCTTTTCTCTCCTGTAATCTTCCATGTCTCTATCATAGCAAGGATCATACATCCGTCAATGTAGTTCCAACCGGACTTTCCACCCTTTCTTGCTGCCTCAATGTTCCATGCCGGTACATCGAGTGTGCTGTTTTTAATAAGATCGTCCAGGTAAGCCTCTATAATAGACATCTTCATACCCTTTTCCTCCCTTTTCGTATTTTTATTCGTTGTCTATTTTTCTTTTTTTGCTTTTATTTTTGCCGGTATGATTGTTTAACTGCGTCTATTATTTTCTTATATGTGCATTTTTGCGAAGTACCTCAACTACCTGATCTACATACTTTTCACAATCATCTGGATCACTTGCCTCAACCATAACACGAATTAATGGTTCTGTTCCGCTCTCCCTTACAAGAATGCGTCCGCGATCTCCCAGTTCCTCTGTGATTCGTGCAACTGCTGCCTGAACATCTGCATCCTCTCTTGCTGCTGCCTTATCCATTACTCGAACATTTGTCAGCTTCTGAGGATATGACACAAAACCACGTCTTAACTGAGAAAGTGTCTGCTTGCCTAGTACCATTACTTCCATCATCTTAATTGCAGTAATCAGTCCATCTCCTGTTGCTGCATACTTGCTGAAAATAATATGACCAGACTGCTCACCGCCAAGACGATATCCATTTTCGCTCATGCACTCATATACATACTTATCGCCAACAGCTGTCTTTTCATAAGAAATACCTGCTGCATCAAATGCTTTATACAAGCCAAAATTTGACATAACAGTTGTAACAACAGTATTATCAGCAAGCTCCCCCTTATTTTTCAGATATTTACCGCAAATATAAAGTATTGCATCGCCATCTACTACATCTCCATTTTCGTCTACGCAAAGACAGCGGTCTGCATCACCATCAAATGCAAATCCAACATCAAGGTGCTTCTCCTTTACCAAAGCCTGCAGTCCCTGAATATGAGTAGAACCGCAATTTGTATTAATATTAGTTCCATCTGGCTCGTTATTGATCACATATGTTTTTGCACCAAGTGCATCAAAAACATTCTTTGCAATCATCCAAGCACTTCCATTTGCACAGTCTAAACCGACGCGCATATTTCTAAAGGAACACAGTGCCAGAGACATTAAATATCCAAGATAACGGTTTCTTCCTGCTGCATAGTCCACGGTACATCCAATATTTTCCTTTGTCGCATATGGCACATTCTTCTTATCTTCATCAAGATACTTTTCAATCTCATCAATGACATATTCCTGCATCTTTTCACCCTTATCATTGATCAGCTTGATTCCATTATCGTAGAATGGATTATGACTTGCAGAAATCATAATTCCACAGTCGAAATCTTCTGTACGAACAACATATGATACACTTGGTGTTGTGGTAACATGAAGAAGATAAGCATCTGCACCAGAAGCAGTTAAGCCTGCAACAAGTGCATATTCAAACATGTAGCTGCTTCGTCTCGTATCCTTTCCGATTACTACCTTGCACTTATGCTCCTTTCCAAAATACCAGCCAATAAAACGACCTACCTCAAATGCATGCTCAACTGTTAAATCTACATTTGCCTCACCGCGAAAACCATCTGTTCCAAAATACTTTCCCATTAATTCTGTCCTGCCCTTCGTTGATGTTAAAAAAACTTCTTATCTATGTAAAGCTTCCCAGCCATTCATAGCAGATGCAATAACTTTATCCATATCATAATACTTATATTCACCAAGGCGGCCGCCGAAAAATACTTTTTCCTGCTGTTGTGCCTTCTTTCGATACTTCTGATAAAGTATCTGGTTTTTCTCATTATTTACCGGATAATAAGGTTCCATGCCTTCCTTCCAGTCAGTAGAATATTCCTTTGAAATTACTGTTTTAGGCTGTGTTCCAAACTCAAAATGCTTATGCTCAATTACTCTCGTATAAGGTGTCTCTCTGTCTGTATAGTTAACAACTGCTACACCCTGATAATTATCTGTATCAAGCACTTCTGTCTCAAAACGCACAGTACGATACTCAAGTTTTCCAAAGCAATACTCAAAATACTCATCGATTGCTCCTGTATAAACTACTTTATCAGCCATTGACATCCATTTTTCCTTTTCTGCAAGGAAATCAACGCCTGTCTTTATATCAGCCCCCTCAAATAATGCGTCTATCAACTTATTATAGCCGCCAATCGGGATTCCCTGATATAAATCATTAAAATAATTATTATCATATGTAAAGCGCACTGGGAGTCTCTTTATAATAAAACTCGGAAGCTCACTGCAGTCGCGTCCCCACTGTTTTTCCGTATAACCCTTTACAAGCTTCTCATAAATATCTCTTCCTACAAGCGCAATTGCCTGTTCCTCAAGATTTTTAGGTTCTCCCATAATCTCTGACTTTTGTTTGTCAATGATTGCCTTTGCTTCCTGTGGTGTACTAATTCCCCACATACGGCTAAACGTATTCATATTAAACGGCATATTGTAAATCTCACCCTTATAATTAGCTACCGGGCTATTTGTATAGCGATTGAACTCTACAAAAGAATTTACAAACTCCCATACCTTGCGATCACTTGTATGGAAAATATGAGCACCATATTTGTGAACATTAATTCCTTCAATCTCTTCACAGTAAATATTTCCGCCTATATGACTGCGTCTTTCTAACACAAGACAGCTCTTTCCTGCCTGCTTTGCATGCCAGGCAATAACTGCTGAATAAAGTCCAGCTCCTACTAATATATAATCGTAATGCTTCATAAGTCACCTCTCATAAATTTTTATCACATATAATAATTGCGCTCCCATCTGTCATAAAACGGCATAGGGCGCAGAAAACAAAGCTTTGCCGGATCTGCATTATGATATAAATCAATCATCTTCTGACGCTGCTTTGGTGTGAGATTAATCCACTCCATATAATCAAGCTCACAATTAGCCATCGGCGATGAACAGCACTGACAGTCCAGTTTTCTAAGCAGACTTACCATTCGCGTTGCTTTGCACTTTGGGCAAATAAATACATACATCATAATAATCTGATAACCCTTCCTTTTCCATCATTTTTATTCATAGATGGTAGATTGCAGATAGCTTTTATTTGCCCCAAAATCAACAGCCAGAACTTCCTGATTAGCCCCCATAATTGCATTGCTCCATGTGCCGTCCTCCGGAACTCTCGCCTGAACCATATCATAATTCAGATATAAAACTGACTGCATCAGCAGTGAGCACATTTTGGAATCTGAAATATTTGTTGAAATATCTGGCAAAATAGATTCTACTGCTTTATAAATCGTAACTACATTTGCCTTTTTAACCTTCTCCAACAGTGCATTCATTACAGTTCTCTGTCTCTGTGTTCTTGCAAAATCATTTCCAATCTTACGGATTCGTGCATAGCCAAGCGCCTGTTTTCCCGTCAGTGTAATCTGACCGCCAGCAAACTGTTCGTCCACAAAGCCATCACGATCTGCGACTCCACTAACCTGATTGTATTCTGCAATATAGCCATTAATCCATTGCACCTCCGCCTGTTCCACATTGATAGTAACACCGCCAAAAGCATCAATAACATCAACAAAGCTAAAAAAATCAACCTGCGCATAATAGTCAATGCCCAGCTTATAATTTTCTTCAATTGTCTGAATCAGCAATGCCGCTCCGCCTCTTGAATACGCCTCATTTATACGATTCTCTCCATACCCTGGAATTGTCACATAGCTGTCACGCATAATAGATGTCATAACAAACTTTCTTTTATAAGGATTGATCGACACAACAATCATCGCATCTGATCTGGCATCATTTGAACCTGCTACTCTAGTATCAGTTCCAATCAGCAAAATATTGGTAACGCCTTTTTGTGTCAATACATCAGCCTGTCTTTCATATGAAGTCTCATATGGCTTATAATTGGTCTGCGCAATGGTTGTACGCAAAAAAACATAAACACCGGCAAGCGCCACAGCCATAATAATCAATATAATGATCAGCACCTTAAGCAGCTTGTGTAAAAAGCCCTTTTTCTTTTTTTCTTTTCGTGGCTTCTTTTCCGCCTTTTTGACCGTTTCCCTTACTTTTTGTTTTGTTTGTTTAGGACGTTTCTTTTTTTCTGCTTCCGGCACTGGCATCTTCTTTTCAATTTCAGGAGCTTTCTTTATAGCTTCATTCGATGCCTCTGGACCATAAATCGAGCGCTCATCTACAGGTGATGTTTCATTTGCTGTATTTGACTTTGGCCTAGTCTGTTTTCTTTGTCTTTGAATGGGTTTGTCAGTTGACAAATCTTCATCCACAGCTTCATCCACAGACACTTCTCCTGCCTCAAGCTCCTCTGCCTTAATTCTTTCTTTTATCTCATATGCCTGGCGCAGTATTTTTTTCTCTTCTTCTGTTAAATCTGGCATACTCGCCTCCTTTTTAGAATAGTTAAAAGTTACGGTAACTATTATAGTATAGAAACGCTTGATTGGCAAGAAATATCTGTATCACAGTTCACGGATCATGTTACGAATGCCCTTCGGGCATGCTGCAAATATTGGATATCTCGTGAACATCAACCAAATATGGCCTGTCATACCCATGTGAATATGACAGGCCATCTTATGTACAAAATTTGTAATTATTCAGCTACCGTTACAGCTGTTTCTTCTTCAACTGGTTCCTGTGCAGCGTAGAACATTGCAACAGTATTCTTTACAACATCGCGAAGCAGTGTTGCTGTCGGTGCCTCTGTATCAGTAATGGTAACACCATCTTCCTGTGTGAAGCTGCCAGCCATAGAAACTTCTTCGTTTCCATCATTTGTTGTCAGAGCAATGCTCAGTCCATTGTCAAGTAATGTCAGTGCAACATTCATATTTACTGTTTCGCCATCCGCTGTAGTAGTCATATCCATACCAAAATCATTATCCTGTGCGGTAATTGTTCCGTTTGCATTCATGATCTCAGTTCCGTCCTCTGTTACAACATAGTTAAAGGCTGTACCATCAAAGGACATATCAACCACAACAGTTGACTCACCATTTACAACAGTAACATTCTCTGTCATAGTACCATCTGCATTTACTGTAGCTGTACCGTTTATAGTAGCACCCTCATCAAGCATCTGCTGAATCTGGTCTGAAAGCTTGCTGCCATCTTCTGTCTGAAGTGGTGTTACATCAAATGAAGATACCATCTCCTCAACCAGAGAATTCATCATATCAACAATCATTCCCTTTGCATCTTCAACAGAAACATCTGGTGAAGCCATGTTGACTCCCTCTGCTGCTGCCTGAAGATAATCATCAAATACTGTTACAAGCTGTGATGCATCTGTTCCCTGAACCTGTGATAATAATACTGACATAGCATTATCAACTACATTCTCAACTGCCTTAACAGTGTTTACAATTGCCGGTCCGTCAAATGTAATTGTAGTAGAGCCATCTTCTGCCGTCTGAATATCAAAATTTTCTGCCAGTGCAGTAAGATCATTCATCATAGAATCTACATCAAAATCAGTCTCTGCTTCAGTCTCTACTGCTGCAAAATCAATTGCCGGAATCTCAACCCAATCCTGATCAATACCAAACATTGGAAGCATTGAGCTGATATCAGAACCTAACAATTCACCATATGTACTTGCAATTTCAGCGACATTAATATAAAGATCACCAGAAACAACGCGAAGTACATCATTAAGACCATAGACTGTATCAGCCTCTTCTCCTGTAACAGATGCCGGAAGCGTAACATTTGCTGAAACACTAACGCCATCCTCTGCAAACTGCTCTGCAGTTACAGAAAAAAGCATAGACTCTCCATCTGCTGTAAGAGAAAACTCACCTACATATGTAGATGGTGTAAACGCTGTTTCACTTTCTGCCATTACTGGCATTGTACTTCCCGCAGCCAACGCCGCACTCATAATTACCGCAAATTTTCTTTTCATACCTCGTCCTCCTAAAATTAAAAATTTGATAACTTTGGTTATCTGATTTGTTTTTCTTCCCCTTCTCATATGTGTGTCGTTTTCATTATATCACATTATGAACAATTTGTTCAAGTAAAAAAAAGCTAATTTTATTTTTTTGGTAAATTTTTATTTTTCCCTTGACAACTTTACATTATTGAAGTAAACTACGTTCAAACAAGAAACCTGTGATTAAGAGTAAGTAGTCATGGTTGCGTGTTCACAGAGAGCTACTGTTGGTGGAAAGTAGCAGCACAGATTATGATGAATGGGCTTATGAGGGCGGCCGAACGCGATTTTCGTTAGTAGCAGCCGACGGGGCGCGCAGCCCGTTATCCGTTGCGTATCGCATAGTTGTGCAGATTTTTCACATGAATGTGCGAGTTGAGTTGGATGCATTAGCATCAATATGGGTGGCACCGCAGGATTAACAGTCTTGTCCCATTAGGATTGGGATAGGGCTTTTTTTGTTACCAAAATTTCTTTCTCCCGATCTATCTAACTCACTAACTGATGCCTATGAATTGCTCCGTTGCTTTGAAGCTTTTGCCCCTGGCATCATACAAATTTTATTCATCAAAAGGAGAACACTATTATGAGAAAAAATTATTTAACCTGTGCCACACTGATTTCTGCAATGAGCATGAGCACCATTGCATCTGCACCTGTATTTGCATCCGACAATAGCGATGCCCAAACATTTAAGATTGGTATCTGCAACTATGTTGATGACGCTTCATTAAACCAAATCGTTTCTAATATTGAAAAGCAGCTTGAAAAAATTGAAAAAGATTCTGACGGTGCTGTTTCTTTTGAAGTCACAACAGAAAATTGTATGGCTGATGCCACTGTTCTTGATCAGATCATTGCAAACTTCATCGCAGATGACGTGGATTTGATGGTTGGTGTTGCCACCCCTGTTGCCATGGCAATGCAGGCAGCTACCGAAGACAACGAGATTCCTGTTGTTTTTGCAGCTGTATCTGACCCAGTTTCTACCGGACTTGTAGAGTCCATGGAAGAGCCTGGTGCAAATATCACTGGTACTTCTGACTACTTAGACACAACTGCTGTTATGGATCTTTTATTTGCTGCTGATGAAGAAGCCGATCATATCGCCCTTCTATATGATCAGGGTCAGGATTCTTCCACAACTGCAATCGAAGAAGCTAAGAAATACCTCGATGATAAGGGTGTTGATTACACAGAATACACTGGAACAACAGTTGACGAAGTTATGTTAGCAGCTGATTCTATCATCGCAGACGGTGCTGACGCAGTCTTTACACCATCTGACAACACCATCATGACAGCTGAACTTTCAATCTATGAGGAATTAGCAGAAGCTGGCATTCCGCATTATGCAGGTGCTGATTCTTTCGCATTAAACGGTGCTTTCTGTGGATATGGCGTTGACTATATTAATTTAGGTGTTGAGACAGCAAACATGATTAACAGCATCTTAGTTGACGGTGAAGAACCTGCAAAAACACCTGTCATGACATTTGACAATGGTATTGCAACTATCAACACCGAAGTATGCGATCAGTTAGGCTATGACTTCGATGAAATCAGTAAGACATTTGAGCCACTCTGCACTGCTGTAAAGGGCATCGAGACTGCAGAAGAATTTGAAGAAGAATCAGAAAGTGAAACTGAGACTGAAGAAGAATCTACAGAGGCTCAGGAAAAATAAATTTTAGTAATAAAAATCAAAGGGGTTTTCTCGTGGATATTCAAACATTATTGTCACTGGGACAGACTGCTCTTGAACTTGGTTTAATCTGTTCCCTTACAGTTCTTGCATTATTTTTAAGCTATTCCATGTTAAATGTCTGTGATCTTTCTACAGATGGATGTTTTACTCTGGGCGCCGCAGTCGGCGCTCAGATTGCACTGATGGGTCATCCATTTTTAGCAATTCTTGCTGCTATGGGGGCCGGTATTCTATCCGGTTTTGTCACCGGCACATTGCAGACAAAATTTGGCATTAACAGTCTGCTTGCCGGTATTGTAGTCAATACTGGTCTTTACTCTGTCAACATTGCCGTTATGGGCGGTTCCTCTCTTTTAAATATGAACAAAACTGTCACGGTATTTACAATGATGAAAGGACTCCTCTCGGGCACGCCGCTTGCCAGCTATTATAAACTGATTGTGGCACTGATTGCAGTTATTCTTGTCGTTGCGCTGCTGACATTGTTTCTTGGTACCCGTCTTGGTCTTGCAATCCGTGCAACTGGAAACAACCCGATCATGGTAAAATCTTCTTCTATTAATACTGTTTTTACCACCATTGTTGGTCTTTGTGTTGCTAATGCATTTACCGGTTTGTCAGGCTGTCTGCTTGCTCAATATCAGAAATCCGTCAACATCGACATTGGCTCTGGTATGGTTACGATTGCACTTGCCTCACTGTTAATTGGTGCAACAATCCTCGGACGCGGAAAAATTGTTACACGTGCCATTGGTGTCGTACTTGGTTCCTTCATTTTCCGCCTTGTCTACACCATCGCACTTCGTTTCCATCTTCCAGCATTCATGCTCAAGCTGGTATCTTCTATCATTGTCGTCATTGCACTGTCTTTCCCATATTTGAAGACACAGCTCCCAATGATGAAGCGCCGACTAACTCATTCAAAAAATAATAGATAATTTGTACCTGACTGCAAAGCAGGCTACGGAAAGGCATTTGTAAGCTATGCTTGAACTAAAAAATGTTTCGAAAACCTTTAATCCTGGCACAGTAAATGAAAAAAAAGCCCTTGATAAACTTTCTTTAAATTTAAATGAAGGCGATTTTGTTACCATCATCGGTGCAAACGGTGCTGGTAAATCTACGCTGTTTAATGCAATCTGCGGTACCTTCTACACTGATGAGGGACAGATCATTCTTGACGGCGAGGATATAACACTTCAGCCAGACTATATACGAGCAAAAAAAATCGGTCATCTGTTTCAGGATCCCATGAGCGGCACTGCTCCTGGCATGACCATTGAAGAAAATATGGCTCTCGCAGGTTCCAAAGGCGGCTGGCTCTCTCACGTAAGCAAAAAAGAAAAGGAACTGTTTCGTGAAAAGCTCCGTCCTTTGAATATGGGACTTGAAGATCGCATGCATCAGCCTGTCGGACTTCTCTCTGGCGGACAGCGTCAGGCTCTTACTCTTGTAATGGCGACCATCAACCCTCCAAAGCTGCTGCTTCTTGATGAGCATACTGCAGCTCTTGATCCCGGCACTGCCGAGAAGGTGCTAAATCTAACCAAGTCTATTATTGCTGAGCACCATTTAACTTGCATGATGATCACACACAACATGCAGTCAGCTCTTGAACTTGGCAATCGTACCTTCATGATGAACAGCGGACACATCATTTTCGATACAGCAAATGAAGAGCGCTCAAAGCTTACCGTAAATGATCTGCTTGAGCGCTTCAAGGAAGGTGTTGGAAAGCAGCTTGACAACGACCGCATGCTGCTCTCCTGATATTTAACTATTAAAAATTTATATTTAGTTTTGCCATCTGATCTGCTCACCACACACAAGTGGGAAGCGGATCAGTTTTTTTGCGTTCAAATCTTCCTTATTCATATCCACTGCTGTAATCTGATGATTCTCATATGTTGTATAATAATAAATTCCCTTTGAAGCATTACAGCAAGAGGTGTAAATAGTAATCTCATATGCACCTTCCTTAACTTCACAGCATCCTCTTTGCTGATCTACAGAACCAAGGATATGGAAAAACTGGCTCACACTCTCTGACTCCGAATCACCTGAAAGTGAATTCATCTTCACAAAAGAAACACGAACAAAACGAGATTCTGATGAGAGATCACCTGGAAGACCAAGCGCACCCATTCCACGGCTGTAAGCCTGAAGCGGCAGCTCATTAGCTCCGCCAAATGTGTTCTTTGGCTGTTTTGCTGAAAGGCCCATATAGCGATTTAAACCAGCCAGTTGTCTGTCAAACGGCGGATTATTTGTTAAAACACCAACTGGATTGTCATAAATTTTTATGCCCTCACGTACAGACTCTAACGTAATTGCCTCATCTTGATCTGCAATAATCCAGTGAAGTGATGACACCGGCATTGATTCATGAAAAGAAATATTTGTAATGCAAATGCGTTCAAGTAGTACTCTTGCCTCTTTTACGCTCGTGCACTGACCTAAAATCCACGGAATCAATTCAAACTGTGCCACGTTGTCTTTTCCCTCTGCCGGTTCTGTATAAAATGCATTGCCGACAAAATTAAGACCTGCCATTCCAAGACCCTTTTCATTAATCGCATCATAATACAGTGGATACTCGCCTGCCACATGTGCCATACCGATCAATGCGTACTTTGTCTGATATGGCTTTCCGTGGCGCATCATAAATGTATAACCACGCGGTGTTATCGTTACTTCCTCTCCATAAGAACACTCATAATCAAGTGTTCTTCCCATATAAAAGTCCTTTGTCTTATAGGTTGCTGCTGTACACATAATTTGCCTCCTTATTGCTCTTCCTAATTGTTTTTTGCTTTTTCTGTTTATTTCTATTTGTTCTGCTGCTCTTTTCTTTTGATTTTGCTCTTTTTCTTTATTTCTTTATGCTGTCAATAAATGGCTCTGCAAGATCCTTTAGCTGCTCTATCTGTTCATCAGTCAGCAACAGTTTCGGCGCTGTTATCGTATTTTGCTCGTCTAGTTTATTTGCCGCTGCATGTACTTCTGTCTGAAGACAATTTCCATCATCATCTGAAATGGTTATTGTAAGAGTAAACGTATAGTTATCTTCTTTGTCTACAAAAAATGACAGCTTAGCATCTGCCTGCTTTGGCTGGATTCCTACAAGCTGTGCAAAATAATCAGCATCGATTGTAAACTCGGACGCTCCATCATTCTTGCCACTCACCTTTACGGCTGACCAAAGCTTTGGATCAAATAAATGATCTGGTTCAGCTAAAAACAGCACTGCATCCATTCCACCTGGCATTTTTAACTGATTCTCGACTGTTACGCCTGTAAGATCGTATACCAAGCTAGTAAACTGCTCTAGTGTAACACAATGATCTTTAATCCATCCATTGTATGCTACTTTTAATAGAAAATTTTTGTCAATCTCATCACCTGCAAGTGCAGATATAATTGAGTCTATCCCAAAATAACATTTTCCATCCACCAGATAAAACGTCGTTAATGCAGTCTGCTTATCTGTTATATTTTCCTTTAGCTGCAATTTTAAATTTTTTTGTGCACTATCACCTGTTGCGGTAAATTTTGCTGTAAGTGAATCGGTGTTTAGAAGTTCCTGAACAAGATCTGTTACTGGCTTTAGCTGATCTGATGGTTCAAATGTCATCGCGCAATCCGCTGTAATCTCATAGCCATTTCCTGCCACCAGCTTTTGCAGTGTCTCGATGGTCTGTCCTGTATTCATAATAAAATGCATATAGAAGATGATCGCTCCAATCAAAAAAACTGCCAGAACAAGTCCCACTGCAAGCACTGCTTTTTTTCTTTTGCTCATATACCCACTTCCTTTCAACCAGCTTGCAGGACTTTAGCCCTTTACAAAATTATAAATCCTTTGGTCGTTTCTGTAAACGGACAAAATGACTCTTTTGTAAGGCTATTAAAAATTAGGGAGATTTTTTCTCTCCCTATCATTCGAGTAAGCAAGCACAAAAATAAGGCGTATACCTTATTCAGATATACGCCTTTTCGATGTACTAACGGCGATGTACTAACGATGTACTAATAATGTACTAACCGACCGTTATTTGACACGTTTTGTTGTTTTCTTTGGTTCCGATTTTCCTTGATTTTCCTTGAAAAATTAGAACTTACCAGCCTTAGCAGCTTCCTCGATGGAAACAGTGAATCGCCTATTTATCGCACGCATCGACGTTTTTGTTACCTGCGTGTTTCCTATCCAGCAATTTTTCGCACTTGCGAGCGCTTCTCACGGCAATTTTAACACTCTTCTCCGGCATATACAAACCCTGTCTCTTCCCAAAATTTCATCGGGGAAATGTAGTAGTCGTACTGGCTGCTTCCTTCTTTCTTGAATGCAACTCCGAATTTCAAAAATCCAAGGATAATACCCTGGCGTATAAACTGCTGGTCTTTCTTCATCACTCTTGCTGCAACCGCTACCGGAACATTTTCGCCAGTGAACTCCGGTACTTCCAAATATACCTTACTCTTATCCATTTGTCAATTAACTCCTTTCTTTCTGTGCTTCCGTCAGAGCTTTCACGATGTCCTCTGCTTTCTTTGGCCCAATTCCTTTTACACCCAAGATCACATCTCGAACCTCACTCTCTGTCAATCCTTCCGCATCCTTCATTCCGTCTGCATGGCCTGCCTTGTATAAATTCTGACAGAACTGGTCCATCTGCTGATGATCCATTTTCTTTACGTCCTTGTACGTCTTACGATTCAATGTGTACTGTTTCACAATCATTCCTCCAATCCTTCCAGGTACTCTAATATTGCTTCTTTATCTATGCACATCTCTACAAAATGATCGCTTAAATCCGTGCAGGCTGGTTCTATCGGTTCTCCGCCATAGCACCTCATTCCTTTCGGACATTCTTCGCTAAGCGTGCAAAAATCACATGGTTCTTCGTTTTGTATGAATGCCTCTACCTTCCCAACATCTTCCTGGCTCATATTGTCCTGCATTGCGTCTATACCTCCTATTATGTGAATGGCAATTCACTGTCCTCGTCCACGCTCATAAATCCACCGTCATTCTGCTGTGGTGCCGGTGCTGGCTGATTGCTATATGTACCACCGCCCTCGGTGTTTTTGCTCTCGGCAAATTCCTGGTCCTCTGCTATAACGTCTGTCGTATATACACGCTGGCCTTCTTTATTCGTGTAGCTTCCAGTCTGTATTCTGCCGGTCAGCACAATCTTTGTCCCTTTATGCAGGTATCTCTCAGCGAACTCTCCCGCCTTGCCGAATGCAACGCACTGGATGAAGTCTGCTGAGTTTTCCTGGTTTTTTCCTCTTCTGTCAACTGCCAGGGTGTATCTCGCTACTGCCATAGCCTGCTCTCCCTGGGAATATCTAACCTCCGGATCACGTGTAAGGCGACCCATTAAAATTACCTTGTTCATCTACTTTGTCTCCTTCTTCCTGGAATAACTCGCGCATTTTGATATTCCTCCGTATGCCTCCGTATCGTACTCGAATGAATCGAGCGGCATATCCGGGTCGCAGCAAAGGCAACTGGTTTCACACTTCTTAAACGATGTATGTCTATGTTCGCACGTAGCGCATAAACAGCCGTATTCTTTGCAGAGCTTTTCACCCATATTAAACGCACTCATTCTTCGCTCCCTTCTGTAAACGAGAGTTCGATTGCTTCCGCTTCCACATTCTTGCTGCCAGTACCGATTGCTCTGATAATTTCCACGTAATCATCATTTGATAATTCAACCGGGCAACCATCCAAAATAGCTATCAACTCGCCAAGAACCTCTGTGTCTTTCTCGCTTACCGTTATTCTATATGTCGTTTCTGCTTCCATCCTGCTTACCTCCTGTCTCCTGGATTTTCAGCACATAATACATTTTTCCTGGCTCAGCTCCCCATTCCGGCTTACCTTCGCCAAATTGCAAAGTGCATTTGCAAACAATTTCCGGAGAGTCCTTCGAGTATCCATTTCTGAATACTACTGGTACCGGCCACGGCTTCCGGATTTCTTCCGGCGCTGCCTCTCCATATACCATCTGTCCGCCTGCCAGCAGGAACCCGAACGCATTCATAAATCTGCTGTCGTAATATGGCTTGATTTCTCTGTACTCCTCTTTCTTTTCTCCGGAGACGATCATATCAAACCACTTCTTTTTGATCGGTAATATCAGCATTCATCGCCCTCCTTTTCACCTTTGATTATCTCAAAGCTATCCATCGGTACAAGCCTTGTTTTGTTGCATCCATAGGCTACTACAGCAACTTTCATTTGCTCTTTCACATCTCTTCCTATGTAGTCCCTTTCAGAGCCATCATACCCATAGTTTGTGTCGCAAAACAATTCTGCTTTTACTGTAATCATTTTCATGCCTATAACAATTCCAACAAACTCCTTTATCGACGGTTCGTAATATGTTTTCATAAAACCTCCGCCACCCCAGTCCTCTGACGGAACTTCCCTAAATCTGTCTTTTTCTTTTTCTTCCGAATAATCTGTGTAGAAATATGCAAGCATTCCGCTTTCCGTTTTATCCCCCGTCAGAAGTGTTATGCACTTTCCATCATTCACTTTTCTCATGTATTTGCTACACTTCACGGTCCGAAACATGTATTTATTGCATCTTCTTAGCTTCAATCCTGTCACCACCTATCATTTGACTATCGGGCATATTTCAGCAGTCACCTTATTTTTATACGCCGTCGTCACTCCGCAATACTTTCCAGTCGGTTTTAACAACATGCAGATTTTCTCGTCAGTATCATGTACCGCCACGCAATATCCGCAAGTCCTGCACGAATATGGTATTTCAACCTCTACGATTCCTGTCCTCATTTTCTAATTACCTCCTGTCTCTTGCTGCAGACCGGAACATCATCAACAGCATTTCTGATACCGGTCTGCTCCTGTCTTTCCTCTTTGCTTTCTTAATTGCTTTGAGACCATACCACTCGCCCCGGTAATTCATTCCATCCGGAACATATACACCAACCTGGTACGGAATTTCTTTCTTTACCTGCTCGTACACCTCTTCCGGCATCACGTAGTAGTTGTAGTCGCCCAGGAAGTTGTGACCGTTCTTTGAATGGAAATCATCTACCGAGGACTTAACCTCGTAGCAGTAGAAATCTCCCTTCTCGATACCGGACACCGTATTGTTTACCGGCTTAAACTTCATAAAATCCACACGCACCGCATTTGTGGTGGCATAATCAAATGTCACTTCCCTGGCCCAGTAAATTCTCGGATCACTGTTTGGGCAGATGTGTCGCTGGATTGACAGCGACAGCATTGCCGTTACTTCGGGTCTGTTCTGCATTCTCTACCTCCTGCTCAACATCTTCTCTATCAGCTGATCGTACATCATCTTATAGTCCGGTCCGCTCTTCGCTTCTTTCAGTTCTGTCTTGGTTCTTTCCAGTTCCATCTGCAGATTGTTCAACCGCTCCAATGTATCTGCGTCCGCCTGCCCCGGCCTGCACTTCATTCCAAGTGAAATTGCCAATGCGACATCCAACTCCTTCACTTCATCGTCTGTCAGTTCTCCAATCCATTCTCCTATTCTTTCCTCCGAAACTGTGGAAATCTGCTCACACAGGAGCGTTGACGGTCTAAGTGCTGACTCAATATATACATGGGTCGGAAGGTCAGTCTTTGGTTTAGTCGTCATATATACCACTTCGACCGTGTTGCTTTTTGCATTATTCTTATCGTTTGATACTATAACTGCTGGGCGCCCCCCCCCGCTGTTCACTTCCTTCTTCTCTGTAATTGCTTCTGACATAGTAAATCTGTCCTCTCTTCATACTACTTTGCACCTTCTTTCTTTACATATAAATCACTGGTTCCTTCAACCACGCCCTTCTCTTCATCGTTTGGGTACTGGAAACCGTATAATTCCAGGACCTTATAAAATGCTTTTGTCTTCTCACCTTTCCCGGTGCTGTATGTGTAATTCCAATCTACCAGGTCTGCATCCGCAACCATTGCCGATACCATACAAAGCAGTTTGTGAAGTACGCTGAGTCCTTCCATTTTTTTCTCTGCGGCCTCTTTGCTTAGTCCAAAACATTCCACCAAAAATGGAACATTGATAGAATATCCTCTCTGGGATATGGCTTTAATTAAAATATTGGGGGCATTCGCTTGTGCGGCAAAGAAATGTGCTTCAATTTCTTCTTGTTCACTATGCTTTTTATGTCCACA
>ERZ826242.239-NODE-239-length-85885-cov-9.586287_pt1 | contig 85885 bp, 74 predicted proteins | sample MGYA00519871_ERZ826242 | MGnify/ENA primary metagenome ERZ826242 (study PRJEB31778, sample SAMEA3449226) | human gut metagenome | biome: human gut; feature: human-associated habitat; material: faeces | place: United Kingdom | collected 2010/2012 ... | reverse complement strand
GTTGGTTTCCTCCCCAAATCATTTCTTTAAATACAGGTTCTACCCATAAAATATGCCCCATTTTTACTTTCCTCCATTTACTAATTTTAAAACCTCTGTTACTTCATTTTCACTATAAACTGCAATTCCTTTTTCTTTTAACATCTGTACAAAAATACCATCACCTTCAACAAGTTGATGTGAAAATGTTCCATCATAAATATGATTTTTTCCACAGCTTGGACTTTTAGCTTTTAAAACAGCTATTTTAATATTTTTTTCTAAACATTTATCTAAAGCAATTTTAGCACCTTGTGTATATTCTTTTGTACGATCAATTCCTTTTTGATCAATCACTTTTTCTCCAGTAACTTCACAAGGTGTTCTAGGAATTGGTAAACCACCTAAGACTTCTGGACAAAGTGGTAACGCTAAACCTTGATCATAAAGTTCCTTTATTTCCTTACAAAGATTATTCTTTCCAGCATATGTACAATTTTCACCAATTAAACATCTCGATACTGCAATCATTTTAGAATATCCTTAATATCACTTGGTTTAGAAACCGTATAAGTTGCTCCAGCTTGAACAAGTTCTTCTTTTCCTCTAAAGCCCCATTCACACCCTACAGATTTAATTTTAGCATTGATGGCTGTTTCAATATCTACATTACTATCACCAATCATCAATGTTTCATTTTTATTACTTTCCATTAACTGCATAGCTAGTTGTACTAAACAAGGATGTGGTTTTTTTGGTTGATAAACCGTATTTCCAAAAACATACATAAATTTATTAGGAAATAAATGATTTACAATTGTTACTGCATTTACTTTTGGTTTATTCGTTACAACTGCTAATTTATACCCTTGATGATAAAGTTCATCAATTAATTCTTTCATTCCTGAATAAGGTTTTGTATGTTTTAAACAATTTTCTTTATAAATCTCATCAAAACGTGCACGATATTTTCTCACATCTTTTTTATATTTTTCAGGTAAAGCACGCTCTATTAATTTATCAACACCATTTCCTACAAATTGTTTATATGTATCTAAATCATAGGTAGGAAAATGATTTTCTTCCATTAATATATTTGTAGATAAAGCTAAATCTTCTATTGAATCTACAAGTGTTCCATCTAAATCAAAAATCAACGTATTATACATAGACTTCCCCTTTCACTTTATCTAGATTATAGCACAACTTCTATTTATTGTTTATTAGTTTTTGTTATGTTAGAATAGTTCTTGAGGTGAAATTATGAAACAACAAAAAGATGTTTTCATGACATTATTAACAGGTTTAGGAGCAGCATTAGGAATCATTACATATTTTTTATGTACATTCCTTTTCCATAAATATGAAACAATTGGTGCTTTATCTATCTTTGGTTTAGCCATGATTTTTAGAGTAATTGGTTATTTTTTTGATAAAATGCTTGCTAAAAAGTAGATTCATGCGAATCTACTTTTCTTTTGTATATATTATTTGACATCCTGCTTGTTCTATCTTTTCTCGATAAGTATCAGGTAACCAATCAACAACAAGAACATCAATATCTTGAAAAGCTAAAGTTTTATAAGAACTTTTTTTATTAAATTTACTATGATCTACAACTAAGCAAACTTTTTGACTTCGACTTGCTACCTTTTTTTTAATCATAGCATCTTCAAATTCTTCAACATAAATACCATCTTCCATCACAGCTGCTGCTGCTACATAAGCTAAATCAAAATAAATTTGATCAATCATATTCAACGTTTGACTTCCATACATATAACGATTCTTTTTAAAGTAAGTTCCACCAATCATCTGACATAAACAATGATTCGATAATATTTCAATATTATCTAAAGAATGACTATAAGCTTCTATATTACCTTCTACATATTGACATAAAGCAGCCACCGTTGTTGAAGTATCAAAAAAGATTACTTTATTGTTTTTACTCAAAGAAACAGCTATTTTTCCAATTTCATTTTTTATCTCTTCATTTTCTTGTTTTCTTGTTTGATAATTTCCAATTTGATGTACATCATTTAAAGTAATACCACCATGTGTTCTAACTGCCAAATTTTCATTTACAAGACGAACAATATCTCTTCTTGCTGTATCTCTAGAAATATGAAATTGATCCATAATTTCTAAATAAGTATCTTTTGATTTATAAATCTTTAAATCACTAAATTTTTCTTTTAAGCTCATTTCTAAACGATCAACAATTTCTGCTTCAGCAATCACTAATAGTTTATGAACCTTTTTAATTCCATTTAAATCCAATTTTTCAGGTTTCACCCCTGTAATAATGCTTTCCTCTTCAATTCCTTCATCTATTTCATCGACCATCCAATGATTCTCAACATAAAAATTAACAGGAATTTGATAATAATATTTAATATATTTATAAAGTCTTTTCGCCATTTTTACTGAAAATCCTTTTGAATAGATTACTTTTTGATTTTCATCTAAAATCAAACCTCCACTATAACTTACCATAGGTGCTTTTATTTGTAATTCATCTAAAAAATAATACATTCCTTTAGGCATTCTTGCCGAAACAAGAACAAAAGGAATATTTTGTATAGCTAACTGTTGTACTTTCTTTTTTGTTTTTTCACTTATTTGATGTTTTGAATTCAATAATGTTCCATCAATATCACTAAATACGCATTTATAAGCCATATTTCTCACCTCTTGCTTATATATACGTATAATAATTAAGCATATATAAGTAAAAAAAGTAGGTTTACCTACTTTTTACGATTTCTTTGTTGACGTCTTTTTTTACGTCTTTGTTTAATCATGATTTTTCTTACTAATAATAAAACCACAAGAATGATGACAACTGCCATTACACATGGTAAAACAACATTTTTCATTTTTCTCATAAAAACAACAGAACCACTTTCATCTACTGCTTGTGTTGTATTAAGTGAAATTGTTTCTAATTTAGTATCTCGATAATAAACATCCATTGTTCCTGCTTTTTGATCTTTTTTAACAGGAGCTGTTAAATCTTTTAAATGATATTTATATTTTAAATCAGATGGATTGTAATTATTTGGTAAAACAGCTTCGATATCTTTTTCTGTGATGACATCAACTTTATTTGTTTGACCATTTTTTATTTTAACAGAATTCATTTTTGCATCTTTTTTAATAATATTCGCAACTGAATAATGATCTTTTACATAATTACCTAAAGCAAGGGTATCATTTACTGTACAATGATTATAACCATCACTATTTTTAGAAAAGCCAACAACACAAACATAATGATGATCATCAATATTCAATAAACTAGATAAAGTACTTTGGGCTTTACTTGTGTAACCGCTTTTACAACCTTCAATCATTGATGTATCAATATGGTCTCTTTTACTTTTATAAATAACTTTTTTGACCCATTGATGTTGACCATCACTTGACGTATATTGATATCTATCAAAGACTTCAACAAATTTTTTATTCTTTAAAGCATATTGGGTAATTTTAGCCATATCATAAGCTGTTGTATAATGATCATCATCATGAATTCCTGTTGTATTTACAAAATGAGAATCTTTTAATCCTAATTTGTTTACCAGTTGATTCATTTTTTCAACGAACTTTTCTTGACTACCACACGTATTATTAGCTAGAGCACGACAAGCATCTGCACCTGAAGGTAACATTGCTCCCATCAACATATCTCTATAAGTGACAACTTCTCCGACAGTAAAGTCTGCAGAAGTAGCTCCTGTTTCCCAAACTGTATCTATATCACTTTGAGTAATAGTGGCTGTTTTATCTAAATCATCTAACATTTCAATAGCAACAATACATGTTAAAATTTTTGTAATACTTGCTGGATACATTTTATCATGGGCATTTTTATTGTATAAAACTTGTCCGGTATCTTTATCGATGACAATTCCATATTGTCCTACAATATTGACTTCTTCCCCTTCAGCGAAAACTGGTACGAATGATGTAAAAATCATCATCAATGATAAAGTTATTGTAAATAATTTTTTAATCATTGTTTTCCTCCCCCCTATGTAAAAAAGATAACTTTGTTTCTGATATCAAAACCGAAATAAAAATAATCATAAATCCTAATCCAATTTGAAGTGTCATTATTTCTTGTCCAAATAATATGGAAAAGAAAACTCCAAAAACAGATTCTAAGCTTAATAATAATGCTGCTATATTTTCATTAACAAATTTTTGTCCCACATTTTGAAATAAATAACATAATGTAGTTGCAAAAAATGCCAGATATAAGATTTGAAGATAAATACTTGAATCAATATGGAAAACAACTGAAATATCTTCAAATAAAGAGGCTGCTATAAATGAAAAAATAGAAGCAAATGCAAATTGTAAGGCAGTAATAATAATTGGAGATGTCTTTTTCATTGCTTTTTCACACACAATAATATGAACAGCATATAAAAAACCACCAATCAAAGTATAAAGATCACCTAAATTCACCTTTAAGGAACTATCTAAAGAAACAAAACCAACTCCAATAAAACAAAGGATAGCCGCAAATATTTGTGCTTTATCGGGTTTCTTTTTAAAATAAAGCCAACTTAATAAAGGAACAATCGTACAATAAACAGCTGTTAAAAAAGCATTTTTACCAGGTGTTGTCAATTGCAAACCAAATGTTTGAATTGAAAAAGCACTAAATAAGGCTAGACCTGCTAAAAAACCACCTAATAGATCTTGTTTTTTAATTTTTTTTATTTTATTAAAAAATAAAATAGAAATGAAAATTGTACTTAACACAAAACGTATACATAATAGCGTAAATGGAGAAATAAAATCCACAGCATTTTTCATAACAATAAAAGAACTTCCCCAAATAAGAGCAGACATTAATAGCATACATTTACCTAATATTTCTTTTTTCATATACTCCCTCACCTACAATCTCGTAAATAATAACACAGTTCGCTTTATTTTTCATTACAAAATTGTTTTTTAAAAAGAAAAGGATGTATCTTTCGATACATCCTGTTATCTGCTATTCAGCTACACGATGAGCTACACTTGCACAACGTGAACATAATTCACCATTCATTTCATCTTCATCGAAATAGTTCCAACATCTTGGACATTGTACACCGTTGAATTTTTCAACTTTAATGTAGCTAGTTTCATATTCTTCTAAAGTTGTATCATCAACTAATTCAACTTTAGCCACAATAAATAATTGTTTTAAATCATCTTTTAAGTTAGCAATATCTTTATATTCATCTTTTAAAGATAATGTTACTTTTGTTTCCATGTTCGATTTAATTAATTTTTCATTTCTTAAACCTTCCATAGATTTTAAAACATCTTTTCTTACTTCCATAAATTTAGAAAAATAAGCTAAAACTTCTTCTTCATTTTCAATATCAAATAATTCATATTTTGGTTCTAAGAAGATAGATTCTGCTTTAGTTTCATCACAATGGAAATGATCATGTAATTCTTCAGCAGTAAATACAAGTACTGTTGATAATAATTTCATCATTGTTTTAGCATGATGATATAAAACAGTTTGAACTTGTCTTCTACGTGGAGAATTTGCATCTTCAATGTATAAGATATCTTTTGTGAAATCCATATAGAATGAACTTAAAGTATTTGTAAAGTAATTTAAGATTTCTTGGTTGGCTGTTGCAAAGTCATAATTTGCATAAGCTTCATCATAAGCTTTCATTAATTCATTTAATTTAGCTAACATATATTGATCAACACCAGGTAAATCTTTGATTTCTACTAAATCACTTGCTTTGAAGTCATTTAAGTTACCTAAAACGAATCTCATGGTATTACGGATTTTACGATATCCTTCAGCCACTTGTTTCATGATTTCATCAGAAATACGAACATCTTGTTGATAAGCAACAGAAGTAGCCCATAATCTTACGATATCAGCACCATATTGGTTAACAAGTTTAATAGGATCTACTGTATTTCCTAATGACTTAGACATTTTATTTCCTTTACCATCTAATACGAAACCATGTGATAAGACAGTTTTATAAGGAGCTTTACCATGAGCAGCAACACCGATAATTAATGATGAGTTGAACCATCCACGATATTGGTCACTACCTTCAAAATAAAGATCTACTGGATAATTAAATCCTCTTTCTACCATCACACCTGTATGTGAACTTCCTGAGTCAAACCATACATCCATGATATCTTTTTCTTTTTTGAAGATACCATTTGGTGAATGTTCATTTGTATATCCTTCAGGTAATAAATCTTTTTCATCTCTTTCAAACCAAACATTTGAACCATGTTCTCTAAATAATTCAGAAATATGATCAAATACTTCTTGTTCAATAATTGGAGTTCCATCTTCACAATAGAAAATAGGAATTGGTACACCCCAAGTACGTTGACGTGAAATACACCAGTCTCCACGATCTCTAATCATGTTATAGATTCTGATGTGTCCCCATTCATTTAACCAGTTAACATTATCAATTTCACTTAATAATTTATCTCTGATTTTATCTAATGAACAAAACCATTGATCAGTTGCTCTAAAGATAATAGGTTTTTTAGTACGCCAATCATGTGGGTAACTGTGTGTGATGAATTCAAGTTTTAATAAAGCTCCAATTTCATCTAATTTCATAGTTACTGTTTTATTAGCGTCATCAACATATTGACCAGCTAACCATTCACCACAATCTTCCATCATACAACCATGTTCATCAACGTTACAATAAGCTGGTAAGTTATATTTTTGACCTACAAAGAAGTCGTCTGCCCCAAATCCAGGTGCAGTATGAACACATCCAGTACCAGAATCAGCTGTTACGTGATCTCCTAAGATAACTAATGATTCTCTATCATATAACGGATGTTGGCATGTAATGTATTCTAATTCAGATCCTTTATAATGATTAACAACTTTGTAATCAGTAATTTCAAATTTAGCCATTAATTCATCAACTAAAGTATCTAAGACAATTAATTTTCCTTTTTCAGTTTCTACTAATGCATAGTTATAAGAAGCATTTAAGCAGATTGCTAAGTTAGCAGGAATTGTCCAAGGAGTAGTTGTCCAAATAACGAAATTAACATCGTTATCTAAGACTCCTTTACCATCTTTAACTTGGAATTTAACAAAAATTGTTGGTGATTTGATATCATGATATTCAACTTCAGCTTCAGCTAAAGCAGATTCACTTGATGGTGACCAGTATACTGGTTTTAATCCTTTGAAAATCAATCCATCCATCGCCATTTTAGCGAACACTTCAATTTGTCTTGCTTCAAATTCATGTTGTAATGTCAAATAAGGATGTTTGTAATCCGCAAATGTTCCCATACGGATCAATTGTTCCATTTGTTTATTTACTTGTTCATGAGCATAAGCATCACATTTTTCTCTAAATTTAGCTGTAGGCATTTCTTTACGATTAACACCTAATTTTTGAATAGCATTTTCAATTGGTAAACCATGAGTATCCCATCCAGGAATATATGGTGTATAGAAACCATTCATATTTTTATAACGACAAATAACGTCTTTGATGACTTTGTTTAACATATGCCCCATGTGCATATTTCCATTAGCATATGGAGGACCATCATGGAAGACAAAGCTGTCTTTTCCTTCGTTTTGTTGGATAACTTTGTTATACATGTCGTTTTCTTGCCAACGTTCTACATACTTAGGTTCTTTTTTTGGTAAGTTTCCACGCATTTCAAAGTCAGTTTTTGGCATTAATAATGTGTCTTTGTAATTCATTTTTTCTTTCCTCTCTTTAAAAATAAAAAAACACATCATCCTAAGGACGATGTGATCGCGGTACCACCTTAATTCGTATTTTCATACGCTCTTGAAATCTTAACGCGATTAACGTCACCTTCTACTTAATTCAAAGGGCTACTCCAGAGTGATACATTATAATCTTTGTTACTGATTTACACCAACCATCAGCTCTCTTAAAACTCTAATTATAAACTGTCTCCTTCATCGTATTTATCTTCATTAATTAAATTGTAAACTTCAGATTGATCAATAGACTCAAGGATATCTTTTGACATTTTTTCGACCGAAGCTCTAAATTTAACAGCTTGCGCCTTAAAGTCGCTCATCTCACCAGACAACGAACGAACATACTCTAGCGATTCGCTCAGTATCATATTAGCATTCTTTTTCGCTTTGTCAATAAGTTCGCTTGCTTCTTTTAATGCAAGACGTGCAATTTCTTCATTTGTTTGTTCTTGGATGTTTACACGATGCTGTAATAATGATTTTTGATGTTCTAATTGTTGATAATCTTCTTGTAATTTTTTAATTTGATCATTCAACTGTTTTATTTCATTATCTTTTTCATTGATCAATTCATCAACTTGTGACTTATTATAACCAAATACTTGTTTTTTCAATGACATCATGTTCACTCCCTACTTATAAAAATACCCTTCAACCACATAATTATCAGAGCGTGTTTGTTTATTACAATCAACAAACATCACTCTACCATGCTTTTTGAATGATATTATGTCTTTATTATTACATAAATAATTTATTTGTTCAACCGGTTTATGATTAACTTTTACACGACCAGCACGAATAAATTCTGCTGCTTTTTGTCTTGAAATTTTATAAAAAGAAGAAATGATCTTATCTAATCGAAATGAAGATACAATAAATGATTTTACTAAATAATCATTTTTTACTTCTATTTCTTCATCCCATTCAACAAACTTTACTTTACTTCTTTTAATCATTGATAAATGATCTTTTAAATATTCATAAATATGTCGATCAACAGCTAAATAAAAATCTTTGTCTTTTTCAACAATATCTCCAAATAACTCTCTTTTAATTCCTAAAGACATTAAAGCACCTAAAATATCTCGATGTGTTAATTTTTCAAAATTTTTTGCATAAATAATCTTACAAACAACGATTTCAAAATCTTCCTTTTCTATTTCATAAAAATAAGGAGCAATAATCATTCTTTGACTTTCACTATGAATAAAACCACCATTTTCTAAAACTTGAACTTCATCTTGATGCCCAATAACACTTTTAACAATTGATTGATGATACGGATCTAAAAATTGCGTTAAAATAAGTCTTTGTTTATATTGTACTTGATCCAAATAATCAAGTACCTTTTTTACAAAGACTTCTTCCCCTTTAAAATGTTCAAACATAACTTAAAAAAGTATGGAAACCATACTTTTTAATCTTCTTGTTCATCTTCATCTAGATCAATTGTTCCTGCAACAGAAATATTACGAGGTGTACATAAGAAAATTTTTGGTCCTATTCTTTGAATGTCACCTTCAATAGCGTAAATAACACCACTTAAGAAATCAACAACACGTTTAGCTTGATCTTTTTGTAAACGATGTAAATTAACAACTGTTGCTTTTTTTGTTTTTAAATAATTTGCAATATCTTGAGTTTCTCCAAATGAACGTGGTTCAAATAAAACTAAATGACTATCTTTATTCATATTTAATGATTTCACAGCTTCGCTTGTTTTAGAAAATTTTGCTTGTTCAAATAAGCTTGTTTTAGGTTCAGTATCAACCTCTACAGCATCATAATCTTCAGCAATATCTTCTCCATCCCCATCTTCATCGAAAAACCATTTTTTTACTTTTTCACCGTAACCCATGAAGTCATCCTCCTTTTATTTCCTCAATATTATACCATACATTTATTGATTATCAAAGGTATCAACAAGGAAATCTAGCTAAACCTGTTCAATATTCACTAAAATCACATCGCCTTTTAAAGAAATCACACATTCAATCGGAATAACTAAGACAGGAGGCTCTTTAAAAAAACAAAAAAAATGAAAAAAATTCATTTTTTCGACAATTAAAGCACGTATACATTTTTGACACCAATCTAATTCAATATCCGCAATATACCCTATTTTTTTACCATCATAAACATTAATCACATCTTTTGATTGTAATGATACAAATCTCATACGATCACCCCTATAAAATATGCTTTAGACTAATTTTTTATGTAATTTTTCTAAAGCTTTTTTTTCAATTCGAGAAATTTGCGCTTGTGATACAAAAAGCTCATCTGCTATTTCACATTGCGAATAACCCTGATAGTATCTTTCTTGAATTACTTTCTTTTCTCTTTGATTTAAACAATCAAAGGCATTTTTTAAATCAAGGTGATCGTGATAATGTTTCAATGTTTCTGGATCTAGTGAGACAATATCTGATAATGATAATTCATTTTGATCATCATTTCCTACAGCATCTTGGAAAGAAGCAATGCTTTGAGTAGATTGCATTGCTTCTATAATATTTTGTTTTTCAATATTTAAATTTTGTGATAATTCTTGAATCGTTGGTTCTCTTTGATATTGATTTAAATATTTTTCCTTTTCTTTTAAAATAGCATAAGCTAAATCCTTGATTGGTCTAGAAATCTTAACTTGTGTATTATCTCTTAAATAACGTTTCATTTCACCAATGATCAAAGGAACTGCATACGTTGAAAACTGTAATTGATAATTGGTATCAAAATGATCGACCGCTTTTATTAGACCAACGATGCCTACTTGAAACAGATCTTCATAATGATTTGATTTTTGGTAAAATCTTTTCATTAAAGATAACACTAATTTTGTATTAGAAAGAATAATCATTTCTTTACTTTTTTGATCATGATTCTTTTGATAATTTTGAATCAAAGTATATAATTCTTCTTTAGAAAGTGTTTTTTGAATAGGGATAGTGCTCATAAAACTTTCTTTTTCCACAATAATCACCAAAATTAGTGTGGCTTTTTTTGATAAAAATATACTATTTCACTTCATCATAATTTAATTGACTTCTTAATTTTTTTATAATCTTTTTTTCTAATCTAGAAATATAAGATTGTGAAATACCTAATAAATCAGCAACATCCTTTTGTGTCAATTCATCATTATTAGATAAACCATATCTTAAAATCAATATTTCTTTTTCTCTTTCATTTAATTCTTTTAAAGCTTCATAAAAAATTTTCTTTTGATCACTTTTCAACATTTCTTGTTCAACAAGATCATCATCAGTTCCTACGATATCTCCTAATAATAACTCATTACCATCATAATCAATATTTAAAGGTTCATCTAAAGAAATCTCATAACGAATCTTGTTATTTTTTCTTAAGTACATAAGTATTTCATTTTCAATACACCTTGAAGCATACGTCGCAAGTTTAATATTTTTATCTGCCTTAAAAGTATTGATTGCTTTTACTAAACCAATTGTGCCAATACTAATTAAATCTTCCAAAGGACAATTGGCGCTATTGTCATATCTTTTAGCAACATAAACAACCAATCTTAAATTATGTTCAATCAATAAATCTCTTGCTTTTTGATCCCCAGAAACTGCTTTTTCAATTATTTCCTTTTCTTGTTGACCTTTTAAAGGAGGCGGTAAAATATCATGTCTTCCTATATAATAAAGATACTGTTTTGTATTTAAAAACTGTCTAATCATTTGCCACATCAAATAATCCCTCCCATCAATTCTTTATTTAATAAACAATCATAATCTAATTCATCCAATACACCTATATAAACATTTCTTAAAGATTGCTTATTTACTAAAACTTGATCAACTAAAATAATATCTATTTTTCTTTTTTTTAAGCCATCAATAATCAATGTATCTAATTGTTGATAAGTATCAATTTTACTTTTTTTAATAAAAATAAGTGGATAACCTAGATAGTTTGCATGATTACCACTATCTAAAAATCCTGAAAGATGATAAATCTTATTATTAAAAATAAGTGTTACATCATATAGATCATCTTTTTGTTTTATTTTTCTTTTTGTATAAATTAAATAAATTGTTTCAATAATTAAAAAAACACATGTCATAACAACAATAACTATATCTTTATAATTTATGGGAGTAATCAAGATTCCGTTGTATATAAATGATTCTTTTATTAGGGTATTGATAAAGAATAGTATTGAAAAATAAACAATTAAAAAAACTGGAAAATATAAGAAAAATTGTTTTTTAAAAATAAATAAAAAAAGGACAATCCAGTATAAAAAACTTATATATGGTAAATAGTCTATATAAATGAGAACAATCGATATATTACTTAAAAAACTCAAGAAAAGGATTTTCAAAAATGACCAATTAATATTAAGCAATAATGAAATCATTTCATAAGTCATGATAAATAAGATACCATTCATACAATAAGTTAATTCAACATAGACCTCCATCTTGCTTACCCCTTTATCATCATATATGATGGCAAGTAAAAAAGATGTCAAAAAAGATTGGACATTTAAAAAAGTATGGACAAAAATCCATACTTTCTACACATTATTTTTTTGAACGATCGATTGCTTCCATCACAGCGTTTCTAAAATTATTTTCTTCTAAAGCCTTAACACCTTGAATCGTAATACCACCTGGAGAACAAACTTGATCTTTTAAAATACCTGGATGTAATTGCGTCTCTTTAACCATTTTTGCACTTCCTAAAACAGTTTGGCTGGCAAGCTTATAAGCCAAATCACGAGACAAACCATTTAAGACTGCACCATCTGCTAAAGCTTCAATAAACATATAAACAAAAGCTGGTCCACAACCACTTAAAGCACCACCGGCAACCATTTGATAATTTTCAATAAGATAAACCTCACCAATGCTTTCAAACATTGTTTGTACATAATTTAATTCTTCAGCTGTTAAAGTATTGTCTTTTTCAAATAAAGTCGTTCCTTCTAATGCCTTAGCTGGTGTGTTTGGCATAATTGTTAAGTGATGTGTTCCCGGTAATAATTCTTCATATTTATCATTTCCATAACCAGCAACAATTGAAACGATCACCTGTTGATCAATTACTGATTTTATTTTTGAAATAACACTTTCTACGACATTTGGTTTGACCCCCATCACCAAATAATCACAATTTTTAACAACGTCTTGTTCACTTGAACATACATGAATACCAAAATCTTGTTCAAACATCATCAGCTGTTGACTATTTATATCATATCCATATACCTCACTACCATCAATAAAATCACTTTTAATAAGACCTTGGCAAATTGTCCCGGCCATATTCCCTAATCCTATAAATCCAATTTTCATTTAAATTTCCCCCTTTTTAAAAATGAGCTAACATCGTTAGCTCATCTTATTAAATTCTTCTATTTTTGATAAATGCTGGTGGAAAACCATCATCATCATCTTCGTCATCATCATATGATTCAAAAGTTTGAGGTTCTTCACCTAAAGGTCTTGCTACTGAAGGTTGGACAGTTACTTCTTCCTTTTCTTCTTCGAATCCTGTTGCGATAACAGTAACAATAATTTCATCATCTAAGTTTTCATTAATAGCAATACCTAAATAAGTATTAATGTCATCTCCAACTTCTTGAGTAATTGTTTCAAGAGCAATATTAGCATCATATAATGAAATATTTGGTCCACCTGTAACGTTAATAATAGCGTCTTTAGCACCTGCTACGGAAACTTCTAATAAAGGTGAAGAAATTGCACGTTTTGCAGCTTCTTTTGCTTTATCATCTCCTGATGACATGCCAATACCAATTAACGCATTTCCTCTATTTTTCATAACTGCACAGATATCTGCAAAGTCAAGGTTGATAAATGCAGGAACAGCAATTAAATCAGTAATTGTTTGAACACCTTGTCTTAATACATTATCAGCTTCTCTAAATGCTTCTTGCATTGGACGTCCACCAATTAGTTGTAATAAACGGTCATTTGAAACCACAATAATACTATCTACATTAGAACGTAATTCATCAATACCTTCGATTGCTTGTTTTTTACGTTTCATTCCTTCAAAAGTAAATGGTTTAGTAATAACACCTACTGTTAGTGCTCCTAATTCACGAGCAATCTTAGCGAAAACAGGTGCTGCACCAGTACCAGTTCCACCACCCATACCAGCAGCAATGAAAACCATATCTGCACCTTCAAGGGCAGTTCTAATATCTCCTTCAGATTCTAAAGCAGCTTTCTTTCCTACTTCTGGATTACCTCCTGCTCCTAAACCTTTTGTTAAATCTTTTCCTAAAACAATTTTATTTTCTACAGGCGAACGACGTAATACTTGTACATCTGTATTTGCGACAAAGAATTCTACTCCTCTAACGCCTTCTTCAACCATGCGGTTAACAGCGTTGTTTCCTCCGCCACCAACACCGATTACTTTTATTTTTGCAACTTGTTCAAAATCTAATTCTTCGTTCATGATTTACCCTCTCTTTTATCTATTCTTCTTCACCAAAGAAAGTATCTAGTAATCTACTAAATCTTCCAGTTTTCTCTTTTGTATCTTTTACTTTCGTAAGTCCTTTAAATCTCACAGCCATTGTATTAGAAATATCCGGTAAAACAACAGATGTTTCATAAGGACCAAGATATTTAGCACGATCAGACATATAAAAAATCATTCCTACAGAAGAAACAAATGCCATATCTCTAATGCCAATAATATCTGGACGATAAACTCTCACTGGACCTTCTAAAACACGACCAGCAACTTTATCTAGTAGCTCAAGTTCTCCTCCGCCACCAACAATCAGTGTTTCATAATGTTGTCCATTATCGATAACACCCATTTTTTCTTTAATAACATTTAACATATCAACTGCAGCTTCTTCTAAAATACCCGCAAAATCTTTTTGTGTATAATCTTTACGACCATCTGGAAGCTCAGTTGTATGAATAATATCCTCTTGTCCAACAGTATAATCCAAAGAACCATATTTGACTTTATATGTTTCAGCTTGATTCATAGAAATTTGTAAATGTTGAGCAATTGCTCGAGTCAAATTATAACCCCCAACTGAACATACTGTTAAATATTTTAAATATCCATCCTTGTAGAAAGATATTGTTGACGTTTTATATCCCATATCAATAATCAATGCACCTTCTTGAAGATAAACTGCATCAAAAGCTTCCTTTGCACACGCAAAGGCATTGATACAAATATCCATAATTTCTAAACCTGCCTTTTCAACAGCCATAATATATGGATATAAAATCTGTTTTTGTGAAGTAATAATCAATGTATCAATAATTAAATTTCTTGAAGCTTCTCCTATAGGAGGTACTTGACTAATTCCAAAATCACCATTAAAGCGAACTGGTATTACACAAACCACCTCTTCTTCATGAGATTTTTTGAATTTAGTAGAAAGTTTCAAACCTCTTACAATATCATCCTTAGAAATCTTATCATGATCACTAAGTGATACACTACTATTACTTTGATAAAGTTTAGAACGAATAGTAGGGATTGTAAGACCAACTGCTTTGATTTCTCCATCTAGAAAATCATTAGCTTCTTGAACAACTCCTTTGATATCATTTACTAATAAATTTTCATCTTCAATGATGCCTTTTTTTACACCATGACTAGGGACCTTTTTAGAAAAAAGAACATGTAAATTAGAATTGATAATTTCACCAACTAACAATTCAATTGAAGCACTACCTATATCCAATACTGCATAAACTTCATTCATGTCTATCTCCCCTTACTACATATACCATTATATTATCATAAAAGCTACGATATTTAAAGGTTTTAGTTTCAAACACGTAGCTTTTTTCATACACTATTTAATTGTATACATAGACATTTTTTCCTAAATAATCATAGTATTTATAATCAGGATAACTTTGAATAACCAAGTAATAATTTGTTGATGTAAGTTGTTTTTCCATGTCTTCAATACGTACATAAAAAACCTTACCATCATCAAGTTCCAACTTACATTTGGTTTGATCTTTTTCATCAGGTTCAAAGACAATACTAGAGATTTGATTTTGAACAACTGATGGTAATTTGACATATGCTTTCACAAATGATTGGAAATGTTCTTCGTCAAAATTCATCATTTGTGGACAACGTTGTACATAAGAAATCCATTTTTGTTGTTGATCTCGTTCAAAAATCCCATCTTGATCTGCAACATATAAAATATTATTAATATAGCCATATAAAGAAGCATTGTTTTCTTTAATTCTTATCTTTATATTCCCTATCAAATCTTTCGTTACAGTTGCTTTTTCAACAAAGATCATTTTTTCAACCTCTGTTTCAACCTGTTTTTTATTTACTTTAAAAAAATAAGTTTGTTTTGATTTAACCGGTAATCGTTCAATAATCTCTTCAGCAGAAGTCAAATGACATCCTGAAACAGTTATTTTTTTTACTTTAGACATATCTCCAAATAAAAAAATCACTAAAAATATCAAAAACAAAACAATAAGTACAAAATTAATTCTTCTTTTTCTTTTTTTCTTTTTTAATTTATTTCTCATTGTTAACACTTGATTTTCATCATGTTCATTATATACATACGTTGTCATCTTAAGACTCCCAATTAATAAAACGTACTTCTGGTTTTAATAAAACACCATACTTTTCTTGAACTGTTTTTTGGACATAAAAAATCAAATCATGAATATCCTTAGCAGAAGCATAACCATTATTTACAATAAAGTTAGAATGTTTTGGAGAAACTTGTGCTCCACCAATTTCATAACCTCTAAGACCTGCATCATCAATATATTTCCATGCAGCTGCACCTTCTGGATTTCTAAAAACACTTCCTGCACTTGGTTTATTCCAAGGTTGCGTAGACATTCTTCTTTCTTTTCTTTTATCTAAAGTTTCATTAATTTCTTCAACACTTTTATTTTCCAAAACAAAAGTAGCTTCCAAGACAATCCATTTAGGATGATCTTGAATGATGGAATGTCGATAGGAAAAATCCATTTCATCTTTAGATAATTCAACCACTTTTAAACATTCATCTAATACTTTTACTGATTTAACAACTTCACTTAAACATGATTTATAGGCCCCTGCATTCATAAAAATACCACCACCGATATTTCCAGGAATTCCTCCCATAAATTCAAAACCACTCAAACCAATTTTAGCACAATCATAAGCAAGTTTAATCATTGTAACACCACATTGGGCAGTTACTTCGCTCCCATTGACATGGTATTGATTCATATCTTCAAGGGAAATAATAATTCCTTCAAAACTTTTATCTGAAAATAATAAATTTGAACCTCTTCCAATAACAAAAAGTTGAATACGATGCTTACGACAATACTTTATCACTTCAATCAACTCATCGACATTTTGAACTTTTATAAATAATTTTGCTGGCCCACCTACACGATAAGTTGTATGTTTATATAACGGTTCATCTTTAAGAACTGTTCCAACATCTAATTGTTTAAGTTCTTCATAATATTTTTCAAACTTCATCATTAGTCTCCTAACATCGAAATAATTTCTTGATACATATCTTCAACTGCATTTGGCTTTCCTAACTTTTTAGCGTTTTCTGTTAAAATTTGAAGTGCAGTTTGATCATTAATAACACTATCAATTGTAGAAATCAATTTTTCTCCTGTTAAATCTTTTTCAAGAATCATTTTAGCAGCATGATTATTTTCTAATTCACGTGCATTATATTCTTGATGATTTGCTGCTACATAAGGACTAGGAATCAAAATAGCTGGTACACCTAAAGCTGTTAATTCGGCAAGGGTACTGGCTCCTGCACGCGAAACAATAAGATCTGTCGCATGCATTAAAGAAGGCATATCATCAACATAAGGGATGATTTTTACGTTTTCATTTTCATAATCTTTCATTGATTCATAATAAGGTTTTCCAGTAACATAAAGTACTTGATATTCTTTACCAACAAATTGATTCATCGATTCCTTCATCGTTTGATTAACTGTTTGTGATCCTAATGATCCCATAACAATCGTAACAACTTTTTTATTTCTATCTAAACCATATTTATCATAAATATCTTTAGGAACTTCATGGCTGACAACACTTGCACGAGGATTTCCAAGCAATAGAGTTTTTTCTTGAGGAAATTCTTCATACGCTTTTTGATAACAACAAATGATCTTATCTACTTTTTTTATAAGAATTTTATTTGTTAAACCAATAATCGAGTTTTGTTCATGAATCATCGTTTTAATTTTTAAACTTGCAGCAGCTTCTAAAGCTGAAGCACTTGGATATCCACCAAAACCAACAACAATATCAGGATTAAATTTTTTTATAACTTTTTTTGCTTTTCCAATAGATTTAACAAATAACAAAGCTGCATGAGCTTTCTTTAAAGGATTACCCGCTAATCCTTTAACATTTAAACCAACATAATCATATCCAAGTTGGGGAACAACTTGAGATTCCAAACGATCCTTTGTTCCAATAAATAAAAATTTTGAATTTGGATCTTGTTTTTTTATATATTCAACTAATGCAAGAGCAGGGTATAAATGTCCACCTGTTCCTCCAGCAGCAACAACAACTTTCATCTTTACTCACTCCTTAAAGTTTATTATACTCTTTTTCTCTATTTTTGAGAATTGATAACTCTAAAATAGTGCCACTCTTTATCAAAAAAAGCAACACTTTTTAAAAAAAAGATTAATCATTCGACTAATCTTTCTTTTGAATAATAAAACTTACACCATCAACTCTATTAACAGCTTCAACTTTATATCCATACATTGTTACTGTTTTATAAACAATAGATAATCCTAAACCAAATTGTCCTTTATGACCTATTTCATAAGGTTGAAATAAAGATTCAGGATTTGAATTATCTATAGGTTCACCATCATTAAATATTTCTAAATATTGATCTTTTAAAATAATTTTAATTTCATGGTGTACATAACGAGCAGCATTTTCTATAATATTTTCAATACAAATACGCCAATAATCATCTTTTCCTTTAAAAGATGAATCTTGTAAATCTGTAATAATTTCTATTTGTGGATGCATAGCTGTTAATTGGAAAACAATATGTTCAATCAATTCTTTCATTGAACATGTTTCATCTCCAATTTGTCCACTTATGTAATCTAATCGATTTAAATATAATAAACTTTTTACTTTCTTTTCTAACCGATCTGTATTTTCTAAAATAACATCCACTGATGAATCTTTATCTCCATAAGGATAAATATCATCCTTAATACTTTGAGCATATGTTTGAATTAAAGCAATAGGTGTTTTTAAATCATGAGAAATGTTATGAATCATTTCTTCTTTAATTTCATTTTGTCGATCTATCTCTTCTTTCATTTCTATTAGTGAAGAAGATAAAACACCTATCTCATCTTCTCTTTGAATATGCAATTCACTTTCTTTATCATTTTTTATATCATCTATATAATTTTTAATAAGTTTCAATGGTTTTATTAAAGATGAAACCCAAATAAACAAAGCAAGTCCAATAATTAAAAAAGCAATATAAAAGATATCAATAACTTGATCCTTTAGATTATTAATCAATGTTTTAGAATAATCACTATAAACAAGTGAAATAATATAATTAGAATCATCCGCTTTTACAATTTGATAATATACTGTTTGGTCTTGCATTTTAACCTTTTCTTGTAATTTCTTTTTATTTTTCTTAACCATCTTATAAAGATCATTTTGAAAAACATAATCTAATATTTGATATTTCTTAGCAGAAATATTTTGCGCTGTTGTAAGCGTATCTTCATTAATGTTATAAGTAAAATGATAAATTTGTTTATCTGAACCTGCATAATCAGGAGAAAAATCATATGAGTAAAAATCATTTTGTGAGCGTGTCAAAACATCATACATTTCATTATCAATAACATGTGTTAAGTTGTTATCAATAATAGGCAATAGAATTGCTAAAACACCTATCGCAATAATTGAAAAAATAATAACAAGTTGTTTTTGTAAAGAATATTTCGTAAGCATTAATCTAAACGATATCCAAATCCATAAATCGTACGAATATTAATTTCTGGCATTTTTTTACGCAATCTTCGAAGTGTATCATCAACGACACGATTACTACCAAAATAATTTTCGTCCCATACTTTTGATAAAACTTGTTCTCTTGAAATAGCTAATCCTTTGTTATTTAAAAAGTAAACAAGTAGATCATATTCTTTTGTTGTTAAAATGATTTCATTATTGTTATAGAAGACTCTTCTTTTTTCTAAATCAATATCATAACCATCTATTTGTATCTTAGATGGATTATCATAAGCACGTTTTAATAAATTATTAATTCTTAAAATAACTTCTTTAATATTAAATGGTTTTGTAATATAGTCATCTGAGCCTTTTTCTAAACCAATAATACGATCAAATTCTTGATCTCTAGCTGACATAAATATAATTGGCATTTTAGGCTTACTTGCCTTTATTTCATTAAACAATTCAAAACCACTTGCCTTATCTAACATAATATCTATAAGCCATAGATGTACATCATCATCTTTATGAAGTAAAGCTTCATCATACGTATAAAATGAGCAAACACTATAGCCTTCTTTTTCTAAATAAGTTCTTACCAAATCATTTAGATTTTTTTCATCATCTATAATATTAATTTTAAATAACATCTTCTTCACCTCATTTGTATCCTATTCTATTATGACCTATTATAGTTAAAATATTGCCATAATATATGGCAATATTTTGTGATAATATGTGATTTTATCTTTCAATAACAAATCCGCGTTCTTTCATTTTAGAAATGATATAATCTACAGATTGTAAACATTTTTCATTTGTATCCGCTTCAACCATAACACGTACAACCGGTTCAGTTCCTGATTCACGAACAAGAACACGTCCTTCATCACCTAACTTATCTTCAACTTCTTTAATGACTTTTTGTACTTCAACATCATTTTGAGCTTCTTTTTTATCTCTTACATATACATTTTTCATTAATTGAGGATAAATTGTTACAGGTTCAACTAATTGAGCTAATGTTTTTTTGCTTTCAATAACTGCTTCCATAATTTTTAAAGATGTTAAAATACCATCTCCTGTTGTGGCATGTTTAGAGAAAATGATATGTCCTGATTGTTCTCCACCAATACAATGACCATTTTTCACCATGTTTTCATTAACATATTTATCTCCAACAGCTGTTTTTTCATATTTAATACCTTCTTTATCTAACGCTTTATATAAACCTAAGTTAGACATAACTGTTGTAACAATTGTATCATTAGATAATTCACCATGTTCTTTTAAATATTTACCACAAACATAAAGAATTAAATCACCATCAATAACTCTTCCAAACTCATCAACAGCTAAACAACGATCAGCATCACCATCATAAGCAAAACCAATATCTAATCCTTTAGATTTTACTAGTTCTTGTAATGATTCAATATGTGTAGAACCACAGTTTGTATTAATATTTAAACCATCTGGTTCACTATGAATCACATAAGTTTTTGCTCCTAAAGCATCGAAAACACTTTTAGCAAGATTAGAACTAGCACCATTAGCACAATCTAAACCGACACGAATATTTTTAAAAGCACGTGTAGGAATAGACATTAAATATCCTAAATATCTATTTCTACCTACTGAATAATCTGTTGCACATCCAATTTCATCTTTTGTAGCAAATGGAATTTCATCTACTTCACCATCAATGTATTGTTCAATTAAATTTTCAACCTTCGCATCCATTTTATGACCATTACAATCTAAAACTTTAATTCCATTATCATAATATGGATTATGTGAAGCAGAAATCATAATTCCACAATCAAAACCATCTGTTCTTGTAATATAAGCAACACTTGGTGTTGTTGTTACATGCATTAAAGAAACATCAGCACCACTTGCTGTAAGTCCAGCAACAAGTGCATATTCTAACATATAAGAACTTCTTCTTGTATCTTTCCCAATAACAACTTGAGCATGATCTTTATTTCTTCCAAAATACCATCCAATGTATCTTCCTACTTTATAAGCATGTTCAACTGTTAAATCTTTATTAGCTTCCCCACGAAAGCCATCTGTTCCGAAATATTTTCCCATTTTAAATCTCTCCTATTTCTTTATATTTACGCGAATCTGTTCATCGCTATCTAAACGATATGTTAAAGTTTCGTCACTTAATTCTACTTCTAATTTCACATTATGTCGACCCTTTTTTAACCCAACGACATCTACATAGACCTTAATGTCATCATTTGTAAGAGCATTAATACGATCACTTGTACCAATAACTGTTAGATTGCATGTATCGCTTGACATAGAAACATTGCTTTCTTTGCCATTTTTTATTTGAATTGGTATATCCGTAAATTGTCTTTGTTCAGAAGGAACAAGCGTAATTGTTCCATCCACTTTAGTAAATGACATCTTATTAACTCCTGAAACACTTAACAATTTTAAGTCTTTAAATGTACGACCTTCTTCCAAATCACTTACATCCACTTTAACTTTAATATTATTAATATCCTTTAATTTACTTTCATCACCATAAATCTTTACTTTATCTTTTGAAAAAGTCATTTGATCTATTGCATATCCATTAGCCACATTTCCTGTATATTCAGGTACAAGTGGAACTGTCTTACTATAATTAGACAATGAACAATCCACTTTAACAATTGAAGGAATAACACTTACATTTAAAGCTTTTCCACTTCGATCAAAAGCCTTTACTTTACATTCTTGAGTAAACGAATCTGTCACTCCCTTTAAATCAATAATTGCTTCAACAGAATAAACATTATCAATATTATCTTGTGAACCCCTTACTTCTACTTCACTATGTTCAATACTATCTACTGAAACAGAATGTTTATCCTTTAAGCTATCTTCATTTTTAAAACGATATCCTAAACTAAACGTTTTAGTTACCTTTTGTGAAACTGTTACCGTTACTGTTTGAGGAACAATGAGAACTTCTAAATCATTAGAGAAATTTCTTGATTTCAATTCTACTGTCTGTTCACCTTCCCCTATTCCCGAAAAATCAGCATATATTTCATAATTTTTCATCAATTTAGCATTATAAATATCAATAGAAGGACCAACTAAGCCTACACTTACAGTCTCTGGCATTCCAGCAACAACAAAATCATCTTGTAAATTTTCTATTTTCACAGGAACTTGTTGAATATAATCTCCTGAATTAGGTGTTGAAAATAAATTTTCAAAATTACCTCCATTAACTGTAAATAGTAAAATCGTTGCTAAAATAAATGATAATATTTTTAAAGATAATCCTGATTGTAACATTCTATCTAAAGTAGAATTAATAAAATTCATCACTTTAATAGCACCATTTACAAAAGCTCTTCCCCTTAAATCTATTTCATCATTAATAGATTGAGGAGTGATATGTTTTTCTTCTGTTTTTGGTTTTTCTTTTTCTTTTGAAATAAAATTTAAGAAAAAATCAGTTGTTGAATCACGATGTTCTTGATTATTTTTACTCATCTTCATCACCTTCTTCATCTTCTGATTTAAACCAACCTAGTTCATTAACTAAGCTTGCTCTTAATTCCTTTCTTGGAATTTTAATAAGTTCTCCTTTGATAGCAAAAGAAATCGTTCCTGTTTCTTCAGAAACTACAACTGTTAATGAATCAGTAATTTCACTTATTCCTAAAGCAGCACGATGTCTTGCCCCATAAATAGGTGAAAGATCCTTTTGAGTTGGTGGGAAAAAGGCAGCTGCACAAACAACACGGTCATCTTTAATAATAACTGCCCCATCATGTAAAGGTGTTCCTTCCCAAAAGATCGTATTAAATAATTCTGATTTAATATCGGCATTGATTTTAGTTCCTGTATTAATATAATCTATTAAAGATTGTCCTCTTTCAAAAGTAATCAAGGCCCCTGTTTGTGTTTCTGATAACTTTGTCACTGAATCAACAATTTCATCTAACAAATGTTCCTTTTGATCATTTGATAAACGTTCCATATGATAATCTCTTTTAGTTTGTCCCATTTTTTCAAGTAATGAACGAATTTCTGGTTGAAAGATTACAATTACCGCAATAATTCCCCAAGTCAAAACCGTATCTACTAAATAAGACATTGTTGAAAGTCCTAAAACACTTGTTACTAATTTAATTAACAAAATAATGAGAACCCCTTTAAATAACTGCATCGTTCTCATGTTTTGTTTAAACATACTAATTCCTAAATATAAAATATACCACACTAATAATAAATCAATAATTGTACGAATAATGTTTAAAATTAATGATAGATTAACTTCTATACCTGCTATCATTTTATCCCCTACTTTCTTCAAACATATTATACTTGATGTTTTCTATTTTATAAAGAAAAGATAGATTTTTATTCAAAATCTATCTTTTCATCTTTATTATTAACAAGTCTTTAAATTCTTCAATATTAATTTTTTGACCTTGTTCTTTTTTCTTTAAAGCTTCTAAAACATCTTGATATCTTTTTTTCGTAAGTGGATTTGTCATCATACAAATGATAGATAAAAGTAAACACATACACGTCACACCTATAAATAAAAGAGCAATTCCATGTTGTGTTGCTAAACTTTGGGTTGCTAATTGACCATTATAACCAATTTTATCCATACAGTTTCCTAAGATACTTACCCCAATAGCTGCTGCTATTTTTTGTGAAACAGTAGCCATTGAATAAAAAATACCATCTTTTCTAACCTTATTTATCAAACAATCAACTTCTACGCAATCACTAATCATTGCATAAATCACTTGATATAAAGCATTAAGTCCAACTACTAAAATACTTGTCATGATAACAGGACCAATAGCTGATTTTGGTTTTAAGATAAATAGAGGAAATACAATCATACATACAAACCAAATTCCCATCGAAATACACCAAGCTTTAGCTTTAGAATATTTGATGGACCATTTATTAATAGGAAACACCCAAAACAAAGCAACAATCCACATAATAATATTGACCATCGACACTTGCATATTATTTAATTGTAAATTATAAGTAAGGTAATAAACTAATACGCCTAAAAATACAGCTTGTGCTAAAATAGCAAAAATAAATGCTGCTGTTAAATGTAAAAAAGCTTTATTTCTTAATGGTCCATTTAATAAATCTTTAAAAGTTACTTTTTCTTTAATGATGTCTTCTTGATTTTCATAACCTTTAGAAACTTTCCAACCAATTAAAATACTGATTGTACAAATAAAACCAAAAATAGCAAAACAAACAGACCAAGCATTCTTTATACTTCCTACAAAAGGAGCTAAAAAAGAAGTATATGCCATGATACCACTTCCTAAAGCAACCCCTACGATAGCCCAAAATGTTCTAATAGTGGCTAATCGACTTCTTGTATCATAATCATTTGTAACTTCACCACTTAAAGATGTATAAGGAATATCTATTAATGTTTGAAATGTATAAAATAAAATGGCAACAACAATAAAATAAATCTTTTGTGTGGTTTCTACAAAATTCCATGACGTAAATAAAAGCCATGTAACAATTCCAAAAGGAATGGCAAAAGCAATTAAAAATGGTCTTCTTCGTCCTTTTTGAGGATCTCTTGCATCAGAAATCATTCCTACTAAAGGATCTGTAATGGCATCCCAAACAGTCCCAATAGTCATAATAAAACCTGCAAAACTTCCTGAAAGTCCTACAACATCTGTAAAGAAATATAAACCATAAGTCGTAAACATTGTAAATGTAAACAATGTTGCAAGACCAGGTAAGCCATACAAATACATTTGTTTTTTAGTCATCTTTTTCATCTGTCATCCCAGCTATCTTATAAGTATAAGGTTTAAAATAAGGTAATAAGCGATCAATAACTGGTCCATAAACAAAAACTGCAATCAGTGTTCCTATCCCCCAAGAAGCTCCCATAAAAACTCCCAAGGCAAATAAAATACAATAAGAAACTGATAAACCTATACCATAACTCTTATGTAATAAATCAGCCATTGCAAAAGCAAAAATATCACTTGATTGATATCCAAGACCAATAGGAATATAGTAGGCTAGAGTAAGGATAATGATTAAAGATCCAGCAATAATGCAACCTACTTTTAAACCAAATGACATCGCATCTACAGGTGGTAATATTGGTGCTAAAAAATCTAACCAAACATTTTCAAATGGACCTATTAAAAAGCACCAAGCTAATGTTCCTAAATGTACTAAATCTCTTCTAATAATTAAAAATACAAAGAAAACAATTCCTTCAAAAACAAGTGCTGCTGTTCCTAATTGAACATGAAAAACATTAGATAGTCCTATTTCAAAAGTAGTAAGAGGATCGCTTCCCCATTCTGGTGAAACAAGTAAAGCGACCCCTAGAGCACAAAAGAAAATAGAAGGAATAATTGCAAGTAATCTACGTGTATATCCTAGAATAATCTTTTTATCCATCGTTAATCCTCCCACTCAACAGCAATTGCTCTTACTGGTGAACCATCACAACCTACAACTTTCATTGGAATAGCAATAATATAAGGATTTTCAAAATCAATTCGATCAAAATAAGCCCAGTTTTCTCCAATCATTAAGCGTTTTTCAGAAAATAAATCATGAACTGGGAATTCTGTTCCACCTGTTTGATCAGCATTAATTGTATCAATTCCAATAAATCTAACACCTTGTTCTACTAAATAATGAGCAACTTCTCCATTAACATAAGGATGATGGAAAAATTCTTCTGTTCCTCTTTTTTTATACCAATTTGTATTAAATAAAACAATTTTACCAGGTGTAATTTGTTCTTTATAAGGTTCAATATCTTCCATTGTAATTGCTTCTTCAGCTTTTTTATCAGTGACTCTTACAACAATAGCATCTCCTAAAAAGAAATCTAACTCCATTTGATCAATTGTTGCTCCTTCATTAGAAAAATGATAAGGGGCATCTACATGTGAACCTGTTTGTGTTCCCATTACTAATGTTGATAAATTATAGCCTTCATTTTCTAAAGTTGTTGCTACAGTAACTGATGGTTCAGGATCTCCTGGATAAATTGGTGTATCAGCTGTAAATTCCCATGATAAATCAACAATTTTTTTAATCTTATGCATTTTCTTTTTCTCCTTCATCTTTATAAGCTTTTTTTAATAATTCTAAGTAATCTTCTTTATGAATTTCTCTTGCATTATCATTTGATAAAACATTATCTGCTGATCTTTGAGCAATTGCATCAAACTTATCTTCAGTAATCCCTTTTATTTCTTTAATTTTAGGAATATTTAATCTTCTATTTAAACCTTTTACATATTGAACTGCACTATATGCATACTCTTGATCATTCATACCATTTCTTTCAATACCTAAAGCATCAGCAATATCTACAAATCTATCTAAACATGCAGGAATGTTGTATTCCATAATATATGGTAAAAATAAAGAATTAGCGACACCATGTGGTGTATCAAACCATGCACCAACTGTTTCAGCAAAGGCATGAACAGCCCCAACATTAGAACTAATAAAAGACATTCCACCTATTGTACTTGCTATCATCATATTTCTTCTTGCTTCTTTATCATGCCCATTTTCATAAGCCTTTTCTAAGTTTTGAGCAATTAATGAAATTCCTTTTAAAGCAAGCGCATCTGTAATTGGTTGATGAACTTTAACTGTGTAAGCTTCTATACAATGTGTTAAAGCATCCACTCCACAAGATGCTGTAAGTGATTGTGGTAAATCTAAAGTAATTGTTGGATCACAAATTGCAAGTGTTGGAATCATATGAATAGGATCCCCAACTGTCATTTTATACATTCTTGCTGTATCTGTAATGACTGCACACCATGTAACTTCACTTCCTGTTCCAGCAGTTGAAGGAATACAAATAAGTGGTAAAATTGAATGTTCTAATTCTACATCTCCCCATTCAACAGTTGTTTTTCCGTTTGTAACAATTGCAGCAACTGCTTTTGCTTGGTCCATTGCTGACCCTCCGCCTAAAGCAATGATGGCATCTACCTTTTCTTCAATAGCAACTTTTGCCATTGCATCACAATCTTCTGCTCTTGGATTAGGTTTTACGTTTGTTTCTAATAAATATTCAATTCCTTCTTTTTCTAAACTTTCTTTTAATACTTGATAATGAGCTGATTTAGATAAAAAATCATCTGTAACAATCAACACTTTCTTAAATCCTAATGCTTTTACTTCATTCCCTGTTTCATTTAAAACACCATATCCTTCTACAATACGTGTTCCATGAAAAAAATTATTGACTTCTAACATATTTTCCTCCTGTTTCTTAACTCTAAGTTTATTTTATGCTATATTGTAACTATACAATCAAGTGTTATTTGTGAATTTTTTAATTTAGGAAAGGATTGGCTAAAAAATGGATAATTTTTATGTTTCACCAACAGAATTTGCAAGTATTTCAGGAGTGAGTCGTCAAACTTTAATTTTTTATGAAAAAAAAGGTATCTTTTTACCTGCATATAAAAACGAAAAAGGCTATAGATTTTATTTAATGTCCCAATTAGACATTATAGCTACTATACAGTCTCTTCAAAAAATAGGACTTTCTTTAGAAGAAATCAAAGATTATATTGAACATCGTAATGCTCAAAGTACGTATGAATTATTTTCTAATAAGATTAATACTTTAAAAGAGATTATTACTACCTATCATAAAATGATCAATATGATGGAAACAAAATGTCAACTTATTACCAAAGCTAATCAAATATTGACAGATATGGTATATATCGAATATCGAGATGAGATTAAAATTATTAAAAGTGATTATATTCCTTTTAATAGTAAAGAAATCAATCAGTATAAAATTTTAGGAGAACATATTAAATATAGAAAAAAACAAAACCATTCCTTAGGACATGCTATTAGTGGAATGGTTGAATGGAAAAAAATGTTAAAGTCAAAAAGAAAGAAAACATTTTATCAATATTATTACACAATTTTAGATAATCAACTAGAAGATGAAAATTATGATATTATACCTTCTGGTAATTATTTAGTTATTTATCATAAAGGAACTTATGAAACATCTTATCAATCCTATCATCTTTTTTTAGATTATGCTAAAAAAAATCATCTCATATTAGATGATATTGCTTATGATGAAAGTTTAATTGATGAACTTACTGAAGCAAATCCTCAAAACTATATTACACAAATTAGTGTCAAATTTAAAAAAGAGCTCTAAAAGAGCTCTTATCCATTATTTTTTCTATATTGTTGTCTTCTTTCGTTTTCAGTTAAATAGCGTTTTCTTAAACGAATATTTTCAGGTGTTACTTCAACAAGTTCATCTTCATTAATATAATCTAAACAAGATTCTAGATTAAATTGACGAGGTCTTTTTAAAACAACTGTTGAATCTTTGGATGATGAACGAGTATTTGTCATTTGTTTTCCTTTAGTAACATTAACTGTTAAATCATTATCTCTACTGTGTTCACCAACGATCATACCTTCATAAACATCCACACCAGGCCCAACAAACATTACTCCACGGTCTTCAACACTTCCAAGTGAATAAGCTGTTGTTTGTCCACTATCAATTGAAATTAAAACACCTAAGTTTCTCTTACCAACTGTTTCACCTTCCATTGGACGGTAATCAATAAATGAGTGAGAAATAATTCCATATCCTTTTGTCATTGTTAAGAAATTTGTCATAAATCCAAATAAACCTCTTGACGGAATTGTATAAACAACACGTGTTTGTCCATCACGAGAATCCATTGTTTCTAAGACACCTCGACGATATCCAAGTGATTCAATAACCGCTCCAATACAATCATCAGGTGCTTCAATAGTTACTTCTTCATATGGTTCACATAAAACACCATCGATTTCTTTCATGATTGCTTTAGGTTTAGAAACTTGTAATTCATAACCTTCACGTCTCATATTTTCAATTAAGATAGATAGATGTAATTCTCCACGTCCAGAAACGATCCATTCTTCTTTATTTTGGATTCTTTCAATTTTTAAAGATACGTCTCTATTTGTTTCTTTAAATAATCTTTCTTCAATTTGTCTAGCAGTCACAAATTTACCATCTTGACCAGCAAATGGTGAAGTATTTGTTCCAAAAACCATTTGAATTGTTGGTTCATCAACATGTAATAACGGTAAAGCTTCTTCTTGACCAGTTGTACATACTGTTTCACCAACACCAATATCAGCAAGACCAGCAATAGCAACGATATCTCCTGCACTTGCTTCTTCAATTTCAATACGATGTAATCCAATAAATCCATATAATTTTTGAATTCTAAATTGACTATGGCTTCCATCAGCTCTTACACAAGTGACTGATTCATTAACATGAATCTTACCTCTTTGAATACGTCCGATTCCAATACGTCCTACATAATCATTATAGTCTAATAAAGCTGGTTGGAATTGTAAAGGTCCATCAACATCTACTAATGGTTCAGGAATTTCTTTGATAATCATATCAAATAAACAATCCATATTTGGTACTTGTGTTGAAATATCAGGATCTAAACTTGATGTTCCTTGTAAAGCTGAAGTATAGATTGTTGGGAATTCTAATTGGTCATCATCTGCGCCTAATTCCATAAATAATTCTAAGACTTCATCCATAACTTCATCAATACGTGTTACAGGTCTATCTACTTTATTAATAACTACGATAGGTTTTACTTTAGCAGCTAAAGCTTTCTTTAAAACGAAACGTGTTTGTGGCATTGTTCCTTCATAAGCATCTACTACTAATAAAACACCATCTACCATGTTCATGATACGTTCTACTTCTCCACCAAAGTCAGCATGGCCTGGTGTATCCATGATATTGATTCGATAATCTTTATAATTAATTGCTGTATTTTTAGCAAGAATTGTAATTCCTCTTTCTCTTTCAAGGGCATTGCTATCCATCGCACGTTCACTAATTTGTTCACGGTCTTCTAATGTTCCAGATAGCTTTAATAATTGGTCTACTAATGTTGTTTTTCCATGGTCTACATGGGCAATAATCGCTATATTTCTAATATTCATACGCTACTCTCCCTTCAATAACTTCCTCATTATATCACAATAATTTCAATTGTCATTATTTATTTTAATATGTCAAAAACAATTTTCAATGTAAGAGTTTACACTTTATTTTTGATTCAAAACTTCTTTTTTTATAACTTCTAATACACCTTGATGATCATTACTTTTAGCAATGCCATAAGCAATATCTTTAATACGTGGAACAGCATTGGCCATAGCATAACTATATTTTACCGCTTTAAGTAAAGTATAATCATTCATTTGATCACCAAACGCCATACATTCTTCAGGTTTGATATTTAATTTTTTTTGTAATAACTTGATAGCTACCCCTTTATTAATATCTTCATTTTGAATATCGATCCATTCATTACCTGAAGTTGTTGCCTTAACACCTTTATCTAAACCACAAGCAATATCATCAGCATAACGGATAATTTGATGATTTGGATCATAAATAGCAATCTTCATAATTTCATCATCAATATCATCATAACTCTCTACAAATTGGTAATTACAATAATACGTACGTACCACTGGTTCTAAATGTTTAAATTCATTTAAACAATAAGCACTTTTAACCCCACATAAAATCATATTCAATTCTGGATGAGATTCTACTAATTGAATCACCGCTTGTACTTGTTCTTTTTTTAACGTATTTGTCGCAATCAATTTTACCCCCTTAGCAATATAACTTCCATTTTCTCCTATGAAATACATTTCATTAGAAATTGGTAAAAATTTTTGATACAAACGGAAATATTGGTTCCCCGATGCAATTACAAATTTAATATTCTTTTTTCTGAGTTCCTCAAAAATATCAAAAAACTCCATAGAAAATCTTTTAGATGAATCTAAAAATGTTCCATCCATATCTGTTGCTATTAATTTAATCATTCACTTCTCCCCTTTTTCTTCAAAAATATATTAAAGAAATATAATTTATTTTTCAATATTAAAGCAAAAGAAAAGTACGATTTTTCGTACCTTACTTTCCTATTATTCTCTTTATTACTTCTAAATCTTCATTATTTAATAACATATCAAAGATTTCATCATATTGTTTTTCTGTGAGATGTTCTAACCAACTTATATCTTCATTTGGATATTTCGTTTTATAGAACTTTATGACATGCGATTTTGACTTTTCTACTTTGCCTTCGGCTCTTCCTTCAACCTTCCCTTCAGCTCTTCCTTTAGCTTCTCCATCGACATAATGAGCCATCTTATCAAATTCAGCTTTTTCATAAGCCCAGGCTTCTTCTCTTAAGTTCATATCTTCCATAAACTTATCATATTTTTCTTTCATGATTTGTCCCACCTTTGTCATCTTTATTCTATCACATTCATTTCCTTTTTCAATGACATAACAAAGCTCTTCTAATTCATTTAAATGATCTTTTCCCTTTTCTTTAACTATTTTTTCAATTTCTTTTAAAAACACATAATAAATATGTATTAAACTTCCTTTATCATCATGATATTTATTATCCATAATACTAAATTTTCTTATTAATTCATGATATTCCTTATCTTCTTCATGATATAGAATTATTTGATATACCGGTTGCAACTTTCGATATTCATCCCCACTTTTTATTTGTAAAGCAATATTTTTAAAAGCATAATATTGAAATCTTCGATGCAAACTTTCAAATAAACCTGCTGATTGTACTTCAATATTAATATACTCTCCTTCTTGTGTTTTTACTCTAACATCTAAAATAGATCTTTTTTCCCGATAGTGATGTGTCATTAACTCTGAATTAATAACATAAAGTTCTTTACAGCGAATAGGTGTTATTTCTTCAATAATCTTTTTTAGAATATACTGGCATCCTTCATCTTCATTATCATAAACAAAATACTTAAATAATAGGTCATTATAAAATGGTATGGTTATCTTCTCTTTCATCTTTTGGTCCTCCTATTATTTATATTGTATTTTTTCATACGTTTTTCTTTAAAAAAAAGGATTTATTTGTTTTGATACAAATAAATTCCTTCTTTAAAACGATTTAAACCGTCTTTTAATCTTTCAAATGGGCAAGCTACATTCATACGAATAAAAGCTTTTCCATTTTCACCATATTCTAGACCATCACTTACATAAAGACCTGTTTTCTTTCTTATAAAAGAAGTGAGTTCAACACTATCTAAACATACCTTATGACAATCGATCCATAAAAGATAAGTTGCTTCTGTAGGCACTACGTAAACATCTTTGATTTCTTTTTGAATAAATGAAATCGCATAATCTTTATTATTTTGAATATATTGATTTAATTCATTAAGCCAATCTTCACTTTGATTAAAAGCTGCCTTTGTGGCACAAATCGCAAAACTATTTGGTTCTGCCACTTCATCCGTATTAATTCCTCGATTGACTTTATGTCTTAATACTTCATTTGGTACAACAATACAGGCTGTTTGCATCCCTGCCATATTAAAGGCTTTGGTTGGTGCAATACACATAATTGTATTTTCTAAATTTGTTTTTGAAACGGAAGCAAAAGGGATATATTCTTTTTGAGGATTGGTAATATCACAATGAATTTCATCACTTAAAACAATAACATGATGTTTTGCACATAAATCACCAATTCTTTGTAAAGTTTCTTTATCCCAAATTTTACCTATTGGATTATGGGGATTACAGAAAATCATTAATGTTGTTTGACTTAAAGAAAGTTTTCTTTCTAAATCTTCAAAATCAATATGATATTCTTTTCCATCAAAAACAAGGTCACTTGATAAAACATGTCTTCCATTATTTAAAATAGAATTATAAAAAATATTATAAACTGGTGACATAATCAAAATATTTTCACCTACTGTTGTCACCTTTCTAACTACCGAAGAAATAGCAGGAACAACTCCTGTAACAAACATCATCCAATCTTTTTCCATATGAAAATGATGTCTTCTTTCCCACCAATTTTGATAAGCTTCAAAATAATCATCAGGTACCGTATTATAACCAAAGATTTTATGATCTACCCTATTATGTAAAGCATCAATAATAGCTGGAGCTGTTTCAAAGTCCATATCAGCTACCCACATAGGAAGTTCATTTTCTTTAACATCCCATTTATATGAATTTGTATTAAAACGATTGGTCATCTTTGAAAAATCGTACATCTTTACATCTCCTTTAATTGAATCTTTGTTTGACTTGGATCAATGATTTGATCATCAATAATCATTTCACCAATACTCTGTGCACTAATTTTACCAGAAATAGGATTTGTAATACTATCAATATGACTTACAATTTGTGCATCAATATCTTTGCAGAATTCAAAAGCTAGAGTTGTATTAATTAATTTACAATTTACCATCTTTAATCCTTCGATATAACATAATCCTTGTAAACTTTCAATTGTACAATTCACAAAAGTAATATTTTTCGTATTCCATGCAAGATATTCACCAATAATTACTGAATCATAAACCGTTACATTTTCACAATTCCAAAAAGCATCTTTTGAAACAAGTTTTGAATTTCTAACAATAATATTCTTACCACCATCAAAGCAATAATTTCCTGATAAATTCAAACCATCAATTTCAATATTTTCACTATTCATTCCAAAGTAATCACCTTTAGCAACCACATTATGTAACTTAATATCACTACATTTCCATAAGGTTTCTTGAGCATTGACCATATTAACATTTTCTAAAGAAATATGTGTCCCTCTTCTAAATGTTTTAGGCGCATCAATCACGCTATCTTTAATATTAATATGATGAGTATACCAAATACCTGATCTAGCAGTTTCAAGTAAGGTACTGTTTTCTACATTGATATGATTACAATACCATAGTGGATATTTCCACTTAAAAATACTTCCACTAATATCTATATGATCACTTTCTTTTAAAGGCGATTCTCCATCTGCAAAAATACTATCTTCTACTTTTAAATCATGACTTTTAAATAAAGCTCTTTCACCTTTTAAATAAACTTGTTTAACTAATTCCATCTTAATCCTCCTTCATTTGTTTCTTTAACGTATATATTAAATAATCTAAACAATCTATTTTCTTTTGTTCCTCATGCAATTTATCTAATAAACAACAACGATGACACTGTAATGATTTTATCAACATCTTCAAATCATCATTATTATATTTTTTAATACACTTTGTAATAAGTTCTTCATCACATCCTGCATCTTTTAAATTCATAATTAATTCTTCAATTACTTCTTTTCCCAAAGCTCTCACCACTTTCCTTTATTATTGTAATTCTTTATCTCTATATTATCAAATACCTATAACAAATATATTTCTATACTTGCAAGGCATAATAAAGATGATTAAAATAAGCATAAAGGATGTGAAATCATGGAATTTAGACTTCTACAATATTTTCTTGCGATTGCAAGAGAGGAAACAATTTTAAAAGCGGCTGAAAGCTTAAACGTGACTCAGCCCACTTTATCAAGACAAATGAAAGAACTTGAAGATCATTTAGGAAAACAACTTTTTATTCGTGGTAATCGTAAAATTACTTTAACAGAAGAAGGTATTTTACTTCGCCAACGTGCTGAAGAAATTGTCAGTTTGGTTGAAAAAACAGAAAGTGAAATTATGCTATTCGATGAAACTTTAAGTGGTGAAGTATGTATTGGTAGTGGTGAAACGTTAGGCATCGAAATCATTTGTAAAGCCATTCAACGTGTACAAGAAGATTATCCACGTATCCAATTCCATTTATTTAGTGGTAATGAACAAGATGTGACAGATCGTCTTGAAAAAGGTCTGATTGATTTTGGTATGATCATTGAACCCGCTAATATTTATAAATACAATCATTTATCTTTACCTTATCAAGACTTATGGGGCATCTATATAAAAAAGGATCATCCTCTTGCTTTAAAAGAATCAATTACTCCTCAAGATTTAATTGATGTTCCTCTTCTTTGTTCCTCACAAGAATTAAAATATAAACAAATAGAAAATTGGGCCAATTCTTATTTTTCTAAGTATCATATTATTGCAACCTATAATTTAATTTATAATGCCAGTATTTTAACAAAGGAATGTAACGGAGCCGTGATTTCTTTAAAAAACCTCATTGATACAAGTAATGAAAGTTCTTTGTGTTTTAGACCCCTTGAACCGCAAATCACCTCATCACTTGCCTTTATTTGGAAAAAATATCGTGTTCTTTCAAAAACTGCACAATATTTTTTAAAAGTATTAGAAGAAGAAATAAAAAAAAGCTCATAAATGCCCACAAATTAATAAAAATATGATAAAGTAAAATTAATCATTCATTAAAGAAGGGGGTGCCTATGAAAAGAAAAAATAAAGGATTTACTCTTGTAGAAATAATAGTAGTTCTTCTAATTATCGCCATTCTTGCAGCTATCGCTATTCCAGCTTGTCAAGGATACCTTGAAGAAAGTCGCGAATCGCATGACCTCATCAACGTTCGTGCTGCTTGTACAGATATCATCGCGATGGGAAAAACAGGATATAAAACAGATATTGTAAGAAAAGTAGAACTTACACAAAAGAAAGATGATTGGCAAGCTTTTGATTCTGTAACTATTGCTGGTATTACGCACAAGAAATCAGATGGTGACACTGATAACTGGAAAGGAATTCCTAAAGCCGGTGGTGTTTGTGAAATCTCATACAATAAAGAAAAGAATACTGTTGTTTTTAATTGGAAAGGAAGTAAGACAGAAGAATCCACTATTGATTTTTCATCGAATTTACATAGTGCATTAAATAATAGCGGTTTATTAGAAAATGATCTTAAAAAGAAATCTTTTTTTGAAATTGATTCGAAATGTGATGGTTCAACAATGGTTCCAAAATTAATAGAACAGATTGAAAATAAGAGTTTATTAAACCATGGTACATGGGCCTATTATGGAAATCCACAAGAAAAAACTGAAAGATATTTATTTTGGACTTCAGTTGATACAGATAAAATCAATGCTAACACACAAATTCCTGTCATTATTAGTACAGCTGATGGAAAATTCTACATTTCATCATCAACGACTGCACGAAAACGAAAAGATAGTGCTCATAAACCATATATAGCGATTGCTCCAACCGGTAGTGGTAATTCTAGTCAATATAAATCATACATAAATGGAAAAGGCCAATACAACTCACTTGAAGAGGCTTATAAAGCTTATGCTGATGTTGTAAAAAATAATTATCCTGATTACAAAGATACTTTACCACAATAGTAATAACAAAGTAATAAAAGAGCTCAATTGAGCTCTTTTTCTATTATTTTAAATCTTCTCCATTAGTTTCGATAACTTTTTTATACCAATAGAAAGATTCTTTTCTTCTTCTTGCAAAATCTCCTGTACCATCATCATATCTTTCTACAAAGATAAATCCGTAGCGTTTTGCCATTTCTCCAGTTGAAGCTGATACTAAGTCAATACATCCCCAAGGTGTATATCCTTTTAAATCAACACCATCTAAAACAGCTTCATGCATTTGTTCAATATGACTTCTTAAATAATCAATACGATAGCTATCTCTGACTTTACCATCTTCATCAATTGTATCATAAGCCCCTAACCCATTTTCTACAACAAAGATCGGTAATTGATAACGATCATAGATTTCATTTAAAGAATATCTTAAACCAACTGGATCAATTTGCCATCCCCAGTCAGAAGCTTTTAAGTATGGATTAGGAACTCCACCTAAGATATTTCCTTTTCCACCTTCTTTTGATTTATCAGCAGTTTGACAGTTTGACATATAATAAGAACATGTATAGAAATCTACTGGACCAGTTGCAAGAATTTCTTCATCGCCTTCTTCCATTTTAATTTCAATATTATTTTCTTTGAAATATCTTTCCATATAATTTGGGTATTTACCACGGCATTGAACATCACTACAGAACCAGTTCATTAAATGATTCTTTTGTTGATTTTCAATTTGATCATCTGGATTACATGTAAGACCATAACTTGTGGCCATGATTTGCATACATCCTACTTGATAGTTTGGATCAATTTCATGTGCCATTTTCACTGCTAAAGCACTTGCTACAAATTGATGATGTAATCCTTGGAAACGGTTTTGAGGAACATCTACTTGATCCATAAATTCCATTTCTTTAATCTCATTTAAAATACCTTGTCCTAAAAATGCTCCCATTGCTGTTGTTGCACTATTGATTTCATTAAATGTTAGCCAATATTTTACTTTTCCCTTATAGCGAGTAAAAATAGCTCTACAGAAATTTAAGTAACAATCAATCATACGACGATCTACCCATGAATTCCATTTTTTTGTTAAGTTAAATGGTACTTCATAGTGAGAAATTGTAATGAGTGGTTCAATACCATATTTTAAACATTCATCAATTAATTCTTCATAGAATTTTAAACCTGCTTCATTAGGTTTATCTTCATCACCATTTGGGAAAATACGTGTCCATGCAATAGAAAAACGATACATTTTAAATCCCATTTCCGCAAATAACGCAATATCTTCTTTGAAGCGATGATAATGATCAATCGCATCATGACTTGGATAGAATGTCCCTTCTTCTAATACTGGTGTAATTCTTTTACTTTTTGTAGCAGTTCCTCCTGTACAAATATCCGGACAAGAAATACCTTTACCACCTTCTTGCCAGCCACCTTCTAATTGGTTAGCAGCTGTTGCTCCACCCCAATAAAATCCTTTTGGAAAACTCATTTTTCTTCCTCCTTGTTTTGATATACAAAATTTCAAAATTCATTATAGCTTATCCTTTGAAAAAGCGCTTACTTTTTTCAGTATTGTAAAATTACTTGACAAATATAAAAGGTGAACCTTAATCCACCTCACTTGTTTTCTTTACAACGACCGAATGCTTTGATTTCTTTCCTTCATACATCAATTTATCGGCTTTTTTAATTGCATCATTGACTTTTGAATTTCCATAAATACCCCCAACAGTAATTGATAATGATAAATCTTCATAATCATCTACTTTTGTTTGTTTTACACATTCACTAATTTGATACAACCGAGTTGTAAAAGTATCATAATGAATATCTTGGAAAACAAGTACAAATTCATCTCCACCATAACGTATAAAGATATCATCAGATCGAATGCATGATTGAATAGCTTTAGAAACAGCTTTGATTGCTTGATCGCCAGCATTATGACCATATTGATCATTAATTGCCTTAAAATTATCGGCATCAATCATTGCTACTGCTGATACATCATTGATGTATTGAACGTATTCTTCATAATAACGTCGACTATAAGCACCAGTCAAAACATCTGTATAGTACTCTTTATTATAAGTTACGATATTTTCTAAGAATCGTGTTTTTCCATGAGCTCCTAAAATAATATCTTCTTTTGTTTTATAAACAAGTTCTAAGACCCAAGGACGCTCATCCACTTCTACATACTGCGCAATAATGGCATAAATGTCATAATCAACAAATTCTAATTTAAAAGCTTGCCCTTTTTTGATATACGCTTGCTTAGAAATACAATTGACACAAATATCTTTTCTTTTCCAGTAATCATAACAATTGCCTTCAATAATTTCTATTTGATCATTCTCTGCTTTTGCGGATTGATGTTTTTGAAAATCTATCAAACGAACAACCGTAAAAATATCTTTTAAGGATTCAATAAAATCTTTTATTTCAGTATATGTATATTTTAAAGAAATATTTTCTTGAATATTATGTATAATTTGAATATTGTTGTCTTTAACAAGTTTTCCAACAAATCCTTTATAAACACTTCCATTCCATCGCGTACTTGCTTGTAAATGATACCATTGTTTTTGTTTTCCAACTTGTGCATAAATCTTTAAATCAACCTCTGGATTTAAATGTGTTGTTTCTTTGAGTTTACCCTTAAGTAATTTAATTGTTGATTTATTAAAAAAAGAAAATTCATGATTTTTTGGGTGATAAATTATTTCATCAATTCCTAGATCTTTTGCTGCTTGTGAAGAAATATAAACAGCATCTTTAAATGCATCGTATTCAAATGTCATTTCCTGAAAAAATTTTCTGTTTTGAGACTCGTTATTTTTTTCTTTAGGCATTTCACTTCTAAATTGTTTAATAACTAGCTCATCTGTCATCTTTGAAACAACTGCCTGATCTGCATAATTTTCATTTTCAAATAAAGACGCTTTCATTTCTTCACTAATATCATAAAGGCATTCCAATAACAAAGGATTAAAAATCCCACATTGACCATCAATAATCATCTTCATAGCTTGTTCATGACTATATGCTTTTTTATAGCAACGTTCACTCGTAAGAGCATCATAAACATCCGCAATTGAAACAACTTGTGCTGAAATAGGAATTTGATCACCAACTAATCCATCAGGATAGCCATGTCCATCATATCTTTCATGATGCCAACGACATATTTGATAAGCATATTCCAATAAATCATTATTATTGTAGTTAGGAACTGTTTTCAACATCTCTGCGCCAATCAAAGAATGTTGTTTCACGATTTCAAATTCATCTTTTGTAAGTCGTCCCGGTTTATTTAAAATCTTTTCATCAATCGAAATTTTTCCAATATCATGTAAAGATGAAGCTGTACTAATAAGTAAGATATCGGCATCACTTAACTTATACTTGTGCGATTTTTTACCCAATTGTAGTAAAAGCATTTTTGTAATCGTTTGAATATGTTGTATATGTAAACCACTTTCGCCATTTCTAAATTCAACGATATGTCCTAAGACATTGATTAATGTCGTATTATTGTTTACTCTTTTTTGAACTTGTTGTTCTACTAAATGAACCAGTTTCTTTTGTTTTTCATAAAGCATTAAAGTGTTTTTAATTCTTCGGTTAATAATATAACTTTCAAAAGGTCTTCTGATATAATCAGTCGCTCCAAGTTCATAAGCCTTTTCCATAGAAGTCGTATTTCCTTCTGAAGAAATAATAATAACAGGGAGATATTCTAAATAACGTTGTTCCTTCATCTTTTCAAGAACTTGATACCCATCCATATTAGGCATTACAATGTCTAATAAGACTAAATCAATCATTTTATCTTCTTTCATTATTTCTAAAGCTTTTTTTCCATCTTCTGCTTCTAAAATTTGATATTGATCCCTCAATAATTCGCATAAAATTATTCGATTAATCTGGGCATCATCAACAATCAATATTTTCGCTTTTCTTTTTGGCATACACATACTCCTTCCATGGCTCATTTTTATCACTTTTTCACATTTTTATTTAGATACATATAGTGATCTGCTTTTTCAATAAATTTTGGAATATAATTTAATGACTCATCATATTTAGCATAACCAATACTCACACTAAAATCTGGTAAACCTTCATAAGATTGCTGAAATAATCTTTGTAAATCATTAAATACAGGCATTATCTCTTCATTCTTATCTCTTTCACATACGATGATAAACTCATCTCCACCATAACGTGAAATAAAACAATTATGTAAATGTGCAATTTGTTTTAATATATCGGCTGTCTTTAAAATGATTTGATCTCCAACAACATGCCCAAGTTCATCATTTATCTTTTTAAATTGATCAATATCTAATAAAAATAAATAAAGATCTTTTTTTTGATGATTTTCCTTCATTTTCATTGTTAAATAAATATCCAATTGTTCTCGGTTATTGATTTTGGTAAGCGGGTCTAATGAAATAAGGTTTTGTTGAAAATAATTATAAACAATAAAAATTGAATATGTGAGTCCTAGATTAAAAATAAGTAAATGATCCACTGTAATTTGAATTAACGCAGTAATAAAAGGAAGAAAAGAAAAACGAACAATCACTTTATATTCCTTTTGATATAAGTAATTCTTTGCTTTTTTAGATAAATATCCTGCTTTTATTGAAAGATAAAGGATATAAGCAAATAAAATTAAAAAATAGAATGGTAACAATTTGCCACGATGATAGTTTCCTACTTGATCAATAACAAATAATCCATGTGTCCAATAAGAAACCAAAGAAGATCCTATAAAAAAAATAAGTGGAATAAAAGTAAGCACTAAGCGTTTTTTATGCTCAAAAACAGTTGAATGAAGTGTTTTTTGGACATAAACATACCAAGAACAAACAAGCATTGCTAGTGAACAAAAATAGAAGCTATTAAATATTCCACTTTGAATCTTACTAAAAGTAAGAAGATGTTTTACATTCATGATCCAAATTGCATCCATAAACAAATAAACACAAGCCCAAGCAATGGTATGATAAAAATAGTTCCAATGATCATTTTGTTCACGATTGATATACATTTGATATAAAATTCGAATCAATAACAATAAACAAAAAACATCCATTTCTAAACTCATTATTTCACTACTCATAATACACCTTCATTCATATCAATATAGCCTTATTATACACTATTTACTAATGCAAAAAAACACCGTTAAACGGTATTTATTCGCCAAATGTAATCCCCATTTTTTTAGCACTCGAAACAACTTCACACTCAGGATCAACAAATTTTAATTTACCTGCTGTTTCACTTAAAGGAATCGCTTTGATTTCATTTTTATCAAAAACAACAAGTTTTCCAAAATCTTTGTTTAAAAGAAGATTTGCCCCATATACTCCAAAGCGTGTTGCCATAAAACGATCATAACTACAAGGATTTCCTCCTCTTTGAATATGTCCAGCTAACGCCACACGAATTTCATTAGGAATCAACTCTTGTAATTGTTCAGCGATTTCATAAGCAACCGAACGTCCTTGGCGACTTGCAACTTTTGCTTTGTATTTTTTCTTCGATAAAAGACTATCTTCTTCACTAATAGCTCCTTCTGCACAAGCAATGATTGTATATTCTTTTCCTGTTTTTTGATTTTCTTTGATTTTTTTTGCAACCACTTTAATATCATAAGGAATTTCTGGAAGTAAAATCGCATCCACTCCTGCTGCAATACCTGCCTGTAAGCAAATATGTCCTACTTTATGTCCCATGATTTCTACAACGAAAACGCGACTATGGCTTTTAGCGGTTGTTTCAATTTCATTTAAATAGTTTGTCGCAATATCCACCGCACTTTGAAAACCAAAAGTATAATCTGTACCCCATGTATCATTATCGATTGTTTTAGGGAGTCCTATCACATTTAAACCTTCTTGTGCTAACATGTTCGCTGATTTTAAAGAACCATTTCCCCCTAAAACCACAAGACAATCAAGTTTCAATTTCTTATATGTTTTTTTCATTGCTTCAACTTTGTCAAAGCCATCTTCAATAACACGCATTTTTTTAAAAGGACAACGTGAAGAACCTAAAATCGTTCCACCAACATTTAAAATATCTTCAAAATCACTTAAAGACATCTTTTTATATTTTTCATACATCAATCCTTGATAACCTTTTAAAAAGCCAATAATTTCAATATCTTTTCTTTGTTGGTAAAGTGCTTTTACTAAACCACGCATTGTTGCATTAAGTGCTTGACAATCACCACCACTTGTAAGAATTCCAACTCTCATAAAACTCCTCCTCTATTTCACATCATTTTTAAAAAAGTATTCTTGACTATTCATTTCTCTATTTTTATTTTTTATACGTTTGTATTTACCATTATTTTCTAACGAACATGCTTTTACATTATCACGAAGCATACAATCAAACATTGTTAGTAACTTATGTTTTAATTTTTCATCTAATACAGGCGCTGCCACTTCAACACGTCTTTCAAGATTTCGTGTCATTAAATCAGCTGAAGAAATATAAACAGTTGGATTATTTTTACCAAAAATATAAATTCTAGAATGTTCTAAATATCTTCCAACAATTGATAGAACTCGGATATTCTCCGTTGCTCCTTCAACACCAGGAATAAGACAACAAATTCCCCTTACAACCATATCAATTTGAACCCCTGCTTGACTTGCTTCAATAAGCTTATCAATCATCTTTTTACTGGTTACCGAATTGCATTTAAAACCAATATAAGCTTCTTTTCCTTGTTTAGCAAGTTCGATTTGTTCATCGATATACTTAAAGATATGACTGATCATACAATGTGGTGCTACCATGAGTAAATCTGTATGATTTTCGGTTTCACCTAAACATAAATGATTAAAGACTCCATTAATTTCTTCTCCGATTTCATATTTAGAAGTCATTAATGATAAATCTGTATAAAGTCTTGATGTTTTTTCATTATAATTTCCCGTACCAATTTGGCTAATATATTGAATTCCTTTTTCATTTTTATACGTGATTAAACATAATTTAGAATGCACTTTTAAACCATCTAAACCATAAATCACACGACATCCGGCCTCTTCTAAACGTTTCGACCAACCAATATTATTTTCTTCATCAAAACGCGCTCTTAATTCAACTAAAACAACAACTTCTTTTCCATTTTCCGCTGCTTTAATTAAAGATTTTACGATTTTAGAATTCTTTGCTACACGATAAAGTGTCATTTTAATACTTACCACATTTTTATCATTACTTGCTTCATCTAAAAGTCTTAAAAATGGTGACATAGATTCAAACGGATAAGAAAGTAATAAATCTCTTTTTAAGATTTGTTTAATCATTGGTACTCTATTTTCAACGAATGCATTATTTCTTGCTTCTAAACGTTTATAGAACATACTTGGACAAATATATCTTAAACGCTCTCTTAATTCACCCACAAAACCAAAATCAAGAGGTGAATTATTAATGAAAACTTGATTTTTCTTTAAATTCAAGAAATTCATCAACATAAGTACTTCAAGTTCGCCTAATCCTGGCGTCATTTCTAAACGCATTGGTGAAAGTTTTCTTCTTTGTTTAATTAAGTTTTCCATCATTTCTCGATAATCTTCATGTCCTTCTAATGAATGATCATCTTCATCAATATCCGCACTTCTTGTTACACGAATAAGTGCTTTTTCTTTTACAGTATATTTAGAAAAAATACGTGAAACAAAATGTAAAATAATATCTTCTACTAAAATAAATTTTTGTGGTTGACTTGGAAGTGCAATCAGTCTTTCATCCATCGCATTAGCACAAGAAATAATTCCCATTTTTCTTTTACCTTTTTTTGATTCAAGGCGTACAACGACATACATTTCACGATTGTTGATAAATGGAAATGGTTGTCTTTTAGAAATAACTTGTGGTGAAATAAGTGGTAGTAATTCTCTTTCAAAATAATCAGCAAAATAACGGCGGTCTTCTTTGCTTTCAATATCTTTATATTTTATTACTGACCATCCTGATTGTCCAAGTTCCGACATCACATTTTCATAGATACGATCTTTCTTTTTATTAAGATAATGGACTTTTTTTAAACATGCTTTTAATTGTTCTAAACCCGTCATTCCTGTTTTATTGTCTTTGGAATCTGGATAAAATAACATTTGATCATAAAGCGATCCTATACGAACCATAAAAAACTCATCTAAATTTGTTTGATAAATTGAAATAAAGCTTAACTTTTCCGCAAGTGGTACTTGTGGATCTTTTGCTTGCATTAAAACACGATCGTTAAATTTAAGCCATGATAACTCCCTATTTTCTCGGCATATGTTCATTTTTATTCCCCCAATGCATAAAATTTATACACTCTTTCTTATTTAATATAAAAACATTTTACACCTTCAACAATCTACCATCTATCAAGTTTATGTAAAATTCAAAAAAGAAGAATTATTTCTTCTTAATTTGTCGATTGTAAAACTCATCTTCTGGTGCTGGTTTTCCAAAAAGATAACCTTGGATATAATCTGGATTTAATTTTTTGATTTCTTGAAGCTCTTCTTCCGTTTCAACACCTTCAATACATACATTCAATTTCAAAGAATGTGCCATTTCAATAATATAAATCAAAATACTTCTTTCATAATTTGAAGAAAGTGCTTTTTGGGTTAAAACACGATCTATTTTAATATAATGCGGTGTTAAATCACTTAAACGATATGCATTTGAATAACCTGTTCCATAATCATCCAAAATAAGCGTAATCCCTTCTTCTTTCAATGATGACCAAAGTTTTTTATAATGATATGTATTTTCTAAATAACCTGATTCTGTTACCTCAATCCCTAACAAAGCAGGTTTTAAGTTAAAATCTTTTAAAGCTTGTTTAATTTCATCTAAGATCTTACTTTTAATAATTTGTACATAGGACAAATTAACATTCACCTTAAATTCAGGAATAAATTCTTGCCACTTTTTACAACAAGCAACCGCTTGTCTTAAAATCCAACGACCAGTAGGAATAATTAAACCAGATTCTTCTAAAATAGGAATAAATTCTGCTGGTGAAACAAATTCAATTTGTTCATTTCTTTTCATTTTAAAACGCATTAAAGCTTCTGCGCCTATAAGATTTCTTGTATGTATATCAATAATTGGTTGGTAATAAACATCAAAATTCTTAAAATTGTGATCAACTGCATTTTGTAATTCAACACGAATTTCTCTTCTTCGAATGAATTGTTTATATTTATCTTGTGTAAAGAAATAACAACTATTCTTTCCTTTTTTCTTAGCTTCGTTTAAGGCAAATTCTGAATATTTAATAAGTGTATCATAATCTTTCATTTCTTTATCAATCTCAACAATCCCTACTGAAATCGTGTAAACCATGCGATAGGCATTCTCTTCTAAAGCAACCTCAATTGATTTTTTTAATTCATCATAAAGTTCTAAGATATCTTCTTTTGAGTGATTTACTAAGTCCATAATCATAAAACGACCATTTCCTAATTCATAAATCTTTTGATTTTCATTGATACACGATTGCATACAGCTAGAAAACTGTTTTAAAATTTCATCTCCACACTTTAAACCAAAACGCCCATTGATTTCTTCAAAATCATCAATACCAATTTGCATAAAATAACCTGTAATATTATTTTTACTTTTAGAAGAAACATAATCCTCTAAACTTGGTTCTCTTAAAAGTCCACTAATATTATCTGCTTTTTGTCTTTTTCCAATTTCATTAACACAACCAATAAGGTATAAAGGTTTATTAAATTCATCTAAAATCACATCACCTCGACAATCGATCCAAACTGGATTATGTTGTCGATCTAACCAACGATAATGTAAACTATGCTCAGTAATTTCTCCCGATTTAATTTTATTGAACTCATCAAATAATAAAGGAAGATCGTCCTCATAAACAAAATAGTTATGGGCCTTTGTTGCATCACAAAAATGATAATTTGGCAAACAAAAACGATTTACGGCATGTTTTGAAATACTATAATAGTCATTTTGAATATCAAAAAGATATAAATAATCATCCATACTTCGATTAAATAATTGAATAGCTTCTTCCAATTGTTCTCTTGAAAGATTTATTTTGTTTTTTTTCAAAATAGTTCCTCCTTATCCTTTTTTCCTCTTTGTAAATGTTTTTCCCTTTTTCTTTCGTACATTAATGAATCCGCCAATCTAATGGTATGATTTAAATCAAAAGGACTATTATAGTCAAAGACACTTATTCCATAGGATAAGCTGACATAATAAGGTAACTGGTATTTTTCATTAAAATATTGTGTTCTTTCTTGAATTAATGAATCAATATGAATAATAAAATCTTCATTTTTACAAGTAAACGCAATACCAAATTCATCGCCACCTAAGCGTCCAATAACAGCATGTGTTTGAAAAATATCATTTAGTATTTCACATACTGTTTGAATTGCTTTATCTCCCTGGTCATGTCCAAATGTATCATTGATATATTTTAAATTATCTAAATCTCCTATAAAGAAATAAAGATTTTTAGAAACTTCTTTATATTCTTTATAAAGAAGTTTAATATTTTGGATCAGTCCTCGTCGATTATAAATATGAGTTAATTCATCTGTATTAGAAATACTATTTAGTTCTCTAACAATGGCATTGACATTTAAAGATATCCCAATTTGATTAGAAAGATATTCAAGTGTTTCTAAATCAAAATATGTACAATCCGTCACCAAAAAGCCATAAAAATTTTCATTAGAGTAAATGCTTGTAAGTATTTTATAAGGTTGCTTTGCAAGATTTAAAACATCTTTTAGTAACACATGTGTATTTTTAATAGGCTGTCTTTGACCATTTTCTACATTTATAATTAATTCCATTGTTTTTGGCATGATAAATGGTCTAAATTCATAAGTCATAACAGGTGTTTCAAAAAGATAAAGCTGTGCATTATGAATACCTAGAGAAGGTATATTATCCGCAATAGCATAAATATCATCATTCAATGATTCAAACAACATCCCTTTATTCACTTGTCCAATACTTCTCATTCTCCTTGTATAACGCTTTTCTTTTAACAAAAGAAGATATTTATAACTACTAATCATTTGTAAATAAATATATTGTTTAAAAGACTGGAGTTTTATTTTATCTTCCATGTTGAGGTAGTTTTCAGTATTTATTAAAAATGATAGACATAAAAAGAGTCTTTCTAAATCCAAATAACGAATATCATCTTCATTAAAAATCAAATTAATATAATCTCCTATTTGTTGATAAACGCGATGTTTCGTACAATCTTTTACCGAAAGATTCAATAAATAAGTAAAGAAACTCCATACAGTTTTTTGATAATTGGAACTATAAACCAATTTATTATCAAAAACATATTGTGTCATTCCTTGAGCTATATATTCATTACTTTCTTTTTCAGCTCTACAAAAACGAATAAATTCACCAATTTCAGTTTCTTCATAGTTTTCACAATCAACAGAAAGACGAGGAATAAAATGTGCATCAATGTATTGATTTTGTGTAGAACCATTTTTATAAAGATCATAGCCTTGTTTTATTCCTAAATAAGCAATAAAAGAAGCATCCGCATGACAAGAAGCAAGTGGTGGAACCATATGTGTTGATTCTGGTTTATCATCAAAACCAGACACCATAATATCTTTACCTACACGTTTTCCTATTTTTTCTAATTCACGATATAAATAATAAGCAATATCATCCGTCACGCACATAATTCCATCTAATTCAGGGTTTTCTTTAAGCCATTTATTCATTAAATTTCCCGAATCAATATTATAACCAGGTGTCGATAAAATATACTTTTCTTCAAAAAGCATATCATGACTTGATAAAGCTTCTTGATAACCTGCAAGTCTTTGTTTGGAAGTAACCCCACTATCATAACCAGTAATAATTCCAATATGTTGACAATGATTTTTTTCAATCATATAACTTACAGCATCATAAACAGCTTTTTTGTTATTATAGACAACAAAAGGATAATCTTTTATTTGTGAATTTAAAGTAACTATTGGTATATGAAAATATTTTGGAAAAGCCTCTCTTGTTTTTTGATCCGTACGACAAATACTTGAAGCGGGAATAACTAAAAAATCTAAATCTAAATAATTTGCAAAAGCATAGACATTTGCTTTTTGATAATCAGAAGATTGTACAAACGCTACATTTGGATCAACTGAACCACCAAAAAAGATAACAAGTTCTATTCCCAGTTCTTTACACGCTTCATTTGCTCCTCGACATATTTCCATATTATAATCAGAGGCACTTGTAATCATAAGTCCTGCTTTAATTGAGTGTTCCATTTTTTCACCCCTTTTAATCAATTATAACACAAATCTATAAAAAATATAAAAGAAGACCAAATGGCCTTCAGATAAATTCTACAAGTCTTGTACAAATTTCAGAATGTTATTTTCAAAAAATTATTTAAGGAAGAAAAACCTGTTCATGATTTGTCTATGATGTTTATTATATTTTTTCTTAAATAAAAATCAATTTATTCTTATCAAAAACAAAAATAAAAGAAATTACATTGTTAAAAAACTTAATTAACCATCTGACACATTTTTTGATTTAACACCGTTATTATCACTTTAAACCGAGGAGTATAATCTATCACTTCTTTAAAATATTATATACTTGTCTTAAAGAGGTGGATACTATGGCTAAAAATCAAAAAAGGATTCTTTAATTCCTTTAACTAGAAAATATGCAAATTTCATAAGTCATGATAAATAAGATACCATTCATACAATAAGTTATACATAGGTATTCATCTTGCTTACCCCTTTATCATCATATATGATTACACTAAAAAAATATCAAAAAAAGGTGTGATTTTTAAAATCACACCTTATTCATCCTCTAATAAAACTTCTCCATTAGATTCAATTATTTCTTTATAACGATAATAAGAATCTTTTAATTTTCTTTCTAGCGTACCATGTCCATCATTAAAACGATCTACATAAACAAAACCATAACGTTTTTTCATTTCACCAGTACCAGCTGATACAACATCAATTGGTCCCCAATATAAATAACCTCGACAATCAACACCATCTTCAATAGCATCATTAACATTCTTTAAATGTTCTTCAATATAATGAACTCTAAAATCATCATGAATTTCACCTTTTTCATCAATATTTTCATCTAAACCAACACCATTTTCTACAATTAATAATGGTAAATGATAACGATCATATAAAACATTTAAAGTATAACGTAATCCTACCGGATCAACAGCCCATCCCCAAGGTTGAGGTGCTTTATCTTTAAGATATGGATTATCACGGCATGTAAGTCCACCTGTATCTACTTTTAAGTTCACATCACGATCAAATGTTGTTGAACGATAATAACTAAATGATAAGAAATCAACTGTATTTTCTTTAATCAATTTTAATTCTTCATCACTAAATTCTACATTTACTTGATCTTCTTTCCATACTTTCTTTAAATAAGTTGGTACAATACCTAAGCAGAATGGATCTGCCATAAAGAAAATATTCATACGTTGAGCATCTAAAGTTCCAACAACATTTAAAGGATCACAGTTATATGGATAAGTAGCTACTGAAGAAGCAGTCATCATACAGCCAATTTGGTAATCTTCACTAATTTCATGTCCTAATTGAACTGTTTTAGCATTAGCAATCAAAATATTATGATAAGCATCCCATTGATCTTGTTTTGTAGTTGAACCAATTGGATCACTAGGATCTTTAGGATCTTTGATTGTAAGAACCCCACCAGCAACAAGAGGCATTCTAAATAACGCATTGACTTCATTAAATGTAAGCCAGAATTTAACCTTTCCTTTATAACGTGTAAAAACAGTTTTTACATAACGTAACCAAAAATCAATTAATTGTGGATTAGACCATCCACCATATTCAGTAATTAAATGTAATGGTGTTTCATAATGTGATAAAGTAATGACAGGTTCCATTCCTAATTCATTCATGCATGCAAACATATCATCATAATAAGCAAGACCTGCTTCATTTGGTTCAAGTTCATCCCCATTAGGGAAAATTCTTCCCCAAGCAATAGAAGTTCTAAAACTATTGAATCCCATACCTTTCATTAATTTTAAATCTTCACGGTAACGATGATACCCATCTACGGCATCATGTGATAAATAAACTTTATCTGGATTTAATTTCATTTCATATTTTTTCTTATCGTCATTCCATTGAATACCAGGATCTTTAGACATAATACCTACAAGTACATCTGTAACGTTTGGTTGTTTCCCATCTTCCAACCAAGCACCTTCATATTGATTAGCAGCAATAGCGCCACCCCATAAAAAATCTTTTGGAAAACTCATTTTCTTTACCTCCGTTTATCTAGGAGATATTATAGCACTTACAAAATGCAAGATTTACTCGTTTCATAATATGAAAAAAAGAGCAATCTTTTTAATTACTCTTTTTTTCATTCTCTGATAATTTTAAAATGTTTGTTGCTCTTTGATATGAATAATTTAACTCATTCATCACATTTCTTACATGTTCTATATTCTTTTCTTTACGTTCTATTTTTTTGCCTTGGTTGATTACTTGACTAATTCCTTGATTGATTCCTTCATTTCTTGCTTTTCTTTCAAGATAGTTTGCATAATCACACATTTCTTTGACCTCCCTTTCTATTTCCTTAAATCCATATCCTTTAATAATCTCTTTCTTCCCTTGATAGTCTATTCTATTATTTAAAAAGGCTACTAATGGCATGAGTACTTCATCATGTTTGGGATACTTTTTTGTAGTATCATATTTCTAGTTCAAGCATATCATAATAAGTTCTTCCTCGCCATAATTTTCTTTGTTTTCTTCTTTTCTATTATTCCTTTCTTTTTTACTTTGTAAACATCTACATCTCCATCTTTTCTTTTTGTTGCTTGTGGCATGATCCACAATGAATAGACTTTCTTCATTCCATCATAGTTTTTATCATCATATTCCCTTCCCCATTGTGTTGTTAATATCCTTAGTACAGACGCTATTCCTCTTGTTACAAGTGAATAACCTGGATGAATATTATTTTGTATTTCAACATTTAAATAGATTCGTTTATTTGTTCCATTTAATTGAGGAAGATCAACACAACATAACATATCAAACTTTACTGTTCCATAGTTTGGTATCATATTTTCATTATTGAGCCACCTAAAACACTGTTCATCCTTGATGATTTTCATAATTTCTTTAACACTTAAATGTCTTGCTTCCCTTACAAATTCATGAATCATTCTTGCTAGCATTTCCTGATTTCCTACGATTGCTTTGCAATGTTGATCTAACATGATTTTATGATTGGTTATTGTATTTTGTATTACCGTTTCCATAAGTAGTCCTCCTACTTATTTATTCGCTCTTTTTTTGCTTTTTTCTTCTTTTTTGTAAAAAAATTGGAAATTTCTTTCCAATTATCTACCAAGCGCTAAGTTAGCAAGTTCATCTGCTCGATCATTATATCGATTGATTTTCGTTTTATTTGCGACATGTGATTTTACTTTCACAAAAGTAATTTCAATTTGTTTTTCATATTCTTTCATTTGTTTTACATAAAGATTTTCAAGTCTTTCATCTTCATTAACCCACGCTCCTGTTGCATAGAAAGCAACACCTTCATAATCATGAATTACATACATTTTCTTGTATCCTTGTTGAACGCAATAAGAAACTGCATCTAACGCTGCTTTTAATTCTCCCATAACCTGATTATATTCTACAAATTCATCATCAAATTTTTGACAGTTTGTATAAATTTCTTGATTATTTTCAACAATTATTACATCAAAGCTATAAGCATAACATATATCTCCATTTGTTAAACAACTTCCATCTACATAAGCATATGGTACATCTTTTTCATTTAAATTAAGTTGTGATTCATCCATTGTTTGTTTAAAAGATGCAATATAGCTCTCTACATCTTTTAACTCTTCTTGCGAAAACCCCTTATAAACATATTTTCCTTCGCTTACAAGTTTTTGACATTCGCTCCATTGTTTAAATTTATAAACCTCTTTTGTTAGTTTATCAATTGCGACATACAGTACCTTTTTGGCCATTTTCCCATCTCCATCCCTCTTTATAGTTATAATAAATAAAAAGAAGAATACAAACAATTCTTCTAATATTTATAAAAACCTTCACCTGAAGCCATTCCAAGTTTTCCTTCATCAATATATTTCTTTAACATCTTAGCCATACCTTTAAAATTATAAGGAGCTAAAAATGAAGGAACTTTTAAATACATTGAAACAATATTATAAGCTGTCGTAAGTCCTACCGTATCTAAAATTTGGAAAGGTCCTTTCGGAGCTCCTGTACCTAAAGTCCAAGCTTTATCTATACTTTCAGGATCGCTAATCCCATTAACATAAAGATCCATACCTGAAAACAATAAAGGAACAAGCATAGAATTTAATAAATATCCTGATTTTTCTTTACGAACAGGTAATGGTATCATTCTTATTTCTTTAGCAAAATCCATAATCAAATCAAAATATTTTTGATCCGTTTGTTTTTGTGCCATGACTTCTGTCATATTATTTTTCCAAATACTATTTGCAAAATGTAATGATAAATATTTTTCTGGACGTTTTGTATATTTAGCGAACTTCGATGGTAATAATGTAGATGAATTCGTAACGATAACTGTCTTTTCAGGTAATAAATCTGCCATTTTTTTATAAATATCTATTTTTTGTTCTACATTTTCAGCCATTGATTCAATAATTAAATCGGCATCACTGACTGCTTTTTGTAAATCTAATTCTAATTTAATATTTTCATAGGCCTTATTAGCTTTTTCTAAACATTGTTCTTTATCAAAATCTTCATAATCACTAATACCCATGGCCCAATTTTGAGGTGTCTTTCCTTTATCGCTATCCATTAAAGTAATCGTATCATGATAAACCTCTTTTAAATGATCTAATTTAGGCTGACATCTTCCTATACTTCCTTCACTTCTAAGCCAAATCGTTACATTAAATCCACAATACGCTGCTTGATAAGCAATTTGACTTCCTAAAACGCCTCCACCAATAACAACAACATTTTTAATTTCCATAGATTCATCCTCCTACTTTTATTTTATCATTTTGTTAAATTATTCACAAAAGATTTTTTTACTTTTAGTTTGAACTACATATAAAAAAGAACCCTATTTCTAGGATTCCTTTATACTATTCAGCTTTTGTTGAATTTACTTCTTCAAACATTTGAGGAATTGCATGTTTATCTTCTTTGTTTTTATATTTGAAGTAAACAACTGTTAATAATGAACATACTATTAAGATTCCTGCAAACACTGCAATTTCAACTGAAATTGAAGGAGCTGTCATACTAATTGTTTTTCTAAATCCATCTACACTATAAGTATATGGTACAAATTTATGAATAGCTTTGTAGATAGCTGGACCTGTATCTAATGGATAAGTACCAGCAGAACCACCTAAGTTAACAATCATGAATACAAGTAATAAGAAGTCACCAATAAATCCAGTTGTTAAACTTAATAACATGACAAGTGACATAAATGCCGCCGATACGAGAATTGCAAGTAAGTATGTTAAACCTAAATTAACAGGTTCAAATCCATTAATTAATCTTAAAGCAGTAACCATTACGATAGCTGCTAATGTAGAAACTGTATACATAACAGTTGCTTTACTTGCCCAATATTTCCATGCATTTTCAGCTTTTTTAATACCATGTCTAATTGGATACATTAAAGCAAATGCTAAGCATGTTACATATAAACCAACTGACATCATATAAGGAGCCATTGCATGACCGTTATTTTCAACTTTAGAAATTTCTTTATGACTTGTTTCAACAGGAGTAGCTACCATATCAGTAGTTTTATCTGTTGAATCAATCTTACTTTCTTCTGCCCCAGATTTTAATGCATCATTTAAAGTAGTTACACCATCAGCTGCACTCTTAATTCCATCACCTAAAGTATCAGAACCAGCAGCCAACTTACTAGCACCATCACTAATTTGACCAGCACCATCAGATAATTGATTAGCACCATTCATTAATGTAGCATTATTACTTACTAATGTTGAAGTACCTGTAGCCAATTGATCAACACCACTTGTTAAAGCTGTAATTCCTTTAGTTAATTCAGGAACATTACTGTTTAATTTTAAAGTACCATCAGCTAAAGCAGTAGCACCACTTGTTAAAGCTGTATTGTTATCAGCGATTTTTGTTAAACCTTTTTGTAAACTATCCACACCAGCTGTATAAGCTTGAACACCTGCAACTAAAGCATCTTTAGAATCAACAGTTACTTGTTTAATATTTCCATCATTGTCAACAGTTACATATTTACCACCATTAACTTTTGCATTCACTTCATTTAATCCGGCTTGGACTGTTTGAGTTCCACTTACTAATCCTGTAGGAACTTTTGTACCATCTGTTAAAGTTCCACCATTAAGAGCTGCATCTAAATCATTTAAACTTGATTTAGTTGAACTAGATAATGTATTAATTGCTGTAGATGCACCTGTTGTATAAGTAGCAACCGAATCCATATATGAAGCTACACCGTCTTTATATTTATCTACAGGGAAATATTTTGTTAAACCATAAGCATCGATTTCTGCTCTTGACATTCCACTAGTTAATAATTTACTAGCAATTCCTTGTTTTTGAGCATCACCACTTGCATTTAATGTTTTAATTAATGTAGCATAATTATCTAATGATGTTTTTCCATCAGATAATTGAGTCAATGAATCTTGACTTGCTGCCATAGTTTTTTTGGAAGTTTCAAGATTTTCTTGTAATTTTTTTACACCATCAACTACTTGTTGATTTCCTGCAACTAATTTTTCAGCACCTTCACCTAATGCTTTAACACCTTCATTTAATTCTGTGTTATTTTCAACCAATTGATTTGCACCAGCTAATGCTTGACTTACACCTGCTGTATAATCACTAACGCCTTTATTTAATGCTTGAGCGCCAGTATTTAAATCACTTACACCACTAGCTAATGTAGGAGTAGCACTACCTAAAGTACCAACACCTGTTTTTAATTGGTAAATACCATTATTTACTGTAACAACACCATTTGTGTAATCTTTTAAACCTTTAGTTAAAGTATTTGTACCATCTTTAAATGTTAAAGAACTACTTGCTAATACTTTTAAGTTATCACTAATAGTTTTGTTACCATCTTCTAATTGAGTCATACCATCAGATAATTGTTGAGTACCATCGCTGGCTTCAGCAAATCCATCTGACATTGTTCCAATTGAAGTAAAGATTGTTTCAGCATATGTTTTTGTTACTGAAGCTGAAACTTCAGCTTTAATTTTTGCGATTGCTGAATCATCCATTTTTGATGCAACATAGTTTGTACCTGGGTTTGTTGTATAATTTAAAACCATCTTTTTAGGATTTTTATCCAACAAAGTTGTTGCATTTTTGGAGAAATTGCTTGGAATCGTAATGACCATATAATAGTCACCATTTTTTAGTCCCTTATTTGCTTCTTTTGAATTTACAAAATGGAAATCCAATGAATCGTTGTCTTTTAATTTTTTGACTAATTGATCACCAACGTCTAATTTCTTATCGTTGTATTCAACTGCCTTATCTTTATTCACGACAGCGACAGGAAGATCTCCACTGTTTCCATATGGATCCCACATAGATCCAAGGAAGACAACTGTGTAAATACTAGGAATAAGAATAAGAGCAACTAAAACGATTTGAATCCAATGATTTTTTAAAATGTTTTTCCACTCTTGCTTAATCATAAATATCCTTCTTTCTATCCTCTATAGACATTTTACATCCATAGATATATAATGTCTATAGAGTATTATAATTTTTTCAATATAAATGTCAATATTCTTACATACAAAATATAAAAAATTAGTTATAATAAAAAAAGGGAAGGGATTACAATGAGAATAAGAAAAAGTTTTGAACAAGCAATTTGTATTTTATTGCTTATTGGTACAAGTGAAGGACCACTTAAAAGTCATGAATTAAGTAAAATGTTAGATGTTTCTGATTCATATTTAAAAAAAGTAACTAGACAACTTGTAGTAGCTGGTCTTATTACCTCTAAGGCAAGTAAGCTAGGTGGTTTTATTTTAAACAAAAAAATGAATGATATATCATTTTTAGATATCTTTGAAGCAATTGAAGGAAAAGAAAAATTTATTGAAACTACACATTTAGTTGATAAAGTCTTTGATCCAGCATTAAATATTCAACATACAGAAGATATCATTATCAATCATTTAGATGCTGCTGAAAATCAATATAAACAAAAACTCAAAGAAATCAATCTTGGTGAAATTACAAATTATGTTCATCAAAATACAATATAAAAATAGGCTATTTGAATAAGCCTATTTTTATTATATGGTTCTATTTCTATTTTTTGCTTAAATCATTTCAATTTTTTTAACCGTAACAACTAATCCAACAAAAGATATCATAAGAAGTATGCTATATAAAACATAATTGGCAGTATCTCCTGTTTTTGTAACTATGCTATTCTTATTACCTGTTACTTGTACTAAGTGATTATTATCTTTAACAACAGTAAATGTTGTACTTGCCAAGCCATCTGTCCATACAATTTCAAATGTGTGTTTTCCTGCAGCTAGTGTGTTAAGATAATCTTCTTTTAATGTTACAACAGTTGAACCTTCGCTAACAGTATAATTCTTTGTATCAACAATAATACCATCTACTTTTACACATTTGAATTTTGAAAATTCCCCATTACCTCTAATTACAAGGCCTTTATGAGCATCTTGTGTCCATGAACTATCAGCACCATCTAAAATTTTATATTCTTCTTGTCCTGGAGATGGTACAACTTTGGAAATTTTTTCTGTTTCTTCATACTTACAAACTTCACAGACTCTCTTTTGTTCACCTTCTTGTTTTTCAGTAGCTTCTCGCACAATTTGCCAATTACCAAATTTATGTCCTGTAGCTTTAATAACAATAGGTTTACTTATAGAATTTATCATATTACTATCTGAATACATTAATCCACAATCTTCACATTTCCAGTATTCTTCAAATCCATCTTCTGTACAAGTAGCTGGTTTTTCTTCTACTAATTGAAGATGATGTCCTTTTGGATCAATTATTTGTGTTCCACTTGTAACATCACACCTTCTACAATGAAAAGATTTTTCACCAGATTCTGTACAAGTAGCTTCTTTATCTACTGACATGGTGTCGTTCCAATCATGCTCACCATAATAATCCTCGCAAATATTTGATAAAACATCCTTTGTTGTACTAGGTTGAACACCTGTTAAATCTGTACTATCAGATCCTCCCATTGCTTTTAAATTTGGATTTTTTTCTACATCGAAAGAATTATCTATAAAAATCCCATTACTATTTGGATTCCCTACAAAGCCTCCTGGGCTATATGTTTTTGAAGAACTAGTAATTTTTCCAGATGAGCAACTTTTAGTAATAGTACTGCCATCATTTGTACCTGCAAAACCACCAACTTTTGGTTCAAAATCAGTAACTATACTTTCTACATCACCAAAAGCTACACTATTTTTTATTTCAACATCTGACTCAACATATCCAGCAAAGCCACCCACATTCCAATCACTTGCTGTTACTTTACCATAAGAAGCACATTTATCCACACCGCTTTCAAAGAATAAAACCCCTGCAAATCCTCCTACAGACCATGAACCACTCACATTACCTTTAGCGATACAGTTTTGATAAATCCCATTAAAATCTTCACCTATGAAGCCACCACTTTTACCTCCGCCAATGACTTCAACATCTACCACGCAGTCTTTATAAGTTCCATAACTGTTATACCCTACTAATCCCCCACTCAATGCTTTGGTATTTTCTACTGTTCCTGAAACTTTACAATCACTCACAGAAATAGACATCCCATATCCTTGTGAAGCATTTCCAATTAGAACTCCTGCTGCATTTCTATCTTTACATGATGCTTTTACATAAGCATCAGATATGATAATATTCTTTAGCTCATATCCACTAAAATTTCCAAATAAGCCAGCACTTACTCCTTCTTGAGTTTCATCTATATAAAGACCTGTAATTGTTTTATTATTACCATTAAAGTAGCTACTAAATGCATGAAAACTATCATTAGAATCTCCATAACCAATTGGAATCCAACGATGTGCACTTAAATCAAGATCTGCTGTCAATACAAAATATTCTTTGGCATGAGTTTTATCGACTATACCAGAGTTAACATCTACCGCCAATTTAGCAAGCTGTTCTGCTGTTTCAATTTGCCATGGGTCTTCAGCTGTTCCACTTCCTCCTGCAAAATCAGTTGCTGCATAATCTGTCCAAATACCATTTGGGGCATCTTTCGCAAATACTGGTATCGACATACATGTAATACTAAAGAAAATACTTATTATAATTCCTAATATAAAACTTTTACGATGTCTTTTTCTCATTTTATTTCCCTCCTTTTTGTTGATACTCCCTGTATCATTATTTTATATAAGAACTCCAAAAATGTCAATTTATAAACTTAAGCGCTTCCATTTTTTACAAACAAAAACTCAAGGACTGTTCCTTGAGCTATCTATTATAAAATATTCTTAAATACATCTTATTTTTTATTAAATAACATTTCCAATAAATGAACACCATTTCCTTTTCCTAAAAGAATTCCTTTTAAACATCGATTACATACACAAATTATTTGTTTATCATAAAATTGTTGAACATATTCTTGCATGTATTTTTCTTGTACATCTTTAGGATAATGTGATAAATGTGTATCATCTAACGCTTTTGATTCATAATGGAGTGTTCCACAAAAAATAGAATTGTCTTTATTATTTTTCATTTCAATAACTTCGATATTCATTTTCTTTAAAAGACTTCTAACAGCTTGATGTACTTCAGGATGATTTCTATCACGAAAACAATCCTGTAAATACATTTTTTGTCCATGATAATCAGGAAAATCAAAATTATCTAATTGATCAAAATATTCCCAAATAGACATAGTCTTTACTTGATTCTCTATTTGCTTTCTACAAGCTTGACATACATATAAACCAATATCGCCTTTTTCAAATTCTCTTTTATCAATTTTACAACATTTTGCAATCGGCATTTGTTTTTCAAAATAATCTCTTACTTTTTTTGCTGTTTGAAGATGCATTGTAGCAAAATTACAACTTGGATAATAAATATACATTCTCTTTCCTCCTATATCATTTGAATAACTACTTCACTGATTCCTGCAAGAACCATAACTAGAATTGGATTTAACTTATATTTTCTAAGTAAAATCAAACAGATGATAAAAACAATAATTGCATGGTATCTTATATAAGAAATACCAATTAATGAATCTTTAAAAAATGAAGAAATCAAAATACTGATTCCACTAATCGCAATCATCGAAACAACCGCTGGTCTTAAATAAGAAAGAATTGTTTTCATTACTTTCATATCTTTATATTTTACATAAAAATAAGCAAGTAATGAAACAAGGATACATGAAGGTAAAATACAACCAAAAGTGGCAATAAGAGCACCAGGTAAATGAGCTACATATTGTCCAACAAATGTTGAAGAATTGACCGCAATGGGTCCTGGTGTCATTTGGGAAATCGTAATAAGATCCGTAAATGTATTCTGACTGATCCAATGATAGGTGGAGATTACTTGTTGACTAATAAGAGGTAATGCGGCATAACCACCCCCAAAGCTAAAGAGTCCTATTTGGAAAAATGCCCAAAATAATTGTAAATAAATCATGCTCTTTCCCTCCTTATAAATAGCTCAACAAATGCAAGTAAAATACATCCTATAATAATGTACATAATGTTCACATTTAAAAAGTAATTTAAAACAAAAGCACCTATCATAATTAAAATATTTCTTTCTTTATGTTCATCCATGACACTTAAGGCCATATCATAAACCACACTTACGATAATTGCTCCAATTCCTGCACGCATTCCAAGTAACATCGCACTTATGATTTTATTCGTAATAAATATTTTATAAAAATAAGCTATCACACTAATAATCACAATAGGAGGAATAATTGTCCCTATCACACAAACAATAATCCCTAAAATTCCTGCCATTTTATATCCTAAAACAATCGCTCCATTAACAGCTATTGCTCCTGGAGCACTTTGTGCAATCGCTACTAAATCCAACATTTCTTTTTCATCAATATAATGAAGTTGATCCACAAATCTTTCTTTTAATAAAGAAACAATCACATAACCTCCACCAAAAGTAAATGCTGATAAATAAAGTGTAGAGGTAAACAATTCCATTAATAATTTTCTTTTTTCCTTCATTTCTATCACCTATTTCATCTTAATACACATTGATTCATCTGTAAAATATTATATAATTATATTATACATAGGTATTTACCTATATAAGGAGGCGTTATGACATTTAGACATCTAGAAATCTTTATGAGTGTTTATCAAAATCAAAGTATTACTAAAGCATCCAAAGAATTACACATTAGCCAACCTTCTGTTTCATTAGCTATTAAAGAATTAGAAGAAAAATATCAAACACCCTTATTTGATCGTATGAACCGTCAAATTTATCCTACAAAAAAAGCTCATCTTTTATATAATCATTCATTACAGATTCTTTCATCTCTTGAAAATATGGAAAATGAAATGTATGAAGATCATGTAGAAAATATTTCTTTTGGTTGCAGTGTCACTATGGCACAAGTTTTTTTACCTCAATTATTAAAAAAATTAAAAATGATTTATCCAACTATTCATTTTCATATTATCGTTAATAATCTTGAATATATAGAAAATTTACTTTTAAAAAATGAACTTGATTTTGCTTTAATTGAAACAACACCGCTTCATCAATTAAAAAAAATTGCTTTCTATCAAGATGAACTTGTTATCGTTGTTCATCAAAAGCATCCTTTATTAAAAGTAAAAGATTTAAAAGAACTAGAACATTATGATTATTATTCACGTGAAAAAGGAAGTTCTATTTATGAACTTGTTCATAGTTATTTTATAAGTCATGATTTAGATATTGTGCCAACTATTGAATGTACAAATCCTCATGCTTTAATTGAACTTGTTAAACAAAATGATGGTTTTTCGATACTTCCTTATTCTTTAGTTAAAGAATCAAAAGAAATAACTTATTTAAAAAATAATGATTTTCAAATACAAAGAACGTATCATATTGTTATACATAAAGACAAAAAACTCTTTCCTCTCTATCAAGAAATATTTGAGCTTATTAAAAAAGAATAATGACCAAAAATCATTATTCCTTTTATTATTTAGCTTTAATTGCCCAACGCATTTTTGTTGATTTAGCTCTTGAATTTCGATGACATTCTTCTTTAGTAGGTCGTATTACATTTCGACATACATCTTCATAAACACCACTATTTTTCATTTCTTTAAAAGCCTTTTTAACAATACGATCTTCACCTGAATGGAAAGTTAAAATAGCTACTCTTCCTCCTGGTTTTAAAATATGAGGTAGTTTTTCAACAAATTCATATAAAACTTCAAATTCTTGATTGACTTCTATTCTTAAAGCTTGAAAAACTCGAGCTGCTGTTTTATTAACAATATCTTTTCTATTTTTATCTTCAATAAAATTTAATGTCTTATCAATAATTTTATAAAGTTGACCTGTTGTTTCTACTTCCATTCCTGAACGAATAAATGAATAAATATTTCTAGCTAGAATATCTGCATAAGGTTCATCTGAATTTTCTACTAAAATATTTTCAAGTTCTTCTTTAGAGAGTTCTTTTAAGATTTCAGAAGCTGGTCTTCCAGCTTTGGGATTTAATCTTAAATCTAATGGTCCTTCTTTTTTATAAGAAAATCCTCTTTCAGGATTATCTATTTGCATGGATGAAACACCTAAATCAGCCAATACAAAATCAAACTTTCCATATTTTTCACTTACTTCATCGATATTTCTAAAATTCGTTAGGACCGATGTAAAAATATTTTCATCAAATCCTTTATTTCTTAATCTTTGTGTTGTTTTTTCAATTTCAATTGAATCAATATCTAATCCATAAACGTGACCTTGACCTTCTAATTTTTCTAACATTTTAGAAGTATGACCACCATAACCTAATGTACAATCTAAACCAACTTGTCCGGGTTGAATATCTAAAAAATCTAGAATCTCATCAACCATAATAGAAATATGCATTCCTGCTGGTGTACTTCCTTTAGAAATAACCTTTTCAATCGTTTCTGGATATTTTTCTGGATTTAATTCTTTATATTTATCTTCAAAATTTCTAGGGTGTGTCCCTTTATATCTTTTTCTTCTTTTATGTATTTGTTCACTCATAATTATTCCTCATTCTTTTTACTATTATAATATAACGAATAATCGTTTAATAAACAATAAAGAAATAAGATATTATTTTTGAAGTGCATTTTTCTTTTTCATTTCATTACGATAAGATTTCATAAAAATAAATAATATCATAATACTTATTATCGAAAAAAATTATTAATAACATAGAAGGCATAACATATGTATTTGTATGACTTTGAACACTACCAATAATTACCGGGAAAAAAGCTACCCATATTGCTTGTGTACTTAATATTGAATAATTAAGAGAAAATGTACGATGTCCAAATAATTCTCTCATCACAGATGGAATAGACGTTGCATTGCATCCATATGAAATCAATAATAATGCTGCTCCAATAATATAAATAATTATATTTTTTGAAGATAATCCTATAAAAATAAAAATTGTTGACATAAGGGTTCCTACAGATACAAGAATCAAATTTTTAATAACACCTAATTTATCAAAGAAAAATCCAAAAATAAATCTTGCAAAACCATTACAAAATGATACTAAAGAAACAACTGTTGCTGCTAAAGCAGTACTCACACCAATTGTTTCTGTCATCATTGGAGCATTATGATTTAATATACATAAACCAACTCCTGGAAGAATCACAATGATAAGATAATAGATCCAAAACATGGGCATTTTGACCATATCTACTGTAATGACATTATAATCTTGTTTTCCTTCATGACGATTTCTTTGAGGCAATAAATCTATTTCTTTCAAATTTGGATCACCTACATAAAATCCAAGTGAAAATAAACCACATCCACAAACCATAGCGACCATTCTAAAAGCAATTACGATTCCATGATTTTCAATAATTGAACTAATCATTGGTCCAAAAACAGCAGTCGATAATGCATAGCCCATTAATAATAAACCGGTTGCTGTTGCTGTTTTTTCTGGCATCCATAAAGGACAAGCCGAAATAACACAATTATATCCCATTCCTACAATGATTCCATAAGATGCATACAACATATAAATATTTGTAGAAATACTTGTTAAATAAAAACCAATTACAATTAATATTCCTGATATTTTGATAATATGAGAAAATGATATTTTCTTACTTAAAATTCCTGTAAGAATACTACCTACAGAAAAAAATAAAGTATTGATCGTAAACGCGAATGAGGTTTGACTTCTTGAACATCCATTTAATGTTTCAATCGGTACCACAAATAAACTCCAGGCAAGAGTCACTCCTAAACATAAACAACATAAAAAACCTGCTATTAATTTTAATATTCTTTTTCTTTTGATATTCATTTTATTTTTTCCTTTCAAGATGCATATACATCTTAAACAATAAAAAAGATATGTGAGCACTTTCAAAAATTGAAAAAAAAGATAAAGTCAAATGACTTTATCATTAAATATTTGCGGCTTGTTTATTTTGATACTTTTCATAAGAAATAAGAAAAGGTGTATAAATAACAATAGAAACCACAATTAAGATAGCTTGTGTAATTGCACCAAAAATACTTGCTCCTGTTGCTAGAAAACCAAAGATAATTGGTGGTGTTGTCCAAGGAACTGTTAAACAAGCTACTGGACAGAATCCTATAATAGTCAGTATATATCCAATTACAATATTAATAAGTGGTGTTATTACAAAAGGAATACCTAAAATTGGATTTAATACAAGTGGAATACCAAAATAACTGTTTCATTAATATTGAATAATCCTGGTACTAGTGATAAAGAAGCAATTGCTTTATTATCATCACGTTTTGAGAAAATCAATATCGCAATAACAAGTCCAAGTGTTGCTGGTATTAAAACTTCAAATGCACGTGCAACACCAGGTGGTACTTGATCTGGCATTTTAATTTTTAAAACATCTTGTTTTTCAAAGAAACAAAATAATTCAACAGATAAGATTCCAATAATCATTCCCGTAAATAAACCGGTTGCCCCTAGTTCATTACTCACGATTCCCGTAAAAACTTCTTTAGCGCCTTTAACTACATGAGAGGTATTTGTCACTGATAACCATGCTACAAGTCCTGGAATATACCCTGCTTTTTCAGCTGTCATATTCCAAACACCTATTTCTTGAGCAATCCCTAAAGTGATTCCTACAGTAATACAACTAATTGTACAAAAGTTAATGGCTTGAAATGCTGGATTTAAAAAATCTAAAATCATAATTGGTTTAAAAAGCATTCCACGTCCTGTATCTGCATTTACAAGAACATTACACCATAAGACACCTACAGCCCCCCAATTGTAAGTGGTATAAAGTTTTGAAATGCATTTTTAATTGCAGATAAATATTTATTTTGTCCACACCATGCCCCCACACGGCCTAGAACATCTGCCATCTTGTCCATAAATTTTCCTCCTTCATCCTTACTTCGACTTTTGTCCCCTAACAAAAGTCTTGATAAACATACATCGCTATGATAAATACTTGTCGATATAATAAAAAACAAGGTTTCCCTTGTTAATCTTTAAAATAATAACCAACGCCTACTTCTGTGACAATAAAATGAGGATGATTCGTATCTTTTTCTATTTTTCGACGAAGATTAGCCATAAATACTCTTAATGCATTTTGATTAGAATGATCTTGATAACCCCAAATTTCTTTTTGAATATAATTATGTGTTAACACTTTACCACGATGTTCAATTAAAAGCTTTAAAAGATTAAATTCAATCGGTGTTAAATGAATTTCTTCTTGATCTATTAATACCTTTCTAGAAATAAAATCAACCTCTAAATAATCCTTTTGATATTTCTTTATTTCTTCATCTTCTTTTTTAGATAATCTTTTAGCAACTCTAATTCTAGCTAAAAGCTCTCCCATATAAAATGGTTTTACAACATAATCATTTGCTCCTAAATCAAGTGCTTTGATTTTTTCTTGTTCTTCTAATCGTGCAGAAACAACAATAATAGGTTTTGAAGAAATTTTCCTAATTTCTTGAATTACTTCAAGACCATCATTATCTGGTAAACCTAAATCTAAAATAACGATATCAGGTTGATGACTATAAAAAAGACTTAATGCTTCATGACCCTTTGTTGTCATTAATATACGATATCTTTCTTGTTCAAAAGACATTTGCAAAAAATGAGAAATATATGGATCATCTTCTACAATCATAATTAAATCATTCATTATACATTCAACTCCTTATCACTAGGAATAGTAAAAATAAAACATGCTCCATCTTTTTCATTCTTAGCCCAAATTTTTCCACCATGAGCTTGAACAATTGCTTTACAAATAGCTAACCCTAAACCAATTCCTTTTTGACTATCATTAGAAACATTGGTATCTGTTACAAATTCTTCAAAAATATGATCTAAAATATTTTTAGAAATTCCAGATCCTGTATCTTTAATCATAAACTGTACTTCATCTTCTAATTTCTTTACATGAATCGTAATTTGATCTTTTTCTTTTGTATACTTGATTGCATTATTTAAAATATTAATAAATACTTGAACCATTAATTTACCATCTACATTAATAAATAATAAATCTTGAGGTACATCTACAACCACATTTCTTTTTTCTAATTCAGGTAAATGTTGTATTGCTTCATAAATCAAATCATCTACAACTTCTAAGTTTTTATGTAAAACTAAATTTCCACTTTCTATTTTAGACATGTTTAAAATATTTTCAACGATTTGAGTAAGCCAATGTGCTTGATCATGTATGTCTTTTGCAAGTGAATAAACATCCTCATTTGTAAGATGATCTTGATTCATCATGAGTTGACTTGCTCCAACGATTCCTGTAAGTGGTGTTCTTAAATCATGTGAGATACTTCTTAACATACTGTTAAGCATATGTTCTCTTTCCATCGCTACCTTTATTTTTTCTTGTTCTAAATAAGTAAGTTCTCTTTCTAAAGCATTTCCTAATTGGTTAGCAGCTGCTTTAATGATAATCATTTGATCTTCATTGAGTCCTTGATGACTTAATATTTCAATACTTCCTAAGACTCGATTCATTCCTATAATAGGAATTACATTTTTACTTTCTTCTTTTATTTCCAAGGAAATATTTGTTTTTATTTGAATACTCTCTTCAATATATTGATTTCCTTTTAATAAAATATATTCGATACCTGAAACATTCAATAATCTTTCTGATAAGCTCATCAAAACAACTTATTTGTTTATATACCATAAACAAAACAATTATCAAAATAATCACTAATATAAAATCTACCATAATACTCCCCTCTTTATTTTTATTATAAAATGGGAGGTATTAAGATAGTGTTAAGATACTTTGTATATACATTAATAAAACATAAATAAAAAGGATCAAGATAATTCTTGACCCTACCAATAATCTCGTTGTTGGTCTGTAACTTCCAAAGTTTTTGTATTCACTAAATAAAAATCAACAAGACTTTGTGTGCTACTTTTTTTGATATACTTTTCTAAAACAATTTCATAATCTTCATCATTATTTTTATATTTATTAAATACAAGAGATAATGTATATTCATCATTTGTACTTACAACTGCATAAGGATAACCTTTAGCGTCATATTGATAATCAAAACAAGGGTTGTCTAATTTATTTTGTGCTATTAAAAGGTCATACACTTTTTCAAAATAAACTCTTTCTGGATCATTTTCTAAATCAGTAGTATCACTTTCTTGTTCTGTTGTTTCTTGATTTGCTTCCTCTGTTTGATTTTGTGACTCACTTTCATTTGTATCCTCATTACTTGTTTGAGAGTTAGACATTTCAAAAGGGTTTGGAGCAAAGTAAAATTTTAAATCTCTATCATTAGAAAGCTCATAGACTCTGATATCTTTTTGTTTTTCTAAAATATAAATAAAGTAATAATCCTTTTTATATTTAAAATAAAGCATATGATTATTGATTCTATGCAATTTCACTATTTTAGGTGAACTATTTTTTTCAAAATAAGCTTTATCATCTCCAATAGTTAAAGTATAGTGTGTTGAAATATATGTTCCTAAATACATGTGATTATTGATTTTAGAAAAAAGTTTATCATTTTTAGTTTCATTTTCTAAAGAAATCACTTCTATTTTTTGATTTTCTAAAATATAGAGCACACTTTGATAATTTCCCACTTCTGCCTTATTTGAAACATTCGTTATTTGTCTTTCAAATTTTCCATAACCTTTTTTATAATGACTATAAAGTGTAAGCTTTTGATTTTGTCGTGTATAAGCCATGTCATTATCTAAACGATGAATATCATTACCCATAATAAAAGGTAAGGCAATATAAAATACAATCAATAATAAACTCACATAAAGGCCTATCCCTTTTTTAAACTTCTTCGCTACAAAAAAGATAAGAGCGACTCCTAGTATAATACTTGTTATTTGAATAATAGGTATAAGAATCGTTGAAAGTGAAATCATTTCAACATGATTTATATAACTATAAATACTCCCTAATACAAGATTACCTAAACTTAATGAGAAAAATACAAAAAGAAGTGCAAAACAGCTAACAAATAATCTCTGTTTTTTTCCATTAATTGGTCTTTTATTCTTCACAAATTGATTTAAATAATCATAAAGATTTTCATCTTTTTCTATCACAATAGAATAATCTATAAAATTCAAAGTTATGGTTTCTTTTGAAAGAACATAATTTTCTAGATCTTTCATTTCAATGAATAGATTGTTATAAAAGAAACGATGATTTTCATCAATATAAACAAGATCATAACCTAATATCTTTTTCTTTCTTCTAAAATTTAAATTAATAATTGCCATAGAAGCCACAAAAAGAATAATCCATACATAATCAAAACCATATAAAATACTTTCTAAAGCAAAAACTAATAATAAGACATATAAAGATAAAACAACTAATTGTTTATAAAATTGTTGTTTGATTATATTTTGATATTCAAATTCTCTAATATGTAATTCCAAGTAAATCGCCTCACTTTTACATACATTGATCACTTATTTTTATTTAAAAAGTTAACAATTGTTTGATAAACATCTTCATTATAAAAAATACTTCTTCCATGATCTGCATCATGAACTCTACCAAAGATTACATCATAGTGATATTCTTTAAGTTTTTCATATAGTTCTATACTTTGGGTAATAGGTACAACATGATCTTTATCTCCATGAAGAATGAGAAATGGTGGTAAAGACATATTTTCTTTTAAATAGGTCATTGGTGAAGCTTTCATTAAAAGTTCTATATCTAATGATCCTAAAAAATCAGTCACATTTCTTTCTTCATGCCAGTCATATTTACTATACCAATTACTAAATGTCATAAAATTTGTGACTCCATATAAATCAATGATTCCTTTAAAATTATACCTTTCTTGTAAAGCTACTAGTAAGGCAATATGTCCTCCTGAAGAATCCCCACTTAAAAATACATGTTTAAAATCAATAGGATAATTTTGATAGTTTTCTTTTAAATATTCAATCGCTTTTATAACATCATCTACTTGCGTTGGATATTTATATTCAGGAGCACCATGGTATTCAATAATTGCATACACATAACCTGCTTTGACAATCGGCATAAAATCAAAAATATGATCATTCATATCTTGTTTATACCATCCAGAACCTTGTACATGAATCACTAATGGATATTTTCTTTCTTCATCTAAAATCGTATTTGGAAATAAAAAACGAATCATACAACCTTTTTGATATTCTACATCTTTCATCCGACATCTTAGATTTTCTTTATTTCCTTTTAATTCCAAAGCACCATCTATGTTGACTGTATATCGTGGAAATGTTTCATAACTATAATCTTTAACTTTCATAACAAACCTCTTTTATACTTTCTACAATTTTTTCAACAAGTTCTTTTGAAACAACATCATAATCATTTTCATGAGGCGAAGGTGCATAGGCATATGAAACTTCATGCGTTTTAGTTGTTGGATCATTGATCCAATCTTTACATGAACTATGTACTTGATAGATTCCTGTATCCTCCATCATCTTTCTAGCATTACTTGCATTTATACCACTTCCAGCCAATATTTCGATTTGATTACCATATTTATTTTGTAAATCTTTAATTAATTCTTTTCCATCCATTGCCTTTGGTTTTAAACCACTAGTAAGAATACGATCCACACCTAAATGAATCAATAATTCAATTGAAGCATAGGGATCAGCTACACAATCAAATGCTCGATGAAAAACAACCTCTCCTTGATACTCTTTAATAATATCGATCATTTCTTTTGTTTGTTTTTCATTAATTGAACCATCTTGATTTAAACATCCAAAAGCAATCCCATCTGCTTTATTTTCAAGCATACAACGTGCATCTTCTTTCATAACTTCAAATTCAATATCGTTATAACAAAATCCTGCACCTCTTGGTCTTATCATTGTAATAATTTTTAAATTTGTATTCTTTTTTGTTAATTTCAAAGAAGCTATTGAAGGCGTTAAACCACCTAAATGAAGAGCACTATTTAACTCAATACGCTTTGCCCTTCCATAATATGCATTTAAAGCATCTTCATAACTTCCACAACATATTTCAACTAATCGTTCCATAAACTTCTCCTTTAATTTTTCTTCTTTTATTATAGCCCATAAAAAAAGATCATCCTAGATGATCTTCTTAAAATTTTTCAAATATTCTGTTATCTCATTAAAAGGCAGTGGCTTACTATAATAAAACCCTTGAATAAAGTCACTTCCCATTTCTAATACTTTATGAAGTTCTTCTTCCGTTTCAATTCCTTCAATACACATATTGACCCCAACACTATGAGCCATGTCGATCATATGCTTTAATAATAAATTTTCATAATCATTACTTAAAGCATTCTTCATAAGTCCACGATCTACTTTAATACAATCTGGTTTTAAATTATATAAATAATGAAAGTTAGAATACCCTGTACCAAAGTCATCTAAAGCTAAAAGAATACTATTTTCTTTTAATTGATTACAAAAATTAACAAAAGAGCGATCTGATTCTATAAAGCCACTTTCTGTAAGTTCAATAACCAATCTATTTCGATCAACATTATATTTTTTCATTATACTTAAAATATCATTTAAAATCGCTGATTTTAAAACTTGCACATATGAAATATTAACATTTACTTTTAATTGAGATTGATATTTTTTTAATGATAAACATGCTTGAATTGCTTTTTCTAAAACCCATTTACCTACAGGAATAATAAGACCACTTTTTTCAAGTAATGGGATAAACTCCATTGGTGATATTCTTCCAAATTCATCGCATTTAAAACGTAGTAATGTTTCTAAATGTGTTACTTCTTTTTTATTTACATCGACTATAGGTTGAAAATACACATCAAATCCTTCGTAATCATGATCAATAGATTGGTGTAAATATCTAATAATCGCTGATTCTCTTTGAAATTTTTGATAATCACAGTTATCAAAAATATCATATGTATTTTTGCCACTTTCTTTTGCATTATTTAAAGAGAATTCTGTCCATTTCATAATTTCAATATAACTAGCTGTTGGATGACTATAAAAATCTAGGATTCCTGCTGAAAAAGTATAATAAATTTCATAGTTTGTAGACTCAATAAAATCAAGTGTTCTTTCTTGAATCTTTTTATAAAGATAAATTGCATCATCAACTGTCCCATTTGAATCAAATATAATAAATTCATCAGAAACAATATGATAAAGTTTTTGATACTCATTTAAAAGATCTTTGATATACTTTCCTGCTCGTTTAAGAATCTCATCTCCAAACTTTAATCCATAATTTTCATTAATATTCTTAAAATTATCAATTCCTAGTCTTAAAACAAAACCCTTTTCAAAATCATCATCAATTGGATAAATAAAATTTTTAAAACTTTCTTCTCCTAACAATCCACTTACATTATCAGCATACTGTTTTTTACCAATTTCATTAATACACCCTATTAAATATTTTACTTGATGATTTTCAATAATTGCCTGTCCTCGACAATTGATCCAAACAGGTAAACTTTCATCATTTAGCCATCTATACTGCATATTGTGATAGGTCTTTTCTCCAGATAAAATCTTGTTTAGATCCTCTACAACTAAATCATAATCTTTATAATAAACAATTTTTTTAAATTCTTTAACAGGATTTTTAAAATAAGCATTATCCATTTTAAATCTTACTGCAGCATGAGGTGAAATAAAATATTCGTCATTTTCAACATCTAAAATATATAAATAATCATTTATACAATAATCTAAAGAAACAATAATATCTTTATATATTTCTATTTTTTCCTGAAAATTCATAATTATCCCACCTTATACATTATCCATCATTCTAATTTTAGTACCCCCCCCCGATGATTTCAACACATTTCGACTTTTTTCTTACATTTTATTAACATTCTTAATTGCCCATCTGAAACAGTTGGTGATTAGGTGTAAAGTTTTGTACATGTAAAAGCCATAATTTTACTTATAAAATTATGGCTTAAATTTTATGAATTCAAATCTTATTTAAAAAGATGTGTCATATGGTTTATTAAGAAAAAAATTACGAAACGAGTTTGTTTCGTAGTTATTTATAAATAATTTTGTATATTTTGCGATAGTTCTTTTTCAATTTCAATAAGTTTTTCTGTCACTTCTTTTATTTTTGATGAAGCATTTTCATATTGATGCAAATATTTATAAAGTGTTTCTATTCCCATAGAACACCCTTCAAAAAGAAGTGAAGCAATTGTTTGATCATCTTCATTCATTTGTATTTTAAAATTCATTTTTAACCATGACATGCTTTTTGCGAGTAATGAAGGTTCTTTTTCTTGAAGATGATGTTCTTTTAATAAATGATCTACTTCATTTTTTAAAGTTTGATGTTTATTTTTTGAAGTAATACAGATTTCTTTGAATTTTTGATTTTTTATCACATCGAGTACCTCATCTAAAGAAGAAATTGCCATTTTTAATCCTGAATCACATTCTTTAAGTAATAAAATTGTATCATTATTCATTATATATGTTCCTTTCAAAAATAGGATTCCCCTTTTAACAAAAAAAATTCTAGGTTTTCACCTAGAATTCATTATTATTTTAAAGGTTTCTTCAATAAAGCTAAACCAAACATTCCAACAACTGAACCAACAGCTAAGGCAAATAAGTATCCAAGAGGATTAGAGATAACACCGATTACAAAGATACCACCATGAGGAGCCATTAATGTACAGTTAAAGAACATTGATAAAGCACCAGCAACTGCTGAACCAGCGACACATGCAGGTAAGATATGTAATGGATCAGATGCTGCAAATGGAATTGCTCCTTCAGTAATAAATGATAATCCCATAATAACATTTGTAAGTGTTGTTTGTTGTTCTTTTTTAGTAAAACGATTTTTAAAGAAGAATGTTGCAAGCGCAATAGCTAGAGGTGGAACCATCCCACCAATCATAACAGCTGCCATGATATCATAGTTTCCTGAAGCAATCGATGCAGTTCCGAAAACATAAGCTGCTTTATTGATTGGACCACCCATATCAATAGCCATCATACCACCAAGTAACATTCCTAAAATAACTTTACTTGAACCACCCATTGAATTTAAAGCATTTGTAAGAGCTGTATTAATAGCAGCAACAGGTGGATTGATAATAAATGTCATAAGTAATGCCATTAATAATAATCCAAAGAATGGATATAAAAGAACTGGTTTTAATCCTTCAAAAGCATCTGGTAAATAATCAAATAATTTACGTAATCCTTTCATTAAATACCCAGCAGCAAACCCAGCAACAAGTGCTCCTAAAAAGCCTGAATTTCCTTGGCTTGCTAAGGCTCCACCAACAAATCCAACAGCTAGACCTGGACGATCTGAAATTGACATTGAAATATATCCTGCAAGGATTGGTAACATAAATCCAAAGGCTGTATCTCCTGTTGTTTTAAAGAAAGCAGCTAATGGTGTATTTTTACCAAAGTTACTTGGATCAATTGTATAATCATCAAATAAGAAAGCTAAGGCAATTAAAATACCTCCACCAATAACAAATGGTAACATATGACTGACACCATTCATTAAATGTTTATAGATTTGACGACCAACACTTTCATCACTTTCACTTTCAACTGTTGTTGATGCATGATCTGTATGATAGATTGGAGCGTTTCCACTTAAAGCTTCATTAATTAACTCTTCTGCTTTATTGATCCCATCTGCCACTTTGACTTGAATGACAGGTTTTCCATCAAAACGAGCCATTTCAACATTTTTATCAGCAGCTACAATAATAGCTTCACATTCTTCAATTTCTTTAGCAGTTGGAGCATTTTTAGTTCCACCACTACCATCAGTTTCGACTTTGATTGTAATTCCCATTTGTTTTGCTTTTTCTTCTAAAGCTTCAGCCGCCATATACGTATGCGCAATACCTGTTGGACAAGCAGTTACTGCAAGCAAACGATAAGTTCCTGTAAATTCTTTTTGTGCTTCTTCTTTTTCTTCTTCTTTAGCTTTTTGTGCAGCTTCTTTTTGATTGATCAAATCCATAAATTCTTCTACACTTTGTGCATTAATTAAAGAATCTTTAAAGTCTGTATCCATTAACATTTGTGACAACATCGCAAGAATTTGTAAGTGTTCGTTTCCACCTGTTTTAGGGACCGCAATCATAAAGAACAGTTTTGCTGGTTGATTATCTAAAGATTGATAATCGACACCGTCTTTAACAACCATGGCTGCAAGTCCTGGGGCATTTACAGCTTCACTTTGAGCATGAGGAATCGCAATTCCTTCCCCAATTCCTGTTGTACTTAATTCTTCACGGGCATAAATTCCTTGTTTATAAACATCTTGATTATTTAAGTTTCCTTGCTTTGCCATTAATGAAACTAATGTATCAATGGCTTCATCTTTATTTGAACATGTAGCATTAACATCAATCGAAACATTTTTTAATAAATCTAAGATTTTCATTTATAGTTCCTCCACTTGTAATTGTTTATAGACTTCTTGAATCATGGAAGCTTCGGCAAGATCTTCACTAAATGCTGTTGCTCCGCCACAAGCACTTCCTAATTTTAAAGCTTCATCATATTTTTTATCCTTTAAATATCCAGCAATGAATCCAGCAACCATACTATCTCCACTACCAACACTATTTAATAATTTTCCTTTAGCACCAGCACAATAATAAACATGACCATCTTCACTGACTAAAATAGCACCATCTTTTCCAAGAGAAACAAGCACATTGATTGCTCCTTGTTCTTGAAGTTTTCGAGCATAGTGAATAAGATCTTCTTTATTTTCAATTTTAACATTGAATAATTCTTCTAATTCACGATGATTTGGTTTAATTAAGAAAGGATGATAAGGTAATACTTTCTTTAATAAATCATTCGTTGCATCAACAATGATTTTAATTCCTTGTTGATCGAGTTTTTTCATAATTTGTTCATAAATATCATTAGGTAATGATGATGGAATACTTCCAGCAAGAACTAAAATATCATTTTCTTGTAATTGATTTAATTTATCAAATAATTCATCTAGTTTTTCTTGAGGAATATCTGGACCACTTCCATTAATTTCAGTTTCTTTAGCCCCTTTCATCTTCACATTAATTCTTGAAAGACCATTTTCCAACTGACATAAATCGCAGTCAAATCCTCTTTCTTTTAATTCTTTAACAATTTCTTCACCTGTAAATCCTGCAACAAACCCTAAAGCTGTTGTTTCAAGATTCAAACGACTTAAAATTGTTGAAACATTGAATCCTTTTCCTCCAGGATAAATTTCTTCTTGCTTTGAACGGTTTGTTTCCCCTTCTTCAAAACAATCAACATGCATAATATAATCCAAAGATGGATTAAAAGTAATTGTATAAATCATTAATCTCTAACCTCCACAACTGTCGCTTGTTCTTTAATTTCTTTTTCACAATGATCTGTAATAATCACCGCATCATTTATTTGACCAAAGGTCACATGATATACCTTATTAAATTTACTATGATCCGATAAAACATAACTCATTTGACAACGTTCCATAGCCAATTCCTTAATAGCAGCTTCTTCACTATCTGGTGTCGTAAAACCATTCATTAAATCAATGCCATTTGTTCCAAAGAAACCTTTAGAAAAATGATAACGACTTAATGACTTCATCGTATTAGCACCCACACATGCCCCTGTAATATTTCTCACTTCTCCACCAAGACATACTACATGAAATCCTTTAAGGGTCAATTGTTGAGCTTGCATTAAACCATTAGTAATATAGTGTGCTTCTTTTTGATCTAAATATTCAACCAACTCTAAAGTTGATGAACCTGCATCTAAATAAACCACATCATTGGCTTCAATCATTCCTGCTGCATACTTTGCAATTTTTTTCTTTTCATCAGCATTTAATAATTGTCTTTTTCCTAATGGATCTTCAATCGTTTGTGTTACCTTAGGAATAAGGGTTGCACCTCCATGAACTCTTTTTAAGAATCCTTGATGATCAAGTTCTACTAAATCTCTTCGTATACTTGATTCACTCGCTCCTGTAAGTTCAACAAGGGAAGCTACAGTCACATTTCCTTTTTTATCTAATTCATTTAAAATAATTTGATGGCGCTGATTATCCATACTGATCACCTCTTACACGTTCATTATATGACCGTTCAATCATAAAGTCAATTACATTTTGACTGTTTAATCATAAAAATGAATGTAAAATGAAAAAAAGAGCACTATTTTGAATGAATGCTCTTTGATATATGAATGAATGATTAAATTATATAATCAATTGCGGTAACAGTTTCCATTTCTGGACCATCTGTAAGCAACTTTTGATGTTCCTTTGATTGAGGATATTTTTTGATTCGTTTTTACATTTCGATATAAATATTTATTGTATTCTAACTATAATACTGTTTTAAATAAAAAAATCTGTAAAGCCCTCCTATTCTCCCTTTATTTAATTTTAATGATTTTTGTCATCTATGTAAATATGACAAATGTCATAAAAAACAGTTGATTCTATTTTTGAATCAACTGTTTTGCATATTTTATAATACTACTTCCATCTAATAAACCATAATCTCTTAAAGAAATTACGCCTACCGGCACTTTAACTACCTTTTTAATTTCCTTTAAATCTTCACTTCTTTGTGGCGTAAGTAAAACTACATCGGCCTCTTGTAAATGCTCATTTAAAAACACTTCAATATCCATTAATTGACTTTTAGCTATTTCTTCTATTTTACGAACCAGCATATTTCCTGAAAAACCTGGTTTTGACAGTAATGTTATCTTCATATAAGACCTCCAAATACATAGTACTAATATAATAAATGAAATAGCTAAAATGTACAATATCTATTTTAGCTGTTTATTTTCGGATTTCTTCTTTCTCCATTTTTTCTTAAGGCTTTGAAGTTAATAGTATGAAATATGTATAATCTTCTATTCCCACAATAATTCCTACAAAGCTTCTACCCTATTTTAAATTCACTCTAAAATCATACTAAAATAAATACTGCCTATAATCTCTTTCTATATCATATAAAATAATTTTATTATCTTTTAAATGTATTTTCATATTTTCTCCCTATGAAGAAAAACGAAGAACTCATAGACTAGAATCCTTCGTTTTAAATCGTCCACTATAGCAGAACCTCTCTCGTTATCAATATTTCTATCTACAAAAAAAATATACATTTTTAATGTATAAGTAATTACTATCAAACATAGAAATCAACCATTATTAGTATATGAAGTATACTTTTATTGATACTCTTTTTATTTCTATTTATTAAAAAATTCTGTAAATTCATTAATCAGTCTATTTCTATCTTTTTTAAGATAAATAATTCCATAATCTATTTCTAAGCTTTCTTGAAGAGAAACAACCTTCACACTCTCATCTAAATCTTGAATTGAAAAAGCATAATCCGGTAAAATACCAATTCCATAACCACTTAAGGTTAAGGCAAGTACAGCTTCTATGTCATCTTGTCTAATCACATTTTTTTCTCTTACTTTTGTTGAAAGAAAATGTTCAAGATCATCTTCCTTTAATTTAGGAATACTTTTTTGTCTTAGTGTAATAAAAGAACAATCTTGGATTTCATTAAATGAAATCATTTCTTTAGACGTTTGAAAGATACTCTTAGGAATAATGGCTTTTGTTGTACTTGTTGAAAGCTTTCTAAAAGTACACTCTGGTCGATCTTGCATCATTATTTTAGTTCCTAAAATAAAATCAAGTTGATTTTCAACAAGTCGATTCACTAATTGAAAATAGTCATCTAAATAAATACGTGGACTAACCCTTGAATTTTCTCTATGAAATAAACGTAATGCTTGGGTAAGGCATTTTGTTTCTTGTGACATAGTACAACCTATTTTTAAAAGAGTTTGTTCATTGCTTTTTACGGCATTTAAACGATTAGGAATAGCTTCCATACGTAATAAGATATCATGAGCATCATGATAAAAGATTTCGCCAGCTGTTGTTAGCTGTACTGATTTACTATTTCTAATAAAGAGTTTAACACCAAGTTCCTCTTCTAAATGTTGAATATGATGTGTTACTGTTGGTGGTGTGACATAAAGTTCTTTGGCAGCTCTTGTAAAGTTTAAACGATCTGCCGCCACAACAAAACATTTAAGTTCTTGACTATTCATTTTTTCACCTCTTTTTTATTCTAGCATTAGAATTTCTTTAATGCCATTAATTTAATGTTAATTTACTTTTTTAAATCTTGTTTTAAAATAAAGATAGATAGATAAGGAGGACAAACAATGTCACAAAGAAAAGAAATGTTGATGAAAAATATGGAGTTTGTAGCTTATGAAGGATTAAATGGAAAACCTGGTTTTCAAATGACTCTTCATAAAAGCAAAGAAGGTCGTTATTATCTTTATGTTGCTTGTTTTAGACATAATGGTTTTAATATTATTGATGTAACCGATCCTTATCATCCTACTCCTTCTAAATGGGTAGAAGGTCCTTGGGTCAAAGAAGGCATCAAAGATGGTCAAAGTCTACCAAAGATACAATCAGGGGATGGTTATTTAATTACAGCTCATGGTGGAACGATGGATGTTTTACATGGAACTCCTAAAGGAAATACCCTTCCTTTTTGGGGTGGTATGATGATTTGGGATATTGAAACAGATCCTATGAATCCAAAACTTTTAGGTAAGTTTGAATGTAAAGGAATGGCAGGCGTTCATCGTTTCTTCTATAATGGTGGCCGTTATGTTTATTGTGTAGGAAATAAGCCAGGTTTTTTAACTTTTATTTTAAGAATCATAGATATTCAAGATCCAACCCATCCAGTAGAAGTCGGTTCATGGTGGGCAGATAATCAATACCGTGCTAATAAACCTGGTGGTGGTCATGTTGCCTTTGGTTCAAAAGAGTTTTTAGAAATGGCAACAGTTCATGCTGTTACTGTTAAAGATCATATTTGTTATGCTGCGGTTGCAAACTTTGGCGCTTGTCAAATCGATGTCAGCGATCCCACAAATCCACAATTAATCGGTTATTTACCAATGAATCCACCTTTTGGAGGAGGCGCTGCTGGGATGTCTATTCATACCTACATGCCTTTAGGTGATTTACCTTATGCGGTTGTTTCTACTGAAGGGGAAAGACCTCGTTATTTTTCTAACGAAAATAAAGACGGTCTCTTTAAAAAGCTTGTAACACAGCCAATGAATACGATTGGAATTGTCGAAACTACAGATCCGACAAATCCATCACTTATTTCTATTTTCCCATATCCAGAAGTACCTGTTGGATATACTCATGGAAAGAACTTTAATATTGTTGATGGTGTTCGTGTTCCTTTTGGACCTCATAATTTATTTGATGCTTTTGGAAAAGATTGTTATGAACCTTATAAAGGTTTAATTTATAATTGTTATTTCGGAGCTGGACTTAGAGTCTTTGATACGACGGATCCTTTTATTCCAAAAGAAATTGCCTACTTTATGCCACCTGATCCAGAAGTTGATCTTTTCAATAATGAAGATGGCACTTTATTACCAGATTCTAAAATCGCAATTACCGAAGATTGTTTAGTTGATGATCGTGGTTTTATTTATGTTGATACATTCCAAGACGGTCTTTATATTGTGAAATTGAAAATGGAGGATTCATATGAAAATTTATGCTTATGAAGTAAGACAAGATGAAATGGATTATTTTAAAGAATATGAAAAGAAATATGGTGTTTCTGTTGTTTTAAATCACCAAGTACCCACTTTAGAAAATGCAGATAATGTAGATGGATGTATTGGTGTAACTATTTTAGGTCAAGGAGACATTAATGAAAAACTACTAGATAAATGGTATGATCTTGGTATTCGCTATGTTTCTTCTCGTACAATTGGTTTGAATCATATTGATTTAGAGCACGCTAAAGAAATTGGAATTCAAGTATGTAATGCGAAATATCCACCTAATGGAGTTGCCGAATTTGCTTTAATGCTTTTATTAATGTGTATAAGAAACTATAAACAAGCTTTATGGCGAGGACAAGTCAATGATTATTCTTTAAGTGGTTTACAAGGAAAAGAACTTCATGATTTAACCGTTGGTGTTATGGGAACTGGAAATATTGGACGTACGTTTGTTCAACTTCTTTCTGGATTTGGTTGTCGTATTTTAGCTTATGATCTTCATGAAAATGAAGATGTTAAAAAATATGCAACTTATGTAGATAAAGATACTTTATTAAAAGAAAGTGATGCCATAAGTTTGCATCTTCCTTTATTTAAAAGTACGTATCATCTAATTAATAAAGAAACTATTCAAAAAATGAAAGATAATGTAATTTTGATCAATTGTTCCCGTGGTGAACTTATTGATACGGAAGATATTATTGAGGCTATTGAAAGTAAAAAAATTGGAGCTTTAGGACTCGATGTTATTGAAGGAGAAGAAGGCATTACGCATATCGATCATAGAAGTGATATTCTTTCTAATAAAAATATGGCTTATCTCCATCAATTTCCTAATGTCATCATGACTCAACACATGGCCTTCTATACAAATACAGCCGTTAAAAATATGGTTAAAAGCGGTATTAAAGGTATCATAGAAATGGCTAATCAATAAATAAAAAATTGAGGATTCATTCCTCAATTTTATTTTATGAAAATAAAAAGATAACAATTCCTAGAACAACAAGAACAATTCCTGTTGCTCTATTTAAGGTTTTAGGAGTTGCTTTATTCGCAAATAAAGCAGCAATTCTTGCCCAAATAAGAGTAAAGAGAATACATAAAATCCATACTGTTAAATTAGGAAACCCGCCAATCATAAAATGTGAAATAGCTCCAGTAAGGGCTGTAAAGGTCATAATAAAAACACTCGTACCTACTGCCGTTTTAAGTTCATATCCCATGACTGTTGTTAAGATAAGAAGCATCATCATGCCTCCCCCTGCTCCAACAAAACCACAAATAAAACCTATGCAAGTTCCACAAATTATAGATTGGATTGCTCTTTTTTTAGAAGAAACATTATTCATCGCTTCTTTCGTTGTCATTACTGGTCTAACAATAAATTTAACTCCTAAAATAAAAGTCATAAAAACTGAAAAACTTCCCATTGTTGAAGATGGTAAAAGACTTGCCGCATAACTACCTACTACCGTAAAAATAAGTACACTTACCATCATCAATAAACCATTTCTAATATCTAAATTTTTATTTTTTCCATAAGTATAAGCTGAAACCGCACTGGCAAGGACATCTGATGACAAAGCAATACCTACTGCCATATAAGGGTCCATTTTCAAAAAAGCAATGAGCATTGGGCTAATAACAGCAGCCGCTGACATTCCTGCAAAACCTGTTCCTAGACCTGCTCCCATTCCAGCAAAAAAGGTTACAAGAATAATAAATAAAATATTTGTTTCCAATTTATTTTTCCTCCAATAAACAATCTATATTTTTTTCCATAAGTTCTAATGTTTCTTTAAATATCTTTTGATGCTTTTCATCAATATCTGAAAAAAGTGAAGAAAAGAAATGGTTTTGAAACGCTTTTCCTTTTTTTATAACATCCTTCGCTTTTTTATTCAAAACTAATTCAACTTTTCTTCGATCTCCTGGAACATCTATCCTAGATAAATATCCTTGATCAACTAACTGATCCACATGAATTGAAACAAGGTTTGCTTTGATTTTTCTTATTTCCACAATATCTTTAGCATGTTTATATTGGGGGTTATTTCCCAAAAACATCAAAATATCAAACCCTGTTTGCTTTAGATGAAATTCATTACATAGATTTTTACATTGTTGATGATAAGCAAGTTCTAATTTTCTAGCAAAATCAATATTCATATTTTCACTTCTTTCATTTTTAGATAGTTTATTTTTGAACTATTTTAATATATAGACCTCTAAATGTCAAATTTATATCTACATATAAAGAAGCAACCCTTTTAGAGTTGCTTCTTTTAAAAACATTATATCCACCTATTATTGATAAATATAAGCAGAGTACAATTCTATTATCTTTGCATTATCTCCTGTTTTTACTATCTTAATCAAAATATTTTGGATAGTAAATCAAAGAGTTAGTTCTTTCTCTTATAAAAGACTGTCGTGCCTGCACTGGTTACTGCTAACATCAGGATGATTAACCAAAGCAATGGATTTGCACAGTCACCTGTCTTGACAGCCGAACTGATTTTTTGATTCTTGACAATCGGAACACTCTTTCGATCCTTGTTCTTGACATCCTTGCCATCGGACTTGTCAACCTGTGGAATGTCTTGCCTAGACTGTGGAATGTCCTGTCCAGATTGTGAAGTATCTTGTCCAGGTTGTGGAGTATCTTGTCCAGGTTGTGGAGTCATTTCGCTGGTTGGAGTCATCTCTGCAATATCATAAAAATACGCATAATCAGCAGCTACTTCCATGGAGGAATAAGTCACTTCCTTTCCATTTAAAATTAGCTTCGTATTCTCATCAAATTTACAGTTCTTTTTTGTTGCTTCAGAAGTTAAATCTATAAAAACAGAATAATTATATTTTTTTCCTTCTTCAAAGGTTTTAAATACATATTCATCAGTTGTTTCTGTCGCATGTATGATTTGCTCACTGTCAGCCCACGTTCCTACGCTCCAGTCCTGACAGGAAAGGGTGTAGAAATCTCCGTATCCGTCGGATACTTTTGCGGTAAAAGTTGGTGTCTCACCCGTTTTAAAAGAAAGCGTTGCATTGTCGATACGAATATTCTTGATGATGCCGCTTTCGATATCCGGAGTATTTAGATTCAGCTTACAATTAAAATGATGTCTCGTATAGTAATCATCTCTTATTTCCTTGATTACATCATTACCGGTTTGTTCATCATGGAAAGTACCGGTATACGTCAACATAGAGCCTGTATACTGGGTACGCATAAATTGTAATGAATAAGAAGATCCTGCACTTTCTTCATCCACTAAAGTCATCACGGCTTTATTTTCAGCTTTATTCCCTACGATTTTTAAAAGGGCCTCGCTGATATTTTCTATCTCTATGAGGCTATTATTGTCCGAATTAGCGAACTTGTAATACTTTGTTTTCTCTAAATCTGCCATAGACTTTAGCGCAATTGACAGATTATCTTCTTTCGTAAAATCAATAATATAATCCTCACCTATAGTTAAGTTAATATCATCGGTTACATTGGAATCGGCATAATTGTCTCTAACAGTTGTTTCCACTGTAATAGATCCACCGCCTGGAAGAGCCATTACATCTACAGAATCATTCTCATCTTCTGCAAATACAGTTGCAATTGGGAGTGTGGCACAAATACAAAGTGTAAGCAAAATTGCAAGTAAGCTTTTTGTTCTTTTCAACTTTTTCATATTGTTCTTCTTCCTTTCTTGATTATTTAGAGAAATTAAAGGCATATATATTGACGTCCGTTAAGCAAAAGCGGTAAGAATCTCCTCTACAATATTTTTGGAGTGATTAGAGATATGTTCCAAACATACAAGTGCATTACGTAAATAAACATTCCAGTTTTCTCCCCGATAAAGGGGATGATAATGCCAATAAAATTCATAATTTTTCTCCTTCTACACAAATTTTATCATTGGTTTTATTTTAATAATAGGCACTTAAAAAGATAAAAAAGTGCTATTTTACTTTTTGGTAAAATAGACACTTTTTATTGATTAACAAAATCTTTAATTTTATCCCGTTTATCAATATGTAATTTTTCTAAAATTCCCGAAACATAGTGTTTTACTGTGTTAACCGATAATCCTAAATGTTCAGCAATTTCTTGATTTGTCCAATCACGACAAGCTAACATCGCAATTGAAAACTCCAAAGGCGTTAAAAGATCCGTTACTTCTTTTTGCATTTTAGGATTATGAATCTTCATCCAGCCACGACTAAAAGCAATTACTCCATCCATGAGTTTTTTATAAACATCAGGTTCCTTTTTTCGAATACATACTTCCAAAACTCCTTGAAGTAATCCATGATATTCAATAAAAGGTTCCATAAATCCATCAAGTTTAGCTCTTTGCCATGCATAATCAACTGATTGAATAGCTTCTTCTTGTTCTTTTAAATTGATTTGACACATTGCTTGTACACAATTTAAATAAGTCATCGCAATGGGATAACTACCATCTGCCATAAAAAACGCTCCTTGAACAATTCCTTTTGCTTTTGCATATTCTTGTTTTAAATAGGTTTGATGAGCTAGTAAACTGATTGCGAATAAACGTTGCCCTATAGGTAAATAGGAAATATATTGTTCTAAAGGTGGTATTTCTTCTTGAGGGGGAATATGTATAAAAATACTAATAACATAATAAGCAAATACACAAGAAGCTTTTTCTTCTATAGAGGTATTTTCTTTCATTATTTTTTCGAAACATCGATAAACGTCTTCTCTGGCATATTGTGCAGCAAAGGCATCTCTTAAAGTTAAATTAGAAAATGTATAGAGCATGTCTGCCGATAAGCGTAATATAACATCTTCATGATTTAAGTATTTTTCTACGATTTCTACACATTCTTTGGCTTTTGCAGAAAAGAAATAATACTCAGCCCAAGCAATTTGTGCAAGTTCTTGATCTTCTATTTCTTCAATTGTTTCTTTTGCTTCTCCTGGCAAAAAGGAACTTCCCACTAAAGGAAGGACGACTCTTTTTGACGATAACATTTTCGTCACCTCTTATAATTTATTTTCTTTAGTATATCATATAAACAAAAAAAGATGAAATCTTTTGAAGATTTCACCCTTACATCTTTTATTCAATCATAATTGTACTTGTGTTTTCAATTTGTTTCATATCTGATTTAGGTACTGATAAACGAAGTACTCCTCCTTCATATTTAGCTTTGATATCTTCTTTTGGGATATCTCCTAAATAGAAGCTTCGTGTCATATTTCCAACATATCTTTCTTGTCGGA
>ERZ826242.233-NODE-233-length-86683-cov-7.205511_pt1 | contig 86683 bp, 77 predicted proteins | sample MGYA00519871_ERZ826242 | MGnify/ENA primary metagenome ERZ826242 (study PRJEB31778, sample SAMEA3449226) | human gut metagenome | biome: human gut; feature: human-associated habitat; material: faeces | place: United Kingdom | collected 2010/2012 ... | reverse complement strand
GACGGTTCTAAAAGTAGAAAAGCCCAGCAATTGCTAGACTTTGTCTACAGTCTGAAATAAGGCAGGTGGTCCTGCCTTATTTTTTTGACGCTCACTGCTTATCATGGTAAAATAGAGAAACCATGTGTATGGAATGTTTGAGCCGGGAGGGACAGTAAAAAATCCAGAAAGAACCGTCCCCGTGGCAGAGAGGAAAAATTATGAATAAAAGAGAATCATTTAACAGCAGATGGGGATTCATCTGTGCCTGTATCGGCTCTGCGGTCGGTATGGGAAATATCTGGATGTTTCCGACCAGAGTGTCGCTGTATGGAGGAGGATCATTTCTGATTCCGTATTTTATATTTGTAATATTGATCGGATCTACTGGTGTGATCGGTGAGATGAGCTTTGGACGTGCAGCGAAGTCCGGACCGATCGATGCATTTGGAATTGCCTGTGAGAAAAAAGGAAAGAGAAAAGCCGGGGTGGCACTGGGAATGATACCGGTATTTGGTTCACTTGCCATGGCGATCGGTTACACGGTTGTGATGGGATGGATCTTACGATATGCGGTGGGGACATTTACCGGGGCAACGCTCCGTCCGGAAAATGTAGATGAATTTGGAGCTGTGTTTGGTAAGATGGCATCAGCGTTTGGCAATAATATATGGCAGGTAATTGCACTTGTGGCCTGTATGCTGATCTTGATGCTTGGAGTCGGCAGTGGAATTGAAAAAGCTAATAAGATCATGATGCCGATATTCTTCGTGCTGTTTGTAATCCTTGGAATCTATGTGGGATTTCAGCCTGGAGCGAGCGAAGGATACCGTTACATTTTCAGAGTAGATCCGAAGGCTTTTGCAGATCCGACGACATGGATTTTCGCACTTGGCCAGGCGTTCTTCTCGCTGTCGGTAGCGGGGAATGGAACGCTGATCTATGGCTCTTACCTGTCTGATGAAGAAGATATTCCGGCATCTGCGGGAAGAGTTGCATTTTTTGATACGATAGCAGCAATGTTAGCAGCATTGGTAATCATTCCGGCGATGGCGACAACAGGAGCACAGCTGAATCAGGGAGGACCGGGGCTCCTCTTTATCTTTCTTCCGAATCTGATCAAGGGAATGCCGGGAGGATGGCTGATCGCAATCATCTTCTTTGTAGCGGTATTGCTTGCGGGTATGACTTCACTGATCAATTTGTATGAAGCTCCGATTGCAACCGTGCAGGAGAGGTTAAAGCTTGGAAGAGTGCCGGCATGTGCATTGACGGGAGTCGCAGGTGTGATCGTATCGCTTCTGATCCAGGGCATTGTATCTGACTGGATGGATCTTTTATCTATCTACATCTGTCCGCTGGGAGCGGGACTTGCGGGTATCATGTTCTTCTGGATATGTGGTAAGGCATTCGTGGAAAAACAGGTCAATAAAGGAAGAGAAGAACCGTATGTATCATGGTATTATACGGTGTGTAAATATTTCTATGTTCCAGTATGTTTTATAGTATTAATTCTTGGTATTATTCTTGGAGGTATTGGTTAAAAGAAGAGAGAAAATCAAGAAATTGTTTTTCTGATACACGCAGAAATACTGGGAAATATGATCTTGAGTTAAAATAGTTGGAAGTAGAACCGGATATGTTTATGGATATCTGGTGTGAAAAGAATGAGAGGATAAAGAAAGAATGAAAAAAGGAAATGCAGTTGCACTACTGCCAATTAGTGTGTTTTTGTGTATTTATCTGGGGCTTGGAATTTTATTCGAATATGTGATGAAGATTCCGATGGGGTTCTACAATGTCCCGATTATTATCGCATTTCTTGCGGCGATTCTGGTGGCGTGTCTTCAGAACCGGAAGGTGAGTTTTGATGAGAAGCTTGGAATTATGGCGCAGGGACTTGCGGATAAGAATATTATTACGATGCTTCTGATCTTTCTGACAGCCGGATCGTTTGTCGGTGTGGTTGGAAGAAGCAGTGCGGAGAGTGTGGCTTATTTTATGTTGTCGCTGATTCCGGCAAAATTTTCGGTGGCGGTATTATTCGTTGTAGCATGTTTTGTATCTGTGGCTATGGGAACTTCGGTTGGAACGATCACATTGATTACGCCGATTGCGGTGGCTGTGGCTAAGGCGTCTGGATTTGACATGGCACTTTGCATTGGTTCGGTCATGGGAGGATCGATGTTTGGAGATAACCTTTCTTTTATTTCGGATACAACAATTGCGGCATGTAACGGGCAGGGATGCCAGATGAAGGACAAATTCCGTGAGAACTTCGGTATTGCACTTCCGGCGGCGGTTGGAACGCTGGTGTTGATCCTGGTTCTTTCATTTCAGACGGATATCGCAGGACGTGTAAGTAAGTCTTACAACTTAGTGCAGATTATTCCATATGTGCTGGTTCTGATCGGTGGAATCATTGGAGTGAATGTATTTGTGGTACTTTTGATTGGGATTGTGTCTGGTTCGGCTATTATGCTTGCGGGCGGACACATCGCAGCGACAGATCTGCTGGCGAATATGGGATCCGGAGCTTCGGGAATGTTCGAGACGAGTATGGTAGCAATCCTGGTAGCGGCTATGTGCGCACTGATCCGTGAGTATGGCGGGTTTGATGCATTACTTGCAGGAATCCATAAGGTATTCAAAGGAAAAAAAGGCGGTCAGCTTGGTATGGGACTTCTGGTCGGAACGATGGATATCGCAACCGCGAATAATACCGTAGCAATCGTTATGGCAAATCCGATTGCAAAGGATATGGCAAAAGAATACGGAATCACACCGAGAAAGGCAGCTTCAATCCTCGATACATTTTCCTGTATCTTCCAGGGAATCATTCCTTATGGAGCACAGATGCTGGTAGCGATATCAGCGGCGAGTGAGCTGGGATATAATCTTTCGGCTTTTCAGATTATGCCGAAGCTGTTTTATCCGTTTTTGTTGTTTGTGAGTTCGATGATATTTATCTTTGTAATATCGCAAAAACACAGAAATAACATATAAAAGAACACATATAAAGATGAGATAGAAAAATCAATTTGGGGAACGAGGGAAATAGAATCATGACAGAAGAAATCAGACAAAAACTGACGGGTGCAGTTATCGGTCTTGCAAGAACCTGTGAGAATAACGAAAAGACAGAGAACACCAACCGGGTATTCTTAGAAGCCCTTACAATGGGCGGGGACTGGTCGGCAAGTCTCTTTGATATGAGTGAGATGCTTGAAAAAGTAAGAAATGAAAAATATACAGTCTCACCGGGATGTGTAACCTGTGCGGCACCATGCGGCAACACGGATGACTATGATATGGAGAATCTGTGGAAAGAATCCGAAGAGACCGGGGCATTCAAGAATGCGATTCTGATGGCTGTTTATCAGATAGCGGCAAAAATGTATCATGCAGATCAGACGGAAGAATCTGATACGATGAAATTATTATTCCGGGCATTATGTATGATCAGCTTCGAGGGCTGGAATATTGCAGGACTTACACCGGTGATGGTGGAGCTTGGAAAAGCCGGGCGGTGACAAGTTCTCTACGTTATGGCATGAGTAAAATTATTTATGAGGGATAAGAAAAATTATCTATATTAATAGAAGATTAATTATAAGAAATGCGGTATAATATCCATACACTGTATATATCAAGGAGGAACAAAAACATGACAGTACCAGAAAGACTTTCCGCACTGCGTAAGTGTATGGAAGAAAAGAACATTGATGTGTATGTAGTACCAACTGCAGACTTCCATCAGAGTGAATATGTTGGGGAACATTTCAAAGCGAGAAAGTTCATCACAGGATTTTCGGGATCAGCAGGAACAGCTGTGATCACTAAGACAGAGGCAAGACTCTGGACAGACGGACGTTACTTTATCCAGGCAGCAGCACAGTTAGAGGGGACAACTGTAGAACTTATGAAGATGGGCGAGCCTGGAGTACCGGAGATGAATGCATACATCGAAGAGGTATTGCAGGCAGGAGAGACTCTTGGATTTGACGGAAGAGTGGTATCCGTTGGCGAAGGTGAAGGATATGCAGCAATCGCAGCGAAAAAGAATGCGAAAGTGAATTATCAGGTAGATTTAATCGATGAAATCTGGGAGGACCGCCCGGCATTATCGGAAGAGCCTGCATTTGATCTGGATGTAAAATATGCCGGAGAGACTGTAGAAAGCAAACTTGCAAGAATCCGTGAAGAGATGAAAGAATCAGGAGCAAATGTACACGTTGTATCTACCATTGACGACATCTGCTGGACTTTGAATATCCGTGGAAATGATATCGACTTCTTCCCACTGGTATTATCTTACGGAATCATCACAATGGACAGTTTCGAACTGTATATCGATGAGAGAAAATTAGATGAAGAGTTAAAAGCAAAACTTGCAAAAGACGGTGTAAACTTACACCCATACAACGACATTTACGATGACGTGAAGAAATTCGGCGACGACGTGGTTGCAATGATCGACCCTGGAAAACTGAACTATGCACTGTTCAATAATATTCCGGAAAATGTAAAGACAGTAGAAAAGAGAAATCCGGCAATTCTTATGAAGGCGATCAAGAACCCGGTTGAGATCGAAAATATCCGCAAAGCACAGATCAAAGACAGTGTCGCACATGTAAGATTCATGAAATGGTTAAAAGAAAATGTCGGCAAGATGAAGATCACAGAGATGAGCGCATCTGATAAACTTGATGAGTTCCGTGCAGAGATGGGTAACTTCATCCGTCCAAGTTTCGAGCCAATTTCTTCGTTCGGAGAACACGGTGCGATCGTACACTACACATCATCACCTGAGACGGATGTAGAGTTAAAAGAAGGCCAGTTGTTCTTAACTGATACAGGAGCCGGATTCTACGAAGGATCTACAGACGTTACCAGAACTTATGCACTCGGCGAAGTTCCACAGATCATGAAAGACCACTTCACACTGGTTGCAATCAGTAACTTACAGCTTGGAAGCGCAAAATTCCTGGAAGGATCTACTGGTATGGTTCTTGATATTCTTGCAAGAAAACCATTCTGGGACAGAGACTTAAACTTCAACCACGGTACCGGACATGGAGTCGGATACCTTCTTAATATCCACGAAGGACCTGCAGGCTTCCGCTGGAAATACCGTCCGGGCGAGACAGAAGTTTTACAGGAAGGCATGATCATCACAGACGAACCGGGAATCTATATCGAAGGATCCCACGGAATCCGTCTGGAGAACGAACTCCTGACCAGAAAGGGAACACTGAACGAATACGGTCAGTTTATGTACTTCGAAGCAATCACACTGATTCCGATGGATCTGGATGCGATCAATTCGGATATCATGACAGCAGAAGATAAGAAACTGCTGAATGATTATCATGCGAAAGTATATGAAGTAATCGCTCCTTATTTAAATGAGGAAGAGCAGGAGTGGCTTAAGAAGTATACAAGAAGCATTTAATTAATATACTATTGTAGCCAGTCACGACATGAGAGGTCATAATGAATAAAAAAGAGCTGCCCTTTTTAAGAGCAGCTCTTTCAATTATTATCTTATTTATCAGCCTTTGGAGTATAATCAAGTCCAATACGTTTAGCCTGATTTTCAGGATCCCAGAAGAATCCCCACTCAACGAAGTTCTTAATTTTAGCTGTATCAGCAGGAGTCCATGTAACCAGATCACCTTTCTTGTACAGTTCATCGATCTCTTCATCTGTATAACCGAAGTTTTCCAGAACCTCACGGTTGTGTTCACCGAAGCAAGGAGCAGAAGCAACGATCTGTGAAGGATGTTTCTTGAAGATGTTTGTAAGTCCGATACCTTTCATCTTACCGAAGCACTGATCTTCCCATTCAACGATGTTCTCGCGTGCTTCATACTGTGGATCTTTCTCGATGTCTGCTGGTCCGTAAGCTCTCTGGCAAGGAATAGCAGCTTTGTTGAAGATTTCTTCCAGTTCATCACATGTACGCTCTGCACAGAACTTAGCACAGAGTTCATCAGCTTTCTTCCCACGTGGATCGAACAGAGGGAATCCTGTACAGTTCTTAGGAATTCCTTTTGTTATACCAGGTTTACCCATACCAATGATTGGGTATCCACGTTTTACAGGTCCCTGACCTACGATAGCTACGAACATAGCACCGCCGTCTTTTGTATCATAGAATGAGAAGCATGAAGCCATATCACTCTTGTTACCTGTACGGTATGGAACAGGCTCACCCTGTTTCGGGTATCCTTTGTTGAACCAGTTTGCCGGATAGTTATCAAGCAGACGGAACATAGTATCATACTGGGCAACGTCGCAGGAATCACCTTCACCTGTGTGCTGTGCACTGATGTATCCTGATAATGCAACGATACAAGCATTGTATGCTGTAATGTAGTCAGACAGATAAGGGTTAACCTTCATAGGTCCGGATGTAGGAGATACACCGTTCATGTACATATATCCACCCATTGCCTGTCCGGATACGTCGTAAGAAGGTTTGTCTTTAGAAGGTCCGAACTGTCCGTATCCAGATACGTGTACGATTGTCAGGGCTTTGTTGTGCTCCCAGCAAACTTTGTCTGTAAGACCACGTTTTGCGTATGATCCAGGACGTCCTGCTTCGATCCAGATGTCAGCCCATTCGATACATTTTAAGAAAATCTTCTGACCTGATTTCTTAGCTGTGTTAACTGTGATAGAGTATTCATTACGGTGATTCTGAGACCATGAAAGAGTACCTCTTGTCTGGCACGCGATTGTTGGAGCCTCTGCCTGAAGTACCTGAGCACCCATTTCAGCCATCAGAGATCCTGCGAATGGTCCGGCAATATTTGTTCCGGTTACGAATACTTTTACGCCCTGGAGAACACCAAATGCTGGATATTCACCAAATTTCTGAGTTAATTTGTTGTTGATTTCTTTCATCTCATATTTCCTTTCTTAGTATTAGTTTTTAGAAATGTATATGTGACATATTCCGTTCTTGAAAAATGTATGGAGATTAGTCTCCCTGAGGATATTTTTCCTGCAGTTTTTCGCCGCCTTTTAATGCACCAGATACACATAAGAACAGTGCAACAGCTACGAACATGTAGACGATCCATGTAATTCCGTATCCAACGATTCCCTGAATGATTGATGTAAGTACAGAACCAAAGGCTGCACCGATCAGGAAGAATAAGTTGGCAAATGCATAGATTCCGCCGTAATCTTTTGTTCCGAATACTTTTGACATCAGGACTGCCGGAAGTACCTTAGGAAGGAACATAGCAATTGCGAAGAAGATAGAGTATCCAAACGCAAGCATTACAGTACCGCTTACAGAGTAAGCATAAAGGCTTGCTAATCCAATGATAACAAGGACAGCTGCTCCGAGAACTGTTTTGCGGATACCGATCTTATCCATGAGGGCTCCACCTGCAACCATACCGATGATAGATACGATAGAGTATACAGAAAGGACAGTTCCCTGAAGTTTACCACCATCCTGTGCAACAGATGTTACGAAGTTAGGTACGTGAGTTGTAACACCGGCTGAGAGGATACCTGTGAACATAACAACACCGATAACACAGAACCATGCGCCGGATTTTGTAGCTACTTTCTTAGATACACCGATCCATGCGCCGGAGTTCTCTTCTGTTTTTGCAGTTTTTTCACCTTCACCTGTGCGGTAAGGCTCTGTTCCGTACTCTGCAGGAGAACGTTTTACCAGGAAAAGTGCTGTCAGCACCATAACTACTGCAACTACTGCAGCAGAGAAGATCATAGCAGTTTTCCAACCTGTATCATTTGCTGAGATAAAGTGGGAAATAACTGGTGACCATACGGCTCCGCCAAGTCCGCCGCCTGCGTAGGCGATAGACATCATTGTTGCACGTTTATCCTCAAACCATGCTGTAACAAGCATAGAGATTGGAAGCTGTGTAAGACCTGCCATAAAGATATTGGACAGGGCAAATACCAGATAGAACTGCCAGATTGCTGTACAGAATGTTGCAACTACCCAGCAAAGGCAGGTACCGATCGTGACGATGGTCATGGTAAGTTTCATATTTTTCTTCTGATACATTCCTGCAATCACCATTGCACCGATAGCACTGGCGAAAGAGGCAATCAGGTTAACTAAAGACCAGCTTGTATTGCTGAAACCAAGGTTATTGCATACCGGAGCCATGTACAGTGAAAAGCAGTTGCTCATGATTCCTGTAGGTATGAATGACATAATAAAGGCAGCAGCAAGGACGCCCCAGCCCTTGAATTTCTTTTTCTCCATGTTTTTCTCCTTTCGTAATTGAAGAAGAACACTATTCCGAAGTTTTCTGTAAATATTGTTCTACCATCTTACTGCGGACAACCTTTCCACTTTCGTTACGTGGAATATGGTCGATGTGTTCAAATGATTTTGGTATTTTGTAAGGAGGCAGATAATTGAGTGCAAATTTTATAAGACTTTTATCACTGACTGGTTCATTGGATTCTACAAATGCATGAATCCTGTGTCCCCATTCTTTGTCGGGAAGTCCGACAACTACAGCATCGTCTATTTTCTTATGTTTTTTCAGGACTGCTTCGATTTCGGCAGCGAATACGTTTTCACCACCGGTTACGATCATGTCGCTTCGTCGGTCCTTAAAATAAAGATAGCCTTCATCATCTACGTATCCGATGTCACCCACGCTTTTGAACCCATGTTCATCACTCTTAAGCGGGGCGATATTTTTGTATTCAACTTTTGGCATATTTGGTCCCCAGGACATGAAGATCTCTCCGGTCTGGCCGGTTGGAAGATCGTTTCCTGCGTCATCTCTTATGGAGATATGCCCACATGGCATACGTCCGACACTTCCCTGATGGGTAAGCCATTCATCCCCGCGGATGAAGGTCATGCCGACACATTCTGTCATGGAATAGATTTCATATATTTTTTCCGGTGGGAGAATGTCGAACCATTTTCTCTTAAGGTCTGCGGAACAGACACCACCGGTGTGGCAGAAGACTTCCAGACTGCTTAAGTCTTCTGGATGAAAATCCGGAAGGCGGATGATACGCTGCATGAGAGTTGGAACCATCTGTACATATTCAATCTGATATTTCTTAATGAGTGCCACAATTGCTTTTGCATCAAAGCAAGAAGGCATATATAATGTATTTCCGCAGTAAAGTCCGTTAAATGCTACGGAGTGCGGAGCGCCGTGGAAGAGAGGACCGGCAAGGAGCTGGCGCATCTCAAAGCGCATACCGGAGATGGTGAACCAGGTCTTAAGACCTTCGTCGCTTTCGCCGGCTGCCATATTCTGTTCGATGACTTTGGTTTTACCGGATGTACCGCCGGAACAGTTGGCAAGGTTAGGAATTGCCAGAATGTCGGGCGGCATATCTTCCGGATAATTTTCACTTATATTTTTTAGTTCAGACGAACTAAGACTTTGATAATTATCTGGTTTCCAACGGTTGGTAACAACCAGGGAAGGTGCGACACATTCACAGATCTCTAAAAGATTACGTCTTGGAACTCTGTTAGAGATTGGGACATAACATCCGCCGGCTTTCCAGATTCCAAAAGCCAGTGCGATGTGTGTCGGAATGTTAGGAAGAGCGACAATGACGCTCTTACCAGGCTTGATTCCCTGATCCATAAGGTACCATGCAATACGGTTGGAAAGGACTTCGAGGGCATGCCACGTCATAACCGTTTCTTTATTTTCCGGTGAAATATATACTACGGCCGGAGCATCCGGCTTTACTTTTGCGATATTCGCAAGCTGCCTTCCAGGCGTAAAAAAACTATCTTCACCAGTGTTAAATATATTAAAGTGTGCGGTATTCACGGTCACTATCCCCCTTTAGTATCCCCAAGATATTTATCCTATTGATATAGGGATTGCCGGAAGCATTACGACCGGCAATCCATTGTTTTTTACGATTTTTAATTAATATTAGTTAGCTACGTTAGCTGGAATGTATCCACCATCTACATTTATTACAGTACCTGTGATGTAAGATGCTGCACTTGAAGAAAGGAAGAGGATAGCATTAGCAACTTCTTCTGGTTTTCCGATATGACGAAGCGGAATTCCCTTAGCAAGGTTCTTCTTAGCGAATGGAGGAATTGTAGCAAGAAGGTCTGTATCAATTACTCCAGGAGCTACTGCGTTGCAACGGATTCCTGCGTAAGCCTGCTCCCAAGCCATAGATTTTGTAAATGCGATAACTCCACCTTTTGAAGCTGGATAAGGGCATCCGCATCCTGCTCCGTAGATACCAGCTACAGAAGCTGTGTTAACGATGCATCCTTTTGTTTTCTTAAGGTATTTGATTGCATATTTTGTAAGGTTGAACATACCTTTTAAGTTTGTGTTCATAACATAATCCCACTGAGACTGTTTCATTTTGTGGATTGGAACACTGCTGTCTGTACCAGCGTTGTTAACGAGGACATCAAGTCTTCCCCATTTTTCTTCGATCTCAGCATAGAGTTCCTGAGCTGCTTTATAATCGCAAAGGTCGATTGCTTTTACAGCGAAGTCATAGTCAGGATTGATAGATTTTAATTCAGCGATCTGCTCTGTAAAGTCTTCGCCTTCTTTTCCTAAGAAATATACTTTAGCGCCAGCTGCAAGATAAGCTTTTACTGTTGCGTATCCAATACCACGGCTACCACCTGTAACTAATACTACTTTTCCTTCGAATTCTTTTTCAAACATGTTTAGAATCCCCTTTCCTTTTTCTTACTTTATAAATTGCTTTGAGTTTCTACGTCTTTTCCGGAGGATTCCCGTTCCTTCGAAAAATTTACTACCGATACGTCAACTCAATGACTGATAATATTTTAACATTATTTTAATCAGGGCAACGGGTTAGGAGTTCATTTTTTCTACTGTTTGAAAAGACAAAAAGTGACATTTTATAGTCAAAACGACTGACAAGGTGAAAAATGAGTGGATTATGTATACAAAGTATCTAAAAAGAATAAAAATAAAAAGAAAGTCTCCGTCAGAATGAATATCTGCGGAGACTTTTCTGTGCTAAAAAACTTTGTTAAAAAATTGCTCTTTCCAATAGATCAGGCTATTTCTTTTTATCTTTTTTCTCTATCTTTTGTTCTGTTTTTGTCTTTTTCTCTATTTTTTCGGTTGGAGAAAAATATTCCTTTGGCATCTGATCCGTAATGATTCCGAGAAAATCCATCATATAGCAGAAGCAGAGATGAATCTGATCTGAGGATTTATTCTTTGCCTCATAGAGAAGCCCATCCATGGATTTGTTGGCAATCTGTGCAGATAACCCGCTCAAGTGCACAACCGGAGGCTGGGATGGAACGACCATCTGCTCGCATTTCAGATAAGGGTTGGCAATCATGTATACGTAAGTGCTGCTGTTCATACGTGCCTCGGCAATTTCCAGAGGTGCTTCCTTAGATGGAAGAAAACGGTAACGGTGAAATGGTCCGAGGTTGATCAGTGTATTCGGTTTTAAGTTATATTCTATACCATTGATTAGGGCTTTCCCTTTGCCGGAACGGACCAGGATGAATGTCTGATCGCGGTTGTTGGCATAAGAAGTAGGAGCCTGGATCTTGGTTATATGAGCCTGAATGTTATCAGGCAGCACATTATTAATAAAGTAATCATGCGCACCGGAAAATACGGTACGGCTGGATGTTGGATCTTGCGATATGTTATTATCGGTATCGCCTGATGGTTGTGTATCTTTTGCCATTTTCTTTTTGACCTTCTTTTATATGTATAACTTTGTATGTAATGTTGTAACGTAATCTAGAATCAGGCAGCTGGCTTACCTGTCTTTTTTTTCTGAGAGTTTCCGTTTTTTGCGGAATTCTCCAGGTGACATTCCGTTGATGCTGTGGAAGACTCTTGCCATTGTACGGTCAGAACCGAATCCGGATTCGATCGCAATATCTACGGTCGGCAGATGGGTTGTGGTAAGCAGTGCTTCTGCATAGCGGACACGGAACTGTGATAATACCTGCTTATAACTGGAATTCAGCCGGTTTTTAAACTGAACGCGCAGGATATTTTCGGAAGTATACAGTTCTTTTGTAAGTGTTTCGGCGTCAACTGTTTCTGTCATATTTTCATATAGATAGCTGATCGCAGAGATCAGTGTCTCGTTCATAATGGTTCCGCGGTATACGTGACCGTCTTTTCCGTCACTTAACATCCGTTTGAGGTATGTCTGAGGGGTCATACCGGTCATCGCTTTAAAGCGTCTGAAGAAAGTAATCTCCATATTGAATCCCGATATGGACGAGATGTAGTCAAACGGAAGACTGTCATATAGGAAATATGACATGGCAAGCGATAACCGCATCCGGTTCAGATACTGGTTAAAGTTAAGTCCGGTTGCTACAAGCAGTGCGTGGTTCAGTGCGGATTCACTGACGGACGGTGCAACTGCACCTACCACATCGGAAAGTGTCAGGTTCGATGTGCTGTGAACTGCAATATAAAGGCTCGCCTTGCGGCTGAGCGGCAGGGAACTGAACTTGTATTTTGCTTTCATGCTGCGGGCAAAACGGTTATAGAGCAGTTCGATTCTTCTAAGGTAGGAACTGCGGATAATTGCGGAACCATGTGTATTCTTTTTGCTTAATTTGCGATACTGGGAAAAGAGATGCCCGATCTGTTCTACTTCTTCTCCGGCAGGTCCGATCACAGGAAGATTGTTGACAATCTCAAGCTCCTTGGTAGGAGCAATGTTGCTGAAAGAATAGTAGCTCAGAAGCTGGTAATCGTAGGAACAGACCCAGATCTTTAACTGCTCGCCAAATGCTGTACAGATAGTAAGTACCTGGGAAGACTGAATCCACGATACACAGCCTGGCTGTACTGAGAATTCTTCTCCATTAATAATAAAACTACCATGTCCCTCCCTGACGAGGATGAAGTAGCTGTCAAACTCCATGACTGGGAACATTTCCCCTGTAATGATATGTTCCTGCAGCTTCAGATATTTGTCCGGTCCACAGAAGATGCCGTTTCTTGGAGTTTCGCATAAAGGACGAATTTTGTTTTTCAAAGTTAATAGTCACTCCCTAAAATTATCTAATACAGAAACGTTGCATTTTTGTTCCTGATATAACAACACAATAAGTTAACTATAGACTATCATAAACCAGATTTTAAATCAATGCGGAACGTGAAAAGATTCACAGATAATCCCGTATAATGGTGTGTATTCTTAGAAAAAGTGTATATTTATACGAAACGCCAGAGTAGAAGATATGGAAAAACTGCACCCAGAGATCCGGATGCCGGCTGATATCTGTATATAAAGATGATCACGGCCATCTGTCTGTAAATGTTACAGATAAAGACCGTGATCACCGGGAGGAATTCGTTATGTCAGACGAATCGTTCTATATATTTGTGCAAATATTTTATTTTGAAGATTATGTTTTCTTCTGATTTTATATGGACCTGTGTTGCAGATCTTAAACCTCGTAACCTGCAAAGTATCCTTCATGAAGTGCTTTACTTGCAAGACCTGTTCTTACTGCATCACCGATGACTCTTACGTCAGGAACAAATTTCTTAAGTTCCTCTGAGAGTGGATCGTAGTTTCTTGATCCCATACCAACAACGATGTGGTCGAATCCTTTAAGCCATTCTTCGCTGCCGTCTGTTGTATGCTGGATCTTAACATCATGATCAGTAACTTCCAGTACTTTTGCATTGACATATGTCTTAACGCCTTCCTTGCGGAGGCTGTTCATCAGGATATTACGGTTTGGAAGACATACATTTGTCATAAGCTGTGGCTGCATCTCTACCATAGTTACCTCTACATCACCGATGCTTCCTGTCTGAACGAATGAAGCAGGACGTGCATCTGTCATCAGCATCTCAGCTGTCTCACAGGCAACTTCTCCACCACCTAAGATACATACAGTTCCCTTAGGTACGGTTACTTTACGGCTTAAGATGTCGTGTGTCGTAGTTACAGGGTAGTCTGTAAGACCTTTGATAAATGGTGGGATAAATGGTCTTGCACCAGTTGCTACGATAACTGCATCCGGAGCGAACTCTTTTACAGCTTCTACAGTAGCTTCTTTCTTGAATTCAAATGTAACACCGGCTTTGTTTGCACGGTATGTAAGGTGAGAGAGCCATTTACACATTTCCTGTTTTCCAGGAGATACTACAGCCAGTGCAAGCTGACCACCAACCTGGTTCTTCTTCTCCCATACAGTTACGTGATGTCCACGTTCAGCAGCAATAACAGCAGCGTACATTCCACCAGGGCCGGCTCCGATAACCAGAACATTTTTTGGTTCATCAACCGGATTGAATGGATAGTCATATTCATGACCGATCAGTGGGTTGATGTGGCACTGACATACCGGATGTGTAGGATCCTTTGGTGTGATACAACGTCCACCACAGGATGCACATGGAGTAATATCATCAAAGCGGTTCTCGTATGCTTTGTTCGGAAGGTCTGGATCAGCAAGTAATGGACGTCCAAGAGAAACACCATCTACAAGTCCACGCTCTACGATATCAGCTGCATAACGGATATCGTTGATCTTACCTACAACGAATACCGGGATATTAACAACTTTCTTAATCTCAGAAGCTTCATATACGTTACGTCCGATCTTCTGGCTGTGTGAAGGGATGATATCCTGCATATCTTCATACTGAACACCACCGGATACTTCTAACATATTAACACCGGCTGCTTCAAATTTTGGAGCAAGGTATAACATTTCATCTAATCCGTTACCACCTGCTACACGCTCAGAACCAGAGATACGAAGGATGATCGGGAAGTCTGGACTGACGTTCTTACGACATTCTTCGATGATCTCAAGGATCAGACGGGCACGGTTATCGATGGTTCCACCGTATTCATCCATACGTTTGTTACGAAGTGGAGAGAGGAATGCACCTGGAAGCATGTAAGCATGTGCTGCGTGTAATGCAATACCGCCGCATCCTGCTTCTTCTGCACGGCGTGCTGCCTGTCCGTACTGTTTGATGACTTTCTGGATTTCTTTAATAGTAGCAGGTCTTGATACATCACCATTTGCATTTGTATTGACAGATGGGCCGATCGGTGTGATTCCCTTCATGGCACAGATGGATTCCGGGCCTGGATGAATGATCTGTGGGATCAGTTCGCTTCCTGCATCTGTGACACGTTTTGCAAATTTTGCAAACTGTGGTACCAGTGAATCCTTATCAAGTGCTGTAGTTTTTCCTATATACCAGTATTTATGGTCAACGGTTACAGCGTCGATTACTACGTAGCCTGCTCCTCCTTCTGCACGACGTACGAAGATATCTGCCAGCTGTTTTGGTACAGTTCCGTTAGTTGCTTCATAATGCATGCTCATCGGTGCCATTGCGATACGGTTCTTTAAAGTTGTTTTTCCGAGCTTTAATGGACTGAAAAGCTTTGCGTTTTTCATATCTGTGATCATTTTATTTCCTCCTGAACATTTTTGTGAAATTTATCTGTTGCGTTTAAGTATAAACGAACAAGGAGTGGCATGTTTCACATTTTTTTGTTAAATAATCTACATTTTTTGAGAAATTCATGAGAAATTACTTCTGGAAATGCAGACATTTTTTTTAATTTCACTACAAGAAATGAAATGAAACAGAAGAAAACTGGTGATTTGTGACAGGAAAATTTGATTTTTTGTACATTGTTTGTGCATTATAAGTCTTGTTTTGTTCCGACATAGGCAATATGCACATGTTAAAATTTAGACAAGCTTTTCGAAAGACAGTATTAAAGCTGATATAAATGATTTACTACCGTAAAACAGATACGTTCCGCAAGCACCGGCAGAAATTCCCGTACCTGACCGGACCGATCTTCGGGACAATGGCTTCAATTACAAAAACGAAAGAAAAGAGGATGATTTCGAAAATGAGTTATGATGCATTGTTTTCACCTATTAAATTAAGAGGGCTGGAACTGAAAAACAGAATCGTACTTCCGGGTATGAACACAAAGATGGTAAAGAACAAACACGACGTAGCAGATGACCTGCCTGCATATCACGCAGCAAGAGCAGCTGGTGGATGTGGATTAAATATAGTAGAGCTTGTATCTATCTGTCCAGAATGTCATGCTTATCTGTACCTCGGACTTTACAATGAGCATCACAGAGACGAACTTAAGAAAGTTACAAAAGCAATCCATGATAATGGCGGAAAAGCAGCCGTACAGATCTGGCACGGCGGTTTTGTACCAGCGGACTTCTTTGATAAGACAAATAAACTGGAAACTCCAGAGACACTTACAGTAGAACGTATCCATGAAATCGTAAAACAGTTCGGAGCATCTGCAAAACTTGCAGTGGAAGCTGGATTCGATGCACTGGAGTTCCACGGAGCACATACATATCTGCCACACGAATTCATGAACCCATCACTGAATACACGTACAGATGAATATGGTAACCAGAGCCTTGAGAACCGTTGCCGTTTCAATCTTGAAGTCATCCGTGAGATGCGTGCAAATATGCCGGAAGACATGCCATTACTGATGCGTCTGGATGCAGTAGACGAGATGCTTCCAAAGGTTACAACTGTAGAAGAGACCATCCAGTTCATTAACTGGGCAGAAGAAGCCGGAGTAGATGCAATCGACTTATCAAGAGGTAATGCAAGAAGTCTTGCAACCGTATACGAAGTACCACCATATAACCTGGAGCCAGGATTCAATATGGAAAACATCGCAAAGATTAAAAAAGCAATCAACATTCCTGTAATTGGTGTTGGACGTGTTAATATGCCAGAGCTTGCTAATAAGCTGATCGAAGATGGCGACATTGACATGATCGCTGTAGGACGTGCACAGCTTGCTGATCCAGAATGGTGTAACAAAGCAAAAGAAGGACGTGAATGTGAGATCCGTCGTTGTATCGGATGTACAGAAGGATGCTACGATAAAGTTATCGATCCTAAGGCTACACATATCACATGTACACGTAACCCAATGCTGTGTCTGGAATACAAGGGAATGCCAAAGGCAGAAACAGCGAAAAACGTTATGATCATCGGTGGAGGTATCGGTGGACTTGTAACAGCTGAGATATTAAAAGAACGTGGACACAATCCAGTTGTATATGAAGCATCTGAATGTCCGGGTGGAAGATTTGTATTAGCTGGTAAGGCTCCTAAGAAACAGGAATTTGAAGATGCTGTGAAATGGGAAGTTGAACAGTGCAAGAAGATGGGTATCGAGATTAAGACAAATACAACTGTTACACCAGAGATGATCGCAGAAGTAAAACCAGATCATGTAGTAGTAGCTACAGGTTCTGAATTTGCAATGCCAGATCTTCCGGGAGTAGACGGAGCAGATATCGTAACTGCTGAAGATGTACTTGCCGGTAAAGTAGAAGCAAAAGGAGAAATCCTGATCCTTGGTGGTGGTCTTGTTGGATGCGAGACAGCACAGTATCTGGTTAACAAAGGCGAGAAAAATGTCCGTGTTATGGACAGCAGACGTGTTGGAAAAGCAATGGGTATGCTCCGCAGTATGTTCCTTGATATTGAATATCCTGGAAAGACAATCCAGAAGAGCAACCGAAGCAAAGTAACAGCAATCGGTGATCATACTGTTGATTACAAATTTACAGATAAATTCAAAAAGACAAGCAATAAGTCGCGCAGCTTCGATACATTAGTATTAGCAACAGGTGCAAAATCACGTCCGACAGAAGATCTGACAGCAAAATGTGAAGAACTCGGAATCGCATACAACGTAATCGGTGATGCAAAGAAGGTTAACATGGGTATCGATGCAACAGCTGATGCATACAAAGTAGGTATGGAAATCTAAGATAGAAAAACTACTATATATAATGTAAGGAAGGATGAATATCATGACAGTAGAAGAACGTCTTGAAACATTAGAAAAAGAGATACAGCGTCTGAAAGATGTACAGGCGATCAAAGAATTAAAGAGCAAATATTTCTGTGCACTGGATACAAAGAACTGGGATGAACTGGAGACAACAATGGCACCAGACATCGAGACAGCATACTCTAATGGTAAACTTGTATTCCACGGACCAAAGGAGATCACAGATTACTTCAAAAAATCTATGCCAAAGACAGAGATCACACTGCACCAGGGACACAATCCGCAGATCTGGTTCGAAAGTGATACAGTAGCATATGGAAAATGGTATCTGCAGGATATGCTGATCTTCGCAAAAGGCGATCCATATGAAGGACTTCAGGTAGAAGGATCTGCAATCTACACAGACAAATATGTAAAGATCGATGGAGAATGGCTGATCCAGGATACAGGATATATCCGTATCTATGAAGAACAGTTCATGAGAGACGAGACACACCGTATCCGTAAAAATATGTTCGCTCCAAAGAAAAAGAAAGTTGTAAAGAAGAAAAAGACAACAACAGCTAAAAAAGAAGAAGCATAAAGAGCAACACGGTCTGAAATGTGAAGACTGCAAAGTGTGAGCAAGAATGAACAAGATGCCGCTGTGCCTGACTGGTATAGCGGCATTATTTTATACCATAGTATGCAATAGAAGCTGCCAGTGGCAGGTTCTATGTAGCTCATGTATTCATAAGGAATTGCTGGTGACAGATCCTGTGTATCAATGATATAATAGGAAAGATTGAGAAAACAACGTGGCTGCGGAGCAATCCGTGGTATGATAGTATGTGAGAATTGAGAATAAAGGAATCGGGAGGCGGAGAAAGTGCTGCGCAATTTACGTAGGAAAATATATAAGAAAATTCGTTTTAAATCATGGTACCGGAAGGCGTACTATTATCATAGGAAAGAACACGAGATGGATGAGATCATCGCAAAATATAAGACGCCGGAAGAGATGCAGGATAAAAAGTATATGAGAAAGCTCCGCCGGGATATGATTCGGAGCCTGTTCAAATATGGTTCTTATTACAGTGAATATTTCCTTTTTGGATATGAAGGAAAAGATGCAGAGTATCGTAATTCCTTCATAACAGAAGGGATCCGGCTAAGTTATTATCCACGTATGAATCAGAGAAAGAATACAGATCTTCTGGAGAATAAATACAGAACTTATAAGAAATTCCAGGATATGTATAAGCGTGAGATCATCCGTGTGAAAAAGAATGAAGAACCAACAGAAGAGAATTTAAAGAAACTGGAAGAATTCGCAGAGCGTCATAAGACCTATGTAGTAAAACCGGTATATGCGGCATTTGGCAATTCAGTAAGAACAGAAACTCTTTCTATGTATGAATCTGTAGAGGAAGCTCATAAGCGTTATTGCAAATATGGTGCTGTCATCGAAGAACTGATCGAGCAGGGAGAAGAGATGGCACGTATTCATGCAGGCTCAGTGAATACACTGAGAATTCCAACTGCAATCATCAAAGACGAAAATGGAGATCCGAAAATTCAGTTATTCCACCCATCACTGCGTATGGGAAGAGGCGACAGCTTCGTGGATAACTTCAGTGCAGGCGGTGTCAGTGCGCTGATCGATCCAGAGACCGGTGTGATCTACACAGACGGAGCAGATAAAAAAGGACATAGTTTTGAATGCCATCCAGACAGTGGAATCAGATTCAAAGGATTTCAGATTCCGCAGTGGGATGAAGCAGTTGCCATGGTAAAAGAGGCAGCGATGATGATTCCGGATAACCATTACTGTGGATGGGATCTGGCATACAGTGCACAGCACGGCTGGTGCATGGTAGAGGCAAACTGCACGGCACAGATGGGAGCCATGCAGATGGTAACGAAAGAAGGACGAAAAGCAGAACTGGAAGCATTGATTGCACAGATGTAGATATAAAGGACAGAGAGGATAAAGTGTTATGGGGCAGACAAATGGCAACGGTTTGACAAGATTCATCAACTCAAGAAAGCATATTCATCAATTCGCAGTTGAGTATGCACAGAAGTATGGATTACAACCTTCAGAGGTAGAAAAAGATATCATACAGGCAAAAAAATACAATCATATTTCCTTTAAAGAATATGAATGGACCGGATTCCACGATCTGAACCAGGAACAGAAAAAGACGGTATCAACACTCTGGTCCCGCATGGAATTCCGAAAAAAATATACAGACAGAAGATACATCGGAATCCTCATGAACAAATACATATTTTCAAAAGTCTTTTCTGATTTTTACGGACGGAAATGTGTACAGGCATCGGATGTAACGGAAGATGTACTGAAGATGCTCGCAGAAGGAACAGGGCTGGTTGTCTATAAACCAAACTGTAAAGGGCAGGGAAAAGGTGTCAAAGTTCTGGCTGTTACCGGAAAAGATGAGATAGAGGCAGCACTTGACTGTATCCGTAACGGCGGCAACGGAATCGTTGAAGAATACATCCGTCAGGATGATGTGTTAAATGAACTGAATCCAAGCGCAGTAAGTGTCGTAAGATTTTATTCCCTGACATCTCCGTATGGATCTTACCTGTTCGCACCGGTACTGACATCTGCTCTTTATAAAGATATTGCAAATGGCTGCCAGGATGCACTGACAGCAGTTGTGGATATCCGGACAGGAAAGGTACTGACCGATGCGGTAGACCAGAATAAGATGGCGGAATATAAAGTACATCCGATGACAGGTGTTGCATTTCAGGGGATCCAGCTTAAGCACTGGGATAAGACGATCGAGATGATGAAACGGGCGGTACCGCTTGGAAGCAAGATCTCGAATATCGGCTGGGACGTGGCACTTACCGAAGACGGACCGGTATTAATAGAAGCTAACACCATACCTGGATTTAACACCGCACAGTATTCCGGATATGGATGGATTACGGATGGATATGGATATCAGCCATTGTTTGATGCAGTGAATGATATTCCGTTTGAAGATGACGGAAGATATGAACGGGTTGTGATGAAACTCTAGTAAAATTCCGGATATACGTTGGAGTATATAAGGACTGTATAAATATGCAAATACGCATATGCGATACAAGGAAAAGCAGGAAAATCAAGAAAAATAACATAGCTTAGTATGTAAAAATGATACCAGTGGCAGGTTTTTCTGTATAACACATGAAGAAAGGAGCATAGAAAATATGGCAGAACAGATTAAAATATATTATTCCAAACTGCGCAATATGGGAGATTGTCTGAATGAGCTGATCGTGGAAAAGTGTTTTGGCTATCAGGCAGAAAGGTGCTCGTTTCTTGATGGAGAGTTATGCGGGATCGGGAGCTGTCTCGGACAGTATACCCTGCATGGGACCAGACCGATGCGTCTGCAGCAGCGGATCAATGGGATCCGGAAACCACATGTGTATATCTGGGGAACCGGGTTCATCAATTATTCGGACGCAGAAGGAACATTTTTTAAAAAGAACATGGAATTCTGTGCGGTCAGAGGTGAATTGACAAGGAAGAATGTAGAGCGGATGACGGGCAAGAAACTTGATATCCCGATGGCGGATGCAGGAATTCTTGCATCAGACCTTCTGGATGAAATCCCAGAAACGAAATACGAAGTAGGCATCATCCCGCATCTTTGTGATCTGAAAGATCCGAAAGTAGAAGAACTGATGAAACAATATCCGGGATCAAAATTTATCAACGTAAAGGATGATCCGTTGCAGGTGGTAAAAGAGATTGCCAAATGCAGATATGTCTTATCAAGCAGCCTGCATGGTCTGATCGTAGCAGACAGTTTTCACATTCCGAATATGTATCTGGTATTTGGCGACCGTCTGCTGGGTGACGGATATAAGTTTGATGATTATTATTCTGCTTACGGCATCACGCAGAAGCCAAGAGATCTCAGAACAGAAGCTATGCCGGAACTTTCTGAGATAGAAAAGGAATATCAGATTTTGCCGGAGCTTGTGGAGGAGAAAAAACGACAGATGAGGGAGGCATTTCCATATGAATGAAAAAGAAAGATGCAAGCTGATCTCAGTTGTAATTCCTACATATAACAGGAAGAAACAACTGCCGGAGTGTATAAGAAGTGTTCTCGCTCAGACATATCGCAATATAGAAGTACTGGTTGTCGATGATGCTTCGACAGATGGAACGGAAGAATTGTTCCATGAGATAGAAGACCCGAGACTTCACTATCTGAGATATGAGACGAACCGGGGAGCCTGTTATGCAAGAAACTATGGAGCGAAGAGAGCAAAGGGTGAGCTGATCGCGTTCCAGGACAGTGATGATACCTGGTATGAGGACAAGCTTGAAAAACAATACCGCTTTTTGTGTGAACATGAAGTGGATCTTTGCTTTTGCGGGATGAACCGGATCGCGGAGAATGGCAATCATTTTCACTTCCCGGTACATGGATTCCATCCGGAGCATGCGCTGGAGGACTTTCTTGCAGAGAACAGGGCCAGTACACAGACCATGCTGATGTGGAAAAATGTATGGGAGCAAGTGCAGTTCGATGAAGAGATCCGCAGATATCAGGACTGGGATTTTGGAATCCGTGCAGCGAAAGATTTTACACTGGGATATCTTCCGGATGCATTAGTGGATTCGGAAGTGGGAGCTGACAGTATCTCGTCGAGGGTAAAATCTTATCCGCATCTGTTACATTTATATAAGAAGCACGAAGCACTATATGAGATGTATCCGAAGAGCAAGGCAGTCATGAACCGGAGACTTGGGAAAAGGGTACATGAAGCAGATCCGGCTGTGGCAGCAGCACATTTTAAAGAAAGCTATTTACTTAGCAGAAGTTTTTACGATTGGGGTTACTGGATGGCAGACAGGCTCAGAAGCTGCTTCATCCGGCCAGAGAGGAAGGTTTCAAGATGATTGCATTTGTAATCCTGCATTACCGTGCAGCAGATATGACAAGAAGATGCGTGGAAAAGATACAGGCACTACCGGGAGAAAAGCAGATTGTAATAGTAGACAATGCATCTCCGAACGGAAGTGGACAGGTACTTCTGGATGAGTATGCATCCTGCCCGGAGATCAAGGTGATATTAAACCCGGAAAATTCAGGGTTTGCAAAGGGAAATAATCTTGGAGTGAAATGGGTACGTGAGCATAAAAAACCGGAATTTACCGTAGTACTGAATAATGATGTGGAGATCTTGCAGGAAGATTTCTGCAAAAGGATCGGGGAAATCTATGAAAAACAACCATTTGACGTACTTGGACCGGATATTGTATCTGTATTTTCCGGGATTCACCAGAATCCGAAGAGTATGCATGGATGTACGCTGGATTCTGTACGGAAAAAGCGGGCAAGTGTAGAACGTACGAAGAATCCTATCCTTCTGCTTCTTAGCAGCGGCGAAAAGAACAGTCCGGCAATCTGGAAGCAGGTGCAGAGAAGAAAACGCGCCAGACAGCACATCGATACCACGGCTCCGGCAGAAGGAATTGTACTGCATGGTTCCTGCGTGATCTTTTCGGAAAGATATCTGGAGATACATCCGGAACCATTTTATCCAAAGACGTATATGTACTACGAGATGGAGATCTTAGACTGGATCTGCAGAAAGGAAAAGAGTGTGGTGCTCTATGATCCGTCTATCTCAGTACTACATTATCAATATGTATCTTCCAAACAGGAATACAGATCGATTATAAAACGTTCCAGATTCGTAATCGACTGTCTGATGGATTCCCTGACGGCAGCAGAAGAGCTGATCCTGGAAAATGACGGGGAGGCGTAAAGTGTGAAAAAGAAGAAGATCAGTAAGGCATCACGTGCATTTTACATAGCACTTTCTTATCTATCGCCGAGATGGAATACAAAGCTTTTGTTTTTGAAAAAATTCGGACGGTTCCCGGACCTTAAGAATCCGAAGACACTGAATGAGAAAATTTTAAAATTAAAGCTGGAATCGTATGGGCAGAATGAAGTCGTCAGAAAATGTGCGGACAAGTACAGGGTAAGAGAATATATAGAAAGCTGTGAACTTGAAAATTGTCTGACGAAGCTTATTGCAGTCTATGACAAGCCATCGGACATTGACTGGGAGAGTCTTCCGGAGAGCTTTGCGATGAAGTGGAATTTTGGATGTGGTTATAATATTATCTGTCCGTCTAAAAAAGATCTGGATATTCCGGCGACGGTGAAAAAGCTGGAAAAATGGGGAAAAGAACCATTCTGGGCATATTTTTCAGAGCTTCAGTACCGGAATATGGAGCAGAAGATCATCGTGGAAGAGTATCTGGGAGATCCGGATGGCCTGCCGCCGGAGGATTACAAGTTCTATTGTTTCCATGGCAAGGCTTACTGTGTAATGTTATGCGTGGGAAGAGAAGAAGGATGGCCGAAGTTCTATTTCTTCGACCGGGACTTTAACCTGATGCGTATCAACCGGGATTCAGTAAATGCACCGGAAGGATTCTCGCTTCCAAAGCCGGAAGGACTGGACGAGGCATTTGCAGTAGCAGACAGACTGAGCAAAGGATTTCCATTTGTAAGGGTGGACCTGTATGTGACGGAACAGGGAGTCAGGTTCGGGGAGATGACATTTACACCGGCTGCGGCGCTGGATAATAAACGTCTTCCGGAGACGGACCTGTTGTTTGGTAGTATGATGTAGGAGCAAAGAGGTATGAAAGTAGCAATATTAGGAGCGGGGAACAGCGGGTGTCTGCTGGCTGCGGACTATGCCGGACGTGGGCATGAGGTTACGCTGATCAAGACATCCCACGCGATGCATGATGAGAATTTCCAGTATCTGATGGAGCATGACGGAAGCGTGATGCTGGAAGAATTTGGTGAAAATAAAGAAAGTTCGATCGCGCATGTGACGAGAGAAATAGAAGCAGTAAAGGGACAGGATGTGGTACTGTTATGTACGCAGACAGGATATCATAAAGAGGTACTGGAAAGAGCACTTCCATTATTGCAGGAAGGACAGATCCTTCTTATGGTTCCGGGATATCTCTCTACGGCGTATGCCATGGGTACCGGGATACCGGAAGGAGTAATTCTTGCGGAAGCGGAAAGTAACTTTATAGATGGAAGGATCCGGGTGCCGGGACATTTCCGGGTGGGATTCCGGAATGTAAGAAATCCGGTCGGGATCTATCCGGCGCATCAGATTGTCTATGCATCAGAGGTTCTGGATAAGCTTGGAACCCCATTTACATATGTTGAGAGTGTAGTAGAAGCGGCGCTTCACAATCCGAACATGGTTGTGCATACGGTAGGAGCAGTTATGAGTATGCCGCGGATCGAGGCAACAGGTGGTGATTACTGCATGTATCATGAAGTCTTCACACCGTCTGTGTGGAAAATACTGGAAGCACTGGATCAGGAGAAAATGGATATCCTGCAGCACTTAGATCTTCCACCGGTGCCTTACACAGAAGCCTGTAAGTTCCGTAACAGTCTGGATGAAGAAAGAGATGGAAAAGAAGTCTTCTTTGAATATGCAGCGATGCCGGAGCGTGCCAAAGGGCCTCTGACTGTGAATTCCAGATATATTACAGAGGATGTTCCTCAGGGATTGGTGCTGATGGAATCACTGGGAAGCGTACTTGGAATTCCAGTTCCGATCTGTACATCGTTGATAGAGCTTGCCAATGCGGCACTTGATACAGATTTCCGGAAAGAGGGAAGAACACTTCACAGACTTGGAGAGGAAAACGTGCGCCAGATCTTAAAAGAACGGGAAGGTGAGAGAAGGTAATGTCACAGTGGGATGCCGTAAAGAGAACATGGAAGATGGCAAAGAGCCTGAAAAAGCAGCGCGGCGGTGTGACATTTGCTTATTTCCTGGATGCGATCCAGTGCGGATACCGGCATGAGGCATCACCGGAGAATTATCTGGTATTACGTTTTTTTGAGATCAAAGATGAAGAGCGTTCAAAGTATCTGACGTCTGGAAGGTCGAAAAGAGCAGATAAAGAGCTGAACCGTTTTATGACGGAGAAGGACGCGCGGGTGATGGCACAGAAGCATCTGTTTTACCAGATGTTTACCGGGCTTGTAAAAAGGGAGTATCTATATACCCCGGAAGTAGACTTTGCGGAATGCCTGGAATTCATGGACCGGCATGAGGTATTCATATGCAAGCCGGACCGTGGGATTATGGGACATGGAGTGAAAAAGATACGTACCAGTGAAATCAGGGACCGTTATGCGTGGTTCCAGGAACGCAAGAAAGAAAAGTGTCTGATAGAAGAACTGATCGTACAGAATGAAGAGCTGCAAAAGATCAATGACGGATGTGTCAATTCCGTGAGGATCAATGCGGCAAGAGACAAAAAAGGAAATGTCAGGTTGATCGGAGCCTGCTTAAAATGTGGCGGCAAAGGAGCTGTCGCAGATAATTTTCATTCCGGCGGGATTGCGTATCCGGTGGATACAGACAGTGGATGCATTACAGGTCCCGGAAGGAATAATAGCGATATCAGAGAATACGACAGACATCCGGGATCGGAGGTAGTGATGCCGGGATTTCAGATTCCTTACTGGGAGGATATCCGTGCGGGAATATTCCTCGCAATGGAACGCATGCCAAATGTCGGCTATGTGGGCTGGGATATCGCAGTCACCCCGGATGGATTCGAATTAATAGAAGGAAACTGCCACTGGCCAGGTGGTAATATTATACAATTAGACAGAGTTGGAAAATATCCATTGATTCAAGAATGTTTAGAGGGAGTAATATGGGAAAGAAGAAAAACATCATAACAGACAATTATATAGTAAGAAATATCAAAGCTTATCCGGTCCTGAAAAAGAAATTCATGACTTACATCGAAGGAGAGGAACAGCTTCCGGAAGGATTCACAGAGAATAAGCTTTTCCACGATTATCTGAAAGTCAGAAGAAATAATCCGGAGAAACGTGTGTCACAGTCAGAATATATGATCTTTGGATTTTACAATCTTCCGGTAGAAGAACAAAAAAAATATCTGACAGATATCGAGGCGACACGCCTGATGCGTCCGTATAACAATGATTCGGAAAAATATCTCAAAGACAAGTTAAGCTTTTTAAAGAACTTTTCAAGATTCGTAAGCAGAGGATGGATGTATGTGCCGGAAGCAAGCTTTGAGGAATTTTGTGACTTTGTACACAAATATCATGTGATCGCACTGAAACCACAGTATTCCAGCTGGGGTATCGGTTTTATCCGTCTGACAGAAGAAGACTTTGATGCAAAAGAAGATAAAGAAGCATTCTACCAGAAGATGATCAAGGGAAGATATCTTGCAGAAGAATTCGTAAAATCACATGAATCACTGGCAGTCTTCCACCCATCTTCATTGAATACCCTGCGTGTGATCACATTCCGCAACGGAGACCGTTTTGAAGTGTTTGGGTGTGGATTACGTGTGGGAAATAACGGACTGCATGTGGATAACGCACACGGAGGCGGAATCTTCTGTGAAATGGATCCAAAGACCGGAATCATCACAACCGACGGCATCGATGAGTGCGCAAATACATACGTAACACATCCGATGACCGGTGTGAAGTTCAAAGGTGTGCAGATCCCATTCTGGAAGGAAATCTGTGAGTTATGTAAAGAAGCATCCCAGGAGCTTCCTTGCTTAAGAGTAGTAGGATGGGATGTGGCGATTCTGGAGGATGGCACTTTGGAACTGATCGAAGGAAACCACAGCCCTGGAATGAATATTGTGCAGGCGCCGGCGAAGCATGGGGTGCATGATAAGTTTGAATCGATGCTTTTGGATTATTATGGGGCGCCGGAGCAGTATGTGTAACCGGGATGCATAAAGATAACCGCTCACACAATTTTTTGCAGACGATGTGGGCGGTTATTTTTGTGTCTTGGAATTCAAGCACCTGATGCATTAAACATCTTCATTCTCAAAAATTTTAATCAGCTGGCTGTCTTCATTCGTCTTCTTAAATCCTTCCAGTGTTTCTTTAAACGTCGTATGCCTGTAATGATACGTATTCCAGATAAAGCAGACGAACGTAATCCCCCACAGAACCGGCCACAGGATCACGCATTTGTGGAGTTTGGGGAAGCGGACTTTCATCTGCAGATGGCCTTCTTTGAAGTAGGTCCAGAAGTTTACTTTTGCGTAAGAGCCGCTTCCGACTAAGGCGGTGTCGTTAGAGGTGCCCATGTCGCGGTCTTCCAGGATGCGCTGGATGAAGGTGTCGCAAGTGTCGGACGGGTAGTGGATATCCGGTTCTATATCTGCGGGAAGTCCGAGGTAAAGGTGCAGGGTTTCGATGATGATCTCGTAAAAGTGCAGGATCTTGGACTCTTTGCACCATTGGTGAAGTTTGTCAAAGTCAATATCATTATTTCTTGCAGTAAGATATAATACAAAGTCACACAAAAGCCGGATGCCGAACCCGCTGTAAAGATAGTGTTTTAACATATGGTGGATCATGTAAAAGGTATATTCCGTAGGAGGAAGCACCCGGTATGTGAGATCCCCGATCTTCTGAAGCTCTGGTGTAAGCTGACGTTTGAAGAAGACCTGATCTACAATCTGGTTGGCTTTGTCATACTGATAGACTCCTACGATACGAAAATGTAGTTCCAGAATATATCTGCGTCCGGTTTTCGGAAATGTATAGATATAAGTTGTATGGTGATCGCTTAGTTCCGGGTCCAGTACAAATCCGTTGGCTTCCAGAACCTTCTTTGCTTTTTCAAATGCCGCAGGATCGGGAATATAGAGGTCTACATCGCCAAGCTTACGGTATTCCGGCACCGGATAGTAAGCGGCAAGGCTGATACCCTTTAACAGATAATAAGGAATCTGTTCCCGGTTCATAAGTGAAACGATGATCTCTGTCAGGTGTTCAATCTGGTAATACTGGAACATCATCTGTTTGGTCTGTTGTTTGAAGGCAGTATAAACCTGCGGATTACTCTTTACATAAGGAAGAAGAAAGGGCGAAGTAAAATGCTTCCCTGCTAATACGGATAGTGCGGAAATGTCTTCCGGAAGAATCTGGAGTTCTTTTTCACGTTGAAAAGATTCTGCAAAAGATTCATCAGAGGGAGTATGATTTTGGTTCGTATTTCTTCCTGTCTTGATGAAATTGTTTTTTATTATCTGAAGATATGTTGTATAAATATTATTCATAGCGTCTTGTTTGTTATCTCCTTTTAAAATCCATAATATGATGTATTGCTTTATATCTTCATGCGTTTGGAAGAAACTGCCGGTGGCAGGTTCTGTAGATGTCAAAGTATGCAAGAGAAGCTGCCAGTGGCAAGTCCTCTGTATGGGGATTCTGATTGAAAAAATCCTTCTTTAAAAAACTGTAACAACAGTATAGCACAAGTTACTGTTCACAGACAGGAATTTTCTGAACTGAAAATTCCGTGTGATGCAGGCTGCAGAAATGATTTTCAGACATACTCTGGCACAATAAAAAAACATGTAAAAAGAGAATTGCATTAGAAAATGATAAAGTCTATACTGTATACGTTAACTATTAGAAACGGTGAAATTATGCAATAATAATAGGAAGTATTAGAGCATTTTTTAGACACGTTCTAGTTAGTATGATGGAATAAAAATGTATTTTTATGCTTGAATCATTTATAATAAAAAGAAGGAAAAACAGATGAAAAGATCGAAAGATTTCGTCCTGCGGAATCTGGATGAAGACTATTTTCTGATTCCGAGAGGCAGGATGGCAGAAGAGATAAATGGTGTGCTTACGCTTAGTGAGACGGCTGCTTTTATATATAATCATATAGAAGAAATCGAAAATATAGAAGGTATGGTCCGGCTTCTGAGTGCACATTATCATGCGACAGAGGAAGAAGAGAAAGAAATGAACGAAGACGTAAAAGAGATGTTTCATTTTTTTCAGGAGCATAAGATAATTATGCCTTAATAAAAAGAAAAGAGATGAGGTGAAAAGGATGGTTGTATTACTGGTTGGCGGTGGCAGCAGACTGATGGATGCCATGATCAACAAGCTGAATAAATGTGGACACAGGGTATATCTGATCACTGGAAAGAAGGAGAGCCATTTTACATATCCGAGGGTATTTGAAAGATATGATTTTCCTTACAGCAGTGACAGTATCAAAGAAATCTTTGAAAGTGTCCGGCCAGATGTGGTGATCTTTCTTGGCGCATATGATTCGAATTACAGCTGGACGCATACGAGAAAGGAATCGGTACAGTATGCAGCAGATCTGACGAATATGCTGTCGGCATATTCTGTGTGTAAAAAGGGAAGATTTGTCTATCTTTCGTCACAGGAAATATATGGAAAGTCTTATATAGATGACGTTGCGGAAGAGGAAGCTGGATCGGCGAAGAATTTCCGTGCGATGGCGATCGCCCAGGGGGAAGATATCTGTAAGACATATAAAAAGACACAGGATATGGATATTACAGTTATGAGACTGGATCATTTCTATGCTATGCCGAAGAAGGGCGAAAAGCAGTACAATCCGTGCTACCAGATGGTGGTTGAGGCTCTTAAGAATAACCGGATATCCGCAAGCAGAAGGAATCTTTTTTCCATGATCTACCTGGATGATGTGGTGGAATATATCTATCAGGTGACGGAAGCAGAATCGCTGAAGCATATGATCTACAATATTACTTCCGGTCAGGTAATCTCGCAGATGGATCTGGCGGAATTGATACAGAAGTATATGAAAGAGAAGACCGAGATTGCAGATGCAACGGTCGGAGAGAATCACCGTCTGGTTTTAAAGGGAGAACGCTATAGAGAAGAGTTCGATCAGAAGATATTCGTAGACTATGATGCCGGTGTAAAACAGACTGTGGAATATATGGAAAAACACAGCGAGACATTTCTGAAGGGAAATGATGAGACGACTCAGTGGAGTAATATCAAGATCATAGCGAAGCTTCTGGTGCCGTATATAGAAAATATGATCTGCTTCATTCCATTTTTCATGTTGAATAACAGGGCGGTGGGAAGCCAGTATTTTGACAGACTGGATTTTTACCTTCTGTATGTGCTGTTGTTTGCAATTGTGTATGGGCAGCAGCAGGCGGTATTTTCCGGACTGCTTGCAACAGCAGGTTACTGCTTCCGGCAGATGTACCAGCAGAGTGGATTTGAAGTGATGCTGAATTATAATACGTATGTGTGGATGGCACAGATATTCATCCTTGGTATGGTCGTGGGATATATGCGGGATCAGCTACATTTTATCCGGCATGAAGACGAGGAAGAGATCGGTTATCTGAACGGGCAGATTGATGATATCGCAGATATCAATGACAGTAATGTCCGCATGAAGCATACATTTGAAGCACAGATTGTAAACCATAAGGATAGCCTCGGAAAGATCTATTCGATCACGTCAAAGCTTGACCAGTATGAGCCGGAAGAAGTACTCTTCTATGCGGCGCAGATACTGGAGCAGCTGATGGACAGTAAAGATATTGCCATCTATTCTGTGGCAAATGGTGACTATGCGCGTCTGTTCTCATTTACATCAGAGACAGCAAAAAAGATGGGCAATTCCATTCATTATAGTGTTATGGATGAGATGTATAATGAACTGAAGGAAGACCGGATATTCATTAACAGGAATATGAATCCGGAGTACCCGCTGATGGCAAATGCGATCTATTCGGAGAATGAGATGCAGATCATCCTGATGGTATGGGGAATCCCGTGGGAGAGAATGAATCTTGCGGAGGCCAACAGACTCCGTGTCATTGGTTATCTGATCCAGAATGCAGTGGTACGTGCGAACCGTTATCTGGATGCGTTAAGAGAAGACCGGTATATGGAAGGAACCGATATCTTGAAAGAAGATGCATTTATCCATCTGGTTACTGCCTTTTCTAATGCAAAGAGAGACGGGCTGGCAGAATGTACACTGATAAAGATGGGAGTATCAAGAGGAGAGTTCCAGCGGACTGCAAGAAAGATAGAGAAGAATTTAAGACGGTCAGATTATATGGGACTTATGGAAGACCGGCTTTATGTACTGCTTACCAATACCGATGAGGAAAATGCAGGATATGTCCTGAAACGGTTCCAGGAGATTGGATGTGAAGGTACGGTTGCCCGTGAGGAGGTTGCAGGATGTTAAACAGAGAAGAGATAGCATTTCTGATTGTATGCATTCTGAATCTTCTGGCTGCGGTCATCTATCTGCTATACGGGATTCTGATCCGTGGGACGATCCATGATAAGCAGGAAGAGGATGTAGAAAAGATTGATAGGCGGAAGGAAAACAGAAGGACATATCTGATCCGGTTCATCATTATGGTGCTGTGTCCGGTGGTGGGTCCGATGTACTTCCTGATCAGTTATCTGGTCTATATCACGATCTTCCGGCAAAGTGTTGACCTGGAGGATGTTGTATTTAGCAAAGAGCGTGTGAAGACGAGACTGAAAGCGGATGAAGAACGGGAACGGGATATGGTTCCGCTGGAGGAAGCGCTGGCGGTCAGTGATAAAAAGAGTGTCCGTATGCTGATGCTCAATGTAATCCGGGGAAATGTAAAGGAATCACTGGAGACGATTATGATGGCATTAGACAGCGAGGATTCCGAGACGTCACATTATGCGGCTTCGGTTTTGAGGGATGAGCTGAATGAATTCCGTACAGACGTACAGAAGTTATACAGTGAGATCAAAGATGAAGAAGACGATGAGACAGAATGCGAAGAGATGCTGATTGATTATATGGATATGGTACTTGGCCAGAAGATCTTTGACCATATGGAACAGAACCGTTTTGTGGAAATGATGGATCAGGCGGGAGACTCTCTTTATGAGAAAAATACATTACGCCTGACACCGGAGCGCTACGAAGGAATCTGCCTGAAGCTTCTTGGATTAGGCAGGTTCGAAGAGGTGGAAAAATGGTGTGAAAGACTGGAAAAACAGTATCCGGATGAACTGGCTGCGTATACATGCAGATTAAAATTATATTTCATACGGAATGACAGAGACCAGTTCTTTGAAGTTCTTGAAAAATTGAAACATTCAAAAGTAGTGATAGATCAGGAGACATTAGAACTTATAAGGATTTTCAGTTGATCATGTAAATGAGAAAAACATGAATGTTCAGAAGCTGATCAGTAATCAATATATGAAATCCTCAAGATAGATAACAAGGAGATGAAAGCAATGTCAATGAATACACTTACGATGATACAGATTGCAGAAATATCTGCTGCATATACGCTCATAACATTGCTTTTGCCGTGGATTGCACTTCGGAAAGTTTTCCGTAAGTTTACGGTTCCGGAGCAGATCATGGGATATTTCCTTGCGGGGAATATTTATGTGATCTATCTGGTGTTTCTGGTACAGTTTCTGCATATTTCCGGAAGGATCAGCCTGATTACCGGAAGTATGATTCCCTTTGCATTTATTCTGTATAAAAAATGTAAAGGTCATATCCCGGAGCTGATTGAAGAGGTGCTGGTAAAGATACAGTATATCTTACATGGAGAGATTGGCATTAAGACATTTCTTTTTGGAAAAAAGGAGAAAAAGAAAGAGACATTTACCAAAGCAGATATGAAGCGGTGGATGAATTACGTACCGGATCTGGTGCTGACGATGCTGATCATAGCGGGCGTATGTTATGTATATGGGAAGAATGCGGTCACGGTGTATGGATATAAAGCGTCTGACATGCCGGTGCACACATACTGGGTGAACCTGATGGACGAGAACCATATCTTTGGCGCCGGTGTGTATCCGCATGGATTCCACTGTATCATCTATTATCTGCATGTGGTATTTGGATTCAGGACGTATGTGGTGATGCGTGTGTTTGGATTCGTGCAGACGGTATTCATACATCTGGCGATACTGGTGCCGCTTATGGGGCTTTGTAAGACCAGATACGCACCGTATGCGGGAACTGCAGTATATTTGTTTGGCAATTTCCTGAAAAGAGATACTTATTCCAGATATGCGAGTACACTTCCACAGGAATATGGAATGTTATTCATATTTTCAACGTTATATTTTGCAGTAGCATTTTTACAGGAATATTCAGAAGTATTAAAAGAAGAAAATGTAGAAATAAAGAATAACAAAGAGAAAAAGGTAAAATGGTATCTGCTTGGGCTTATTATTAGTTTTTCGCTTACGTTAACGGTTCATTTTTACAATACTATGATAGCGGGTCTGCTGTGTGGGGGAATTGCGGCGGGATACTTTTTCAGATGTTTTCAGTGGAAATATCTGAAAAAACTGATCACGGCAGCAATTCTGAGTGTCGCACTGGCAGTTATTCCGATGGCAATCGGTGTTGCAATGGGAAATCCACTGCAGGGATCGCTTTACTGGGGAATGAACATCATTAAAGGCACCGCCAATGAGAACGGTGATACGAATCTCAGTAACAAAAAAACAGTTGTAAAAGATAAAAATGGAAATGAAGTTACGGTAGTAGGGGATGTAGATCAGGAAACAATCGATGAGATAAAAAATAGAACGATTATCCCGGAAACCCAGAGTACGCAATCCAAAAAACAAGAAGAAAAAAAATCACTGACAGATGTCATAAAGACAAAATTGGTTATTATGTTAAGCCAGACAAAAACATATCTGACAGATGACAATATGAAAGCTGCAAAACTGGTAGTGGCGGGAATTGCGCTTAGTCTGGTCTTAGGTCTTATCAGTGTGTGCATGAGACGTACAGACTATGGTGGATTGCTCTGGTCTGTAGGTGTCTATATGGTTATGCTGTTTGCCCTGGAATCTATGCGGGCACTTGGTTTGCCAGAATTGATGGATCCGACAAGAACGGCTATCTTTTTTGCATATTCCATAGGTACATTAGCTGCGGTAACGATAGACGCTGTGTTCTATCTGACGCTTGGATGGTTTAAAAGAACATGGATAATGGATATTGCAGTATTACTTGTAATTATAGCAGGAGGATATGAAGCAAAAGTCAATCACTTATATAAAGAACCAATACACACAAGCGCATTGGAAAAGAATGCTGCAGTCAAGTGTCTGACGAATATTATAAATAATAACGAAAAGAATACATGGACGATATGTTCGGCGAATGATGAGACAGAGATGGTACAAGGAAGCGGCTATCATTATGAAATGATTACATTTCTAAAAGAAATGAGAAATATTAAGAAGAATCCGGTCGTACAATTACCAACGAATACGGTCTATTTCTTTATAGAAAAAGTGCCGATCAATTATGCCAATCAGATAGATCCGACAATCTGGGAATCTAAAAGTGTATCAATAGAAGATGCGTCAAAACCGTTGTGTCTGGAGACCGGATTAGCACCATATATGAAGACGGAGCGTCAGGTGACTATGTCGCACATGTACTACTGGGCACAGGAATTTATGAAAGTATATCCGAACACAATGGATGTCTATTATGAGACCGATACATTTGTCTGCTACAGAGTCAGTCAGAATGGATATAACCTGTATAACTTTGCGATTGATTATGGTTATAACGATCCGGTACAGAGGATTACAACGGAGACGGAGCACAAGTAAAAGAAAAATGATAAAAGGAGTGTGAGGTATGGTATCACGTAGAAATTTTTTCGCAATTACGATTGTGATGGGGATTCTCTTTTTCTTATTTCAATTTTCGAATATTGTGAAAGAAAGATGGAACCATTATGAGGAAAACTCTTATGTGATAAAAAAAGAAGATCTTCCGACGAGCAGAACTGCATACCAGGCAAGACAGAACACCGAAGCGTCGGAATCAATCGTATATGTCGGAAGAAATTCCAGTAAAACCTGTGCAGAAGTGGCTGCAAACTGGGCCTCTTATATGAAAAAAGGAATCACAACCTACACTTCTTTTAAGAATTACGATCAGGCAATCACGGCAAAAAAGATCAGACAGCCAAAGCTTATGCTGATCGAATCATCTGATATCAACTGGAAAGATAAAACGGAGATCCAGAAGATGCAAAAGTATGTGGATGCCGGAATCAATCTTGTGTTCAGCCGGATGCCGGATGTAACCCTGATTAAAGAAAATGAAGCCATCCGCAGTCTGCTTGGAATATATTCTGTAGAAAAAGATCAGACGACCACAAAAGGAATCCAGTTATATGAAGGGTTCCTGCTTGGCGGCAATACATTCTACGAAGCAAAGACAAAAGAAGAAAAGAAGGATCAGGATTTTGATCTGGAATTTCCATGGTATAAGCTTGAGACAGGAACCAAGTGTTACATGCGGGGAATTCCGAAAAATTCAAAAGAAAAAAGCGAGAACTATCCTCCGGTCATCTGGAGTAAGAGTTTTGTAAATGCAAATGTATTTGTAATCAACGGAGACTTTATGGAAGACTCTACAGGTCTTGGAATCTTAACCGGAATCCTGTGTGAAACGAATGAATATACCATCTATCCGGTCGTCAATGCACAGAATCTGGTACTTGCCAATTACCCCGGTATGGCAGAAGAAAATGATGCAAAGATGCAGGAAGTGTACAGCCAGTCATTAAGAGGTGTATTTCGGGATATCGTATGGCCATCGGTGTCATCGGTATATGAGAAGAATAACCTGGGCTTAACCTGTATGCTGGCACCACAGTTTGATTATAAAGATAAAAATGAACCAAAAGACAATGATCTGGAATATTATCTGAAACTGATCAATGAAGAAAAAGGTGAAGCAGGATTATCAGGATATCAGGTGTCAGATACAACGATAAAGGAAAAAATGAAGGCAGATAATAAGTACATCCAGAAACAGATTCCGGGGTATCAGTTCGCATCTTTCTATCAGGGAGAGTTAAGTGAGAAAGAACTTGCAGATGCATTGAATGAATCCATGCTTAAGGGTGTAAGAACGGTAGTAGAAGACAGTGATAAAGACAGTGATGTGATCGGATATCAGAGCAGATACATTACCAAGCAGAAGTCTGTAATCAGTGGATTCAAACATACTTACCGTGATGACTTCCGCATGAAGAGTGTGGAATCTGCACTTGGCTACACCAGTGTACTTGCCGATATGTCCAAGGTAGCATATCCGGAGAGTGAGGAGGATAGCTGGGAAAAATTAAGTGAGAAACTTGCTTCCTATACTTCTTCATACTGGAAGGTATTCGAAGATTTTGATAAGACAACAACAGCGGAAACGGATCTCAGAATTCGAAGATTCCTGGCACTGGATTATACACAGGAGAAGAAAGATGATACAATTACGCTGGATGTAAATAATATCGGAGATGCGGCATCCTGGTTCATCTTAAGAACACATAACAGAAAGATTGATAAAGTTACAGGTGGAAGTTACAAGAAGATAGAAGACGATGCATGGCTGATCCAGGCAGATAAAAGTCATGTGACGATCAAGTTAAAGACAGAAGAAAATCTATATTATCACTAGAATCAGAGTGTGTCCGAAGAATCTTTTGTGGTAACAATAGAGTAAGAGGAGAACAAGATGCGAGTATGTATTGTAGCAGAAGGGTGTTACCCTTATGTGGTAGGTGGTGTATCAAGCTGGATACACAGCCTGATCAAATTATTTCCAAAAACTGAATTTGTAATTCTTACCATTGTGGCGAATCGTTCTATGCGTGGCAAATTCGTGTATGAGATGCCGGAAAATGTATCGGAAGTCCATGAGCTGTATCTGGATGATGTAGACTGGAATGCAAGACACGGACGCAGGAAGAAGATGACAAAAGAACAATACCATGCACTCCGCAGCCTGGTGCTGAATCAGGATGTAGAGTGGAATGTCTTATTTGACATGTTCCAGAATGAGAATATATCGGTAAATGATGTTCTGATGGGAGAAAATTTCTTAAATGCAGTAAAAGAATGCTATCGTTTAAAATACAGCCAGATTGTATTTTCGGATTTTTTATGGACGATGCGTTCGATATACCTTCCTCTTTTCTTCACACTTCAGATGGAGCTTCCGAAGGCAGATCTGTATCACTGTGTGGCAACCGGATATGCAGGTGTGCTTGGTGCGATGGCAAAGCACTTATACGGAAGCAGGCTTCTGATTTCCGAACACGGAATCTATACCAGAGAGCGTGAAGAAGAACTGATTAAGGCAAAATGGGTACAGGGTGTCTATAAGAACATTTGGATCGAGCAGTTCCGTAAGATGTCAAAGCTTGCCTACCAGGAGGGTGAACTGATCACCAGCCTGTTCGAGCATGCAAGAAAGCTTCAGACAGAACTGGACTGCCCGGAAGAAAAGACAATGGTGACACCGAATGGTATCCGGGTTGAGAATTTTCAGGACATTCCGGGAAGAACAGAGGAAGACAAAGGATTTGTCAATATCGGTGCGGTGCTTCGTGTAACACCGATCAAAGATGTAAAGACGATGATACAGGCATTTGGATTTGCCAAAAAAAGAGAACCGTCATTAAAGCTCTGGATCATGGGACCATGCGAAGAAGATCAGGAATATGCACAGGAATGCTTTGATCTGGTGGAAAGTATGGAGATAAAAGATGTTGTATTTACCGGACGAATCAATGTAAGAGAGTATCTCGGACGGATGGATATGACGATCCTTACCAGTATCAGCGAGGGACAGCCGCTTACGATACTGGAAGGATTTGCGGCACACAAACCGGCGATTGCAACAGATGTGGGAAACTGCAGCGGTCTGATCTATGGCGAGAGTGACGACTATGGAGATGCGGGAATTGTAACACACATTATGAATGTAGAAGAGATTACAGAAGCCATGCTTCTTCTTGCAAGAAAGAAAGAACTGCGTGAACAGATGGGAGAGACCGGTTATAAGCGTGTGATGGCAAAATACAGGATAGAATATATGCAGGATACATACTGGAATATCTATAAAGATTTTGCAGACAGCCTGGAGCTTCCATGGGAAGAAGAACCGGTTAAGATAGAAGAAAATCCAGAAAAACAAAGCTAGAGCGTGTTTGAAAAATCATTCCTACACTCTAGCATTTGAACGAAATATACGTAAATATTGTATAGAAGACGGTGGCATCATAGATAGAATGATAAAGACCCGGATAGGACGATAAAGTGAATCAAGAAAGGATCATATATGGCAGGAATAGGTGTAAAGCTTAACAGAATATTTGAGAAAAATACGTTGACAACGAATATGGTGGGATTCGCATACAGTGCAGTGGCGACGATCGCACCGATGATGGTGATCATTTTAAACCTGATGCTGATGGAACATGTACTGGGATTTTCCAAAGTGGGATATGCGCAGAGGGAATTATTCTCCTGTACGGTTCTGTATACATTTATCTTTTCATTATTGACGGCGGCACCGTTCAACAGTGTGTTGTCGAGATACATGTCAGATATCATCTATGAAGAACGTTACCAGGACATCTTACCTTGTTATTATCTGGGCATGGTATTGAATATCGGGCTCAGCTGCCTGGTAGGGATTCCGTTTTGTATAAGAGAGCACTTTGTCGGAGGTGTATCGGTAGCTTATGTGTTCGTGGGATTCTGCGGATATATCAGTCTGGTGCTGGTATTTTATTCGATGATCTATCTGTCGATCTGCAAAGATTATGAGAGAATATCTGCTTACTTTTTCGCTGGAATGGTACTGGCATTTATCGCAGCGGTGGTCTTAAAATTCATCTTTCACTGGGGTGTATGCCAGAGTATGCTGATGGCACTTACGATGGGATTTTTCCTGACGGCGGTTCTGGAAAATGCGCTGATCAAGCGGTATTTCCAGGAGAACAGTAACAGATACAAACCGGTGATGCAGTATTTTAAGAAATACTGGCAGCTGGTTGTGACAAACTTTCTATATATATTAGGGTTATACATTCATAATTTTGTATTTTGGACGACCGATACAAGGATGACGGTTGTAAAAAGCTTTGTATGTAATCAGCCGTATGACATGGCAAGCTGTATTGCGATGTTTACGAATATTTCCGCAACCGTCATATTTATTTCCCGCGTGGAGATGCATTTTCATGAAAAATATAAACGGTATTCGGAAGCTGTTATCGGCGGAAGAGGTTCGGATATTAAGACGACGAAGCAGCGGATGTTCCGGCAGCTGGCAAGTGAACTTATGACGCTTGTGAGAATCCAGTTTATCATCTCGGTGGTAATCTATCTGCTTTGTATTATCTTCCTTCCGCAGATTGGATTTGGCGGGATGACGATGAAGATCTATCCGATGCTGGCAGCGGGATATTTTGTATTGTTTATTATGTATTCGGCAATCATTTTCTTATATTATTTTAATGATCTGATGGGATCTGTGTATACGGCGGTTGGGTTCTGTCTGGTGACATGGATTGGAAGCCTCATTGCTTCTCATCGGTCAATGATCTGGTACGGCGCCGGATTATTTGCCGGGGCACTTACCGGATGGACAATTGCATATGCAAGAATCCGGTGGGTAGAAAAGAATATGGATGCACATATTTTCTGCAGAGGAACATTGATCCCGAATGGAAGAGGAGCGAAGCCATCGGGACTTGTGTATAAGAAAAAAGTGGCGGATGTAGAATCGGGAAAAGCAGAATAAGCTATGGAATGAACGAAAGGAGGAATCAAGATGTTAAGTACAGCAGTTATAATGAAAATCGGACTGATCATTGTCGGAGTTATGATCATGATCATGTCATTTATATTCCATGCGAAGAGAAAACTTACAGTGAATCTGGCAGTCGTGTGGGAGTTTCTGGGAGTTGCACTGATTCTGATCGGGGCGGTTCCGGTATTCTCAAGCTGGTGTCATCTGCTGGCAAGAGGAACTGTAATTGCAATGTTTGTCGTCGGTGCACTTGCGCTGTGGGGCAGTTATATATTATGTATCCTGATCTCAAATCTGAGCATGAAGAATCAGGAGCTTGCAATGCAGGTATCACTTCTTAATCAGGAAAATGAGCTGATGCTGAAAGAAATTGAGAAGTTGAAAGAGGATAGAGAGAACGATAGATAATTTATAGTAATAGTACTTATGAGTTAGCATGAAAAGAAACATCAGATTATGATAACAGAAGAAAGAAATATAGAGATATATGGGTGGGAGATGATAGTATGAAAAAGGTACTGTTCGTAATCAATACACTGGGATGTGCCGGAGCGGAGACAGCTCTGATCGAACTGCTTCGGACGATGGATAAGGATGCATATGAGATATCCTTATACGTCCTGATGGGACAGGGAGAGATGATCGATAAGATTCCGGAAAATGTAAAGGTATTAAATAATCATTACTGCAGAGATTCTGTCTTATCCAAACAGGGCAAACAGGCAATGATAAAGACCGTGTGGAAATCTTTCTGGAAAAATGGCAGGGAACTTTCTAAATTTGCATACATGGTAAGAACGTATTCTGCTATGCAGAAGAAAGGAAAGATCCAGCCGGATAAGATTCTGTGGAGAGTGGTATCAGATGGAAGTCCGAGACTTCAGGAAACCTATGATCTTGCGGTAGCTTATCTGGAAGGTGGATCGACTTACTATGTAGCTGAACATGTAAAAGCAAAAAAGAAAGCGGCATTTGTACACATTGATTATGAAAGTTCAGGATATACGAAGGCAATGGACCGTAACTGTTACGATAAGATTGACCGGATTTTTACCGTATCAGATGAGGTGAAAAAGCATTTTCTTAACTTTTATCCAAAGTATCAGGATAAGGTTATGGTATTCCATAATATCATCAACCAGGAAGCTATCATAGAAAAGGCAGAAGAGGGACAGGGATTTACAGATGCATTTGACGGAATCCGTCTTCTGACGGTCGGAAGACTGAATTATCAGAAGGCATATGATATTGCCATCGATGCCATGAAGAGGATCAAGGATGCCGGATATAAAGCAAGATGGTATATCTTAGGTGAAGGCAGTGAGAGAAATATGCTTGAAAAGAAGGTAAAAGAGCTTGGACTGGAAAAGGAGTTCCTGATGCCTGGTGCGGTATCCAATCCATTTCCATATTATAAGCAGGCAGATATCTATGTGCATGCGACCAGATTCGAAGGAAAGAGTATCGCCATTCAGGAGGCGCAGACACTTGGATGTGCAATTGTGGCATCGGATTGCAATGGCAACAGAGAACAGATTATACACGGTGAAGATGGACTCTTGTGTAAGCTTGATCCAAAGAGTATTGCAGACAGTATCATAAGTCTGATCGACGATAAAGAAAAACGAAGAAAAATCTCCGAAGCGGCGAGAAAGAAAGATATCGTACATAAAGGAGAGATAAAGCTTTTGCTTGAACTTATGCAGTAGACGAGGTGAGTGGGACAAATGAAGAAAAAGGAAGTGCTGGTGATCATTCCGGCGTACAACGAACAAGATACGATCATGAAGGTTCTGGATCAGTTAGAGAAGCCGGAGATTGCAGAGATTGCAGATGTACTGGTTATGAATGATGCATCTTCTGATGCGACGAACTGGATTGTAAAAGCAAGAGGGCATGCACTGGTTTCGCATGTGTTTAATCTTGGTTATGGAAGCGGATTACAGTTGGGATATAAGTATGCCATCCGTAAGGGCTATCAGTATGTGATCCAGATGGATGCGGACGGACAGCATGATGTATGTAATATTCCTGTGATTTATAAGAAGCTAAAAGAAAGAGATACCGATGGAAGATGTCCGGATATTGTCCTGGGATCCAGATTCTTAGATGGCAGTAGCCCGTTTCATGTGTCATGGGCGAAAAAAGTCGCATTCCATCTGTTCCGCTTTATGATGAAGGCTTCTACCGGAAGAGTGCTTGCAGATCCGACGACGGGACTTCAGGGATTAAGCCGGAAGGCGGTACTTTATTATTCAAAGTATAATCATTTTGATGATAAATATCCGGATGCGAATATGATCATCCAGATGTTACTTTTAAAATTTAAAGTAGTAGAGATCCCGGCTGTAATGCATACAAGAGAAACTGGTGAGAGCATGCATTCCGGATTGAAACCGGTATGGTATATGTTCCGGATGTTCTTCAGTGTCCTGGCAGTGATCTTCCGGTGCAAGGTGCTGAAAATTGATGAAGGAGCGGGGCTTAAGGGTGATATTAAGGAAGAACAGGAAAAGAAAATTTCAAAAAAACAGGCTTCATGAGAGTCTGGAACAGATAAAGAATCCGGGAAGAGGATGGTACCGGATCTATACTTACGATCTGGCACAGGAATTGCCGGAACTTTATATTGTCTGTGAGGAAGAGACAATTGCCTTATTATTGATTGATATCGGAGCATTCAAAAATAAGCGCATACCGGAAAGCGCACTTGTGTATCTTGAAAAAGTCCTCGGATTTTTTAAGAAAAATGAGAAAAAAATCATTCTCCGTCCGGTCTATGATACGACCGGTCATGGAATGGAAAGAGAGCCCGGAACATTGCAGATTGTAAAAGAACATATGCAGCAGCTGGGAGAAGTGATAGAACGGTATGCAGAAAATATCCTGGTAGTACAAGGAATCCTGGTCGGAGACTGGGGAGAGATGCACGGGTCAAAATTTCTGTCGGACAAGCATCTGAAAGAACTTACAAAAGAGTATATAACAGCAATGAATCAAAGCTGTTACCTTGCCGTAAGGACACCAAGACAGTGGAAAACAGTTGCAGAATCGATGGATACACATATGCGGAATTGTCTGGTGCTTTTTAACGATGGTATCTTTGGATCGGAGACAGATCTTGGGACCTATGAAAGCAGGGATAAGAGGAAGCAGGATCTAAAATGGCAATACGATTCACTTGGCTATGGGCCGGTTGGCGGTGAAGCAGTTGCGGATGTAAGAATCTCAGGAATATCTCCGGGGCAGGATACTGCCTTAGATACGATGACGAATACTGGAAATATATCTTTTACAGAGTCCGCAGAACCAGTGAAGCAGTCGGTTAGGAATTCAGTTATGGATGATCTTCGCAAGATGCATGTGACATATTTGAACAGTATGCATGACCAAAAACTTTTAGACCAGTGGAAGGCGCAGACCATGAAGTGGAATGGTAGTATGATCAGTGTCTATGATTATATCGGACTTCATCTGGGATACCGTTTTATAGTACGGGACGCATCATGGACAGCTGCGGAGAAAACTGTTCCCAGTGGTGGATTACGTAAGCATTTTATGGGGGAAAAAGAAAAATTTCTGGAAGTGACTGTGGAAAACTCTGGATTTGCAAACCTGTATGAAGAAGCGGAATGTGTTATTCTGATAGAGAAAAAACTATTGGAAAAGCCCGTGAAAGAAAAATCAGAAGATTTTGCAGATGAGTCAGAAAAATCAACGGGAAAATATGTGAAAACATCAGACGGACTTTCAAAAATATCTTCCAAAACAGAGGCCGGAAGTATGATACAAATTATATGTCCGGAATGTGATGCGAGAACCTGGAAAAGTGGTACGACAAGTAAGATAAAGATTCCGGCAGATGTATTGGAACCATATATAGAACCGGAACAAGATGCCCGAAATGGCATAAAAATATATCTGCAGCTGCGCCGTAAACGGGATGGAATGAATATCCGGTTTGCCAATGCAGATGCAGATAATGGTGTATTACTTGGAATTTTTCGGTAAGTTCGATACGGAAATATGTCCCATAAGATAACCGTATTGTGTATAGGAAGTATCGTTTGCGAGATAGATATTCCGATTTAATGATGGATCGGAAATGTTTATATACAGCTGATAGCTTCCAGGCTGGTAATTACGAACCGGTAATGAGACCGTTTCGTTAGTTGCTTCTCCTGCATTCCAGAATCTGGTATCTGTAGGGACCGGGATGGTATCGATCAGTTCGCCTTCTGGATTTACGACGGATAAGGTTACATTGAATGCCCGGTAAGCATTGGAAAATCCTGTATTCTTAACGATGAAAGTCAGTTCGGCATTCTCATCGAGTGGTGATATCTGTGTACAATGAGCGGACTCTAATACATAGCGGTAGCCCAGATGGGATGCAATGTAATCATAGCCGGAGATATCTTTCCAATTTGTGTATTCAGAAGAAGTGTCTTTTGAAGAGGTTGTATTTTTAGAAGTTCTACTATTGAAAACTTCTTTTGTTGTAATAGTATCTGCATTATTGGAAGAGCTGATAGCGGTATAAAGTGTCTGTTTCCACTTATTAAGGACTGCAGGATCATAATCTTTATTCAGATAAGATACATGCATGGCATTAAGATCAGAAATTGCATTTTCAAGATCGTTAAATGGATTATCTGTAATGACTTCTCCTCCGTTTGGGACATATCTGCAGAGCTTGTTCTGATAATCCAGTTCATCGCTTCTGGACCATGCGGCAAGGATTTCTGAGGTACTGTGAGAACCATTCCCGTAGGTTCCTGTATCATTTGCAGAACCAAGCATACCATCGTTAAAAAGCCCCAGTCTGGATGACAGGGAGCCGTCGAATGCGTTCTCCTTTCCTGGTGTCTGTGCGGAATTCAGGATCATGCGGCGCTGAAGTGGTGTGCGGACGGACAGGAAGATTGAAGACGAGATATTGCTATCCAGTGTATTCATAAGTGCCGTCATACTTTCGGTATTCAGATAATGGCTTTGGTTCATCTCACCGCAGTTTCCGACAAAGATGCCCTGCATCAGATAGATGATGTCATCGTATTTGTTGACGTAAGGTGCTACCTGCTTCATGTGTGTGATGATCTGGTCGATGGTATCTGGTTCGCTGTTCAGGTTATTACCGTCCCAGTCATATAGGAATCGTACGATCAACTGATGTCCTGTTTCCTTCCAGGATGAAAAATAAGTATCCAGGTGCGAAAGGGCGGCATCACTGATATCACGATCACGGTACTGCAAAAGATTAATCTCCAGCATAACAAGTTCCGTGGAAAAATCGGTGGAACTTAGAGCAGCTGGGATAGAAGGAGTATCCGTGTCGGAAAGAGTGATTCCGGTCATCGTGTAAAATCCGGCATATGGATTGGAAAGTGTCTCCGTTGATTCACTACTGTTGTCCGGTGTATAATTTAAAAATCGGATTTTTTTCATGCAAAGTACGATAAGGATGATACACAGAATCAGCAATATCAGACTGAGGATACATATCCGGCGTTTGTGATGTCTGGATGGTTTTGAGTTGGTGGAATTGGTTTTCATCATTTTTTCCTCCTGAGTCTGCGTAGAGAATCCGCAATTTTGTGTGCAAGTGGACGAAGCGGCCGGCAGAGAAGCCAGAAGCCGGACAGCAGTCTGTATAGCATATTGTTGGTACTGAATTCCAGACCATTGCGGTTGCATGCAATCAGTTTGCCGCGGATCTGATCGGGACGAAGCGGACCTTCAATCTCTGTCTGGTTGTCACCGACCATATAGAAGCCGTCATTCCGGACTTTCCAGATACGATGAAGAACCAGGATGCTGTTGTCTCTTCGATATAATGCGACATCACCACGGTGTAAGGAAGCTGGATCACAAGGAGCAATCACGGCTTCGTCCCGTCCGGAGATGAAGAGTGGATACATACTGAATCCTTGAGGCTTCAGGCGGACCGGATGACCGTCGCGTAAGAGCTTTTCGATGTTCATGGGATAAGGAGTCCCGGAAGTTGTGTGTGAAGGTTGTGAATTTGAATAATTCATAGTTCTAAATGTCCAATCTATAATTTATAAATCAATTATAACATGATACAAGAGTCAAAAGGTCATGCGTTTCATGTTTGTATGAAAAAGCATGACTTATTGACCCGAAAAACACCGGAAAGTAGCCATTTTTTCGTAGAAAAATGAACGGATTTGAGGTGTTTTAGGATTGCGTGAGCATGAAATGCGAAGCAATCCGTGTATCATAGGGGTCAAAATGCCTTTTGCCCCCAACATCATAACATTGAAAATATAGAAATACGAGGGAAAATGATATGATAAAAAGACAAGAAGGATATATATTAAGAGAGATAGAAGGAATATATAACCTGCTCCCATATGGTCAGAAAGTCGCAGACCAGCGAAAAGGGATTACCATGAATGATACAGGAGTCTTCTTGTGGAATGCACTGGAGGAGCCGAAAGAAGAAGCAGAACTGACAGAACTGGCAGCAGAGTATTATGAGATTACGGACGCAGAAGAAAAAGAGCAGATGCAGTCAGATATTCATGGATTTATCAATCAGATGCAGGCGCTTGGAATTCTCAGAACAGAGATAAAAAGACAGAATCAGAACTGCTGTGGAGGAATGAAAATTGCGGAAATGCGCATAGGTTTCTTTGGAAATAAAGAGCTAATCCCAGAGGGCTTCAAAGCATTTATGCTTCGTGAGAAAGCTGAATGGCAGGAAAGCTTGACGGATAAAAAAGAAACAGAAGAAAATGTGCAGGAAGAGACAAAAGGTAAAAAGAACGGCTTGAAAGAGAAAAGACAAGAGACGATAAATTGGGATCAGGAGATCGAATTTATTGAATATCTTCCGGAAAGCAGACAAAATGGCCAGGTGCTGCTTCGCAATAAGGAACTGATCGTTAGCGAATGGGAGGAAGGCTACATCATAGAATTTTCTACGCTGGATAATGTATACGAAGCTTATATGACGGAAGATGGCAGCTATGTAAGGATATATTGCAGACAACCTTTTAAAGAATCAGAAAAGGAAAATCTGTTCCATGCAATCCGCCTGTTCTTCCTCTATCTGGCACAGAAAAAGGGATACTGTGCGTTACACTCGGCATCGATTCTTTATAAGGGAAAGGCATGGCTGTTCTCCGGACACTCAGGTATGGGAAAATCTACGCATACGGCGATGTGGCATGAGATCATCAAGACACCGTATCTGAACGGTGATCTGAATCTGATAGGAATAGAAAAGGAATCCAGGGAACAAGAGACCGGAAGCAACACGACTCGTAGTGCAAATGAAGAATGCCACGGAAGAAAATTAGTAGTAAGAGGAATCCCGTGGTGTGGAACCTCGCAAATCTATACTACAGAAGATTATGAGCTGGGCGGCATCGTATTACTTGGAAGAGACAGTATAGACCATGTAGAACCACTTTCTACATACGAAAAGACGATAAAAGTCATGCAAAGAATGATCTCACCGGTATGGAAGGAAGAATTACTGGATAAGAATCTTAAACTGGCAGCGGAGATTGCGAAGAGAGTTCCAGTGTTACATTTATTCTGTACAAAGGAACCGGCAGCGGTAGAGACAATAAAGAAAGAGATAGACAGATTATGTCAGACAAAAGAATAGAAATATATCACACGCGGATAAAAGTAATTTATGGAATAATTAAAAAATAATCTTAGAGAGTTTTAGAAAGTATTACAAGGGAAAGAAGCAGACAAGAAAAAGATGAATAGTAAAATACAACTTATCAAAAAGCATCTAAAAGAAGGCACGCTTCAAAAGATGTGGATACAGACTAAATGGATCTACCAGTACGCCAGAAGATACTGGAAAGCTATGGTCCTATATACAGTACTCGGCCTTGCCGGAACGGGAGTATCACTGATTTCCAGTATGATCTCAAAAGATCTGATCGATATCATTACAGGTCATCAGACAGGAAAGCTGCTTGGAACATTTGCGGCGATGATCGGATTTTCGATAGCGAATATCCTGGTTGGACAGGCGTCCGGGTATGCGTCTACATTTATCAATCTGAAGGTAGATGCGGAGATTAAAAATGACATATTTGCCAAGATGCTGGTCACGGACTGGGAATCACTGACGGCTTATCATACAGGGGATCTGGTTACCAGATGGAGTTCGGATGCATCGAATATATCGAATGGTATCCTGAACTGGATCCCGAACCTGATCATCTATACGGCAAAATTCATCAGTGCGTTGTGGGTTGTGGTCTATTATGATCCGACATTTGCGATATTTGCATTACTTGGGATTCCGTTCAGTGCGCTTATGTCACGACCGTTACTTCGGAGGATGCGTAATAACAATGAGCGGAGTGCAGCTATGAATGCGAAGCTTTATGGCTTCAACCAGGAGGCGTTTTCGAATATACAGACGATCAAGGCATTTGACATGATACGGTTCTATATTGACAGGCTGAAGAACCTGCAGACCGATTATATTAATATGCGGCTGGATTTTCAGAAAATGTCGATGCTGACCTCAATCCTGATGTCGATTGTAAGCTTTATAGTATCTTACAGTTGTTATGGATGGGGAATCTACCGTGTATGGAGTGGAATGATCAGTTACGGAACGATGACGATGTTCCTGTCATTATCTGGAACACTTACAGCGTCCGTAAACTCTCTGACAGGGCTGATTCCGACGGCAATTTCACTTACCATATCGGCAGGGAGGCTTATGGATATTGTAGAGATGCCACAGGAAGATTATAGTGGAGATAAGGAAGTAAGAGCATTTGAAAAAGAACATCGTGTAGAAGGTATGGGACTTAAGATGGAGAATCTGGAGTATACCTATCATAACGGAACAAATGTATTCGAGCATGCAACGGTAGAAGCTTACCCACATGAGATCGTGGCATTAGTAGGTCCGTCCGGAGAGGGAAAGACAACGATGCTGCGGCTGATCTTATCACTACTCAGACCGCAGGATGGAAGGGCATGGATCTGTGCAGGGGAAGACCATAATAACACAGTTGAAATGTCGCCATCAACCAGAAGACTGTTCTCATATGTACCGCAGGGAAATACGATGTTCTCTGGCACGATTGCAGAGAACTTACGAAATGTAAAGCCGGAAGCCACAGATGAAGAAATTATCGAAGCATTAAAACTTGCATGTGCATGGGAATTCATAGAGAAACTGCCGGATGGAATCAACAGTATTGTAAAAGAACGCGGAGGCGGATTCTCCGAAGGACAGGCACAACGTCTGTCAATTGCAAGAGCATTGCTTAGAAAGTCGCCGATTCTGCTTCTGGATGAAGCGACATCTGCATTGGATGTGGCTACGGAGAGAAAGGTACTTAAGAACATCATGATGGATACTTATCCACGAACCTGTATTGTAACGACACACAGACCTACGGTACTTAATATCTGCAGCAGGGTGTATGCGATACGGGAAAAGAGATGCAAGGTGCTTGATCAGGAAGAGATAGATAAGATGGTGCGGGACTTTTAAAAAAATTATTGAACTGGCAAAAAAATAATCGTAGATCAACTCCGAAAAGAAGCAGTGTATGGAAGAGGTACATTGCTTCTTTTTTGTATCGATTTTGATAATAAAAAAGTGATAAGTATAATAAAAACACAGTAAAACCTTGAAAATGTGTAAAATAGATACTTATAGAAACCTTGAAAATGTGTAAAATATATAATAACAAAAACCTTGAAAACGTGTAAATGGAATAAAATACAGTGAATTTGAGAATAATACAGTTGACATTCATAAGGAGAGTTTTAAATATCCTTTTTTATGGTTTTTATCTTCTATATTGGCAATCAGTCCAATATTGTATTTATCCATGAAATTATCAAGATTTAAAATAAAAACCTTCTTGATTTTTTTAGGACAGAATACATTGTTTTATTATACTTTTGCAGGCATTATCAGAGTGTTGTTGTTTGCTGTTTTAGGATATGTGGGAATTGCAAATGATAATTATATAATTCCGGTTTTTTGTATGCTTCTAACGGAAATAATTTTAGTTTTGCCGGTATTATTTATAAATAGATATACGCCATGGATTGTAGGAAAGGGAAAAAGAGAAAATTAAAATAAGCTGTCGTTGATTCGACAGCTTATTTTTATACCCAAGTATGCAAGAGACGTTGCCAGTGGCATGTTCTCTGTATTTTTTGTTGCCTTTTAATCTGTAATAGATACACCGGTGATTGCAAGACCTGCATCGGAAGTAACAACAAGATCTCCGAATCCGATATTATCAGTTGGATTCTGATGATAAGAGAGTTTAACTTTCAATGTAGTAGTTCCATCGCCAGAGATTAAACCAGCTCCGCCGGATACATATGTTACGTTTTGGTTAAATGATATGGTCAATACCTGGGACTCTTTTGTGTGATCCGCATTATGTTTACCGTTTACCTGAATACGGTAGTCACCTCGTCCTGTTTCTGGTTTCTGATGAATGTAGGCATCAGCTGTATAACATCCAGCACCGCTGGCTGCATAAACACCCTCAGCCATTCCATTATCAATTGAAATCATTGGTTTTGAATAATTGCTCATAATAATTACCTCTTGAATTAAATAAAAATATTAATTAATTTGCATTTGTGTAAGAATAACCAGTGCATTTTAATTGGTTAATATCACCATTTGCCTGAACCGTAATTTCAGCAGTTTCTGGTGCGTTATACCAGGTTAATGTTACATTATGGCCAGAAGCAGAAGCACTGGCGCCGCCACCCCATCCGCTGGAAATATCCATGTTAAAAGTAAGTATAACAGTTAACTGGGAAGGATTCATCTTACTCAGATTCAGAGTAAGTGTTGCCTGTCCTGAACCGCCCCAGTCTGCAGTAGCAGAAGGAGAAGAAATTGCTATTGCATTGGAATCAGCACCGCTGGCCGCATAAACACCTTCAGCCATTCCTATATCAATTGAAATAATCGGTTTTGAATACTGTTTCATATATAATCGGGCCTCCTATGAAAAGTTATTTCACAGAATATGTATATCCTGTCATTTGTAAATCATCAATACTTGTTCCATGATTCAGATGAATACCGATTGTTAATGGATTACTGGCTGTGCTTGCAAATGTAAAAGTAGCTGTCTTACCAGACCAGGATTTCTGTACAGATGCATCATCTGTTTCGAGCTCATCTATTGTGTCATTGAATGTGATGTTTAATGTAATTGTTCCTGTTATATCTGACCAGTCAGCCATTGCCAGTCCTTTGCCACCATTTGTTCCCCAACGGTCCCAAACACCATAATATGTAACTTTCAAAGTTCCCTGAGAAGCCCCACTGGCTGCATATACTCCTTCACTAAGTCCTGTATCGATAGAGACAACTGGTTTTTCATAAATTTTCGCCATATATATTACCTCCTTTTTTTCAGTTCCTATTCTATCATAAAATCCCGAAAAATAAAGAGATATCGTCGATTTTGCGGTAAATATTTTAAGAAAAATCTTTAGCAAATGCTAAATTTTACAAAATTTATTTTTAGCAAATGATAAAAACGCTTGAAAGTGATAACAAAGAGGAATATCATAGAAGTGATTAAGAGAAAATGTATCGGGGCAAAACTATGGAAACATAGCGACGCAAAGCTATAGGGGCCAGTACAGGGTCAGCCAGTTGCAAGATGAAAAGAGTAAAATCTTTCCTTCTTGCTTTTTTTCGCAAAAAAAGAATCTGGGAGGAATGATGGCGCATGCCGGAAAGAAGAAAGATATGGTAAGAAAGTACAGTAAAGAAGAATTAAAGAATAAGCTGCACCGGGCGTTGTATACGGTTGTTATGAACGAAGGAATCGAAGGCGTAACGGTCAGAAAGATATCAAAGACAAGTGATCTTTCGGATCCGTATATTTATCAGTGTTATAAGAATCTGGGAGACCTGATGGCAGATGCATTTCTTGAAATCGATAGAGAAGTTGCGCAGTTGGTGGAAGAACTTCTTGGAGATGGTGAATTCCGTAAAAAGATGGAGAGTAATCCGGAAGAGTGCTGCTGGACAATGTGGAATGCATATTGGAAGTTCCTTATGAAGGACCCGGAGAAGACGGTTTTTTACTGGAGATATTATCAGTCCGCACGGTATACGAAGGAATTTCTGGAGATCAGAAGAGGTGTGCTTAGCCAGTTTGTTACATATATGGAGAAGATGGGACAGGATTACGGAATCAAAGAGCTGACAGATCCGGAAGTACTGGTGTCAAATATTATCGACAGTACGGTGTCGGTAGCGGTGAAGATGCATCTTGGGTATATGAAGCAGACGGATCTGAAAGCGCATACCGTGTATCAGTCAGTATTTGCATTGCTGTTTCATATGTTACAGGTGGATGTATGGGATGAGTCTTATATATGTACAGCGTAGATATAAAAGATCGTGTGTTCAGACATGTTCTGGAATCAGGTTTGACAGGTAGTAAAATATGTAATAAAACTGCCAACGCAAGTTCCAGGTATTCTGTATTGCTTTCTAAATCTATGTCGTATACACTTATAGAATGAGAGTGAACGGAAGGAATGAGAAAGTTGGAACAAAAGACCAGAACAGAATATTCGGTAATGAATACATCGGTAGCGATCGTGGCGCGTATGTCGGCGATACTGATGGGATTTCTTACCAGGGTTGTATTTACCAGAGTTTTAAGTGAAGGATATGTCGGGATCAATGGCCTGTTTACGGATATTCTGAACATTCTGTCATTGTCGGAGCTGGGGGTCGGAACGGCGATCACGTATGCATTATACGGACCAATTGCGAGAAAGGACATTAAGAGGCAGCAGATACTGATGCGGATGTTCCGGTCATTTTACCGGGTGACGGCTGTAATCGTGCTGGTTACGGGGCTGGCGCTGATTCCATTTCTGGATGTACTGATGAAGGACCGTCCGGATGTGGATCACCTGATTCTGATCTATATGCTGTATCTGATGAATTCAGTGATATCGTATCTTCTTATATATAAGAAGACGCTGGTGGATGCACACCAGATGAATTACCTGACGGTGTTGAATCAGAATGGATTTCTTATCTTGCAGGACATTTTACAGATGATTGTCCTTCTGGTGACGAAGAATTTTATACTGTTTCTGATTATGGCAGTGCTTTGTACATTTGCGGCAAATGTGACGATGTCCCGGAAGGCAGATCAATTATTCCCATATCTGAGGGAATCATGTAAGGAGAAGCTGCCAAAAGAAGAACGTCAGGATATTATTAAAAATGTAAAGGCAATGTTGATGCATAAGCTTGGCAACATTGTTGTAAATAATACGGATAACCTTCTGATCTCTGGATTTGTAGGTGTGATCACGGCAGGAATCTATTCGAACTATTACCTGATCATTGGATCAGTGAGACAGGTGCTGGATCAGGCGTTCCAGGGAGTTGCGGCAAGTGTAGGAAATCTTGGGATCACTGAAGAAAAAGAGAAAGTGCACCAGGTATTTTTACAGTTATTCTTCATCGGGCAATGGATGTATGGTGTGGCGGGAATCTGCCTGTTTGAGATGCTGAATCCATTTGTAGAGCTGGCATTTGGGAAGAAATACCTTTTTCCGGTGGAAGTTGTACTGGTGTTGTGTGTGAACTTTTCCATTAATGGTGCGAAAAAATCAGTGACCATATTCAAGGAATCTATGGGACTTTTCTGGAATGACAGGTATAAAGCGATTGTGGAAGCAGTGCTGAACTTAGGAATATCAGTTGCTTTGGTGGTACGGCTTGGCGTGACGGGTGTATTTCTCGGAACAATTTTCAGTATGTTATTAACATCGGTATGGATCGAACCGTATGTTATATATAAGCACAGCTTTGAACGTTCACCGGCAGAGTTCTTCCTGACATATGGGAAGAATCTGGTTGTGATGGGCCTTGTATGGTTATGTACGAACTATTGCTGTATGATTTTTCGGGGTGGTGCATTTGTGAATCTGATCTTCCGTATGTGTGTCTGTGTAGTTGTACCAAATGTGCTTTTGTGGCTTGCATACAGACGGTCAGAAGAGTGGAAGCGGTTATTTGAACTGATGAAAAAGATTGTGATAAAAGTTAGAGGGAAGATAAAAGGATAATAGATATGAAAGTATCAATTATTGTACCGGTTCATAATGTGGAAAAATATTTACCAGAAGCGTTGGAGAGTGTGATAAAACAGATGTATACAGACTGGGAATTAATACTGGTGGAAAACAGATCTCGTGACAGAAGTTATGAGATCTGCCTTTCCTATGCGGAAAAATACCCGGACATATCCGTATATCAGGAAAAGACGGCAAGTCTTTCGAATGCCAGAAACAGAGGAATGCAGGAAGCAAAGGGAGAATATCTGATGTTCCTGGATTCGGATGATTACCTTTCAAACCCGGCGATTATTGAAAAGATGGTGCGTAAGATAGAGCAGACGGATGCGGATGTTGTAATCTGCAACTATGAGAGACTTTGGAATGGAAGACTTCTTGCGGCCGCCAGTCATGAAAGCTATTCGTATAAAGACAGGGAGTCGGAAAGCTTCCGCTTCGAGGGGTTCTTTTCTCCGGGAAACCTTTCTTATGTATGGGGGCGGTTATACCGTGCAGATTTTCTAAAAGAGAATCAGATTATCTTCAAAGAATTTGCCTATGCGGAAGATAAGATGTTCAATACGGAGTGTTATGCGCATGGGATCCGCTATGCATTTATAAAAGACAGGGGATATGTATACAGGAAGAATACGTCGTCCATTTCACACCGTTATAATCCAAAATCCAGGGAATGCTGGCTTGGAATTGCGCATGAAATGGAGAAAGTGTTAAGAAGGACGAGAAAAACGGAATATGAGGGAATTGTCCGTTATACGATATTCTTTGCGACATTTTTCGATGCGAAGATGGAGTATACAGAGCATGGGAGGTCTTTGCGGAGCATCTGGCATACGCTGAGAAAATACGGACACGATCCACTGGCAAAAAGAGTCTTCCTGAATCTGATGTGTGGAAAAGATATGAAAGGGCTGTCGTCCGGAGCATGGAAGATAATGATGCAGGGATTTTCATTGTGTATGAATCTTCATATGTTCCTGATCCTGTCTGTGGGGATTAAAGTGTTGATCGAGCTGCGGGTTGATGAAAGGATGTCGGATACGGGGCTTCGGGAGTAGTATATGCATAATTGAGAAATGATGTCCGTATAATGAATTGACAAAGTAAAAAGTTGTTAGTAAAATAGTAGTTAGTTACAACTAACTACTATTTTAGGAACAGGAGTCAGTTCATAGATGAATAGACAGTTCAGGAAAGAATCAAAACAACATGTAACGAAGCAACAGAAAAACAATCCACTGAATTTCCTGCGGTACCTGGGGCCGGGGCTTCTCGTAACGGTAGGCTTTATCGATCCGGGAAACTGGGCATCGAATATTGCGGCGGGATCCGGATTCGGATATGAGTTGTTGTGGATGGTTACGCTATCGACGTTCATGCTGATCGTTTTACAGCATAATGCGGCGCATCTGGGAATTGCGACGGGACTTTGCCTGTCGGAGGCAACCAGCAGATATGTACCGAAAGTTCTGAAGACGATCATCCTTTTAACAGCCATGATTGCGGCAATCGCAACAGCGATGGCGGAGATCTTAGGTGGTGCGATCGCATTGGAAATGTTATTTCATATTCCAATTAAAATAGGAAGCCTGATCATACTTATATTGGTGCTTTGCTGTGCATTTACCAATGCTTATAAAAGAATTGAGAAGCTGATTATTTTATTCGTGTCATTGATTGGATTTTCCTTTTTATTTGAAGTCGGGATTGCGAAGATTGATTGGGGAGCTGCGGTGGTCGGATGGGTGAAGCCGTCATTTCCGGCGCATAGTATGCCGGTTATATTAAGCGTGCTTGGTGCGGTGGTTATGCCGCATAATCTGTTCCTGCATTCGGAGATCATTCAGAGCCGACAATGGAATCTGGAAGATGATGCGGTGATCCAGGAGCAGCTGAAGTATGAATTCAAGGATACATTATTCTCCATGATCATCGGTTGGGCGATCAACAGTGCAATGATACTGATGGCAGCGGCAACATTATATCAGCCGGGAAGACAGGTGGATGACCTTGCCGTTGCAGGGAAGATGCTGGCACCGTTGCTGGGCAATGCAGCGACAATAATCTTCGCACTGGCACTTCTTCTGGCTGGAATCTCATCGAGTATTACGGCAGGGATGGCAGGCGGAACGATATTTTCAGGGATTTTTAATCAGCCGTATGATATCAAGATGAAAGAAACGAAAGGCGGCGTCCTGCTGACGATGATACCGGCGGCAATCGTAATCTTATTTATAAAGGCACCATTTGAAGGACTGGTATATTCCCAGATGTTGCTGGCAGTGCAGCTTCCGATTACAATATTTACGCAGATATATCTGACCTCCTCTAAGAAAGTAATGGGAAAATATGCGAACAGCCGGAAACTGAATGCACTGTTGCTTGGGATTGCGGTGGTGGTTACGGGATTGAATGTGGCGTTGTTGGTGTGGAATTAGGGATATGGAAAAGTTGCAGGGAAGTGTGTTCTCTGCAGATATAAGGGTTAAGAAAGAGTACATGATTTTGAAAGAAACAAAATTGTGTACTTTTTTGTTGGTTGGTATCTGAAAATGGGGCGTCAGCAGAAGTTTATACAGAGGGCAAGAAATACTTGCACGCTTATATGTAAAGGCAAGCAGAGCTTGCTTGAATAAGGAGCGGAAGGAAGGTATAGTTGGTTTGAAAAAGAAGGTGAAGTAAAGGAGTGTAATACTAATGAAAAAAGTAATAAATTATATAGGACCAGTTTTATTTAGGATTTTTTGCAGTATACCAAATTGCATATGGTGTAGGGAAAATGTTTTTTTATATGCTTCATTAGGATGAGTGATATTGTTCTTAATCTTTTTTACTATGGAGTAAGAGTTTTATTGAATCTATGTTTTTAATGTGGCTTATGTTTAAAAATACTTTATATGTAAAATAGCTTATAATTATAACAAGAGTGCTTGTAATAAATATAATAAGACTTAGAAAAACGTAGATATTGGTAATTTTTATTCCGTCTATAGAATGGACTAAGAAATTTATTCTGTCTGAGCTGGAAATAATTGTTAGTGCTAATAGATTATATACAATAGTATAGGCAAAGAATATAATACCCGATAATATCAAGCCATTTTTTTTATTTTGCATCGAAAAAGCCCTCCTTATGTAGAATGATTTGGTTTCTTTTACTGAATGCCAATATCATATCACTTTACAAATTAAAAATGTTAAATATGTAACAATTAGGTGGATTGATGTAATAAATATTTTGAAGGGATGAAAAATGATCGCTAAGAAGCTGTGTTTTATACAGAGAATTTGCTACCGGCAATTTCTTTTTTTTATTTGAGCATAAAAAGAGCAGGAAAAACATTCCTGCTCAGTAAAAAACATATTAAATATTCAACGGTTTATTCAGCCGCTGCTACGGTACTCTTAACATTTTCCTTATCAGGAAACATCTTTCTAAAAATAAAGCGAATGAATGGTCCGCAGTAGAAAATCTGCCAGAAGAATGCTACTGGGAAATTCATGAATGTAGTCTGACACCATGTAGCAACAATATTGCTTCCAGCATCTTTGAACAGAATTGTAGCAACAAGACTCATGCAAGGACACATAATGCATACGATCATGGATGAGATTGCAAGAGTAATGAAGATTGGTCTGTCCTGAGGTGTTACGATACGGAAAGCGAGCATATGGGCAAGTTTGTCAACAAATACAAATTCCAGAACGAAAGCAACCGGCCACATAATTTTAAGCTCACCGAAAGCCATCAGGAATACTTCATTGCTCATCCCACCTACATTAAGGCAGATATTATAGCAGATCATGACGTAAACCATCAGAAAGGACATCATAAGTGTAAAAATAACATTTTGAAATAAAGTTTTTGGCATAATTTTTGTTCTCCTTTTTTGAAAATATTTAAAAATGGGTACAAAAAAGACACTTGTGTTGTTCGTTAATCAAGCATCCACTTGTGTCGTTTCCAATTAAACCAAAATCATCTTATTTTTTGTCCAGTAATGGATTATACACAGCATAGATGAAAAAATCAAGTTTTTTTTCAAAAACATGTAGTGGGGGGGAATGTTGCTGTTCACTGACGGTGATCAGTTATATTGCAGTTCCGCTGGTAGCAATACTTGGTAGCGTTGCAATGATACTTGCGGTACAAAGAGGTGACGGAACAATCATCGACCAGTTCGCAAAATCCAGTGGAACGATCAGCGTTATCGGGGGAGCCGGAATGGTTGTCGGATCTTTCGTATCCGGTGGAACGGCGACTCCGAACTTTTCGAGATTTGCAAAAGATGCAAAGTCTGGAACGATTGCGACGGTGGTTGCATTCTTTATCGGAAACTCGCTGATGTTCTTCTTTGGTGCAATTGCTTACATTTTCGTTGGTGGTAATGATATTTTTGAAGTTATGATCCGCCTGAATCTGTTCTATCTTGCAATCCTGGTATTGGGACTTAACATCTGGACAACGAATGATAATGCATTATATTCATCCGGTCTTGGACTTGCTAACATCTTCCATCAGAAGAAAAAGTCGATGGTACTGATCGCGGGAATTGTCGGAACACTGTTATCTGTATGGCTTTATTACAACTTTTGTAACTGGCTGAATGTACTAAACTGTACACTTCCACCGGTAGGAATTATCCTGGTCATTTCTTATTTCATGAATAAGAAGGACTATGAAAAGCCAGACGAGAATCTGGAAGTGGTAAACTGGTTTGCAGTAATCGGAGTGATCACAGGTGCAGTGATTGCAAATGTGGTATCTTGGGGAATTGCATCCATCAATGGTATGGCAGTTGCGGCTGTCTTATATGTAGTGGGACAGGTTTTCAGAAAGAATGAAGCCGGAAATGAGTGCACAGAGTAGTAAATAAAATAGATAGAATTATGACTATGACAGGGACGTCTGATGAAAATCAGGCGTCCTTTTTTCTGGTTGGAATACAAGGTATTGGAAAGAGGACGTTACTGTTTTCTTGACATGTGAATTGTAGCTTTTAATAAGGTAAAGCGATAATTTATTAAAATTCCTACTGATATAATCGAAATAAACTTGTTACAATAGAGCCTATGATACCAGAGCGATATATATATATATATATATCGTAGAAGACATTTTTTAGATACACTTTTGAGTATATAGCAAAAAATAATCTATAGATATTATAGTTGGGAGTTTTACCACGGATATCAACCTGTATAGAGTATAGAATAGAGAAAAAGGAGGCCTATATATTATGAAACTTGAAAATTATGAAGTACATCTGCCAAGCTATTCGATTGGCGATAAGATATATGACAAGATCGGACCGGTGTGTGAATCGTATGGAAAGACTGTTCTGGTGATCGGAGGCAGGCGGGCACTGGAAGCAGCTTATGATAAGATCAAAGCAGCCGTCGATCAGACGAATCTTACGATCATCGGAAAAGAATTATATGGGAAAGACTGTACCTATCAGACGGTAGAAAAGTTACGGGCACTTCCGGTATATCAGGAAGCAGATATGGTATTTGGTGTTGGAAGCGGATTCATGACACCGCTGATCTCTGTTCTTATTATTCTTGGTGCGGTATCAACTGCGGTAAATATGGTTGCGGCTATGGTAAAGCGTATCTGTAATGGCATTGAGAAGATTGAGAACAAAGATAAAAAGGAAGAAAAGAACCAGCAGGCAGCGGAAGGAAAGCCAGTTGTAAGAACTGTAATTGCTGCATTGATCTGCTGTCTGGTTGATTTTGGAATTGCACAGTTCGGAATTCTGACATTGATCCAGAAGGCTTACAGTGCACTGGCATATCTGGCGATTCCGGTAATCCTGATTCCTTATATCATTCATATGATTGTGACCAGATTTGATACGAAATAGAGTCCGGGTGTGTGACAACAGTGTCAAAGCATGAGAAGAATTTATCAGAGACAGGGCGGTTGATTAAAACTCAATCGCCCTTTTAACCGCATCAATATCGCCCGTAAATAAGATACTTTCCATACCAAGCTCTTTACTTGCGATTACATTTTCAATCGTATCATCGATAAAGAAGCACTCTCTTGGAAGAAGGTCAAATTCATTAAAAAGATGATAATAAATATCGTGTCCCGGTTTTGCCATCTTAAGTGGTGCGGAGAATACGATACCGTCGAATTCTTTTAGAATCGGATGATCGTCAAGTGCACGTTCTGCAAAACGGGTAGAAGCATTTGAAAGCAGATAGATTGGAACGCCCCGTTCTTTCAATTCTTTGATGAATTCCCATGTCTCAGGAAGCGGATCTACATACTGGAACCAGTTATCGAAGAAATCGCGGGCGGTGTCTTTCAGACGGTCCGGAAGTCCGGCAATCGTATCTTTGGCATTCTGGTCATAATCAATCGTTCCGGCATCTAATGCTACCCAGTTTTTGAAGATGGCAGCTGCAAGAATATCATAATCTTCCGGTGTGGAAGTAAATTGCCCCAGAATATAATCTCCTTTAAATTTGCCAATCACATTTCCAAAATCAAATATAATATTCTTGTACTTCATAGTCCATCCTCCCAAAATCAAATTGTAAATATCCCGTTATTCAAAAAACTGCCAATATCAGACGATAATCATCCAAGGCAGCTCCTATGGGTGTTATAAGCTTTATTATAGACTTGCAGAAGTTAGGAATCAATAAGGAAGATTGACATTATTTTGGAACATGTATATGATGATGTGAGTATCAAAAGTAAATTCTGCCAAATTCAGCAGGACAAAAAGAAAAGAGAGATTATTATGGAAATCAGTATACTTTTAATGAAACAGATTGCAGAATTATTCCTGATGATCCTGATGGGGTACATTGTAGTGAAGGCGGGATTATTAAAAGGAGATGACAGTAAGGTTATCTCCAAGATCGTATTATATTTGATCATTCCATGTGTCATCATCAATGCATTTCAGGTAGATTACACAAGTGAAAAGGTAAAAGAACTATTGCTGGTATTTGTAGCGTCGGTATTATTACAGGTAGTTCTTCTGGCAGCGGTATGGGCTGTGGGAAAGATCCTGCATCTGAATGAAGTAGAGACAGCATCGATCTATTATTCCAATTCGGGAAATCTGATCGTACCGATCGTAACATTTATTCTTGGAAAAGAATGGGTACTATACGGATGCGTATTCATGAGCGTGCAGCTGGTATTTATCTGGACACATGGTAAGAATATCTTAAGCCGTGAAGGGAAGATGGACTGGAGAAAGATTGTATTGAATGTAAATATGATTTCGGTATTTGCAGGAGTTGTGTTGTTCTTTACAAAAATCCACCTTCCCGAGATATTGAACCAGACATTAAGTTCTGTCGGAAGTATGATAGGTCCTGCAAGTATGATCGTAACGGGAATGCTGATCGCGGAGATGAGTCTGAAAAAGATATTTACGAATGGAAGAGTGTATTTCGTTTCGTTCCTCCGGTTAATTGTTGTGCCGGTTATTTCACTGATCCTGCTTAAAATAAGTGGATTGGTCAGCGGGCATCCGGATGGAAAGAAGTTGTTATTGATTGTATTTCTGGCGGTGATCACACCATCGGCATCGACGGTAACACAGATGTGTCAGGTATATGGCAATGATTCCAAATATGCCAGTGCGATCAATGTTATGACAACCCTGCTGTCGATTATAACAATGCCGCTTATGGTATTATTGTATCAGACCGTGATGTAAGAAAAGTAGAGAGGAAAAGAAGATGGAAGGAGTCAACTTAAAAGCATTAACAAAGACGGAGATATTCGCAGGCGCAAGTGAAGAAGAAGTTGCATCGATGTTAAACTGCTTAAGTGCCAAAAAAAAAAAATACCAGAAAGACGAGATTATTTTTCACGCGGGAGATACGGTGGCTTCAATCGGAGTCATGTTAACGGGAAGTGCATTAATTGAAAACGATGATATCTGGGGGAACAGAAGCGTCCTGGATTATGTAAAAGAAGGGCAGATCTTTGCAGAGACATATGCCTGTGCGCTGGATGAAAAACTGATGGTAAATGTAATCGCCATGTCGGACTGTGAAGTGCTGTTCCTGGATGTGCGAAAGATATTAAAGGTCTGCCCGAATGCATGTGAATTCCATCAAAACCTGGTGCAGAACCTTCTTGCGATATCCGCACAGAAGAACCTGAATCTTTCCAGACGTATCTTTCATACGTCATCAAAGACGATAAGAGGACGATTGTTATCGTATCTGTCTTATCAGGCGATGGAATGTGGGAAAAATGAGTTCGACATTCCATATAACAGACAGCAGCTTGCGGATTATCTCGGGGTAGACAGGTCTGCGATGTCAAATGAGCTTGGAAAAATGCAGAAAGACGGACTGATTGAAGTGAAGAGAAATCATTTCCGAATATTAGATGTGGATGTTACAGCTTAATTCAATCAAATAACGGAGTGGATTGCAAATGGTTTGAATATGGCTTTTAAACGGCTTGAAAATGGTTGAATATAAATGATAGATATGATATAATATATTAACAAATAAGTGTTGTTTATATAAAATCAAGTATGATGCAAAGAGGTGTGGTCATGAACATTCAAGAGATGAAAGAAAAGAAAAAAGAAATGGGATACACCAATGAACAGATTGCTGAACTTTCAGGAGTACCACTCGGAACGGTGCAGAAGATTTTTGGAGGGGCAACAACCTCACCGCGCTATGATACATTGAATGCATTGGAAAAGATATTTTTGCCGGAAAAACGGGAAAATCATTACACATCGGTTTTGAAAGACGGAAGTACCGCCTATACAGTAAAGCGTCAGGGAGAGTATACGCTGGAAGACTATTATGCTCTTCCGGATGAGCATAGAGCAGAACTGATTGATGGTGTGCTTTATGATATGGCATCACCGGGAACGCTGCATCAGATGGCGGGAGGATATATTTATGCAAGATTCCTGGAATTCGTTGCGAAGAATCAGGGAAAATGTATACCATTGATCGCACCGTTAGATGTACAGCTTGACTGTGATGATAAGACAATCGTGGAGCCGGATGTAATGATTGTGTGTGACCGGGAGAAGCTATATAAAAACAGGATATATGGTGCGCCGGATTTCATATTGGAAGTGTTATCGAAGTCTACCAGACGACGCGACATGGTTACAAAACTCCAGAAATATGCGAATGCAGGAGTAAAAGAATACTGGATGGTAGACATAGAAGGAAGACGTGTATTTGTCTATATTTTTGATGAAGAAAATTATCCGGCAATTTATGGATTCGATTCCAAAGTTCCGGTATATATATGGGGAGGACAGTGTGAAATTGATTTTTCAGAAGTTTATAATTATATCCGTTTTCTGATTGAAAGCTAGAACGGGGTAAGATACAATGAAGGTATATATGGAGGAGGGGAACAGGAGATGGCAAAATTACTTATGGCAGCAACACCAATATCCTATTATCTCGTTGTGATAAATGTTGTTGCATTTATTCTATATGGACTGGATAAAGCAAAGGCGGTAAAGCATCAGTGGAGGATTCCCGAGGCAACATTGCTTGGTGCTGCATTTGCTGGCGGCGCATTTGGCGCATTTACTGGAATGATCGTATTTCATCATAAGACGAGAAAGATGAAATTCAGGATTTTGATTCCGATTGCGATTCTTATATGGCTGACTCTTGGGGGATTCCTGGCGGAGCGTGATGTAGTAGGACTGACGAAGGCAGATCGTCCAAAGAATGAATATAATGGTACGGAGATTGTACAGTATCATAGCAGCGTTGATAAAAATAACGATGGTACAGATGATCAGATGGATATTTTGAATAATGCACTGGCCTATGTGCAGACCAGGCCGGTTTATAAGAGTAAATATTATGAGACGGGTTACCCGGATGACAGGTATGGAGTCTGTACAGATGTTATTGGTTATGCACTTAGGAAAAGCGGCTATGATCTACGAGAGCTGCTAGATGAAGATATCAGAAAGAATCCGGAGGATTATGATGTAGATAAGCCGGATAAGAATATTGATTTCCGAAGAGTGAAGAATTTGAAAATATATTTTGAACATACAGCAATCAGCCTGACCACGGACGTGAATGATATTGAACAATGGCAGGGTGGGGATATTGTAGTGTTTAAGAATCATATAGGGGTGATTTCTGACAGGCGGAATGCAGAAGGAGTACCGTATGTGATACATCACAATGATCCGTATCAGAAAAATTACGAAGAGGATATCCTGCAAAGCAGAAAGGATATTGTTGGTCACTTTAGAATATCGTAGTGGTAAAGCACTGTGAAATATTACTAAATTTCACAGTGCTTTTTTGTTGCATTTTCTGCAATCACATTACGGACATGCTGCATACGCATATCCAGATCGGCACTGATCTTGGCACATGCCAGCATTTCGTCTTCCAGGTATTTTGCTTTATCTGCTGGGATATTTTTCTTATAACGCAGTTTGTGCTCCAGGCTTGCCCAGAAATCCATGGCAATCGTACGCAACTGTACTTCTACGGTTACGTTTCGTTTCCCTTCCTGCAGGAAAATTGGAACACTGATAATCAGATGAAGACTTCTGTATCCACCTGGTTTAGGATTCTTGATATAATCCTTTTTTTCGAGAAGTGTGATATCATCCTGTGAAAGAAAACAATCAGCCAGCATATAGATATCATCAGGGAAAGAACAGATGATCCGGACACCTGCGATATCGTGGATATTTTCCTCAATAGAGGGAATCGTGATTGGAATATCCTTTCTGCGGATCTTTTTAATTAAGCTGTCCATGGATTTGACACGGGATTTGATATCTTCGATCGGATTACGGTCATATTCCAGGGAATACTGCTCGTTTAATACTTTAAATTTGGTCTCTACTTCCATAATGGCACACTGATAATAAGACATCAGTTTGTCAATCGGCTTTTTGTTTTTATTAATAAAATCGAGAAACTCATCGGACATCAGACTGTTTCTGACAAAACGTTCTTTGCGTTCTTCGATAATTGTTTCGAGGTGTTTCAACTTGCATTTCTCCTTTCATAATCAAGGAATATTTTACCATATATATTGTTAGATTTCTATCAGTTAAGAGCGGAATTACGCTGATCTGGAGTGAAATACAACAATATAAAGAAATTGTAGTACGAGCAGATTTAGAGCATGCATTGAAAAATGCGCCAGAGACAGTGTATGTACAAAATTAAGATCAAGAGTTGGATATATTCACACATAAAATTTTTCGTGGTAAGATAAATGGCATGACATAGAATGTAAAAACGAAAAAATTGTGAGGAAGTGTATAGTATGAATTCCAGGTACAAAGGAATATTTTTTATTACATTATCAGCATTATCATTTGCATTTATGAATGCATTCGTAAGACTTTCCGGTGATCTGCCTTCGGTACAGAAGAGTTTTTTCAGAAATCTGGTAGCCTTTTTAATTGCACTGGTTATGATTATAAGAAGTAAGGATGGATTTAAGATTGAAAAAGGGAACCTTAAATATATGATCCTGCGTGCAACATTCGGTACGGTAGGTATCCTGTGTAATTTTTATGCGGTAGATCATCTGGTACTGTCGGACGCTTCGATGCTGAATAAGATGTCACCGTTCTTCGTTATTATCTTTTCATTTTTACTCTTAAAAGAAAAGATGACTCCGGCGCAGGCAGTGGCGGTTGCCGGGGCGTTTATCGGAAGTTTGTTCGTAATCAAACCGACATTTACAAACATGGCGCTGGTACCGTCGCTGATCGGGCTGTGTGGTGGGATCTGTGCAGGTATCGCTTACGCGATGGTGCGCATCTTGGGGCAGAGAGGACAGAAAGGTTCTTCAGTGGTTATCTTCTTCTCGGGATTCTCATGCGTAGTTACATTACCATATCTGATCCTGGATTTTCATCCAATGAGTGGAGTACAGATATTGATGCTTTTAGGTGCGGGACTTGCGGCAGCGGGTGGTCAGTTTGGAATTACAGCGGCTTATTATCATGCACCTGCGAAAGAAATATCTATTTATGATTATTCACAGATTATTTTCTCTACGATCCTTGGATTCTTCCTGTTTGGTCAGGTGCCGGATAGGTATAGTGTGCTGGGGTATGTGATTATATGTGCGATGGCGCTTTGGATGTTTGTGTATAATAAAAAACGGGATTAAACACAAAATCGATTTAATAAGTCCTCAATTTTCGCCTGCAGTTCCTCAACCGAATGCTTCCGTGACCGTGCACATTCCTGTGCCTGGCATCCGCAGATGATACATTTGCGGTAGGTGCCGCGGGATAATTTCATACCGTCAGTTCCAATGACATCCATATCAAAGAGCCGTCCGAGAGGATGGCTTTCTTCGATTTCTGTTGCAAGTGTCTTGATATCTTCGGCGGGGGCATCCAATGCCATGATCAGTTCATCACCGGAAGGTTCGTGGAATTCTTCGGTGTGAAGGATTGTTATATTGTGAGCAGAAAGAGCTTTTAATAATTCCGCTTTCCCGGAATCAAAAGCTTTCCGGATCTGTTCGTTGGTTTTTACCGGTCCTGGGATGTTCATGCAAAAAGACAGGACTGGTTTATCATATTTACTGATCAGTTCGTTCTGGATGCTTACACGCCGGTCGCGGCAGTTCATCATATCTGTGATAGTTACGTTTATTCCGTTCATATTGAAAGAACTCCTTTCGTATCAAAAGTGTATATTTAAATTGATTTGGCATGTTATTTTCTTTGTAATCATTATAAGATTTTACCAGTGGATTTTCCAGAAAAAGAAAATAAAGAATAATTGAAATATAAATATGCATAGTATATACTATGTATATACAAAAAACGAAGGAGGTTGTTTTATGCAGGCACAAGTAAAAACATGGGGAAATAGTCAGGGAATTCGCATTTCAAAGGAAATATTAAAAGCTGCAAATATAAAACTTGATGATATTCTGGATGTGAAAATATCTGATGGAATGATTACGTTAGTAAAACCTTTCAGACATAAGACATTGGAGGAACGTGCAGAGCGGTATGGAGGAAAGCTTAATCTAAACGGAGAGTATGATTGGGGAGAAAGAGTCGGAAGAGAGGGATGGGAATAATGGTCCATCAAGGCGATATTTTAAAAGTGGAAAAAATTAAAAATCCAGTATTAGTTGTGAGTAAGGATTTTTTTAATGAGACAGGAGAAATTATAGGATGTCCAATATTTGATTATAATATAGAGAGTCCACTTCATATAGAGATAGAAACGGAAAACAGGAAAGGATATGTACAGTGTGAAAATCTTAGTATGTTGGATTTGAATATGAGAGGATTTTCAGTTATAGACAGAATCTCTATTAATTATGTAATGGATATAACGGATACAATGCAAGGAATATTTGATTATATATAAAAACAAAGGCTGCAGCTGTTACATGGCTGCGGCTTTTTTGCGAATTCTTAACAAATATTAAGGAAACAGATGTCTTTGATGTAAGGTTTTATTACTATGATAAACCCATAAAGAGATAAACAAAGTCACAAGATAAATGAAAGAGGAGGATACAAACATGGAGATTAAAAGACCTGCAATAGCGGGAACATTAGAATCCAGTGACTGTCAGGTAATGGTAGAGGCCGGGGAAGGAAAGATCGACCTGTCATTAGACAGCGCAGTAATCAATCAGTATGGTAATCAGATCCGCAAGGTTGTCCTTGAGACACTTGAGAATCTTCTTCGGTCTGATGCCGATCCTGATCAGCATCGCAGGCGAATTCGGAGTCGAGGCTGCACACATTGCAATTGTTATGGTTGTATGCCGTAACTGTGCAACATTCATCAGTCCTGTGGTACCGGCTACCTTCCTTGGTGTTGGTCTTGCAGGTGTTGAGATCAAGGATCATATTAAGAAATGTTTCTTCTGGATCTGGGGTGTCAGCATTATCTGTCTGATTGCCGGACTGATCTTAGGTGTGATTAAATTATAGACATTATCAAATTAGTTTGTTATTCCTCATAAAGTTTTACCATTGCGGGGTGAGATATCCTGCAAAAGGGACCGGTTCTGGTGGGCTGGTCCCTTCTCTCTTTTTTATATGAAACATTAATGTTTTAGGATTGTGGGAGCATGCATAGTGTATTAAACCCCTAATTAATAATGTATTACATTTCCCGAATTCCGTATCCTCTCAATAACCTCTTTTGCTTCCTTACTTTCAAAATACCGCAGTGTACTTTCCGGTACAAGTTTCTTAAGTGTATCCACATCATTATCTTTGATTGCCTGCCGTACCGTAGAAGCGCTGATTGCTTTTTTTTCATCAGTTTTTCTTGGAACAATAATGCATTCTATACCATTTTCAGGTAGTTTTTCTGACATGATATTATTATAGATTCCTGTAACCAGGCTGGTTGGTTCTTCGCCGACGTAGCGGCGGTTGATGCCGAGTGTCTGTGCGATTTCAGTGAAGACTGTTAAGTCCAGCATGGCGTGGCTTTCGATGACAGCATTTTCATCTTTCTGGAAATAACTCGGGAAGGTTGCGTTACTGATGATGTAGGGACCGCTGTCGTGATAGCAGATGTTGTCAAGATGTGCGGTTCCTTCCATTACGAGCTGTTTTCTTACTTTGAATGGGACGAGGCTTGCATTTTCGCTTACGATGAAAAGATGCAGCAGGTCATTTTCACGGGCTGCTTTTTCTACCAGGTACTGGTGGCCGAGTGTGAAAGGATTGGCGTTCATGACCAGGGCGGCAATCTTACGGTCGGCAGTAGATGTATCCGGCAGAGCGTTGTCAGACTGCAAGGTGGCAGTGTTAGAGGATGTGTCTTTTGTAAGAGTCTGAAGCTGCAGGGCAGAAGATTCTTCCAGTTTTTTCAGATAATTTTTAAACCCTGTCCGTCTGTTTTCCATGAATACAATTTGTTCATCGATCCTTGCAATTTCATAAAATCCGAGGTCCCCGAAAAATTTAGCGGAAGAACATTTGGTATAAAGGAACAGGTGTGTATTGCCACGCTCAAACTGTACTTCGATCAGATGTGAGATAATCTGGTTCATAAGTCCCTCGCCCTGATGCTCAGAGCTTACGGCAAGGCAGCGGAGTGTATTGCCAAAACAGCTTCCGGTAGCGATGATATTCATCTCATCATCGTACATACCGCATGTATAATCAAGGTTGGCATCCAGGCGGATTCCTTCAGCATTAAGAAGGGCGGTGACACCCTGGATTGCAGTTTTGTCAGTGTGTGAAATCTGAGAAATATAATAATCAGGCATAGCATTTCCTTTTTGTAAATATTTACTTAGTGTTATTCACTATATTATCATGGATTTTATTTGATATCTCATAGAATCATGGAATTATCATATAACAAAATATTTACAAAGAGAAGTAATCTTAATAAATTATAAGAAAATGCTTTCCTGCTTTTTAGATTCCGGGTGTAAAATATAATTCAGAATAGAAAGATGCTAAAAAAGGTTACAAGGAGAGACAGCATATGATAGAAGAAATTCTGGAATACAATAAAAAATTTGTAGAAGAAAAAGGTTATGAGCCATATGTAACAAGCAAATACCCGGATAAAAAGATCTGGAAGAACGCGGAATTGATAAGAAGCATATGGATATCATAAGGAACAGTGGAATCGACCTGGAAGGATGGCTTGCCGGATTCGACAGTGTGGAACAGTCGGTGGAGAATACGGTATTTGCACTTCGTAATCATCCACTTATGCCGAAGGATATTAAAATCTATGGATTCATTATGGATTCAACTACAGGAGAGCTATATAAGAACTTCTAAAAGAGGTATTACAAACTGTTATTTCATTTTACAATAATTATGTTGACTTATAAAAAATCCGTGATATGATTCAAATGTTAGAATTTAGAAAAAGGAAGTTTTATGAAGAAAACAAGGGGTAAAATGAGATGAATTATGACAAGATTGTACAGGGAATCCTGGACATTGGAGAAGCGATGCTTCAAAGTGGTGCAGAGAATTTCCGACTGGAAGACAGCTTTTACCGCATGTGCAGAAGCTATGGATTTAAAAGATCAGATGTATTCGTTATTCCGAGTAATATCCAGATCACAGTAGAGACACCAGAAGGCGAGATTATTACGCAGATCAGACATATCGAATCATCAGAGCCGAACTTTGATCAGCTGGATTATCTGAATAATCTGTGCCGTTATGTGTGCCAGCATACACCGGATGAGAAAGAACTTCGTGAAAAATATTTGGAAGTTATCAACAGGGAGCCGCAAAAACGAATTACCAGATATGCTGCAGGAATCATGGGAGGAACCGGATTTGCCGTGTTCTTCGGATGCAATTTCAGAGATGCAGTTATAGCGCTTATTGTATCAGTGATGATCGTGGCTGTCGGAGACTGGCTTGCAAAACGTGAAAGCAACCTGATGGTTTATAATGCGATTCTTTCATTTATATCAGAGATAATTATTATAATTGCGTTGAAAATGGGACTTGCAGATCATCCGGACAGAATCATGATAGGTATTGTTATGCTTCTGATCAGTGGACTTAGTACAACGAACGGAATCAGGGATCTGCTTCAGAGAGACTTTATCTCTGGTTTTATCAATATCATGAATTCATTCCTTGGAGCTGCAGGAATTGCATTTGGTATCGGTCTTGCAATTTTACTGTTCCATGAAGGGGAGTCGGATCATTTTATCCTGAATCATAGTGTACCGATCCAGTTAATCTCCTGTACTGTGGCATGTACCGGATTTGCCTTGTGGTTTAAGATCAGGGGAAAACAGGTATGGTATAACAGTATTGGCGCATTCTTTACATGGGCAATCTATGTAGGAATCTATGCATGGAAGCCAAGTAACTTTCTGGCAACAATGATTGCAGCAGTATTCGTAGCATTCTTTGCATTTATCATGTCCAGGGTGAATAAGGCACCGTCTACTATATTCCTGACGGCATCGGTATTCCCGCTGATTCCGGGACCGAATCTGTATTATGTTATGTATGGCTGTGTCAGTCAGGATATAGAACTGGCCTTTAATGAGACGATTATTCTTCTTGCGACCTGTCTTGCAATTGCATTCGGATTCATCATCGTAGATGTGGCATCCAGAAGTATCATGCATGCATTGAAGCGGGAGTATCATATTGGAAAGAGTGCGTTGAATCTTAATATACTTGGGAAAAAATAGAATTATTTAGAATATAAACAGTGTCATGGTGAGAAATATAATTTCTTATTATGGCACTGATTTTTTTATACCATAGTATGCAAGAGAAGCTGCCGGTTGCCAAAGCATCCGTAAGGAGCTGCCAGTGGCAGGTCCTGTAGGTGGCAAGTTCTCTGTATGTGTCTCAGACACAAAGGTTTTAAGAGAATTTGTGTCTATTTAATATATTAAAAGAATAAAGTGTATGATAAACTAAAGTAACACAAAAAATGTAACCAATAAGAAAACATAGAGGTATCTGAAGTGTATCAGACGTGAAATACTTTCTACCTTGCAGAAAGCAATATTCAGGTGTACTCAGGAACATTAACATAATGTACATCTCAAAACAATATAAGAAGCTATAAAAATAAGGAGCAGCCTATGAATTATGACAGATTAGTGCAGGGGATTTTGAATATAGGGGAAGGACTTTTACAGTGTGGAGCAGAGATATTCCGCGTGGAGGATAGCTTATACCGCATGTGTAAGAGCTATGAATTCTTAAGATATGATGTGTTTGTAACACAGAGCAATATTCAGATTACCGTGGAGACGCCGGAGGGACGGATACTGACACAGATCCGTAATATTGAATCCACCAGTGCAGATTTTGATAAATTGAATCATCTGAATAATCTTTCGCGTTATGTCTGTTCACATAAGCCGGACGAGAAAGAAGTCATCCGGCGCTGCGAAAAGATCAGGCAGAAAAAAGACCAGAGTGAGATCATTACCGCAGTCGCAGAACTGGTAGCAGGAACCGGGTTTGCTGTATTCTTCGGAGGAGATTTTCAGGATGCAGTTGTGGCATGTATAGTCAGCCTGATGATTGTTCTGGTGGGAAAATGGTTAAGCAAACGGGAAAATAACCTGATGATCTACAACCTGATTCTGGCCTTTTTATCTGAAGTAATCATCGTCGTATCGGTAAGGGCCGGTATCGGACATCATCCGGACCGGATCATGATCGGTATCGTTATGCTGCTCGTCAGTGCACTTGGCACGATTAACGGTATGCGGGATGTGATGCAGAGAAACTTTATCTCCGGTTCGCTGGAAGTTATGAATTCATTATTAGGAGCATTCGGTATCGCATCAGGAATCGCACTGGCCATATTGCTGTTTAAAGATGTGTCATCCGAAGGATTTATTATGAATGCTAACGTGGCAGCACAGCTTATATCCTGTACAATTGGCTGTACGGGACTTGCAAGCTGGTTCAGGATACGTGGGAAGAAAGTATTATATTCCGGTATCGGAGCATTTTTTACATGGGGAATCTATCTGATCGTGTATGAGCTGTATCCGAGCAACTTCCTGGCGGTCGTAGTGTCGTCCTGCTTTGTTGCAGGATTTGCATTTGTCATGTCGAGAGTAAGCCGTGCGCCATCCACCATCTTCCTGACAGCCGCAGTATTCCCACTGATGCCGGGAGCGAGATTATATTATCTGATGTATGGGATCGTAAGCAGAGACTTTCAGATGGCAGCGGAACATGCACTGGTATTAGTGGAAACCTGTCTTGGAATTGCATTTGGATTTATCATTGTGGATGTGATATCGAGAAGCATTATGCGGACACTTGGTAAAGAATACCATATGGGAAAAGAATCGACGATTATAAAAAAGGGTGAGTAGGAGCAGATCAGTAAATTGATCGGTGCAAATAAGGAACAGATAGAGCAGTGGTGTAAAGAAAGAGGTTAAAAACGTATGAAGAAAAGAAAAAATGCACGGTTGACATTTCACACTTCATATAATATAGTAAAAAATAAAGAAAAGTACTGATGACTGACGGATAATGTGGAGTACCACAGGGGAATCAGATACTTGGTAGAAAGCCGACCGTCTGGGCAGCATTTATCCGAAGAAGGATAGGTGTTGTCCTTTTTTCTTTACTACATCAAAGTATACAGTTCCTGCGGGGCGACGGGGGTATGTATACATCTGGCTGGAAAAAAGGCTGCTCAGATTATGAAAGAAACATACAATCAGGAGGATATGAATGATGAAAACAGATATTGAAATCGCACAGGAATGTACTATGGAGCCAATTACAAAGGTGGCAGAAAGAGCAGGAATTCCAGAAGAATATCTGGAACAGTATGGAAAATACAAAGCAAAGATTGACTACAATTTCCTGAAAAAATCAGACAAAAAAGATGGAAAACTGATTCTCGTTACAGCAATCAACCCAACACCTGCAGGAGAAGGAAAGACAACAACAACAGTCGGTCTTGCCGATGCACTTCAGAGAATGGGAAAACACCCTATGGTAGCCCTTCGTGAGCCATCTCTCGGCCCGGTGTTTGGAATGAAAGGTGGAGCAGCAGGAGGCGGATATGCACAGGTCGTACCGATGGAAGATATTAATCTTCATTTTACAGGGGATTTCCATGCAATCGGAGCTGCGAACAACTTACTTGCTGCAATGATCGACAACCATATTTATCAGGGAAATGAGCTGAACATCGATCCAAGAAAGATCGTATGGAAGAGATGTGTAGACATGAATGACCGTCAGCTCAGATTCATAACAGACGGACTGGGTGGAAGAGTCAACGGTGTGCCAAGAGAAGATGGATATGATATCACCGTTGCATCTGAGATCATGGCAATCCTCTGCCTGTCAAAAGATATCGCAGACCTGAAAGAAAGACTTGGTAAGATCATCGTTGGTTACACATACGGTAAGATCGCAGATCAGAAGCCGGTTACAGCACATGATCTTCATGCAGAAGGTGCAATGTGCGCACTGTTAAAGGATGCATTAAAACCGAACCTTGTACAGACACTGGAGCATGCACCGGCTATCGTACACGGCGGACCATTTGCCAATATCGCACATGGATGCAATTCCCTGACAGCAACCAGAATGGCGATGAAGCTTGCAGATTATGCAATTACAGAAGCAGGATTCGGAGAGGATCTTGGAGCTGAAAAATTCCTGGATATCAAGTGCCGTATGGCAGGCATCAAACCGGATGCAGTCGTAATCGTAGCGACAGTAAGAGCTCTTAAGTATAACGGAGGAGTTGCCAAACCGGATCTGAATGAGGAGAATCTGGAAGCACTGGAAAAAGGTATTCCAAACCTGATGAAGCACGTAAGCAATATCAAAAATGTATATGGACTTCCATGCGTAGTTGCAATCAATGCATTCCCGACAGATACCAAAGCAGAGCTTGATCTGGTAGAGGAAAAATGTAAAGAAGTCGGAGTCAATGTTGCACTTTCAGAAGTATGGGCAAAAGGCGGCGAAGGCGGACTGAAACTTGCAGAGGAAGTCGTACGTCTCTGTGATGAGCCAAGTGATTTCCAGTACTGTTATGAGCTGGAAGGAACGATTGAAGACAAACTGAATCAGATCGTTCAGAAAATCTATGGTGGTAATAAGGCGGTTCTTACACCAGCAGCACAGAAGCAGGTAAAACAGCTTACCGACCTTGGATTCGGTAATGCTCCAATCTGCATGGCGAAGACACAGTACAGTCTGACAGATGATCCGAAGAAGCTTGGAGCACCGACAGACTTTGATATCACAGTACGTAATCTGAAGGTATCAGCAGGTGCAGGATTCATCGTGGCTCTGACAGGAGACATCATGACCATGCCAGGACTTCCGAAGGTTCCGGCAGCTGAGAGAATTGATGTGGATGATGAAGGTAGAATCACGGGATTATTCTAGAAAATTTTGCTATTAAAAATTGTAACAGGAAGAAAAAATCTGGCGGCTTTGCTGAGCTGCCAGATTTTTTTACCGTAAATTTACATTTTCCTAAAAAAATAAGTCAAAAAATGTGATAAAATCCCGGATTGTTAAGCACCCCGGAAAAAGCTGCCTGTAGCAGGCTTGGGAAGATAGTGCTATAATGCAAGAAGAAAAGTAGGAAGAACATATGAGGACGGTGAGTACATGAGATACGTATTAGGACAGACACTGCAGGAATATCAGGAAGAAATCATGGAAGAGGACAGGCCATCGGTGTTCCTGGCGACGTCGCAGACCGCAAGGGAGTGTCTGGAAAAAGCCGGAATGCAGTATGAAGGAGAAATTAACATAAAGGATGTTGGTTTTTGTAAGATGGAGACACAGCAGGAATGTCTGGCGGGATCACTTTGCATACCGAAGCTTCTGGATATTCTCGGAGAGCGGTACCGGATTTTATTTTTTATCAACCGGCACCATGTTGTGATCGTGGATGATGATGAATTTTCTTACCGTCTGATCAGGAGGATCAAAAGAAAGAAAACAAAGCAGGGAGAATCCAAGGAAAAGTTCATTTATAACTTTATGCTGGAGTTCATAAGCCGGGATTTGGAACTTCTCGGGCATTATGAGAAGAGAATCATGGATTTGGAAGAAGATGTCATGGATGGAAAGATCCAGGGATTCCAGAATGCGATCATGCCGATCCGCCGTGAACTTCTGACACTTCGAAGCTATTACGATGAGATCATGGACATGGGAAAACAGCTGGAAGAGAATGAAAATGGTTTCTTTGCGAAGAAACAGGTAAAATACTTTGGTGTTATCTCAGACCGTGCGGACAGGCTGATGAGTAAGGCATCACAGTTATTGGAATATGCACAGCAGGTCCGTGATGCATACAAGGCCCAGGTGGATGCGCAGCAGAATAACAATATGCAGTTCCTGACGGTGATATCGACCATATTCTTCCCGCTTACATTGATCACAAGCTGGTATGGAATGAACTTTCATAACATGCCGGAGTTGAAACATGGGTATCCGGGTGTTATTATCTTAAGCATCGTAGTGATGGTAACCTGTATTATTATATTCAAGAGAAAGAAAATGCTGTAGACCAGTTTTGATACGATCCAGGGAAAATGGCTTGCAGCAGATATTGATTATAAGGAGGAATGCTTATGCGTCAGTGCCCAAATTGCAAGACTAATAATCCAGACGATGCCAGATTCTGTAATTATTGCGGAATGCGTCTTCCCGAATCAAAAGAAGAAAACCTGTATAGTGAGTTGAGTGGACTTGAAGAGACGCCAAAAGTTGATTTTTCAGATAAAGATATAGAGGAAATATCGGAAGAACTGGAAGATACAGCGCAACTGAAAGTTACGAATGAAGAAAAAGAATCTGGAAATTGTGAAAAAACAGATTTAGAAAATATAACTGAAAAACTGGAAGAAAAGTCTGAAGCATCAAAAAAATCAAATTTCGGGGAAATAACTGAGATGTTTGAAACTGCAGAGATTGGAGAGTTATCCGGAGATTGCGGTAAAATTCCGGAAGAAGATCTGAGAAAACAGTTTACAATTCCTGATAATCTTAGGGAACAGATTGAAAAAGTAACAAAAGAAGAACTGGAACAGGAACTTCACAAAAAGATTAAATTAAGAGAAGAAGATATAGCTAAGAAAAATGCAAAAGCCAATATAGATGAACCGACCCGGATGATCGGAAGTAAACAGACGGATGAAACAGATGAACCAACCAGAATGTTCACCGGCGATATCGGTGATTTTATAAAGAAGAAAAAAGATTACGAAGAAGTACCGGAAGAGGATGCATATGAAGAGATTCTCCAGTCATGGGAAAGAAAACGCAAAGAAAAACAGATAAAACGCAAGCGTGAAGGAAAGGATCCAAGCCGGATTCCAAAGATTATCCGCGAAACAAGATCCTGGTCAGACCTTACGGAGAGACAGCAGAAGATAGTAAAGAGAACTCTGTTGGGTGTAGCGGTATTTGCAGCATTTTGCGGAATTGGGATATATCATAACCGGCCGGAGGCGGTAATTGACCGTTATTGTACGGCATATGTACAGGAAAACTGGAAAAAGACCGGACGTATGTCTGATATTCCGGAAAACGGATTGGCAACCATGGATGAATATGTATCATATATGAAAGAACATGCGGTAACAGATATCTCGGATTATCAGATGAAAGAGACGAAAGAAGATCATCAGACCGAAGTAGAATCCAGCGGAAAGAGAAGAGCATTTACCATAACTTATAAGAAAAGTGGCGGAGATAAGACTTCTGAGAAAGTAATTCTGGAAAAGCAGAAAAGTAAAAAATTATTATTATTTTCAAACTGGAAAGTATCGACGGATCAGATGATTGCCAGAGATTATAATCTGTATATTCCGTCAGGCGGCCAGGTATGGATTGATGATACAGAGCTTGGAAAAGATTACAAAGTAAAAGAGGAAAAAGAAAGCCTGGATCAGTATAAAGTTTCTTTGTTTGAGGGAGAACATAAGATAAAAGTAAAAATTCCGTGGTTTCAGACATATGAAACCACCTTTCAGGCATCCGATAAAGGAAGCATGACTGCAGCAAGGATGAAGATTTCCGGAAAAGGCAGGAAAAAGCTGGATAAGAAAATGAAACAGACATTGAAAAGCTACATAGATGCAGCAAAAGCAGGAAAATCATTTTCAAAAGTAGAAGGATTGCTCGACAAAGATGCAATGAAAGATCCGGAAACTAAGAAGGAAAATAAAGAATTTTATAATGATCTGAAAGAAGCGTTAAAGACGACAGATGGTTATAGAACAGAGAAGGTCAGTCTGAGTCAGTATCAGGGAAAATATGTGATTAATGGGGTGACTGGTGAAGTAAGAGGAACATTGTCTTATAATTATGTAGTTACATATAGTCAAGGCAGCGGGGAAACAACAGATGGAAGCAGCAGTGATACTGCCGGACAATCGGATGGCAGCACGATGATGAGTGCAGAATTTATATACAAGGACGGAGATTATCAGATCATCAGTGTAGATCCCGGAAGTATCTGGTACAGACAGTAAGCACGATGATGAAAATTTTATAGGAAAAGACTTGCTTTTTAAGTCTGGATATGATATGCTATCTGGGCGAATGGAAGTAGGTCTTTTTTTTATGCCTAAAATCGGGCGGCTTCGCAAGCTGCCACGAAACACGTTAACTAAGATTATAAAGCGAGGTGGAAGTTGTGCGTACAAGAATCACATTGGAGTGTACAGAATGCAAGCAGCGTAACTACAACATGACAAAGGATAAGAAATCTCATCCTGAACGTATGGAAACCAAAAAGTACTGCAGATTCTGTAAAAAACACACATTGCACAAAGAGACGAAATAATCGCCGCAAAGGAGTGAATGTCAATGGGTGAAAAAGCTCAGACTCAGAAAGATAAGAGTAAAAAAACTCAGAAAAAAAGCCGGATTAAACGAATGAGCGAATGGTTCGATGGATTGGGCAAAGAGTTCAAGAAAATCGTTTGGCCGGAAAAGATGACAGTTGCAAAAGAAACGGCAGCGGTTGTTTCGGTATCCGTGGTCCTGGGAGCGATTATCGCAATCGTTGATTTTCTCGCCCAGTACGGAGTAGATTTATTAGTAAAATAACTGATAAACAAAACGGACAGGAAAGGTGAGATTATGTCAGAGGCAAAATGGTACGTAGTTCATACCTATTCAGGGTACGAGAACAAAGTAAAAGCCAACATTGATAAGACAATCGAGAACAGACATCTTGAGGATCAGATCCTTGAAGTAAGAGTTCCGCTGGAAGACGTTGTTGAGATGAAAAACGGCGTTCAGAAAGTGTCTCAGAAGAAGATGTTTCCAGGCTATGTGTTGATCCATATGATTATGAATGATGATACATGGTATGTTGTTCGTAATACAAGAGGTGTGACAGGATTTGTCGGACCTGGATCTAAGCCGGTACCGCTTACAGATGCGGAGATGGCTCCTCTGGGAATCCAGAGAGAGGAAGTAGTCATGGACTACAAGGAGGGCGACACAGTCCAGGTAATTGCAGGCGCATGGGCAGATACAGTCGGAGTAATCCAGACGATCAACATGCAGAAGCAGAGCCTTACTATTAATGTTGAGCTCTTCGGACGCGAGACCCCGGTTGAAATTGGTTTCGCAGAAGTTAAGAAAATGTAACAGTAAGTGGGAGGGGCATTATTTGTTCCCCGCCATCACCACAAGGAGGTAATTGAAATGGCAAAAAAAGTAGAAGGTTATATTAAATTACAGATCCCAGCCGGCAAAGCTACTCCGGCACCACCGGTTGGACCTGCTCTTGGTCAGCACGGTGTAAACATCGTTGAATTTACAAAACAGTTCAACGCTAAGACAGCAGATCAGGGAGACATGATCATCCCTGTAGTTATCACAGTTTACAATGATAGAAGTTTCAGCTTCATCACAAAGACACCACCGGCAGCAGTTCTGATCAAAAAGGCCTGCAACATCAAATCTGGTTCAGGTGTACCTAACAAGACAAAGGTTGCTACAATCACAAAAGCTCAGGTAGAAGAAATCGCTAAGACAAAGATGCCTGACCTGAATGCTGCTACACTTGAAAGTGCTATGAGCATGGTAGAGGGAACTTGCCGTTCTATGGGTGTAACTGTAACAGAGTAATTGATGAAGATGAATGTGGGAGGGTTATCCCGCCATTACCACTAGGAGGTTTATAGAATGAAAAGAGGAAAGAAATACGTTGAAGCTGCGAAATCAATCGATAGAGGAACACTCTACGATGTAGCAGACGCAGTATCATTAGTTAAAAAGACTGCAACAGCAAAATTCGATGAGACTATTGAAGCTCATATCAGAACTGGATGTGACGGACGTCACGCTGACCAGCAGATTCGTGGAGCAGTAGTTCTGCCACACGGAACTGGTAAAAAAGTTCGTATCCTTGTATTTGCAAAAGACGCTAAAGCTGAAGAAGCTAAAGCAGCTGGAGCAGATTTCGTTGGAGGAGAAGAACTCATTCCAAAGATCCAGAACGAAAACTGGTTTGAATTCGATGTAGTAGTAGCTACACCAGATATGATGGGTGTTGTTGGACGTCTCGGACGTGTACTTGGACCTAAGGGATTAATGCCAAACCCGAAGGCTGGTACAGTAACAATGGACGTTACAAAAGCTATCCAGGAAATCAAAGCTGGTAAGATCGAGTACAGACTTGATAAAACAAACATTATCCATGTGCCAGTAGGTAAAGCAAGCTTTACTGAAGAACAGCTTACGGACAACTTCCAGACGCTTATTGATGCGATTAACAAAGTAAGACCAGCAGCAGTTAAGGGACAGTACCTTAAGAGCGTGACACTTACTTCTACAATGGGACCTGGTGTAAAAATCAACCCAATGAAGCTTGTTTAATCCGCAAGATAATAACGAATATAAGAGCCCTGTGTATGAGTGGAAACTTATACACAGGGCTTTTTTTTGTATGCCTAAGTATGCAAGAAAAGTTGCCGGTGGCAAGTTTTCTGCATCGTCATGCGTTCGGAAGAGGATTGCGGATATCCGTCTCTCTATTTCTTAGTAAAAAAGTAGGAAAAATCAAAAAATAAGAAAAACAGTTGACAAAATAGAAAAATGCCACCGGAGTATCATATCATTCCGGTATGCAAAGAGATCTATGCAGATGTAATTACCCCGATCACACTTTTGAGAAAGATCGCAGCGGTAAGCAAAAGATACTATCTGCTGGAAAGTGTGGAAGGTGGAGAAAAATGGGGAAGATATTCATTCCTTGGATTTGATCCGATCATGCGTGTTACATGCAATTCCGATAAAGTAACGATTGAGACAGAAGAAAGAAAAGAAGTAAAAGAGACAAAGAAACCTCTTGAAGTAATCAGAGAGATCTTAAAAGAAATGAAGGCACCTAAGATCCGGGCATGTGAGATCATCGAAGAACTGGAGACGGAGCAAAGAGGAATCTACGGAGGAGCTCTTGGATACATCGATTTTACCGGCAACATGGATACATGTATCGCAATCCGTATGGCAGTAAAGAAAGACGGTAAGGTGTATGTACAGGCCGGGGGAGGTATTGTAGCAGACAGCATTCCGGAAAATGAATACGAAGAATCTGCAAACAAAGCACTCGCGGTTATGAATGCGGTGAAAAATGCGAAGGAGGTACTGGCGTAATGGTATTACTGATTGATAATTATGATAGCTTTTCTTATAACCTGGTTCAGATGGCCGGAAGTATCAGACCGGATATAAAAGTAATACGAAATGATGCGATGACGGTGGAAGAGATTGAAAAGTTAAATTCAAGTCACATTATCCTTTCGCCGGGACCGGGATATCCAAAAGATGCAGGTGTATGTGAAGAAGTAGTAAAAAAACTTGCAGGTAAGATCCCAATCCTTGGTGTATGCCTCGGACATCAGGCAATCTGTGAAGTTACAGACATTCCTTGTGCAGTTGGATTCGGAATCTCCACACCGGAGCAGGCAAAAGAGATGGCGGCATTTTCGGATGGTGCAATTGTAGGATCGGCGATTGTAAGGATTGTAGCAGAGCATGGAACGGACTGTGTGCCATATGTAAAAGAGTATGTGAAGAAGATGAAAGCGGCTGTGGCGGAAGCGTAAAAGACAGAGATAAAGCAATAAAATAATTTTAAAAGCCTGTAATGAAGGACGGTGTGTAAAAGCCGGACAGACAGGTATGCTGGAAGTAAAAGGAAAAAGCGAGAAAAAATTGAAAAAAAGGAAAAACCTCTTGACAATAACATATGTATATGATAATCTACCAAAGGACTGCCGAAGACAGTAGGTGCTTGAAAGAGCGTAAGAACACATTTTATGCGGACGCCTACCGAGGAAAGATCGATACTAAAGTATGACTTATCAACCTCTATGTCTTTGGATATAGAGGTTTTTTTACATTTATATCTATCGGCGGTGTAAACTTACAAATCTACAAGGAGGTGCACCATTCGTGGCAAAAGTTGAATTAAAACAACCAGTTGTACAGGCTATTGCAGAGGACGTGAAAGACGCAACAAGCGTTGTCCTTGTTGACTACCGTGGACTGACTGTTGCAGAAGATACAGAGATGCGTAAACAGTTAAGAGAAGCAGGCGTTGTCTACAAAGTTTGTAAGAACACAATGATGAAGAGAGCTTTTGAAGGAACTGATTTCGCAGCATTAGATGAGCACTTAGAAGGACCAAGCGCTATCGCTATTTCTAAAGATGATGCAACAGCTCCAGCAAGAATCCTTTGCAAATTCGCAAAGAATGCAAAAGCCCTTGAATTAAAAGCAGGTGTGGTTGAAGGAACATTATATGATGCAGACGCATTAAATGAACTTGCTAAAATTCCTTCAAGAGACGAGCTCATTTCCAAATTACTTGGAAGCTTACAGTCACCTATCACAAACCTGGCTCGCGTTCTCAATCAGATCGCAGAAAAAGGTGGAGCAGATGCTTGTGAAGCAGCTCCAGCAGCAGAGGAAGCTGCAGAGGCACCAGCAGCTGAATAAGCTGATGGCAGCATAATAATTTTATTTCAAAAAGAAAATAAGAAAAATGGAGGAAAATAAAATGGCAAAGTTAACAACAGAAGAATTTATTGAAGCTATCAAAGAGTTATCTGTATTAGAGTTAAATGATCTTGTAAAAGCTTGTGAAGAAGAATTTGGTGTATCCGCAGCAGCAGGTGTTGTAGTAGCAGCAGCTGGAGCAGAAGGTGGAGCAGCAGCAGAAGAGAAAGACGAGTTCGACGTAGAATTAGTATCTGCAGGAGCAGCTAAGGTTAAAGTTATCAAAGTTGTTCGTGAAGTAACAGGACTTGGACTGAAAGAAGCTAAAGCATTAGTTGACGAAGCTCCAAAGGTAATCAAAGAAGGCGCTTCTAAAGCTGAGGCTGAGGAAATCAAGACTAAACTTGAAGCAGAAGGTGCTGAAGTTAACCTTAAATAATTCGAGTTTGATTGAATTATCAGGGCATTCCGGTGACGGGGTGCCCTTTCGTATTATTTGGATGCTGGATGTAAGAAAGAGTTTTTGGACGCAGAGCTGCACAAAGGGCAGCTGGCAGTGCGGGCTGTGAAAAACACGAATGAAAAGCTTTTTCTTATGTCCAGCAATATTTTGGAAAAATAGTGGAAAATATTTATATATAAGCTTGACATACTTGACAAGCTTATGGTATAGTTAAAAATGCGCTATTGTGGAAAGTTATGCCATGATTTCGCAGAAAAACAACGAAATAGAGTTGTTTTTCGGAGACTCTGCAAGTTATATGGGTAATAAAACCCAGCCATAAAAATAAATGAGGAGTGAAACGTCAATATGGAGAAAAACAGAATTCGTCCTATTAAAAGCGGAAAAAGTTCACGAATGAGTTATGCCCGACAGAAAGAAGTCGTTCAGATGCCTAACTTAATCGAAGTTCAGACAGATTCCTATAAGTGGTTTCTGGATGAAGGGTTAAATGAAGTGTTCGATGACATTTCCCCAATCACAGATTATAGCGGAAAGTTAAGTCTGGATTTTGTTGATTTTACTTTATGTAAGGAAGACGCAAAATATACAATTGATGAGTGTAAAGAACGTGATGCAACGTATGCTGCACCTTTGAAAGTAAAAGTAAGACTTCACAATAAAGAAACAGATGAGATCAATGAGCATGAAATCTTTATGGGAGATCTGCCGCTGATGACAAGAACTGGTACCTTTGTAATCAATGGTGCGGAACGTGTAATCGTCAGCCAGCTGGTTCGTTCCCCTGGTATTTATTATGCAATTGCACATGATAAATTAGGTAAAAAACTGTATTCAGCTACCGTAATCCCTAACCGTGGTGCGTGGCTGGAGTATGAGACGGATTCCAATGACGTTTTCTATGTACGTGTAGATAGAACAAGAAAGGTACCGATCACAGTGTTGATTCGTGCATTAGGAATCGGTACAAATCCAGAGATCATCGAACTCTTCGGAGAAGAGCCAAAGATCCTGGCAAGTTTTGAAAAGGATGCTGCTACGAACTATCAGGAAGGTCTTCTGGAATTATATAAGAAGATCCGTCCAGGTGAGCCTCTTGCAGTAGATAGTGCTGAGAGTCTGATCACAAGTATGTTCTTTGATCCAAGACGTTATGACCTTGCAAAGGTTGGACGTTACAAATTCAATAAGAAGCTTGCATTAAAGAACCGTATCAGCGGACAGGTCCTGGCAGAGGAAGTTGTAAGTCCTATGACAGGAGAAATTCTGGCAGAAGCAGGAACAAAGATTACACGAGAGCTTGCTTCTACAATCCAGAACAACGCAGTTCCATATGTATGGATCAGCGTAGAAGAAACAGAAAGACCAATCAAGGTTCTTTCTAATATGATGGTAGATCTTGAAGCTGTAGTAGGCATCGATCCGGAAGAAGTAGGAGTGAACGAGCAGGTATACTATCCAGTACTTGCCGGAATCCTGGAAGAGACAGCCGGAGACATCAATGAGCTCAAAGATGCGATCAAGAGAGATATGCACGACCTGATTCCAAAGCATATTACAAAAGAAGATATCCTTGCTTCTATTAACTACAATATGCATCTGGAATATGGTATCGGAACTGATGATGATATCGACCACCTGGGTAACAGACGTATCCGTTCTGTAGGTGAGCTGCTTCAGAATCAGTACAGAATCGGTCTTTCCCGTCTGGAAAGAGTGGTTCGTGAAAGAATGACAACACAGGATATGGAGGGTGTTTCCCCGCAGTCCCTGATCAATATTAAACCAGTAACTGCAGCAGTAAAAGAGTTCTTCGGATCTTCACAGCTGTCACAGTTCATGGATCAGAACAACCCGCTTGGTGAGTTGACTCATAAGAGACGTCTGTCAGCATTAGGACCTGGTGGTCTGTCAAGAGACCGTGCCGGATTCGAGGTCCGAGATGTACACTACTCTCACTACGGAAGAATGTGTCCTGTAGAGACACCTGAAGGACCTAACATCGGTCTGATCAACTCCCTTGCAAGTTATGCAAGAATCAATGAATATGGATTTATTGAAGCTCCATACCGTAAGATCAACCATGATGATCCTACCAACCCGGTAGTTACAGATGAAGTTGTATACATGACAGCAGATGAAGAAGATAACTACCATGTAGCACAGGCGAACGAACAGTTAGACGAAGAAGGACATTTTGTTCGTAAGAATGTATCTGGTCGTTACCGTGAAGAGACACAGGAATATGAAAGAAGAATGTTCGATTACATGGACGTATCTCCTAAGATGGTGTTCTCTGTAGCTACAGCCCTGATTCCATTCCTTCAGAATGACGATGCGAACCGTGCCCTGATGGGATCTAACATGCAGCGTCAGGCAGTACCTCTTCTGTTTACAGAAGCTCCTGCAGTAGGAACTGGTATGGAAGAAAAAGCAGCTGTTGACTCAGGTGTATGTGTAGTTGCTGAAGAAGGCGGAACAGTAGAACGTTCTACATCTACAGAAATTACAGTTCGTCAGGACGACGGGAAACTGAAAAAATACAAATTAACAAAATTCCAGAGAAGTAACCAGAGTAACTGCTATAACCAGAGACCAATCGTCTTCAAGGGCGACAGAGTAGAAAAAGGTGAGGTTATCGCAGACGGTCCATCTACATGCAATGGTGAACTTGGTCTTGGTAAGAACCCACTGATCGGATTCATGACATGGGAAGGTTACAACTACGAGGATGCCGTTCTGTTAAGTGAAAGACTGGTACAGGACGATGTATATACATCTATTCATATTGAAGAATATGAAGCAGAAGCGCGTGATACAAAACTTGGACCAGAAGAGATCACACGTGATATTCCAGGTGTTGGTGATGATGCACTGAAGAACCTGGATGAAAGAGGAATCATCCGTGTCGGAGCAGAAGTCCGTGCCGGAGATATCCTGGTAGGTAAGGTTACTCCTAAGGGAGAGACAGAGCTTACAGCCGAAGAAAGACTGCTTCGTGCAATCTTCGGAGAAAAAGCCCGTGAAGTAAGAGACACATCTCTTAAGGTACCTCACGGAGAATATGGTATCGTAGTAGATGCCAAAGTATTTACAAGAGAGAACGGCGACGAGATGTCACCGGGAGTAAACCAGTCAGTTCGTATCTACATCGCTCAGAAGAGAAAAATCTCTGTTGGTGATAAGATGGCCGGACGTCATGGTAACAAGGGTGTCGTTTCCCGTGTACTTCCAGTAGAAGATATGCCATTCCTTCCGAATGGACGTCCTC
>ERZ826242.229-NODE-229-length-88103-cov-8.725468_pt1 | contig 88103 bp, 114 predicted proteins | sample MGYA00519871_ERZ826242 | MGnify/ENA primary metagenome ERZ826242 (study PRJEB31778, sample SAMEA3449226) | human gut metagenome | biome: human gut; feature: human-associated habitat; material: faeces | place: United Kingdom | collected 2010/2012 ... | reverse complement strand
CCCTAAAGTTGTCCCCTAAATAATTTGGCTTTCCCCCTAAATTATTTGGTTACCCTTTTTAGATAAGTTTTAAATATTCAAAGGCATTATATAAACCATCTTGATCTACATCATCCGTTACATAACTTGCTGCTTGTTTAACTTCATCATTTCCATTACCCATTGCTACAGAAAAACCACAAGCCTTAAACATTGGAATATCAACCACACCATCACCAAATGCAATAGCATCTTTAGGATCAACATTTAAATATTTTAATAAAAGATGAATTGAATTTTCTTTATCAAATCCTTTAGCACGCGTTGCTCCATATAAAGCAAGTTCACCTTTACCGCCCCATGTATCAACCGCCATATCTGAAAATTCTTCTTTAGCATCTAAAAAGTCTTGATAAGATTTTAAAACAAATGCTGTTTTATTAACATCATCTCTAAATAAATTTTCTCCACTTATCATATGTCTTGAAAGTGGTGGTAAAGGTTTATCTGAGCAATCTTCTTCTAATCCATAAATATATTTATATCTTGTTAATCGTGATTTTTCTTCATAACCTTCACTTAAAAACATTCCATCATTACATTCTAAGCGGAAAGCTAAATCTCTTTCGTTACACCAATTTACAAAACGTGTGCATTGTTCTAAAGTTAATGGTTGATGAAAGATTACTTCATTATGATATTCAACATAGCAACCATTTCCGTAGATAACACCATCAAAGTTTAAATCCATATCTCTTGCTTCTATTTCACATCGACTACATCCTGTACAAATAATAATCTTGTGTCCATTCTTTTGTGCTTGTTCTACTGCTTTTTTAGCTGAAGCAGGTAATTTTGTTTTATAATCAATTAATGTTCCATCAACATCTAAAAATAAATATTTCATATTCAATTTCCTTCCCTTATTTTATTGTATCTAGAAAAGAAAACGTTTTCAATAAAATATGACATTAATTTTACAATCTTCCATTTTAATAAAAAACAAAAGGAATCCTTTAGATTCCTCTAGTACATCCTTGAGCCATTTTTTATATTTCCGACGAGTCAAAACCGTCACTCGTCATCATAGGATGTTTTAAAATATTCATCTATATTATAAATATTTATAGATAAAAAACGATTACTTTATAATCATATTCATCTACTTTTCTAATTCATTAATAATTATATTTATTTTTTCATTATAAAGGATAAATAATTCTTCTTTTGCAGATTCTATGTTAGAAATCATTTCTTCTTTTGAAATACCTTTTTCTTCCATCATATCTAAACACTTTGCTACAGTAACTCGATCACTTTCATGAATACTTCCCATCAGCATCCACATACATTCATTCTTATTTTCTTTATTATCCATACAATATCTCCTTATGATTTATACAAATTAAAATTATTTATTTTCTAAATTTATGTAATATTCTATTAATTTTGGTTGTATTTCAGGATATGTCCATAAATTAGGGAGTTCATTAAATAAAACAATCTTCTCCATTTCACTATGCAAATTTTCTTCAAAAGAATATATATCCGCATAATAAAGCATTCCATAAAGTTCTTCTCCAGTATCATTAACTCTATTTTTCCCAATAACAGAATAAACACAAATTGGCTTTATTTTAAAATCTATTGCACCTGTTTCTTCATATAATTCTCTTTTAGCAGTTTCTAAAATATTTTCATTTTCTTCTCGATGACCACCCGGTATTTCGAAAGTATCCCTTAATTTATGTTTACAAAAGACCCACTTATTTTGGCACTTTGAAATAATAACCGCAAACTTTAATAACTGATCTTCGATTTCTTCATAAAATTGTACTTGCATATCTAACTCCTTTTTTTGATTATAACATATAATAGAAAAATATATTTAATGAATCATGATTATATTAAATTCTTTTCATGTCACATTTGTGTTGTTGACGTCAAAAGTCTTATCATTCATTGCTCGTTATCTATAATAATAATTGAAGGAGGGATTAGAAATGAATGAAACATTAATTATTGGTAGAAAAGCTACAAGAAAAAATATTCTCGTTAGTTTTATAGCTTTTATTTTTTATGGACTCATTGGTGGCATAGGAACGGGTGGTTTATTAACATTTTTAACTCCATTAAATCGTTCTATTTGTATTTTTATAGGAATCATTGCTTTCTTTGTTACGATGTTGATTGTTGTTCCTCTTGCAACCATTACTGACTATCTTGAAATTAATCCTATTTTTATAAATTATTATGTTTACAAAGGATACTTTCAAATGCTTTTAGAAACAATAAATCTTATTATTGGAAAGCAAACATATCCTCAAAAACAAATAAATCTAAATGATATTAAAAACATCGAACTTTCATATGAACCTATCTCTATGTTATGGGCTCAAAAAGGTTATAAAATAAAACTATTATTTCATTTAAATAATCAATCAATAATACCTATTTATCCATCTGGACATCCTATAAGAAATAATGATTATGAAAAACTCTTTGTTTTATTAGAAAACAAGTCTATCCCTATTATCGATAAACATCATTTAAGAAATTTCTTAAAAACAAATCCGCTTGCTATAACTAATTATATTGAAAAACTTGAAAAAACTAAATAAAGGTATCTTTTGGAGATACCTTTACTATTTTTTATCTATTATTTTTAGACAATCACTTATAGAATCAACCACATAGGTTGCCTTTTTATTTAAAGCCTCTATCCCCTTATCAATGATAAAATTATGTTTATTGATTTCAAACATTGATAAATCATTATAAGAATCACCTATAACATAAAGATCATCTTCTTTTGAATGACATCTAGCTATTAATTCTTTGATAGCATTCTTTTTACTAACACCTTTAGGTAAAATATCGATGTATTGATTATTTCTTTCAATATTAAATGATATATTCTTTAATAATTGTTGGTAAATATCCTCAACAACCTTTAAATCTTTATCAACAATTTCTAAACAAATACCTAACATTTCATATGACAAATTAGCTTTAACCTGATTAAATAAACCATCTTTCCATTTTGGTAAATAAAGTCCTCCTTTTTCAAAAGATAAGCTAACACTTATTTGTTGATTAGAATATAAATGGAGTATTTCAAATATATTTGTTAAATCATCATCTTTATTAAAAGAGTGTTTAATAATCGTTTGCTGATTTTTATCTTGTATTAACGCACCATTACATAAAATAACATATTGATATGCTAAATCATAGTGTTGACTAAAAAAAGAAAATGTATTTTCATTCCTGCCTGTTGCTATAACAAACATATTCCTACTAGCAAAATCATTTATCATTTTTAAATCAATAGCTGATACTGTTTTATTTCGATAGATAGTCCCATCTAAATCACTTACTAAAATTTTCATATAAGTACTCCTTTTTTAGAAGTTTCTTAGTACTCATTCCAGTTTAAACTATTTCTTAATTTTATTTTCTTTTGTCCTCTTTGAATTATACCAATTGCTTTGCAAGGAAAATATTGATTAATATGATTTAATACCTCTTCTTGTTTATTAACATCAACTATAACAATATAACCCACTCCACAATTAAATGTATTTAACATTTCTTGATCACTTACTTTTAAATATTTCTTCAAACAATGAAAAATAGGTGGCATTTTGATCTTCGCTAAATCAATATTTGCACATAATCCTTGAGGAATAACTCTTGTTAAATTTCTAGGAAATCCACATCCTGAAATATTTACTAAACCTTTGACTCTTTTTTTATCAATTAAATCTATTAAACTTTCATAATAACAATATTGTAGTTTCATGATTTCTTCAATAAAACAATGTCCATTAATAACTTCTTTCTTTATTTCTGGAATTGTAGATATCAAAGTGTCAATTAATGAATATCCATAATGATGAAGACCATTTGATTCAATTGCTAAAATAATATCTCCTTCAGTTATATAAGAAGTATCTATCTCTTTAGATTTATCTAAAATTCCTGTAATTGTTGTAGAAATAAGACAATCATTCAATTGTAGAGATTGTGATTTAATCGAACATTGACCTGTTAATAGTTTAATATCATATTTTTGGGAGAAAATATTAAAAGCTCTAATAATTGACTCTAATATCTCTTTATTTAAATGTCCCATGATAAGTGTTTCTGTTAAAAAGAGTGGTTGAGCACCTATCATTAATAGATCATTTATACAAGTACATATAATATCTTCAACTAATTCTTGAATACAACCATACTCCATTGCAATTTTTTGTTTAGTTACTGGCTCTTGTACTTTAGAAACAATTTGTAGGGATTTTTGAGAAAATAGATGATCATTTAAATCATAGATTGCCCCTCGAAATGCTGGATTATAAGAATATTGATTAAAAAGAGTTTTTAAATCTTGATTTATTAAATCAATTTTTGCAACATCAACTCCTGATTTTTCATATGAAAATACTGGCCACTTATCTTCACCTTTTAAAATCTCATCAACAGTTACATGAAATAAATTTGCAAGTTCATTTAATAAATCTACTGCTGGAATAGATAACCCTTTTTCCCATCTTGAAACTGCTTGAAATGATATATTTAGCTGATCAGCTAATTGTTTTTGTGTTAATTGATGTATTTTTCTTTTTTCAAGTAAATATAAACCTATTTTTTTATAATCCAACATTTTTTCATCCCTCACTTATATTTTAATTTCTAACTATCTTTTTTGGTATCATCGATTAGTTGAACTTCTTTTATTATAACTCAATTATTAATTGAACTCTCTAATTTTTACAATAAAAAAGGATTGAGTCCATTAAAGCATAGACAACAACCCCTCATTTAATTTTTATAGTTTAACTATTACATCCTATTTTGTAAAGCCAATCATGATGCCACCAATAGCAACAACAACTGTACCAAGAATCGTATGTAGAAGTTCTTTCTTTGATTTCTTTTCTTTTAAAATAACAAGTGTTGCAAATGTTGATACAACAACAGCCATTTGTGATAATGTAAATCCAATAGCGACCCCGTTAAGTTTATTAGCATAAATCATAGCAATATTTGCACATGCCCAAACTAATCCAGGAATCATATTTTTAAATGTAACCGCATCAAATTTTTTGATGTCTTTGGATTCAAATAAACTAAGAATCAAAGAACCACCAATCATTCCAATGGCTTGTGGAAATACTGCTTGGATTCCTCCTGCTCCTACAAAGGTTGGTGCGCATGAATACCCTGTAAATCCTACAGCAGCAATTGCTAAAATAATAACTCCTTTTTTCAAATCACATTCTTCTTTATTTTCACTATAAGAAGTAAGAACGGCACCACAAATGATTACAGCTAAAGCAGCGAAACCAATAAGCTTTTGATTCGTTTGCGCCCAATCACCCATGACAAAGACACCAAATAAAGAATTCAAAACAAGGTTGAAACCTGTAGAAATAGCAAAGGCTTTCCCTGTACCAAGAACCCCATAAGATTTATACTGTAGTAATTGTCCAACACTCCAAAATGCTCCTGAAATAATACATCCAATTACTAAAGAAGATGTTAATGCAGGATGCATGATAATATAAATGACTACTGCAAAAAGAGTTGCTCCAAGTGCTGTTCCTAATTGTTGTTGAATTGGTTTACCACCAATTTTACCTACAATTGTAGGATTTAGACCCCAGCATATTGCTGGTATAAGTGCTATTAATAAATTCATTATTCAACACTCTCCTTATTAGGATATAAAACAACTTCTAAAGCTTCACCTTTACGCATTGCTTCTAATCCAATACTGAAATCATCTAAAGTTAAACGATGTGTAATCATATTTCTAAAATCAACAATACCGCTATCTAATAATCTAACTGTAGGTTCAAATGTGAAATGTCCAATATAGCTACCTAAAATAGATAAGTTATTCATAGCAATATCACTTTGGCAAATTGTTTGTTTTGCATTACCATTTAAACCAAATAAAAGAATCGTTCCTGAACGTCTTACACATGCTAAAGCATCATTTAATAATGTACCAACAGCATCAATGACAATATCTGCGCCATAACCATTTGTTTCTTTCTTTACATAGGCTGCAAGATCTTCTTTAAGTGGGTTCACAACTTTATAAGCACCCATATCTTCTGCATATTTCTTTCTAAAATCTGATACTTCAGAAACTATAACTTTACCAGCTCCTTTAAGTTGTAATAATTTCATATAGTAAAGTCCAATAGGTCCACCACCTAATACAACGGCTGTTTGTCCAGGAAGCATTGTTCCAAGTTTTTTAATACCTCCCATACAACAGTTAACGGGTTCACAAAAAACAGCAAGATCATCTGGTAAAGAAACAGGTACTTTTGTTGCACAACTTGCAGGAAATACACAATATTGTGCAAAAACACCATCATCATCTACACCCTTACCATTCATATTCAAACAAGTATTATAGTGTCCTGTTTGACATTCTTCACAATGTCCACAAGGAACGTTATTATCAATTACAACACGATCTCCAATATCATGCCCTTTAACATCAGGTCCCTTGTCTATAATTGTCCCGACCATTTCATGACCAAGAATGATTCCTTTCTTTGCATCAACACCTGGTGGTGTAGATAAGATGTGGACATCTGTTCCACAAATAGAACAAGCATCTACTCTTAATAATAAATCTGTACTCTTTTCAACCTTAGGAACAGGTACTTGTTTTACACTAAACTTTCCAACATCTTCATAAATAATCGCTTTCATGGTTTCCATATTTTATCCCTCCTATGTGTGCGTACACACTATGTATGTGCTCGTGCACATTTCTTAAATTAATCATAATACTTTCAGATAATATATGCAAGTGCTTACATAAAAAAGACTGAAAAATCAGTCTAGATTATATTTATTATAAATATGAATAGGAAGATAGTTTTTTCCTTTTGGAAGTTCTGTTCCATAAATCAAATGTTCGCATATTTTATGCACACATTCATAGCTTTGCATATAAGCACTTTGATCAATGATATAAGTAACTTTTCCCTGTTTCAATGCTTCTTTATTTTGTGGCATTAAGTCAAATCCTAAAATATTGATATCATCATAACCTGATTGTGCTACAACTTCTCCCGCATTTGCAAGCCATGAATCTACCATGACAATTGTTTTATAGTATTTCTTTGAAAGAATTTCTTTTAAAAGCTTATTTGATATTTCAAGCTTATCTTCTGTATAAATTACATTACTTAATAGAATTTCTGGATATTGTTTCATTGTATCAAGAAATCCATTGATTCTTTGTGATTGTGAATGAACTGTTTTTGAACCAGAAAGAATCAACACATTTTCTCCTGATCTTGTCAAATTACTTGTTAATCCAGCAAGACAAGTTCCTGCCTTATAATCATCAATCCCAATGAAACCAATTCTATTAGAATCTTCTAAATCAATATTTAAAGTCATAACAGGAATTTTTTTTGCAATTTGATTTACTTTTTCTACAATACGTTTTGTTTGTAACCCCGCTATAATTAAAGCATTTACTTTGCTTTCTAATTCATCAAGTACATTTAAATATTCTTCTTCGTCTACACCATTAATATGTCTAAAATCAACTGAAATTGGATAATCTCTAAATTGAGAGATTGCTTCTTTCATTCCTGAATGAATCAATTGAAAAAATGGATTTCCTTTTTCAATCATAATCATTCCTATTGTAAGTGGTGTTTTAGAAACAGCTAAAGCTCTTCCTAACATATTTGGATGATAATCATTTTCATCCATAATATCACGTATTCTCTTTTCTACTTCGGGAGCAACGCGTCCTCGTTGATGAATAACACGATCAACGGTTCCTCTAGAAACACCTGCAAGTTTTGCGATTTGTGTAATTGTAATACTCATAGAATTTTTTCTTTTTAGTGAATATAAAATAGTGGGATTGTTTCAATAACAACCCCAACTATCTCACTTCAATTATTCAAACTCAATTGTTCCTGGAGGTTTACTTGTAATATCATACATTACTCTGTTTACCCCACGAACTTCGTTTATAATACGTGACATAACTTTATTTAATACTTCATAAGGAATTTCTGCAGCTTCTGCTGTCATGAAATCGATAGTATTAACCGCACGTAAGGCGATTGCATAATCATAAGTTCTCTCATCACCCATAACTCCTACAGAACGCATGTTTGTAAGAGCAGCAAAGTATTGACCGATTGAACGGTCTAATCCTGCATTAGCAATTTCTTCTCTATAGATTGCATCTGCATCTTGCACGATTTTTACTTTTTCAGCATTAACTTCACCAATGATACGAATACCAAGACCTGGTCCTGGGAATGGTTGTCTAAATACTAAGTATTCAGGAATTCCCAATTCTAAACCAACTTTACGTACTTCATCTTTGAATAAATCACGTAATGGTTCAATGATTTCTTTAAAGTCAACATGATCTGGTAATCCACCAACATTATGATGTGATTTGATAACCGCAGATTCTCCACCAAGACCACTTTCAACAACATCTGGATAAATTGTTCCTTGTACTAAGAAATCAACTGCTCCAATTTTCTTTGCTTCTTCTTCAAAAACACGAATAAATTCTTCACCAATGATTTTACGTTTAGCTTCTGGTTCAGTAACACCTTTTAACTTTTCATAATATCTTTCTTGTGCATTTACTCTAATGAAATTTAATTCATAATTTCCATCAGGTCCAAAGACAGCTTCTACTTCATCCCCTTCGTTTTTACGAAGTAAACCATGATCTACAAAGACACAAGTTAATTGATTACCAATAGCTTTAGAAAGTAAAACGGCTGCAACAGATGAGTCAACACCACCTGATAAAGCACATAATACTTTACCATTACCAACTTTTTCTTTGATCGCTTTGATTTGTTCTTCAACGAAAGAATCCATGCGCCAATCACCAGCACAGTTACATACATCTAATACGAAATTAGAAAGCATTGTTTTACCATATTCACTATGTAAAACTTCTGGATGGAACTGAATCGCATATAAATCTTTTTCTTTATCTTCACAAGATGCTACTGGACAATCTTTTGTATGTGTTGTAATTTCAAAACCAGGTGCAATTTTTGAAATATAATCAAAATGTGACATCCAAACTGTAGATGTTTCAGGAACACCTTTTAAAATTTTAGATTGTGGTTGATCAACTAATAAAATTGATTTACCATATTCTCTTACATCTGCTCTTTCAACTTTCCCACCTAAAACATGTTGCATTAATTGAGCACCATAACATAAACCTAATACAGGAATACCTAATTCAAATAATTCTTTAGAATAAGTTGGTGAATCTTCTAAATAACAACTATTTGGTCCACCTGTTAAAATGATTCCTTTAGGATTCATTTCTTTAATTTTTTCTAAAGGTGTTTTATAAGAATAGATTTCACAATAAACATTGCATTCACGAACACGACGAGCAACTAATTGATTATATTGCCCACCGAAATCCATGACAATGACTAATTCTCTTTTCATGAAAGACCTCCTTTATTAAAATTTAATATCTTTTAAAACAACTGTTTGTTCTCTATCTGGTCCAACACTAAACATTCTTACTGGACAATGAACAAGTTCTTCGATTTTACGAATATAATTTTGACAATTTACTGGTAATTCTTCAAAAGATTTTACATGTGTAATATCTTCTTTCCATCCTGGTAATTCTTCATAAACAGGTTCACATCTTTCAATATCTTTAACAGTTGCAGGTAAACCATAAATTTCTTTACCATCTAATTTATAAGCTTTACAGATTTTAATTGTATCAAATCCACTCATAACATCTAATAACATTAATGAAATACCTGTTAAAGAAGACATTCTTCTTGATTGATTAACAACTACAGCATCAAACCATCCAGTTCTTCTTGGACGTTCAGTTACTGTACCATATTCATGTCCTCTTTCTCTAATTAAATCACCTGTAGCATCATTTAATTCAGTTGGGAATGGTCCTGATCCAACACGAGTTGTATAAGCTTTAATAATCCCAATTGCTTCTTTGATATATAAAGGTCCAATACCAGCCCCTTCAGATACCCCATTAGCTCCTGGATGTGATGATGTAACAAATGGATAAGTACCATAATCAATATCTAACATAGCTCCTTGAGCTCCTTCAAATAAGACTTTTTTATCTTCTCTTAAATATTGATCTAATAACATACCTGTATCACAAACTAAAGGCTTAATAATTTTAGCGTATTCTTTGTATTCTTCAAAAATTTCTTCTACAGTAAACATATCTTTTAATTCAGGATATTCTGCAACTTTCATTGGGAAAGTTTCTTTTAATCTTTCTAAGAATAATTCTTCATCAACGAATTCTCCCATACGAATCCCAATACGACTATATTTGTCTACATAAGCAGGTCCAATACCTCTTTTTGTAGTTCCAATACTTTTATCACCTTTTCTCTTTTCTTGTAATTCATCAATTTCAAGATGATAAGGTAAAATCACATGACAACGATCAGAAATTCTAATTTTGCTTGTATCAATACCACCATCATTTAAATATTTCACTTCTTCTAAAAATGCTTTAGGATTAACAACCATCCCATTTCCCATGATTACTTCATGCCCAGAGAAAATACCTGATGGTATTAATTTTAAAGCAAATTTCTTACCACCATAAACAATGGTATGACCTGCATTGTTCCCTCCAGCATAACGACATACAACATCTGCTTTTTGTGCAAGATAATCGGTAATTTTTCCTTTACCTTCATCTCCCCACATACTTCCTACAACAACTACACCAGCCATAATTCATTTCCACCTTTCTATCATTGGCTTTTTCATACATTTTTATTATATGCTATATTTTAATATAAGTAAAATTAATATATAATATATTTGATATAAGGAGTACTAATATGATAAAACTAGAACAATATAAGATATTTAACGAAGCAGCATCTACCCTTTCTTTTTCAAAAGCAGCAAAGAATTTATTCATTTCACAATCCGCTGTTTCTCAAACAATCCATGCTTTAGAAAAAGAACTCAATACCCAACTCTTCATTCGTTTAAACAAAGGCGTTACTCTTACTAAAGAAGGTATGCTCCTTCATAAAAACATTACTGAAGCCCTTGCTTTAATTACCAGCGTTGAAAATGAACTTTCTCATTATAACGAATTACTTTCAGGACAGTTAAATATTGGTGCGGGTGATTCAATTTGTGAAAATTACTTAATTGATTTATTAAAACAATTTCATCATCTTTATCCAACAATCAAAATCAATGTTGTCAATGGAACTTCTATTGAAACAGTTGAACATTTAAAAAATGGAACGATTGATATTGCCTTTATCAATCTTCCTTTTGATGATGAAAGTCTAGCGATGAAAGAATGTTTAACAATTCATGATATCTTTATTTCTAAAGAAAAAGATGATCATCTTTACAGCTATCAAGAAATTGCGAAAAAGAATCTTATTCTTTTAGAAAAATCAAGTAATTCAAGAAATTATATTGATAAATACTTTGCTAAACATGGAATTTTATTAAATCCTGAAATGGAATTAGGAGCCCATCATCTACTTTTAGAATTTACTCATGCCAATTTAGGAAATGCGTGTGTTGTTAAAGAATTCTCTCATGATTTTTTAGACAAAAATAAAGTTTATGAAATACAATTAAAAAAGCCCCTTCCTTCAAGAAGCATTGGCTATGCTTATCTTAAAAGAAGAAGCTTATCACAAGCAACTTTAAAGTTTATCGAATTAATTGATCAATTTGATAAATCAATTTAGATTCTAATTTAGATAAAGAAAGACTCGCTTTGACAAGTAAAGGAATATCGAAAGATATTTCTTTTTCTTTATATTTTAATAGCACATGAACAATTTCACCTAATGGATGTTCCTTCAAAGTTAAATGAATAAAGACTGGCCCTCCATTATTAACAAAATAATCACTTAATAAAAAATCACATTCATTTAAAATCGTAAAACCATTGACCTTTTTCATCACTTCTTCAAACAAATTAGGATTTTCTACAAGATAACCCTTTAATTTTTCTTCAATCATTTTCTTTGTTTGTTTAACAAATTCATCGGCTTCACTTTGATGTTTTGCTTTAACCCCTAGTCTTACCCTTACATACTCTTCAGAAGCATACAAAGCAATAGAAATATCTTTTTGACTTTGAACAATATCATCAATCAAAGTAGCCGCTGCTGATTCACCAATGCCTTGTGTTACTAAATCGTACGTATAAATTTTCGCTTGACGATATTTTTCTAAATAAGGTTTTAGTTGATGATCAACAACATATGTCATCTCTTTAGGTGGTCCAGGAAGATTAACAATCATTTTTTTATCTTTAGACATCACACAACCATTGGCTGTTCCAATAGGATTATCTAAAACATAACAATCTTTTGGAAAATAAGCTTGTTTAAAGTTATTATCACTAACTTTATCAAGTTGTGTTACAAAGCAACATTTATCATTCACTTTTTTGGCTTCTGCTTCATTATAAATCATTTCTAATCCTAAATATTTTGCGGATAATTCTTTTGTAAGATCATCTTCAGTAGGTCCTAATCCTCCTGTGGTAATAACACAATCGCACCCTCTATTAAAAGCGATATCTAAACAATCTAAAAATCTTTGGGGATTATCTCCCACCACTGTTTGAAAGAAAACATTAAAACCTAATTCTTTACACATTTTTTGTAAATAGGTTGCATTGGTATTGACAATTTCTCCAAGTAACAATTCTGTTCCAACATTAATAATTTCTACGTTCATACACGTCCTCCTTACAAAAAAAGAAGTATAAAGATACTTCTAAATTAATGAAAATCCTAAAAAGCTAACCACCATCATAATTACACCAGCAAGTAAAACTCCTAGCATAACGGCAATCGTTGTTGATTTAAAATCCATATCTAAAATACTAGCTGCAAGTGTTCCTGTCCATGCACCTGTCCCTGGAAGTGGAATTCCTACAAATAATAATAAAGCAACAAAAGTACTTCTTCCTACTTTTTCTTGAAGTTTCTTTCCACCTCTTTCACCTTTGTCTAAACACCAAGTGAAAAATTTACCAATAACTGGTTTATCACAACCCCATACTAAAACCTTTCTAGCAAATAAGTAAATAAAAGGTACAGGTACCATATTAGCAAGAATACAAACAATATAAGATGGAATAATTGGTAATCCTAATCCTTGAGAAACAGGTATTGCTCCTCTAAGTTCAATTAAAGGTACCATTGATATTAATGCAATATATAAATAATTCATCTAAAATCTCCTTTTTAACATTCTCATTATAACAAACCAAACGGATTTGACAACATCCTTTTATTTTCTACGATATGCAACTTGGTTAAAAGTATACTTGTCTACACGATAATAAGTATACCCATATTCAATACATTTACCATTATGTAAGCATGTAATCGATAAAACTCTAAGCAAAGGTGTCACTGGATCAACTTGTAAATATTTTCCTAATTCTTCACCCGCTAAAACCGCATCAATTTGTTGATCGGAAAAAGCAATATGTAAATTGAGATCATTTTCAAAATGATTAAATAAAGATGTACTGGATACTTCTAAAGGAATATTTCCTGTTAAATCATAATTACAGTAATCATCTTCAAAACATAAAGGCTCTCCGTTTACAAGTCTTACACGTTTAACGTGCCATACTTTATTATCTTCTAAAGCCATTTCTTTTTTCATTAAATCTGTAGCTTCTTCAAGTTCATTTAAAACAACATGACTTGTACAATCTTCTTTTTTCTTAGCACAATCTTCTGTAACACTGTTTAATCCATCAAAACTTTTAAATCTGGATTTTTTACAAACAAATGAGCCAACTTTAGGAACAGAATAGATTATGTTTTCATTGATTAAATCTGTTAAAGCTTGGCGCACTGTCATTCGGGTAACACCAAAAAGTTCACACAAAGCGTGTTCACTTTCAATTTGTTCATTTTCATTATATTTTTCATCTTCAATATTTTGAATAATATATTCTTTAATTTTGACATATTGTGGTTTTCTTTTCACCATAACATCATCCCCTCGGCTTGTACTATACCATATATAAACATGTTTTGAAAAGAAAAAGAAGCAAATTTCTTTGCTTCTAAATTTGGCTACCTTCAAATTGTGATTGATAAAGTGAGGCATAGAAACCACCTTTATTCAATAATTCTTCATGATTACCAATTTCTACAATGTCGCCATCTTTCATGACAATGATTGTATTAGCATCACGAATTGTTGATAAACGATGTGCAATAACAAAACTTGTACGTCCTTCCATTAATTTTTCCATACCTTTTTGAATAAGCACTTCTGTACGTGTATCAACTGAAGAAGTTGCTTCATCTAAAATAAGAATTTTAGGATCTTTTAGAAACGCTCTAGCAATCGTCAATAATTGTTTTTGACCTTGTGAAATATTTGATGTTTCTTCATCAAGAACCGTATCATAACCATCTTCTAAAGTATTGACAAAATGATCTACATATGCCATTTCACAGGCATTTTTTACTTCTTCATCACTGGCATCTAATTTACCATACATCAAGTTTTCCTTAATTGTTCCATTAAAAAGCCATGTATCTTGTAAAACCATTCCAAACAAACTTCTTAAATCATGTCTTGAAAAATCTTTAATATCATGACCATCGATCATAATTGAACCTTTATTTAATTCATAAAAGCGCATCAACAATTTAACAATCGTTGTTTTTCCTGCTCCTGTTGGACCAACAATAGCGACTGTTTGTCCAGCATGAACATGCATATTAAAATCATGAATAATTGTTTTTTCTGGAAGATAACCAAAATTAACTTGATTGAAAGTAACTGAACCATGTAATTTTTCAACTTCATCTGTTTCAATTTTAACTGTTTCAGGTTCTAATTCTTCTTCCTCTAAGAATTCAAAAACACGTTCCGCAGCGGCAGCTGTACTTTGTAACATATTCATTGTTTGAGCAAGTTGGGCAATTGGTTGATTGAATTGGCGTACATATTGGATAAAGGCTTGAATATCACCAATCGTAATCGTATTACCCCCTGCTAAAAAACCGCCTAATAAACAAACACTTACATATCCTAAGTTTCCTACAAAGTTACTTAAAGGTTGCATTAAACCTGATAAAAATTGAGATTTCCATGCTGAATCATAAAGCGCATCATTATATTCATTAAAAGTTTTAACAGAATCTTCTTCCCCATTAAATGCTTTGACAACATCATGAGCACCATACATTTCTTCAATATGACCATTGACATCTCCTAAGCTTTTTTGTTGTCTGCTAAAATACTTTTGAGAATGTTTCATAACAAACATAATAAGTAACATCGAAAGTGGTAAAACAAGTACAGCAATCAATGTCATTTTTACAGAAATCGTAAGCATCATAATAAAGATTCCAACAACTGTAACAGAAGATGTAATCACTTGTGATAAACTTTGATTAAGTGATTGGGCAATTGTATCAATATCATTTGTTACCCTACTTAAAGTATCTCCACTAGAATGTTTATCAAAATAACTCAAAGGCATTCTTGACATCTTCTTAGATAAAGAACTTCTTAAATCATAAGCAACTTTTTGTGAAATCGAAGATGTAATAAATCCTTGAATAAAACTAAAGAGTGCACTGACAAGATAGAAACCAACAAGAATCAAACAGATCATACCAATATAATCAAAATCAATTCCTCCTGTATTACTTACCTTGGCCATAATTCCTTCAGATAATTTATCTGTTGCTTTTGCTAGGATCTTTGGTCCTACAATCGTAAATACTGTTGAACCAGCTGCAAAAATAATAACAACCGCTAATTTAAAATAATAAGGTTTTAAATAAACAAATAATTTCTTTAATGTTCCTTTAAAATTCTTGGCTTTTTCACCATTACCTCTCATTCCACGACCCATTGGTCCACGAGGCCCTTGTCTTCTTCTTTCATTACTCATGACTTAGTTCCTCCTTAGATAATTGAGAATAGGCAATTTCTTGATAAACCTGACATGATTTCATTAGTTCACCATGTGTTCCTTTACCAACAATTCTTCCTTCATCAAGGACAATGATTTGGTCTGCATCCATAATAGAAGCAATACGTTGTCCTACTAATAAAACTGTACTTTTTGTCTTTTTAACAAGTTGATTTAATTCTTGACGAAGTTTAGCATCTGTTTTGAAATCAAGTGCTGAAAAACTATCATCAAAAATATAAATATCTGGATTTTTTGCAATAGCACGAGCAATCGCAAGTCTTTGTTTTTGACCACCAGAAACGTTTGTTCCACCTTGTGAAATTTCCATATCAAAACGTTCTTCTTTTTGATCAATAAATTCTTTTGCTTGAGCAACTCGAATCACTTCTTCTAATTCTTCATCTGTTGCCTCTGGTGCACCATATTTTAAATTAGAACGAATTGTTCCAGAAAATAAGTTTCCTTTTTGAGGAACAAGTCCAATACGATCACGTAATTCATGTTGTGTCATCTCACGAACATCAACCCCTGCAACCTTAATACTTCCTTCACTGACTTCATAAAAACGAGGTACTAAATTAATAAGTGTTGATTTTCCTGAACCAGTAGAGCCAATAAAGGCTGTTGTTTGTCCAGGTTTAGCAACAAAATCAATATCTTTTAAAACTGGTTCACTCGCCCCTGGATAAGCAAATGAAACATGATTAAATTCAACAAGTCCTTTTTTACTTTCATCTAAAGCAACTGGATTTGTTGGATCTTGAATCGTTGGCTTAGTTTCAATGATTTCATAAACACGATTAGCAGCAACACTAGCTCGAGGTAACATAATAGCAATCATTGCAATCATTAAAAAGGCCATAATAATTTGCATTGCATATTGCATAAAGGCCATCATTTGTCCAATTGCTAAATTACCTAAATCGATTTGTTTAGAACCATAATAGACAATTACTAAAGTAACAACATTAAAGATAAACATCATAATTGGCATAATAGAAGCCATTGATCTATTAACAAATAAGTTTAAATTTGTAACATCTTTGTTGGCTTTATCAAAACGATCTTCACTATGTTTTTCATTACCAAAAGCACGAATAACAAGCATTCCTGATAAATTTTCACGCATTGTGAGATTTAAACGGTCAATTAAATTTTGAATAATTTTGAATTTTGGCATAACTACAGCAAACGCAACCGCCATCACACCAAAAATAACAAGAATAACAACTGCAATGATCCATGTCATTGATGGTGATTCTTTTAAAACTTTAATTAAAGCCCCAATACCAATAATTGGTGCAAAACAGACAATACGTAAAAGCATCATTGTCACCATTTGTACTTGAGTAATATCATTTGTTGTACGTGTAATAAGCGACGCTGTTGAAAAATGATTAAATTCTTCATTAGAAAAGCTTTCTACTTTTTCAAAAACATCTTTCCTTAAAGCACGCGCTACACCAGCACCAACTTTTGTCGCAAAGAAAGCAACTGAAATTGCAGCCACTGTTCCAAGTAAAGCAATTCCTAACATCTTTAAACCTGTTTTAAAAATATAATCGGTTTGTACTTTGTCAATGTCAGCACCTAATTTTTTATATTCTGCTTTAACACCATTACCAGCAGCAATTTTTAAAGTACTTTCCCCCATGGTATCCATCTTTTTATCAATGTCTTCAAACATCTTTGCTTTTTGACTTTCATCCATAAAAGAAATAGCGTCATAAATCGTCATATTTGGAGGTAATTGTCCAAATTTTTCTTGATACTCTTTACTAGAAGTATCCATACTATCAAGAGAATTAATAAGTAACATCGGTTTCATTAAAATACTTTCTAACTTACTTTCTTCATCACTTGATAAATCTTTCAATTGATAAACTGTTTTTCCTTTAGCCTTAGGAAATGTATCAATGATATCTTGATTGACTTTACTAATTTTTTTATAATCTTTTTTTACTGTTTTTTGATCCTTTTGATCAATAAACAATAATAAATGTTGATAAGTTTCTTCCGTCAAGACATCTGAAACAGGTGAAGCAAATCCTCCCGCTTGAATTCCTACTGAAATAATATCACTCATATAATCTGGTAAAGTTAATTCTGTTTGCGCTTGTACAAACAACAAACAAATACAAGCTAAAATCAAGTACCAGAATTTCTTTATATAGCCTTTAATCTTGAACATCTAATTCCTCCTTCATTAAACGAATATTCTTTTCAAAGATTTGACAATACGCTTTCATTCTATCTAAATCTTCTTTATTTATTCCTCCAAATAAGCGTGTTGTAAACATTTTCATATCATCTTTACAACTTTTAATTTCTTCTTTTCCCTTTTCCGTAATATGTAATGAGACATTTCTTTTATCATGTCTACTTACAACTTTTTCAATAAAACCAGCTTTTTCTAAACGTTGTAATCTTACTGATAAAGTAGCTGGTGTAATTTTTAAACGTTCTGCAAGAATTTTTTGATTAGGATGACCAAAATGATCAATCAGACCTAACAAATAACACTGATCAGCAGATAATCCTTCCCTATTGCCTTTTTTACTAGTAAGTTCTTGAATGTTTTTATGGAGAGATTTAAATTGTAAAAAGATTTCTTTAATATCCTCAAATTCCAATAGATCCATAAGACACCTCCTATTAGTTAGTATACTAAATATTATAGTTAGCGCACTAATCAATGTCAATATATTTAGTACACTAATTATTTTTTTATAAAAAAAGAAGGAGTCTTAACTCCTTACTTGTCCATTTCCATAAATCATATATTTTGTAGAAGTAATTTCCTGTAAACCAAGTGGGCCTCTAGCATGAAGTTTTTGTGTAGAAATACCAACTTCTGCCCCAAAACCAAACTCTCCCCCATCACTAAAACGTGTAGAAGCATTATGATAAACACAAGCCGAATCTAAAGACTCCATGAAATATTTTGCTGTTTCTTTATTTTCGGTAATAATCGATTCTGAATGTTTTGTTGAATAGTTATAAATATGTTCAATCGCTTCTTCAATATCATCTACAACTTTTATATTACAAATATAATCATCATATTCTGTAGCATAATTTTTTTCAGTAGCTTCTAGACAATCTATGATTTTTCTTGTTTTTTCATCACCATAGATTTGTACATTTTTAAATATTTCTTGAAGTTTTGGTAAGAATTCTGGTGCTACTTTTTGATGAACAAGAATCGTTTCAATTGCATTACATACAGATGGTCTTTGGATCTTGGCATTTTTTGCAATTTCTAAAGCCATATCAAGATTAGCTTCTTGATCAACATAAAGATGACAAATTCCTGCTCCTGTTTCAATTACTGGAACAGTTGCATTTTTAACAACATATTGAATAAGCCCTGCACTTCCACGAGGAATAATGACATCTACATAATCATGGGCTTGAATTAAATCTAAAGTTTCTTCACGTTTTTTTGTTTCAATAAGAGTAACCGTATGTGTTGGTAAAACATCTTGAATAGCCTCATTTATAATTTGAACTAAGATGCGATTTGAATGAATGGCTTCTTTACCACCTTTTAAAACACAAACATTGTTTGTTTTAATACATAAACTGGCAATATCTACTGTTACATTAGGTCTTGATTCATAAATTACCCCAATCACTCCTAAAGGAATTTTGATTTGTTGAATCACTAAACCATTGGGTCTTTTAATTTCTCTTACAAGAGTTCCAATAGGATCTTGTAAATCAATTACTTTTAAAATATCTTTTGCCATCGCTTCAATACGTTCTTTATTTAATAATAAACGATCAACCATTGATTCTTTAATATCATTATTTTTAGCTTCTGCAATATCTTTTTGATTTTCTTGAATAATCAATTCACTTTTTTGAATTAATGCCTCAGAAATATTTTTTAAAGCTTTATTTTTTACTTCTGGTTTAACATTTTGCATAAAACGACATGCTTTTTTAGCTTCTTTAAGTTGTTCCTTAATCATAATTTCACCCCTTATTAATGACTAGATTATCTGCATGAATCACTTCATCATAATCTTTATAATGTAAAATACTTTCTATTTCATTACTATGATGATCTTTAATCAATTTTAACTCATCACTTGAATAATTCGTAATACCTCTTGCTATTAAGTGTCCTTTAAAAGAAAGAACATCAATGACACTACCTTGCATAAATGAACCTTCAACTTCTTTGATCCCTTTAGGTAGTAAACTTGTATGTGTTTTTAAAGCCTCACATGCACCATCATCAACAATGACTTTTCCCTTAGGAGAACTACGATACATGATCCAATGATCTCTAGCACTTAAAGTACGACCCGCTTTTCCACTAAAATATGTTCCAATTTGTTTTCCTTCTAATAAATCAATAAGAGCTGTTTCATTATTGCCATTAACGATGGCCATATCTCCTCCATAATCATTAACGATTTTTGCAGCACGTAATTTTGTCACCATCCCACCTGTACCAAATTGACTACTTGAATCTTTCGCAAAGTTCATAATTTTATCATCCACAAGTTCAATATCACTTAATAATTTTGCATTGGAATTGGTATGAGGATTATCATTATAAAGTCCATCAATATCTGAAACTAAAACAAGTAATTGTGCATCCACAATAGGTAATAGTAAGGCAGATAATGTATCATTATCTCCTACTTTGATTTCATCTACCGCTAATGTATCATTTTCATTAATAATAGGAATCACATCATAATCTAAAATAGAAGATAAAGCATAGCTTAAATTCATCAAACGTTTACGATGATCAAAATCATCATGATTTAATAAAATCTGTGCACATTTTAAATGGAACAATGAAAATAAATCTTCATAAATTTGCATCAAATGTGCTTGTCCAATAGCCGCAAGTGCTTGTTTTTTAGAAATTTCTTTAGGTTTTTCACTTAAATTTAAAACACCCATTCCTGAAGAAATCGCTCCTGATGAAACAAGTGTTACTTTTAACCCTTTACGTTTTAAAATAGCTATTTGTTGGATGAGTTTTAAAATTCTTTCTTTATCTAGTTGTCCATCTTCATTACACAAAGAAGTCGAACCAATTTTTATAATAACATGTTTAACATGTTCTAAATTTCTCATGTTTACACCTACTTTTCATTTTTTCTTATTATACAGAAAAGAAAGGCAATTGACAACAAGTGAATACATTTGAAACGCTTTTATAGCTATAATAATTTTTTATTATTATCTTTCATATATCTAGATAAATGATAAAATAGAACATATTATTAAGGGGGAAAATTAAAATGAATCTCATTATTCCAGAAAACTATGATCCTGTGTTATCTTTAAGACAAACACAAGAAGCAATTAAATACATAAGAGATACATTTCAAAAAGAATTTGGAAGAGCTTTAATGTTAGAAAGAATTTCAGCACCTCTTTTTGTGCAAAAAAGCAGTGGTTTAAATGACAACTTAAACGGTGTTGAAAAACCTGTTTCTTTTCAAATTAATTGTTTTGAAAATGATGATATCGAAGTCGTTCATTCTCTTGCTAAATGGAAAAGAATGGCACTTAAAAAATATGGTTTTGGTGTTCGTGAAGGACTTTATACAAATATGAACGCTATTAGAAAAGATGAAGAAGTTGATAACCTACATTCTTACTATGTTGATCAATGGGATTGGGAACGTGTCATCGAAAAAGAAGATCGCAATATTACAACATTAAAAAATCATGTTAAAAAGATTTTTAAAGTCATTAAACATATGGAACATGAAGTTTGGTATAAATACCCTCATGTTGTTAATCGTTTACCAGATCGTGTCCATTTCATTACTGCACAAGAATTAGAAAATCAATATCCTGATTTAGCAGCTAAAGAAAGAGAAAATAAAATTTGCAAAGAATTCGGGTGTGTCTTTGTTATGCAAATCGGTAATGTTTTACAAAGTGGACAAAAGCATGATGGACGTGCACCAGACTATGATGATTGGAAACTCAATGGTGACTTGTTATTCTGGTACGAACCATTACAATGTGCCTTAGAAATTTCATCAATGGGTATCCGTGTTGATGAAAATTCTTTAGTTGAACAATTAAAGAAAGAAAACTGTGAAGATCGTTTAAATCTTCCATATCATCAAGCCATCGTGAATAAAAAATTACCTTACACAATTGGTGGCGGTATTGGTCAATCAAGACTTTGTATGTTACTTTTAAATCGTGCTCATATTGGTGAAGTTCAAGCAAGTATTTGGCCACAAGAAATGATTGATGAATGTGAAAAGAATAATATTCATTTATTATAAAAAAATCTATCGCTTAGATAGATTTTTTTAATGTATAAATAGATAATTGATAAATAATAAAGGGTTTCTACAAAAATAAGCAACCCTAAAACAAAGAAAGCAAATAACTATTTTAGTAATAATGTCAGCAATAAAACAGTAACAGTATAAACCAAAAGAAATATTTTTTAAATTTCTTACCATTTTATTTAGAAAATATACTCTTTGTTTCTTCTTTTATTTCTTGTTTAAAACCATCAACAACTTGTTTATTGTATTATGGCTTCTTAAATTTTTTTCGTCTTTCGTAGTTTTTCTTCAAAAAAAGAATTATAGTTTGAAACTATAATTCTAATGAATAACTCTTTTAATTTCATAGATTCCTTGAATACGTTCTAGATTAGCAATTGCACGATTTAAATGTTCAGCATCATCAACACCAATCTTTAATTTAATTAAAGCTCTACCATCATCTGATGCATCCGCATGAATATTTAAAATATTGATTTTCATTTGTCCTAAAACCGTAATAATATCATTTAATAAATTTGTACGATCTAAGCCATCAATTTGTAAATCAGCATCAAATTTCAAATTAGAAAGTGATGCAAAATCCCAATAAACATCAATTAAACGGCTTTGAATTTCTTTTTGTTTAATATTTGGACAATCCACACGATGAACTTTGATTCCTTGTCCTTGAGAAACATAACCAGTAATTTGATCTCCAGGAATTGGATTACAACATTTAGAAAGTTGAATCTTTAATCCTGAAACACCTTTAACAACAACTCCATTATTAGATGTCGTTTTTTCTAATTTTTCTCTTTGTTCATTATTTCTTTGTAAGATTTTAGATAAGTTATCAAAGAAACCTGTTTTCTTTGGATTTACTTTTTCTAAAAGTGTTGCTACTGAAAGATTTTTCTTTCCAATAAAATAGAAAATATCATCTAAACTTCTTGCTCCAAAAGCACCTAAATATGTTTTATAAGTTTCTGGATCCAAGAATTTCTTTTCATCAAGTCCACGTTTTTTGATTTCATCTTTTAAGATTTTCTTACCATCTTCAATCGTATCTTTCTTAGTTTCAGCTTCTTTTTTAGCGAGGAAAGTACGAATTTTATTACGAGCTCCTGCGGTTCTTACAAATTTCAACCAATCTTCACTTGGTCCAACGGATTGTTTGTTGGTTTTGATTTCACAAACATCTCCTGTATTTAATTTTGTATCAATAGGCACCATGACATTATTGACAATCGCACCAACTGTATGATGTCCTACTTCTGTATGAATACGATAAGCAAAATCAACTGGTGTTGAACCGTTAGGAAGTTCAACAATTTTTCCTTGTGGCGTTAAAACATAAACATTGGCTTCAAAAATATCACGAGAAATGGAGTCATAATATTCTTTGGCATCGCCATCTTTGATATCATCTGACAAAGAAATAAATTCTCGTAACCATTGAAGTTTTTCTCCAATTTCTTTTTGTTCTGCTTTGGCAGAATAACCTTTGCCTTCTTTATAACGCCAATGAGCAGCAACCCCAAGTTCAGCAAGCTCATCCATTTCTTCAGTACGAATTTGGATTTCAAAAGTATTACCATCTTCGCCAATAACAGAAGTATGAAGTGATTGATACATATTTGGTTTAGGCATAGCAATATAATCTTTAAAACGTCCTGGAATTGGACGATAATGATCATGAATCAATCCTAAAACACTATAACAATCAAGTTTATTTTGTAAAATAATACGGAGTGCATAAAGATCATAAAGTTCATCAAAACGTTTATGTTTTTTAAACATCTTCTTATAAATACTATAGATAGATTTCGCACGACCTAAAATACGATATTGATAATGATTTTCCTTTAATAAGTTTTCAACTTCTTCCATCATCTTCGCCACAGATTCTTTTCGCTCATCTTGTTTTGTTTGAAGAAGTCGTGCAATATCATGATAAGCAATTGGATCTAAATAAGATAAAGAAAGATCTTCCAATTCTGTTTTAATATCGCTCAACCCTAAACGATGAGCAATCGGTGTATAGACTTCTAAAGTTTCTCGAGAAATACGTTTTTGTTTTTCTGGGGGCATGAATTGTAATGTACGCATATTGTGTAAACGATCGGCAAATTTGATCAAGATAACACGTATATCTTTAGCCATCGCAATATAGATTTTACGATGATTTTCAGCATATACATCTGCTTCATCTTTAAATGGCATTTTAGAAATCTTCGTAACACCTTCAACAAGGGTCGTTACTTCTTCTCCAAATTCTTTCACCATTTCTTCACGTGATACATCACAATCTTCCATGACATCGTGTAAAAGACCCGCTGTAATGGTAAGTGGTCCTGTTTGTAATGTTGATAAAATATAAGCAACCCAAATCAAATGAATTGTATAAGGTTCTCCACTTTTACGTTTTTGTCCTTCGTGTTTAACCATGATATAATCATAAGCTTTTTTAATAAGCTTCATATCATCTTCATTGGTAATATAGCGTCTACATGATTCATAGACATCTTCTATAGTGACTTTATCTCCAGCTTTTTTAAACTCTTTCATATTATGACCCCCTCATATGATAAAAGAGAGTTTCCTCTCTTTTATTTAATAAGTTAATACTGAATAGACATTATAGTCTTTTAATTTTTCTCTACCTTTTAGAGCTTCAAGTTCAATTAAAAAGGCAATTCCTACAACTTTACCACCAAGTTGTTCAACAAGTTGAATAGTTGCTTCAACTGTTCCACCTGTAGCAAGTAAATCATCAATAATAACAACATTTTCACCAGGTTTGATACTATCAGCATGAATATGAACTTCATTTTTTCCATATTCTAAATCATAACTTGCTGAAACTGTTTCTCTTGGTAATTTTCCTGGTTTTCTAACAGGTACAAACCCTGCATTTACTTTGTAAGCAACAGGGCATCCAAATAAAAAGCCTCTTGCTTCAGGACCAGCAACAACATCTACTTGAACTCCAAGTCCATCGATCCATTTAGCGAATGTGTCAATTGATTCTTTATAAGCTTTTTTATCTTTTAATAAAGGTGTTACATCTCTAAAAATAATTCCTTCTTCAGGAAAATCTTTAATATCTTCAATATATTTTTTAAAGTCCATTTTATGTACTCCTCCTATTTCTATTATAACAAACTTTTATTATCAAGGAAACTATTTCATATCCTCTATAATCATATTTATTGATTCTGTATTTAAATATTTATTAATTTTTAAAGTTCCTATTAAAGAAATTGTCTTTTTTTGTTGTAATTGCTCAATTTCTTTCGAACAATTAAAATAAAGTGCTTGTAAATTCCCTTTATTTAAAGGAATATCGAAACGTAAATGTTTCCCATCAGATAATACACGACTGGTAAAATTCGTAATATCTTTTAAAACAAATTTCATTTCTTCATTATATTGACCATACGGCTCTAACAATTCTAATTCTTTTACTGCTGGTAAAGTAAGCTCATTTAATTCAATTTGAATTCCTTCAAGAACTTTTTCATTAGAAAAAGTATGTGTTGTTAAATAGGTATGCAATGCTTCTTTTAAAGTTAACACTTCATCTTTTGCTACTTGAAAACCACCCGCTAAAGCATGTCCACCATATTGTACAAAATAATCTTTTAAATCATCAAAAATTTGATTTAAAGGAATACTTTCAATACTTCTGGCACTTCCTCGATACACTTCATTTTTTTCATCATATTTCATAACAAAACTTGGCTTTTGAAATTCATGAGTATACTTCCCAGCAATTAAGCCTACAATTCCTTCATGAACTTCTTGATTATAGCTATATAAAAATTCATCTTTTTGACTATTTTCTAAAATATTTTTATATTGTTCATTTGTAAGAGATTGTCTTTTACTATTGATTTTTTTAGCATATTGAGAAATTTGGATTGCAAATTTTTGATCGACACCCTTTAAAAAATAACGTACTAAATGATTTGGATTAACAAGTTCTGGTAGTCTTCCAAAGGAATTGATTTTAGGTGCAATATTAAAACCTAAAGTTGTTGTATTATATTTTTGATTTTCACCAATTAAAAGTTCTAATTGAAGATATTTTTCTTCATTCATAAATTGCAGACCTCGCGAAACAAGCGATTTATTTTCATCAACTAAAGGCATCATATCTGAAATCGTCGTAATAGCTGCTAAAGAAAATAAATATTTATCATGTTTTCCAAGCAAACTACTGGCAAGTTTATACGCTAAAAAACCTCCACATATTTCTTTAAATGGATAATCCGGTGACATTTTTGTATGAATGATTGCACATGCGTCCGGCAATTCGTCATAATCATGATGATCAATAACAATAACATCAATACCAAGTTCATTAGCTAAATCAATAGCTTCATACGCTTTAATACCATTATCTACTGTAATTAACAAAGAATACCCTTTTTCATACATTTGTTGAACTCTTTCTTTATTTAGTCCATAACCATCTTCAAAACGATTAGGAATATGATACCCTACTTTTTTCCCTAATTCTAAAAAAGCTTGAACAAGAATGGCTGTTGACAAGATTCCATCACAATCATAATCTCCATAAATACATATTTTTTCATCATTTTCCAAAGCTTCTTGTATACGATCTAAAACTAAATCCGCATCTAAAAACAATGAAAAATCATGATAAATCAATCTTTTTGAAGTATGTCCTTGAACATCTTGTTCATTATATTCTCTTTGTGCAAAAATCTTTGCAAGTAAAGAATGTATTGAATACTTTTGCATATATTCATTATAGTTATGTATTTCTTTTATATCCCAGTTCATAAAATCTCCTTAAATAAAAAATAGTTGTTACCAACTATTTTGAAATGAATTCTTGAAATGCTGCTAAATCGAGTGTACTTGCTTCTTTAACTGCTTGTATACTTAAATAATCAAAAATTTCCGAAAATTGTAAATTCATTACATCATCAATAATATCACACATTGGTAGACTCTTTTGAGATTTCCATTTAATATTGAATAAATAATTTCTTATTTCTTTTTCGGATATATTATCTATTTTTTGCTTACGAAACTCATGAGCTTTTAATTTGATTAGAAAATCTAAATCATATTTACCAAATTTATAATCCAGTTTTTCATTCACGATAAACCAACTCCCACTTCGTCTATTATAGATGAAAATTCGACATAAAGGAAGTCTTTTATGAAAAGAAAACTTATCAATTCATTCATTATTCTTTCTGCTAGTTCAGCTATCTCTAAAATATTTAGTATTTTAAATAGAATGTTGCTTTCCAGACTTCTTCCTTTAGAAGCCATGTCATTATATCTTGTCATTATGCCAACACTTTCTTTGTGTTTAACACTTGGACAGGTTGGGATTCCTTCTGCTGTTTTTCGTCTTATATTACATCCAAAATATAAAAACTACAAAGTCATTATTACCGCAATTATTCTATCCTTTTTTTCTGTCATTGTTATTTGTGGAACCCTCTTTATTTTAAGTCCTTTCATTGCTCATTCTTTATTAAAAAACGATTATACTCTTTATCCTATTTTATCCTTTTTAATTTTTATTCCATTGATTGCTATCAGTGGTATTATTAAAAACTATTATTTAGCCAAAGGGCATGTCTATGTCATTGCTAAAAGCCAAATTGTCGAAGAAACTTCACGTTTATTATTTACCTATTTATTTTTAGAAACTCCTTTAAGTTCATCCTTACCTTTTTTAGTAACAATCGCTTATTTATCAATGAGTTTTGGTGAATTGATGTCCATTATCTATCTACTTCTTTTAAGTCGTAAAAGATATTCTTTTACTCCTTTAAAAAACATAAACAAGCAAAACTTGATTATGAAAGATCTTTTAAACATTTCTTTACCTTTGACAGGTTCACGTCTTTACCATTGTTTTATGAATTTTTTAGAGCCCATTCTTTTAATTCATGTTTTAACTCGACTTGGTTTAACTCAAAACTTTATCCAAGACCAATATGCCATCCTTTCTGGCTATGTCGTCTCGATGCTTGTCACGCCTACTTTTTTTTGTACGATCATCTATCGTCTCTATTTGCCTATTGCTACAGATGATCTTTATTATCATAAAAGTAATACTTTTTTACATCTTCTTTATGCTTTACTTATTTGTTTTCTTATCGGTCTTCCTTTTACTTTAATTTTCTATTTTTTTCCAAAACGATCCCTTATGATTCTTTACAATACAACAAGTGGCTATCAACAATTAAAATACATGTCTTTTCCTTTTTTACTCTTTTATTTACAAACGCCCCTTTCTACAATTTTACAAGCTAAAAATAAAAATAAAGTGATGTTTATCATCTCTATGATTGAATGTACTTTAGAAATTATCTTAACTTATACTTTATCTCATTATCTTTATGTTAACGCTATTTTGATTAGTTTATTTACAGGATTGATTACAACCTTAACTTTAAGTGCAATTTATTGTTTTAAAATAATAAAAGACACTTCTTTATCTTGAAGTGTCTAATTTTTTTAACCAATTCGAAAATACTTCTAAACCTTCTTTAACAATTTGTGGGTCATTTGCAAGTCCAAAACGTAGATGATTTTCCACATCAAAACAACATCCCGGTACAAAGAAGACCCCTGTTTCTTCTTGTAATGTTTCACAGAAAGTATTTGAGTCTATTTGATAATCGTATTTTAGAAAACAAACTGTTCCATATTCTGGTATAACACAAGAAAGATGGGAATGATCTTTTAACCATTTTCTTAAATAATTTTTATTTTCTTCTAAAATTTCACGATTTCTAGATAAAATTTCTTTACTATATTTTAAAGTAAGTGCCCCTAAATAATCATTGATTGGTCCACTACTAATAATTGAATAATCACGTCTTTCATTGATTAAACGAATAAGTTCTTTATCTTTTGTTTTGATCCAACCAATGCGAAGTCCAGGAGTTGATAAAACTTTAGAAAGTCCTGAGGTTGCTATTCCTTTTTCATAAAGATCACTAATGGATTCTTCTTGATAAAGTCCTCGATAGATTTCATCAACAAGAACATAGAGATCATGCTTTTTACATATTTGAATCAGTTGTTGCATTTCTTCATGATCTAAAGTTGTTCCTGTAGGATTGTTTGGTAAATTCAAACAAATCATTTTTGTATTTTCTCTAATATTTTTTTCTAATTCTTCAAAATCAATTTTCCATTCATTTTCTTCTTTTAAATGAATAAAATCAACTTCTACCCCTAAAGATTCAGGAAAACTATAAAGTTGTTGATACGTTGGTAAAAATGATAAAATATGATCATTTGTTGAAAGTAATGTCATTAAAACAAGTTCATTGGCATTGACACCACCATGGCAAATAGCAATTTCTTCATCATCACCACTTTGATATAAACTTAAAATACCTTTTTTTAATTCATGAGAACCTTCAATAGCACCATAATCTAAAGAAAGATTCATTAAATCTTCTAATGAATCTTTTTTATCATACGCTAATAATTCCTTTAAAGTTAAAGATTTAGCAACTGTATCTGCCAAGTTATAGCGACAGTTATTTTCATGCAAAGTCATATAAGACTCTACTTCAAAACGTTGTAGTTTCATTAGTGCATAACCTTCTTTAAGAAATCTTGAGCACGTTCAGTTTTAGGATTTTCATAGAAAGCTTTTGCATCATTTTCTTCAACGATTTTACCATTTTCTAAGAAAATAACACGATCTGCAACTGTTTTAGCAAAGCCCATTTCATGAGTAACAACAATCATTGTCATTCCTTCTTTAGCAAGTTGTTGCATAACTTCTAATACTTCAATAACCATTTCTGGATCTAATGCACTTGTTGGTTCATCAAAAAGCATGATTTCAGGGCTTGTACATAAGCTTCTCGCAATCGCTACCCTTTGTTTTTGTCCACCTGAAAGTTTATTTGGATATTCGTCTTTTTTATCTAATAAGCCAACTCTTGTAAGATAGTTACAAGCTATTTCATTGGCTTTTTCTTCCTCCATGTGACGTACTTTTGTAAGTGAAAGTGTTAAGTTTTCTAAGACTGTCATATGTGGAAATAAATTGAAATGTTGGAAAACAAATCCCATTTTATTTCTTAATTCTTGATAATTAGATTTCTTTGGATCTAAAACTTCCCCATTAAGGTATACATGTCCTGTTTCTGGTACTTCTAAACCATGAATACATCTTAAAACTGTACTCTTACCTGAACCAGAAGGTCCAATTAAACACACAATTTCTCCTTTTTTTACTTCAAGAGAAACATCATCAACTGCTTTTACTTTTTTAAATTGTTTTGATATATGTTCAACTTTAATCACTTTCAGCTAACCTCTTTTCTACATATCTACCTAAATAAGAAATACTAATTGTCATAATTAAATAATAAACTGCAACAATACAATAAGGTGACATAACATCATAATATTGTGCCCCCACTACTTGAGCTGATTTTAATAATTCAACGGCACCAATACAACTGATCAATGAAGAATCTTTAATCAATGTAATAAATTCACTGATCATTGGTGGAATAATTCTTTTGAAGGCTTGTGGTAAAATAACAAGTCTCATTGTTTGTTTATAAGAAAGCCCTAAAGTTTCACAAGCTTCCCATTGTCCTTTATCAACCCCGTTAATTCCACTACGAATAAGTTCTGTCGAATAAGCCCCACTGTTAATAGACATAGCAACAGCACCAATTAAAAAGACATTAATTCTTAAAACATTTCCTGTAAACGCTGTATAAATAGATGGAATAACTGAGAATAAAATCAAGATTTGAAGTAACATTGGTGTCCCACGAATGACTTCAACATACACATTTCCAATAATTCTAAAAATTTTATATTTAGATCTTTTTGCTGAAGATCCTAAAATCCCAAAAACAATACCAAATAAAAGGGATACAGCAGCGAGTAAAAGTGATACTACTGCACCCTTAGCAAAGTAAAGTAAGTTTTCAGGAGTAAACACTTTTGAAAAAGCTACAAACATTTCTATACCCCTTTTCTATAATTTTTTATTTTTCTAATGGTGATAAATCATATTTTTTACATAATTTATCGTAATCTTTTGAAGCTAAGAATTTTTTAATACATTTATTCATTAATTTGATCATTTTTGTATTACCTTTTTTAGCGATAACATAGTTCTTTTCATCCATTAATGAACCATTTAATTGTGTAAAGTTTCCACTAGATACATATTGTTTAGCAACACCTAAGTCAACGATTGCTGCATCATATTGATTGCTTGCTAAACCATTGAAAATATCTTGTACGTTTTTCATTGAAACAACATCAGCATTTTCAACTTCTTTAGCAGCTTGTTCACCAGTAGCTCCAGTTTGAGCAGCTAATTTTTTACCAACTAATTGATCATTTGAAGTAATTGAAGAACCATTTGGTACAACAGCAACTTGTTGAGTTCCTAAATATGGATCAGACCATTCAACAACTCTATCTTCACTATAAGTAAAACCAGAAATACCTAAATCAATTTGATCCCCTTGAATTTGAGTAACAATGTTATCAAAATCCATTTGTTTGAATTCTAAAGAATAAGTTTTACCTTCCATATCAGATAAATAACCTTCAAATAATTTGGCCATATCTACGTCAAAACCAACGATTTCACCTTTTTTGTTTAATGATTCATAAGGTGCATAATCAGGTGATGTCCCAATTGTAATTGTCACATCGGCATCATTTTTACTGCTTGATGAACATCCAGCAATAGCACAAGTCATCACAAGTGCCAACATTAATTTTAATACTTTTTTCATATTCTTTTCCCCTTTTCTACCCAATAAAAAACGTCTCCTAGCGATTGCTAAGAGACGAAAGATTCCGCGGTACCACTCTTGTTGATATGATAAACATATCCACCTCACCGTTAAAGCTGGTTAGCTGGTTATCCTATGTATTCAGATAACCCTCTCCAAAGTGCGCTTCATTTTATTTTCAATACCTAATTTCCACCAACATAGACTCTCTAACATATCCAATAAAACTACTCTCTTTTTCATTGAGTTTATTTATATACCTGTATTATAGATAATATTTAAGCTTTGTCAACATTCCTCAATTATTTTTTTGATAAAACTTTTTCATTAAAAGAACGTACTGCCTTCATTGCTTTTTCTAAGGGAGCATTCATTTCTTGTAATTGTTCTAAAACATCATCGAGTTGTTGATTTGTTTCTTGAATACTGTCTCTTGTATCTTGAACTGTTTGTTTGGTTTTCTTTTTGGCATCACCACTATGAAGTAAAAAGAAAATACCTAAAGACATACATACAAAAATACCAATAATGATTAAAAAATCTTTAATTAGTTCCATAATCTCACCCATCTTTAGTATAGCCTATTTTGTTTAATCAATCCAGCCAAAATAACGACAAGCATATTCAATACCGTCATCATCATTTCTTTTGGTTATAAAATTTGCGACTGCTTTGACTTCATCGATTGCATTACCCATAGCAATACCTAAAGGAGCTTGGTCAATCATAGAAATATCATTTAAGCCATCCCCAAAGACCACAATATCCCTTTCATTTCCCTTTAATAAATGAACCATTTCTAAAATACCTTTATATTTATCTGCTGGTTCGATGATGATTTGTCCTTTAAAATAACGCATATATTCCAAAGTTCCTAAATCCAATAATTTTTCTTCTTGTTCACCACATTCAATAAATACTTTATAAATTTCCTTTACTTGATGAAAGTCTATACTTTCATCAACAACTAATTTTACCGGAAGTTTTTGATCTTTTTGATCACTTTGATTCGTATACAAAACAGCTTCATTTCCTAAAGCAACTGCAAATGGTAAATGATGTTCAATACATTGATCAATGACACGATTGGCTTGAACAAAATCTATCGGTTTAATATATTGAAGTTCATTATGTAAAGTAATACCATTTCCCCCATCTGTTACTAAACAATCAATATGGGCTTCTTTAGCAGCATCCAACGCCATATATTGTGCTCTTCCTGTCGCAATAGCAACAAAATGCCCGTTTTCTTTTAACTTATCTAACGTACGATATGTGCTTTCTAAAATCTTTCCTCCTGGATTATCATCTAAAAGTGTTCCATCAATATCAAAAAAAATATATTTTCTTTCCATGTTACTTTTCTCCTTTAAATTGCATATTATACAATCTTGCATAATTTCCATTTAATTTCATCAACTCTTCATGGTTTCCTTGTTCTTCGATGCCATTTTCCGTTAAAACACAAATATGTTTAGCATTTTTAATCGTTGATAAACGATGCGCAATAACAAAAGTTGTACGATCTTGAGATAATTTTTCTAAAGATTCTTGTACAATACTTTCACTTTCATTATCTAATGCACTTGTTGCTTCATCAAAAATAAGAATTGGTGGATTCTTTAAGAAAACACGTGCAATCGAGATACGTTGTTTTTGTCCACCTGAAAGTTTGACCCCACGTTGTCCACAATCCGTATCGTAACCTTCTTCTAATTCCATAATAAAATCATGAGCATTAGCTTTTTTAGCGGCTTCAATGACTTCTTCATCACTCGCTTCTAAATTTCCATAACGAATATTATCCATAATCGTTCCAGTAAATAAATAAACATCTTGTTGAACAATGCCAATATTTTCTCTTAAAGATTGTTGTTTTATCTCTTTGACATTAATTCCATCAATCAAGACATTTCCTTTCGTTGCTTCGTAAAAACGAGGAATCAAAGAACAAATCGTTGTTTTACCAACTCCTGATGAACCAACAAAAGCAATATACTCTCCTGGTTTTACATCCAAGTTAATATTATTTAACACATAAGGTGTTTGTTCATTATAGCGAAATGAAACATGATCAAACATGACATTCCCTTCAACATGTTGTAATACAACTGCATTTTTTGTATCTTGAATATCTGGTTCAATTTCTAATATTTCCATAAAACGTTCAAAACCAGTAACACCTTCTTGAAATTGTTCAGTAAAGTTTAAAAGCTTTTTTACAGGATCTATTAAGTTCGTGACATAAAGTAAAAAGGCAATTAAATCTGCAACATTAATACTTCCATAAGAAATAAATAAGGTTCCAAAAAAGATAACCGATACTGTAATTAAACTTGTAAAAGAAGTAAGTCCTGCATTGTATCTTCCCATATAATAATAACTATTTTTCTTAGCACTTACATAATGTCCATTTTGTTTATCAAAACGTTCTAACTCTTGATCTTCATTCGCAAAACTTTTAACAACACGAATTCCTGATAAATTGTCTTCAATGCGTTCATTGATATCACCAATTCTCTCTTTATTTCTTTTAAAAGCTTTTTTCATCTTTTTATTATAATACCAAGCAAATAAAAACATAAATGGTAAGATTGCAAATAAAATTAAAGTCAGTTTGACATTAATATAGGAAAGTAAAATAAAGGCCCCTATAAACTTAATAATTGAAATGACAATATCTTCTGGTCCATGATGATAAAGTTCAGTTAAAGAAAATAAATCATTCGTTAGACGTGACATCAATTGTCCTGTGTTTTGTTCATCATAAAAGCGAAAAGATAATTTTTGATAATGACTAAATAACTCATTACGTAAATCTCTTTCCATATAGACACCCATGACATGTCCTAGATAACCTATAAAATAATTACAAAAATATTCAACAACAATCAAACAAAGCATAAAAAGTCCTAATAAATAAATCTTAGAATAATCAATCTTTGGTTGATTTAAAATCGTCCCTGTAATATAGCGTGTTAGCATAGGATAAACAAGTGTGATAGCTGCCGAAACCATCGCACAAAACATATCTTTAAAAAACAAAACCTTATAGTTTGTATAATAAGATAAAAATTTCTTCCATCTTCCTTTCATATAAAAACACCCCCTTCATATATTTTTACAAAGAATGATTATTTTTTCTAGTTAAAAATGATTATTTTTAAAATATGAAAAAGGAGGCTTTTTCATGAACAAAGTTTCTTGGACTTCTATTCTAATCGGTCTGGCACTTTTTTTATTTGGTATCGACTATCTTTCTCTTTCTTTACAAGAACTTTCACCAACCCGTTTAAAAAATCTTCTTGCTAAATGTACTTCTTCTACTTTTAAGGCTATTCTAATTGGTTGTTTTATAACTTGTATCATTCAATCAAGTTCTGCCACAACTGCTTTAACAGTGAGTTTAATCAATGCAAACCTCTTGACCTTTTCGCAAAGTATTGGCATTATTATGGGAGCAAATATTGGCACAACTATAACAGCGTTAATTGTAGGTTTTGATCTTTTTCAATATGCTTCTTTCTTTTTGATTATTGGTGCTTTTTGTTTATTATTTTCTAATCATCCTAAAATAAAAGGCCTTGCACAAATTCTTTTTGGGCTTGGTTGTTTATTTTATGGATTAGAACTTATGTCAATGCATCTTGAAGCTATTACTAAACTTCCTGAATTTATGAAATTAGTAACACTTTTTACAAATCATCCAATTCTAGCCATGTTTGGTGGAGCCATCACAACTGCTCTTATTCAATCATCAAGTGCCATGATTGCTATTGTCCAACAAATGTATCATTTAAAAGCCATTTCCCTTTATGTTTCTATTCCTTATATCTTTGGTTGTAATATCGGTACAACCATTACCGCTTTTCTTTCTGCCCTTAAAACCAATTCTTCTGCCAAAAAAGCTGCTTTCTTTCATTTTTTATTTAATGTAATTGGAACAACTTTTTTCATGATTTTCCTGACTCCTTTTTATCATCTTTTTTTAACATTTCGCTTTTATATTCCTATTTCACCTCGTCTGCAACTCGCTTTTATTCATGGCTTCTTCAATATTGTTACTACACTCCTTATTTTTCCTTTTTATAAGCATATAATTACATTGATTGAAAATTGTTTCAAAAAGAATTGTTAAGGTTTTGTAAAGAAACTTAACATAATCTTTACACAAAATTAACATTCCTTTAAAATGAGATGTATAGGAGTGTGATTTTATGACATTAGCAGATATCAACTGGCCTTTAATTCTGGCAGGGCTTGGTTTATTTTTATTTGGTATCGATTATATGGGTGATGGTTTAAAAAGTTATGCCGGAGATAAATTAAAGGACATTATTGATAAATACACCTCAAGTCCTGTAAAAGGAATTTTAATTGGGGCTTTAGTTACGTGTTTAATTCAATCAAGTTCAGGAACAACAGCCCTTACAATTGGATTGATTCGTTCTGGTTTAATGAATTTAAATCAAGCAGTAGGAATTATCATGGGGGCCAATATTGGAACAGTTATTACTTCTGTTTTAGTTGGTTTAAAGATTTCTAAATATGCGGTTTATTTCATTATTATTGGTGCGTTTGTTTCAATGTTTTCTAAAAATAAAAAGTCAAAATACTTATCACAAATTATTTTTGGATTTGGTTGTTTATTCTATGGACTTGATTTAATGGGAAACAATTTATCAATGATTTCTGAAGTTCCAGAATTTACACAAATTACCGAATTTTTAATGAAGAGCCCTTGGCTTGGTTTACTTGGTGGAACAATTCTTACATGTGCGATTCAATCATCAGCTGCAACGATTGCCATTGTTCAACAAATGTATGGTGCCGGCGCTATTGGTTTAAATATTGCTTTACCATTTTTATTTGGATCAAATATTGGAACAACGATTACAGCGGTTCTTGCCTCTATTGGTGGATCTATTCCCGCTAAAAGAGCAGCGTTCTTCCACGTTTTATTTAACGTCATTGGTTCTATTTTATTTATGATTGTTTTATCACCATTTACAATGTTGATTCAACATATTAATTCAGTAAGTACCATGTCTCCTGAATTACAACTTGCAGTAGCTCATGGTATCTTTAACATAGTAACAACCGTCTTGTTTTTTCCATTTATTAATAAGATTGTTGTTATTATTAAAAAAATCATTCCAAATCATTCAAAGGAATTACAAATGGATTTATCAGAATTAGATCCTCATGTGGTTCAATTGTTCCCTTCTCATGCTTTAGCTATCGCTAAAAATAAGATTTTAGAAATGGGGGCTATTACTGTTGAAGCTTGTGAAAATGTTAAAGAATACTTTATTTCTAAAAGTTCTACTGCAAAAGAAACAGTTGAAGAATTAGAAAATGCAATCAACTTATTAGATAAAAAGATTGCTGAATATTTATTACTTATTTCACATGAACAATTAAACGATCATGATTCAAAAGAATACTTTGCTGATATGAAATCAATTAAAGATCTAGAACGTGTCGGTGATTTATGTATTAACTTAACTCAATTCTTTGAAGCTGTTTATGATGAAAAAGATGATTTTTCATCAGAAGCTAAAGATGACATTATCGCCATGATCAATATGGATATTGAAATGTTGAATCATGCAATGGTTGCTTTTGATAAACATGATTTAGATGATATTATTTATGTTGATGATCATGAAAGTAATTTAGATTATTATAATAAAAAAGCAAAACAAAGACATATTCAACGTGTTACTAATAAAACTGAAAAATCAGTTATTGTCAATTCTACATACGTTGATATCTTATCTAACTTAGAGCGTATTGGTGATCATTGCCAAAACATTGCTGAATCTTATATGTTAGAAGAAGAAAACTTCAAACCTGATTATGAAGTTGATTCTGCATTTAATCAATAGTCATGGATTTCTATGACTATTTTTGTTATGATGTAACAGTCAAAGGAGTCACATATGTATAAATTATTAGATTATGATATAACTGAATATAAACAATTAGAAAACACCTTGAATGAGTTATCTAAACAAGGTTACAATCCTACTTCTTTAGGTAAAATCAGCCGTTTTGAAAAAAATGAGAAACACTACTACTTCCATGTAGATTTACTAATCAAAAAACCGGCAACTCCTAAAAGAAAAGCATTACATGATTTTATTAATGAATATGAAAAACAAATGTTTGATTATTATGGTAAAATAGGAAAATTTATTATTTTTACAACAGATAATAACCGTGCTTTACCTAAAGAAAGACAAAAAGCAATTGATGAATACTTAAGTACTCGTAAAATCTCTGCAACCACTTATTTTATTTTATGGATTTTCTTTTCTTTTTTTGTCGCACAGCTTGTTTTACAAAAAAATCAGATTCAAGAATTTCTTACAAATGGAAGTATTTTAATTCATTACTTACCTCTTCTTCTATTTGCGACAATTCTTATTCGTTGCCTTTATAAAATTGTTTTAGCCTGTCAAAAAAGCTTTGGAAAGATTATTAAACATATCTTCTACGCTATGACTATAGTTACTTGTGTAGTTGCTATACTTGGATGTATTTTAGATATTACTGATAGAAAAGATATTCCTTTAAATCAAAATATTTTAACCTTGCAAACATTTGATAAAGAAACAAATTTAAAAAAATATCCAAACTACAAATATACTAAAAGTTTTATCGTTGAATCTACTTCTTATTTTGAAGAAAACAACCAAGGTGATCTCATGTATAGTAAAGATTATTGTTTTAAATCAACTGACAAAACAAACACTTTCTTTAAACGTTATTTAAAAACGTATGATGATGTTCCTGTTATTAAAATCGATAAAAACACTTATCTCTTTAAACTTGATACATCGTATGATACTTTACTGTATAAAAAAGAAAATCATTTCTATTTTGTTTCTGCAAACTTTAGTTTAAAAAATGATTATCAAAATATTATTGAGTTTTATAAATAAACAAAAAATCCACCCCAAAGTGGATTTTTTATTTACCTGTAATAATAAGATAGATAAGAAGTAAAGCAATAATAATCATTGTTGAAACAAGGACACGTCTTTCAAATTCGCTATAATCATCATGACAAAGATAGTGTGCTAAATAGTTAAGAACTAACGCTATAAGCAAAAAGATTCTTCCAACCATAAAATAAGACGTATTCATCACCACCGGTTCAATAAGCAATAAAACATCAACCAAATTGATTTTATATTTATGATGTGGTTTGCAAATTTTATACAGTAATTTCTTCATTAATAAAACGTACTCACTTCTTCTATTGTTTTTCTTTTTGGCATACTTGGTTCAATATTTGGATAACCCACACCTATGACAGAAACAATCGTTTCTTGTACAGGTATTTCTAAAAGTTCACGAATCGCTCTTTCATCTCTGATTCCCATAACAAGTGTTCCTAAACCAAATTCAGTTGCTTTAAGAATTAAGTTTTGATTAGCTAGTCCGCAATCATAAACACCCCAACCATTTTGTAATTCGTTGTCAGGACTTCCGTTTCTTTGAAAACCTGCACGATCTTTAACAAATGTTGTCACAATTAAAACAGGTGCATCAGCTATATTTTTTTGATTAAATTCAGGTAAACATTTTTTCTTAAATTGTTCCAACATTTCTTTTGATTGAATAACATGATATCGTGGTGTTTGACTATTTTTCCAACTTTCTGAATAGATAGCTGCTTGAATCATTTCTTCAATTTTTTCTTTTTCTACAGGTTGTTGTTTATATTTACGAATACTTCTTCTTTGTTGTAAAACATTTTGTAACTCCATAATTTTCACTCTCCTGCTTTTATTATAAAAGAAAAGACTATCGAATGATAGCCTTACTTATTTAATTCAATCATAAGCTCACAAATCTTATTTGAAAAAGCCACTGGATCTTCAATAGATAATCCTTCAATCAATAATGCTTGATCGAATAACAATGAAGCATAATCATTGATCTTATCTGCATTATTTTGATAAACATTTTGAATTGCCTTGAAAATATCATGATTTGGATTGATTTCAAGAATTCTACCTGCTTTAACATCTTGACCATCAGGCATTGCATTTAATACTTTTTCCATTTCAAAAGATACACCTTGATCAGATACTAAACATACTGGATGAGATTTTAATCTATTTGATACTTTAACATCCACTACTTTATCTTTTAAAGCTTCTTTTAATGATTCTAATAATGATTTATTATCTTCATTGATTTTTTCTAATTCTTTCTTTTCTTCTTCACTATCTAAGTTTAAATCACCTTGAGCAACGTTTTTGAAAGCTTTAGAATCATAGTCTCTCATCATTTGAATCATGAATTCATCAACATTATCCATCATGTATAAAACATCAAAGTCACGATCTCTAACAGCTTCTACTTGTGGTAAATGAGAAATCTTTTCTTTTGTTTCACCACTTGCAAAGTAAATTTCTGTTTGTCCTTCTTTCATGTTTTCAACATATTCTTTTAAAGTAATCATTTTTTCTTCTTTACCAGAGTAGAATAAAAGTAAATCTTGTAATTTATCTTTTAACATTCCATAGCTTTGATAAATACCAAATTTTAATTGTAAACCAAAGTTTTTAAAGAATTTTTCATATGTTTCACGATCTTTTTTCAACATATTTGTAAGTTCACTTTGGATTTTCTTTTCAATACGATCAGCGATAACTTTTAATTGACGGTCATGTTGTAACATTTCTCTTGAAATATTTAATGATAAATCTTGTGAATCAACCAACCCTTTAACAAATCTAAAGTGTTCTGGAATTAAATCACTTGCTTTATCCATAATGAAGACACCTCGACTATAAAGTTGTAATCCTTTTTCATAATCATTTGAATAGAAATTCATTGGTGGTTGACTTGGAATAAACAATAATGCATCATAAGAAACATTTCCTTCTACAGATGTATGAATGACTTTCATTGGATCAGAGAAATCATTGAATTTATCTTTATAGAATTCATTATATTCTTCATCTTTAATATCTTTTTTATTTCTTTTCCATAAAGGAACCATTGAATTTAATGTTTTATTTTCAACAACATCTTCATATTCATCACTATCTTCTTTTTTCTTAGATGTTGTCACATCCATTTTAATTGGATAATGTACATAATCAGAATATTTTTTAACTAAAGATTCGATATGATATTGATCTAAATAATCATCATAATTTTCTTCTTCTGTATTATCTTTTAAATAAAGTTTAATTGTTGTTCCTGTTGGTAAGTTATCTGTTTCAAAGATTTCATAACCATCACTTGCTTCAGATACCCATGTATATCCTTGATCACTACCATAAGCTCTTGAAGAAACTTCTACTTTTTTAGCAACCATAAATGCTGAATAGAAACCAACTCCAAATTGCCCGATGATATCAATATCATCACTTTCAGTTTCATTTTTAAATTTGAAAGAACCACTATTAGCAATCGTACCTAAATGTTCTTCTAGTTCTTCTTTATTCATTCCAATACCATGATCAGTAACAGTCAATGTTCTATTTTCTTTATCAAAAGCTAAATCAATTGTAAGATCACTTTTATTGATTTCAGAAATATTTTCTGTTAATGCTTTATAATAAAGTTTATCTGTTGCATCACTTGCATTAGAAATCAATTCTCTTAAAAAGATTTCCTTATGTGTATATATAGAATTAATCATTAAGTCTAATAATCTTTTCGATTCTGCTTTAAATTGTTTTTTTTCTGCCATAATATATCCTCCTTTAGCACTCCTGTTATTTAAATGCTAAAGATAGTATATTACTTTGTTTTAGCATAGTCAAGCACAGAGTGCTAATTTTTTAAGAAAATAAAATGATTGACTTACAATCATTTATTTCGACTACATTTTTGAGCATCTATCGCAAGAACAATCATCAAAACATAAAAGGCATCTTCGTCATGTTCTATTGTTAAAGAATATGTATCACTCATATGAAAGATTTCTTTATTAATTAAACCAATAATATTTCCTGAATAATCCACGATCTGATAATCCCATTCCCAAAAATTTCCTTCTATTTGCCAATCTTTATAATCTAAAATAAATTTAGGTTTAAAGAAAGTAAACTCTTTGGTAATTTTACCAATATATTCATCATTTTCATATAAAGCAAAACGTGGTAAAAACGTTAATATTTCTTCTTTGATCGTACCAATATGTTCACCATACTTATTATAAATAAAAAGTTTATGTCCAAAACTGAGTTGTCCTTTCACTGTATAGACAGTTTCCCCCTTTTCATCATATATATCATAACTGTCTAGCCATGAAAAAATACGCTGTTTAAATAATAGTTTCATAAGATTCCCTCCAATTATTTTAATAATGTCTATTTCTTCTTGCTTTTTCAATATCTATTACGGTTGTTAAAATGACTAAATCTAAAATATCTTCCTTTAAATCAACTGAAATATCATATGTATCTAAAATATTTTATGATCTTTTTTCAATTCTTCCAATAAGATAATCATTTTCATCTTTTACTTCATAATTATATTCGACATATTCTCCACCAACATTCCATTTTCGATAATCCACTAAAAAATAAGGAATAAAATAAAAAAACTCTTTTTCTACAGCACCAATATATTCCTCATTTTTATAAATAAAAAAACAGCTGATTTAGGATCTTCTTCAATCTTAGCAACAATATTTTCATGAGCATCATATATATAAAGTTGATACATAATTGCCATTTTTTTATAATATATAACCATTCATTATTTTGATTTGTTACATAAAAGCGAAAAATAAAAGATGGTTGTTGTTTAAATAACAGCTTCATCTAGCTCACCTCTTACCCTAATTGTAACAAAAAAATAACAAAACAAGCAAAGATTATTTTGTTATAAAAATTATAAGTATTTAACTGTTTCAGCCAATTCTTTTTTTAAATGATGATTAGGAAGTGGTTCTTTTTGATTTCCATATCCTAAATCCAACATCATAACAACTTCTTCATTTTCAGGCAAATCTAAAGCTTTTTTCATTTCTTGAGGATTAAAGAAATTGATCCAACAACTATCAATTCCTGCATTATAAGCAGCTAACATTAAATGGGTGGCTACAATGGTAGCATCTTCAATTCCTGAATTTCTTTCATTACCTGGATAATCAAAAACATTGTTTTTATCATAAGCTACAACTAAAACAGTAGGTGCATGATAACGACAAGGTGTACATGCATCTATTTTATCTAAATATTCTTTTGATTGAACAACATAGATTTTTTGTTCTTGCAAGTTTTTAGCCGTTGGAGCAACTCTTCCTGCTTTCAATATTTCCATTAATTTTTCTTTTTCTATTTGTTGTGCAGAAAAATCTTTACATGAATATCTGTTTTGAATAACATCTTTAAATTCCATAATATATCTCCTATCTTTTTTATGATTTTTTTATTTTCTAATAAATATATTAAATATTTGAGCATAATGTTGTAAAAAAAATTCTCAAATACTTGATGTTTTCTATAGAAAAAAGGTTATTAAATAACTTTAAGAATTTTTTTGCTTTCAAACTCTCTTCTTTATCTTCTTATCATGTTCTTACTTTTTATTGATTTAATTTCTATATAAAAAGCCGTGGAGCTTCAAATTTTACGTAATTGGAACGAAGTCATCCACGACATATATAATAGTATATATTTCAACTTAACAAAAGAAAAAACTGTTGATTTTTATTTTTTCAACAGTCAAAGCAAGACATTTTATTTGACTTGCTTTTTTACTTATATATTAACTTATTAATTAATGATTTTTAAAACATCTTCTTCATTTGTAATATTAAATATATTACGTGTTAATATATTTAGTTTTTCTAATGTTGCATTGGTTAGTTGTAATTCTAGATTATTTGAAATAGTTCCTAATTTGATTTCTAATTGTTCTTTTAGCGTACTTCTCTTTTCTTCGAGTTTTCCTTCACTTTTTCCAACAAGAATGCCTTGTTCACGTCCTTCACTTCTAAATCCTTCTGCCATTCTTTCCATTCCTTCACACATATCGATTTCATCTCCTTCTGGTAAGTCTCTAATTAAATCTAAACTTCCTGTAATGATGGCTGCATAAATAAAGTTATCTCTATTCATCTTTATTCTTCGATGTAATCCTTCATAGTTTCCTTTATACATCTCTTGGATAGCTTCTATAAAATATCTTGTTTGTTCATCTTTGATCTTACTGGTATCTATTTCTTTGACATCGACAACTTTGATTTTCCAATCATTAACATATTCTTTTAATTCTTCTGGTATATCAAAGTAATCATTTAATTCTAAAGGGGTATTCCATTTTTTATCTCCTGTATAAAAAACAATCATAACTTGAGGAACTAATCTTTTAAGCTTTTTGTTTTTTAACTGTTTTAAATACTCCAACATTTCATAGTTGCCACATCGTATCACCATATTCTTATCGATCGTACTTTGATGTTCAATACTGAAGAGACAACAGACACCATCAACATCTGTTTTTACGACAATGTCCCTTCTTCTTTTTTTATCTTCTGCACTCTTTGTATCATCGATAATAAGTGACATATCATTTTCATAACGTACAAGTCTTTCAGGATGAATGACTTGTTTGCCATCAAATAAGATGGCATTAGAAAAAGAAGCAAAATAAGTATCATTACTTAAGAAGGTACGACAGGCACTATCAGGTGTTAAGTTATTTGTTAGGATCAATTATTATTACCTGCTTTCTTTTTTATTTGAGGTAACTTATCTAGATTGGTTACAAATAAATTGTATCATATGTCCTTCTCTATTTCGTCTCGAATTTGTTTCGTATTTGTCTCAGTTTTGTCTCAAATTTAATTCACAAATATTTCTTTTTTTATTATTTTATCTTTCCTTTTTCCTTCTTTCAATGGACGTATAGTCCAATAAATAATTGTTTCTTATACAATAAAAGCCTGTCAACAAATTATTTTGTCAACAGGCTAAATACATATTATTAGTCTAAATCAGCACCAATTATCCCCTATACTATAATTTTCTATAAGCCCTTATAAATGCTCATTTATTTATATACAATTCTATATAATTTCTATTGATTTTTTACTGTTTTTTAGCTTCATTCGTCCATTTGTCGTCCACAAAAACAAAAAAGAACCTACTCAAAATTGAGTAGGTTTTATGTTCATTAATATTAACCGTGTTTGTAAGCAGAAAAGTCATGATCTATACCAAAAATATGAAATATAGCCTTACATTTCTTACTTCTATATCCAATCAAGCGATATTTATTTCCTCCAAATCTAATAACCCATACTTTAGTATCTCTAGTAAGGTTTAATTCATTTTGAGGATCTAGTGCATTAAAATTGATTTGTGAGTAATCTAGCAATTCTCTTCCACCTTGAAATTTATTCTTACTTCTCAAGGATTCCCACCCATCAATACTCATTCTATTTAAACAATCATGAAACGCATTTAAAACATCTATATCGTCTCTAAAATTCCTGCTTCCTTTAAATCCTTTTAAATTATAATTATCTTGATTTGTAAGATACTTAAAAGAAAATAATATCGTATCATGTTCATTCATGAATAAACATTTCATTTTCACGTCTAATTTAGATAATTTATTATTTTCTTGCTTTCGTTTTAATTTAGCCATCAATCAGTAATATATGTTTTTTCAAAATATTCTTTTATTAAAGGTAAAGGAATTACTTCGTTTCTTTGTGTTTTTAACCAAGGGTCTTCTTGATGTGTCATGTTTCTTAATCCCCATGCAGAATACTTTCCAAAAATATCATACACTTCTTCTAAAATTGCGGTTGTATCCTTGTCAATAGAACTATCATAATCTCCTTGATATTCTATTCCATTTGATCCGTTATTTTTATATTTATGGTAGATTTCTTCTACAACAGGACCATGTGCCCAATTTACAATTTGTTCATTAAATAATGGTTCGTTTTTTAATGCTAAATAACATCCTTGAGCATAATACAATAATTTTTGCAATTTTAAATTAGATATCAAATCAGCATCTTCCTCTTCTAGGATTTTGTCATTGTACCACAAAAACCACTTTGCTACTGTCAAAGCAGAATACTTTCCTTTCATAATTTTTCCCTCCATACAACAATTCACATAAACATTAAGTTATTCACATTTTCAACGTTATTATATCAAGGCTATTCACAATTTGGCAATATTTTTCTCGTTTAGAAACCTTTTATACTCCTTTATACCTCTTCATATTGTTATAAAACACTCTATATTGTGTTAAAATTCACTATTTTATTTATATGCTATTTTTCCATAAAAAATACATTAAAAATAAAAAAAGAACCTACCCAAATTTATGAGTAGGTCTTTTCATGCAATTATTAGTTAATAAATAAGGTTGTAGATTTTTTCGAAGAATAGATAATATTACATTTCACTTTTTTTATTAACTAATACAACAAATGTGCATATATATTATACAATAAATTAAACTTTTCTTAAATAGTCTCCTGATAACCATCCACTAGGCGTTCTTGCCCACCCATTTTTCCATTCATATACTGTTACTCGTGTTCCTTTATCTAAACATCCATCTTTGTCTTTATCATGTTTTTTACCATCAGCTGTTAATTCATCATGTCTTTTTCTACGATAATTAGTACCAGGACCAGTTCTAACTGATAGATCACTAGCTGTAACTTCATATGTTCCAGTTGCTTTCCCACTTGTAGATGGTTTAGCTGCAGGAGTTGGTGATGGTGTAGGTTTTGGAGCAACAGTTCCATTTACAATTTCATTAAAAGGAAAATTTGTTCCTGGACAATTAGTAGAACATACATCTTTATGTTTTTGGACTTTAGAAATACCATACTTATTTTTTAAATAAGCTACTAATTCTCTACCAGCATTGATTTGAGTTTGATTCATTGTTTCTGTCATGTATGAACCTTCAAAACAAATACCAATAGAATCACTATTAGAACCTTTAGCGTGTGATCCAACAACACCTTCAGGTCTACCTCTATAAATAGATCCATCTTTTCTTACAAAGAAATGATACCCAATACCTGCCCATCCATTTGCTAAATGCCAGCTATGAATATCATCTGCAGTACATGATTTTGATTCAGCGTGGTGTAAGATGATTCTCTTTGTTGAAGTTCTATTTTTTAAACTACCTTTCCAGTTATATGTTTTTTCAATAATATTCATTTTTTATTTCCTCCTATAATTCAACATTTTCCATAACTGCCCTAGCTTCTAAAACAGCAATATAATCTCTCATAGTTTTTAATTGTAAATCATATGTGCTTCTAGGGCATGTTGGTTTAAAAGATAAACAACCTCTATCCCAATTTTCAATCATTCTATTTAAGCCGTTATATCTAATAACAAGTTGTTCGTATTCAGCTTTAAATCTCTCTTTATAATCTCTACTAATCATTCCTAAAGCAGTTTGAGGTAATGCATTTGCATCATATTCTCTATATGATTCATCAAATGGATTTTTAGGAGACCAGCTTTCATAATCGTTAGAATATTTAACTAAATATCCTTCATCTTTTGGATCTTCATCTTTTGGAATAGTCCATCCACGATAGTTGTTATAATCTCCTCTTGTCATTGGTTTTGCTTCAATTAATTTAACTCCAACATATTTTTTCATTTTCTATTCTCCTTCGTTATTTAAATTAAAAGAGTAGCCCTTTTCGACTACTCTTTCTCTTGATCTTCATCATTGTTTAACTGTTCTAACGCAGTTTTGATTTTATTTGGAATTGGAACACCTAGATTAGAAATGTTTTCTAATAGGCTAATTCCTTCATTCGCAATATAGAAATACGCTACAAGAGTTCTAAATACCCAAGTGCCACCATTTCCAAGCATACGATCTAATTCCACTCCTACAATAAGAACGGCTAGAATCATGCATTTTTTAATTAATCCTCTAAAGCCGACCTCACTATTAAGCGTTTTAATTACATAAGCATAAATTACACCTGTCATATAATCTAACACCATGAATGTAATTAAAATCTTTAAAGCTAAATCCCAGCCACCAAATAGATACGTAAAAAAAGTAGCTAAGATAGCTACTGCTGTGTTGAATGCTTTTTCCATATTATTCATTTTCCTCACCTTCTACTTAAGAAATACAACACTGTATCCTTTTTCTAAACCTACAAATGTATCATTAATTGTACTAACGGTTAACATTACATTTGCTCCAGTATAACTATCATTTTGTTGTTCATCTTTAACAACTACTCTAAATAATATATAATCTCCTGCTTTTAAATTCTTTGTATCAGTAATATAGAATTTATTAGCTTGTACATCATTAAATGTTTTTTCACTTACATCTAATGTATATACGTTTGTTTTGTTATCCATATTTTGTCTCCTTTTTTTAAGTTGTTTTGATATATTTTAATATTGCATAACCTGTTGTATCCGCAAAACCATTTGATGTACCAACTTGTAATATCAAATTAGTTTTATTGACTTGAATAGAAATACCATCATGATCATTATCCATATGAGCACGTGGCATCATATGGTTTGTATTATCAGCAAACATTACAAAAAGGTCACAACTCAACACTCGTTTTAAATTAGATATATTATGTGCTACATATTTATCTTTAGTGAAGCCACTTACGGATATAACTTTACAATATATTTTTTTTCCGTCTATCCAGTATTCACCCGTAAACTGTTCTTCAGTAGAATACTTGAAATAAACATCTTTCTTTCTAACTTTGTTTCCAAAAAACTTAATAAATTTCATTTGTTTTGATATTTACTATTAGCGATAATAGATATCAACTGTATATGTGGTGTTTTTAGGTGAACTTCCATAATACCAATCCGACAACTTAAAATAGTTACTTGTTTTGTCAAACATTATAGTCATTCCATGACTTACACCACTTGTTAAATATCCTCCAAATCTAAAAGTTAAATTATTAGTTGCAATATTTGAGCAAAGGAATGCTGGTATATAAAAAGGATATGTTAATGATCCATCAGTACCTGGAGCCATGTGGCATAAAAATAAATATTCCGTAGCTCCGTCTATTAAATTTATTGTTTGGCCAAACCTTGCACCTTTCTTTGTTTCTTTCCATATCAAAAGATCTACACCTGTTTTATTTACAACATCCTTTGCTCTAATTTTATTTCCAAAAAGTTTTATGAAACTCATTTTTACTGCTAAATTTAATTAGTCAAAATCGTGATATGTGTTTTTTGTATAATATATAATAGCAGTTACTGCGTATTTGTTCCAGCCGACACTATTATTAATTATTTGAAGACTTGTTTCGTTTATTCTTGCAAACATATCATAAAAAGTCCCTGATGTCGCATTAGAATAATAAACTACTGGTAGTTTGTAAAATGTATTATCACCTTGAATAAAAACTTCATAATCAATAAATTCATTTAAATTAACAATATCATGCTTAATATTAACTACACCAGCAGAAGATAATACACCTGTTGATTGTATAACTTTGCTATATATTTTCTTTCCATCCAACCAATATTCACCAGTCCATTGTTCTTCGATAGAATATTTAAAGTACACATCCTTTTTTCTCAAGAACATATTCTTTGGTGGTTTTAGAAATTTCATACACAATCACCACTTGATCCACTAATTAAATTAGCGCACCTTCTTTCTTTGGAAATGCAATATTTAAATAGTAAATATCGCACCCCCCCCCCGAAGATTTTAAATTCTTGCATAATAGATTTTTCCTCCTTAATCATCATCATAATTATCAGTTACTCCAAACATAAACAACTGTTCTCCATTCTCGTTGCAAAATCCATAGCCAATATTGATGTAACCCTCATATTTAGCTACTGTTCCCAATCCTATAGCATCTTTATTCTTCGATATATTAAAAGGTATTTTAGCACCTGTGATTGTGGCTGTTATACTTGCACTGTTTCCAACGGAATCTGTTACAGTGCACACTACATCATAAGAATCGTTTAATGAATAACCACTAAATACATAACTTCCTTCACTTGAAAAGCTTGTACTTTTAGAAATGTTATTTATTTTAATAGCTTTGCTTGCTATTGAATTGCCAGTTATTGCTGAATACGTAAATACTGGTTTGACACAAATATAAGTGCCACTGGATACATCCTTTGTACCGCTTGAATTACTTCTAAACGCCTCCATAGAAATAGTTGGATAGGAATACCCAGTAACATTGATTGTTTTTGTTGTAGAAGCTGTAAACCCTCTACTGTCAGTAACTGTGACTGTATATTTTAAGCTTCCACTATCCCTGATATTTGAAGTTTGACACGTATTTTTACTTCCTGCATAGCTAAAGTTATTACCACTAACCGCATAATTAGTAATTGTTGCTCCATATTTAGCTGTTGCTGAAATAGTAAATTTAATATTGGATCTATTTTGTAAACATAGACTTCCAAAGGGATCAATAATACTTGTTACAACACTATTTATAGTTGGTTCAGCGTTTGTCATCTGATATGTTCTATCGTGATAACTTGCCCAGGAACAGTTATTTGAATATAGTCCTATACGAATAGTGCATGTTTTGCCCTTACATGCTTCTCTTAACTGTTTTCTTTCATCATTAGTAAGTTCCCATGTAAACGTACCACTCGTACCACTTAATGTCCTTTTAGCGTAATGTTCTCCATTAGGATTTGGTTCCAACCAACATTCCATATTGAAGTTACCTGGATTACTGTATTTGAACCAAGGATTATCAGTATCTTTGAAAGTTGTTGGTGAATCGGTTATATTGGCTTGTCGAGGAATAGTGGTTAATGTATGTGTATATCCATTTTCACTTGAACTGAATCTATCATGACTAATCCAACCACTTACACCGATTGACTTTGAACCATCACTATTATGTCCTACAGTTACATCCCAAGTTCCTAATCGAATTGCACTGGAAGTAATTTTTTGGCCAGTACCTATTCCAACACTATATACTGTTCCATTTATACGAGCATATACTGTACCATTACCATATGTCGTATATCCTGTATTTGTACGCCATACATCAATCCAAACACGAACAACTGATGTGTTAGAATTGATGTCATATGACAGTTCCTGCGAATTAACACTGTAATTTATATATTTATTAGTGGTTCCAAATGTTGCCATATATTACCTCCTACAAAATTAACAATCCTAAATCTTCATCATAGATAATTTGAAAAGTACCCAGGTTGATTTGTTTCATTACAACTGCTTGTGATATGTTCAATTGTTGGTTTGAAAGATAAGCAATTCTTTTATCATTTTCGTAAAATCCAAGTTCCGTATTGGACAGTCTTACATCAAAAGGACTATTGCTAGATCCTAATTTTAATATTCCTTCTTCAAACTTAGCCCATTGAGAAATTTCTTCTTTTGTAGCCACTCCCGTTAATTTATCAGTAATAGAATTAACGTTATTCGTAACCAACTGAATTGAACTGGCATTTTGAATAATTTGAGAACTAAGACTATTGATAGATGTTGTATTATTAGTAGTTGTTGTTTGCAGTTCTTCTACTAATGATGTTAATGAGTTTTTTAATTGAGTTATCGCTGAGTTATATTCAACAGATATTTCTTGTCTCATATTGTTCATATCATCAGCATAATCGTTAACAATTTCCCAAGTACCACTTGAACTGTCATATCTCTTTAAAGTTTGTGTAGTTGTATCAAACCACAACTTTGTAGTATCACTAGGTGCAGTTGCACTTCTAATGCTTGCATCATCAATTCTAATCAATGTTAGAATTGCACTAGATTTAACTGCCATATATCATCCCTCTAATTGAGCAGTATAAGTTGCTTTATTTGTTACATCACCTGCACTGACAGTAAATGCTTGACCAGTTGCAATAGAAGTTGTTCCACCATCTTTATACCATTTGATAGTTCCTAAAGCTGTAATAGCAGCGCCAGTTAATTCTGTAGCGCCTTTATAAACATGTGCAGTTAAAGTTGTGGCAATTGCGGTATTTTTAAATACATTTCCATTAGACGAAGTAATATTCATATAGATTGCATCATCACCTTTAGCACCTGTTTCCCCTTTATCTCCTTTATCACCTTTTGCCCCGTTAGCACCATTTTTAGATACAGTATAGCTAACAGCTGTCTTACCATCACTATAAGTCACTGTTACTCTTGTCCAAATATATTGCCCAGCAGTTGCTGTTGGTGGAGTTGTAGACCATCCACTAGTTGGTGTTGTTGTTCCGCTTGTTGATTGAACGTATTCAGTAACTGTTTTAGATACTGTAGGTGATGAACCATTAGCGCCTTGTCTAGCGACTGAATAAGATACTGTAGAAGTACCATCACTATAAGTTACTGTTGTTTTTGTCCATAAGTAGTTTCCTGCGCTAACTGATGGAATAGTATCTTGCCATCCACTAGTTGGTGTTGTTGTACCACTTGAAGAACCGACATATTGAATTGATTTAGATGAGATTTTAACACTTGTACCTTGAATTCCTTGATTTCCTTTAAAAGCAATAGAATAAGAAAATACTTTGTTAATAGTTACTTCATTTACCGTTCCCTCATTAACAGTTACTGGTATAGTGAAACTACCTGTTTTTGTTAATGCACTGGTTGCAGTAATTGTGATAGTAGGCATTGGAGTCTTTCCATCACTAACAGCACTAATACCTGTTGGGCATGTAATTGTACCTATTTTAGCGGGTACTGTTTCAGAACCTTGCAAAGCCATTACTTGTGTGCTTGTTGTTTGAGTTCCATTAACAGCAGTAGTAGTTCCTAAAAATGTATAGTTATCATTTGTCAATACAACGGTATACCCATCCGTCATATCTAATAAATCTACTTGATTACTTGCTTTGATTGCCATATTCTTTTATTCCTCCAAATTTAATTCACAGTTGAAAACTGCTTTCTTATTTATATCTCTTGGACTTATAGTAAATATAAATCCTTTATCATTTATTCTTGTATCTTCAATATCTATAGGTGAGAATTCTTTTTCTCCAAATTTCTTTACATGCCATTGAAGATATGCATTTTTGCCAAATCTTTTTTCCAATTGTTCAGCACTTTCAATTCTTTCAGCACCGACATAAATATGAACTGTCAATATAGTTGCAATATCACTATTTTTGAATGTATTTCCATTTGAGGATTCAATATATAGAGTTATTGCATCATCACCATAAGTTCCCATTATAAGTGGTTCACTTGTTTTTGATGAACCATCAGTATAATTTGTAACTGAATATGTCCATAGATATTTATTATTTGCATTGATAGTTTGAATAGATGTTGTCCATCCCTCACTGTCTACTCTTATATCTTTACTTTTACTTGATGCTAAATAATAGGTTGTAATATTTTGAATTCCTACTCCTTGTTCAGCTAATGAAAAATTTACATATAATCTAATCGAAGTACCTTTATATGCAACATCACAAACGTATGTTACATTAGGCAATTTGTTTGTCATAATATTTTTATTAACTGATAAAATACCATCTTTTACGATCTCATAACTACTGTCTATGTCGACTTCCTTACTATTGATTATTTTTTTATAACCAATCGTACAATTACTTAATTCTATAATTACATTACCGTCCATAATACAAGGTGTAATGATTGCTGGTGTAATGGTCCAATCAGGAATGTAAGTTCCGTTGTCATTTAATTTTTGAGTTAATGTAGTATTAGTAACGTCTAGAAAACTATTTCCTAAATGAACTGCATCACTTTCATCAACTATTGTTGTGTATCCTGTATCAAATTGAATATTGTCCAATGTAAATACACACTTGACATTAACTGACATATTAATATCATCAGGAGTTAATGTGATAAATTTACCTGTTTTGTATTTTTTATCATTTAAATACCATTGAAAACTTAGATCATTATAATTTTCAGTAACATCTTCATTAGAATTCATAACATGACATGCAATTTTAATACTTTGATTATAACTATTAAGTATAGTTGCACTAGGTACAAGATTAACAGTAATCAATGAAACATCCAAATCATCTATTTTGGATTCTATTTCATTAATCTTTGTTTTGATTTCTTCATTTGATAATGATAACTCACCCATTTTTGTATTTAGATCTTCTTGCTCTTTAGCAACAATATCTAATTTTAATTTTTCTTGGTCCTGAGTTATCTGTAATTTTCTAATTCTTGTTGAATTGGTAATTTTCTTAATAACACGTTCTTCGTTTTTTGTTGGAGTATTTCCATCAACTTCACTTATAGAAAATTCTCCACCTTTATATGTGATAGACAAATCAGTAACCATAAAATTGAATTCATCATTATAATTAATTAAACATCCTGGTAACAAGTTATCTATTGAAATCATTGATATGCTTTTTGTTGAATAAAATGTTAATCCATTTAATTGATCATATAGTCTATCAATCAAATTTTGTTCATCTGTTAAGTATAAATTATTAGAATCTAGAAATATGGTATTACCCGTTGTATCTCCTTTTTCTAATGGATTTAACCCATTTTCATAATAAATTCTAGACACGCAGTACAATTCATTTTTTTCATAGTTTGTTAACGTATCTGTTTTAGCAAACACATCCTTAGTTACTTGAACAAATTCAAGAGAGCTTTTACCACTTGCAAATACATTTGCTCCAAAAAGCTCAGCAATCCATCCTAAGTAGTTTCTAATAACAATGGTGTTATCGTACCAGGAAACTTCTTTTTCTAAAATATACGCAGGAATATTGGTTCTTACAATAGAAAGACCAGTCAGCGTTTCTATTTCATCTAACTGGTCTTTAATCGTTACTGGATAAGATAATTGAGTTGTATATGGAACATCCAATTCATAGTTGTTATCATATAATTTTAAGCTTAATGACTTTGTATATTTTTCGGGTTGGTCGTAAACCTTAAAATATCTTACTTCACAATTTTCATTTTCTTGTACTTCCCAATACTTGGTTATATCCAAATCATCAAGAATACCATCATAGTTATCAAATTTAAGATTTAACTGCACAGTAGGTACATTTCCAATAATATAGCCATCTGCAAAAACAACTGATGATTTATACTCTATAAGTCTATGTGTTACATCTAAATCTCCATATTTTATAAGCATTTTCTACACCTCAATCAAAGCAAAAGAAAAAGACTGAACTTTTAATCCCGTCTTTGTTCTTATATAATTATATTTTTTATTTCCGGCATACATCTTTTTCGTGCCCCTAATTCCATGATCAGGAATATACAACTCAACATTGAATTCAGTAGGAGTAACAGCATTTAAAATACTCACGACATCAACAAATGTCTTTAAATTCCATGTCAATGTTACTTTTAACATATTGGATCTAATTCTATTTCTTCTTAAAACACCAGTAGCAATAGGTCTTACACTATCTCCGTCTAAATCTTGTATTTCAACACTAATATCAGAAGGTGTAGGCAATAATACACCATTTGCTTTTATTCTTGCTTCATCAGCCATTTTCCTACACCTCCTTAATAATCAAATACTGGCTTACCAGTTTGCGCTTCATATTCTTTGATATTATCAATCACCATTCTAGTTAAAACTTTACCATTTTCTAAAACTAAATTGATAACATAAGTACCTCCATTACCATTATCAACTTGTGGCAATCTTTCAAAAATCTTTTGAGCAATTAAGTCTAAACCTCTAGTATTTCTTTGTAGAGGGATAACTGCTTCAGTTCCTGCTTCCCCAAAGATTGCAGGAGTTGCTTTTGAAACAACTGCACCTTCAGCCAATTTTGGAATTTTTGAAATATTAAATCCTTTTCCACCGATACCTGGAACCCAATTAGGAATTTTAATTTTATTTAATCCACCGATAAAACTGTTGATTCCACTAATGATTGCATTAATAGGCGCTTTAAATATTCCAGCAAAACCACTAACTATATTGCTAAAGATATTCTTAACACCATTCCATGCTCTTGCCCAGTTTCCAGTAAAAACTCCACCAACAAAGTCAATGATACCACTTAACACACCTTTTATTGTGTTCCAGATAGCTGTTACTGTAGAGCAAAATGCATTAAGAGGTACACCTAATAAGCCGAATGCTTTTGTCCAATCATTCGTAAAACCTACTTTTAAGAAATTAGCAAATCCTTCAAAGATTTTTCTAATGCCTTCCCAACAACGTTTTTCGTCACCAGTGAACACACCAACAAAGAAATCAGTTAAGCCTTGGAACATTTCAATAACATTAGGAATTAATTCATTGATTAAATCTCCCCATGATTTGAATGTATCACTGAACGATCCAACGATAAAATCAACTAATGGTGATAACACATTATCCCATACCCAATTAATAGCATCACCTATAGCTTGGATACCTGGTTTCCATGTATTCCATACTTCTAAGACACCTTGTAATACTACTGAAAGCACACTTACTAAGAAGTTAGCTAGTGGTGCCAAAACGTTTTTCCATAATGAAAGAGCTATAGTAAAGACTGCTTCTACTGCCTTTACAAAGACTTTTGCTATAAAGGTTGCTAAAGGAACGATAATTGTATTAAACAAATCTAATAAGAAATCAAAAATAGGAACAAGAATATTCTTATAGAAATTATTTAAAATTCCTACAAGTTCTCCTATTGAATCATTTACTAACTGTCTAAAGCTATCACTCGTTTGATATAAATAAACCAATGCGGCAGTAATCGCTGCTACAATTGTTGCAAAGTATGCTGCAGTTCCTGCTGTAACACCCAAGACTGCCTGAAATCCACCTAATATTCCACCGCCCTCAGCCATTCCTGATAAGAATGTAGAAACTACAAGACTTAATAATTGAAATGGATAAGTGACTGCAGCAATAATCGTACCCCAATTCTTGATCACTTCAAAAGTAAGGAATCCAGCAACGATACCTGCAATCAATGAAAGAATGATTGGCTTGTTTTGTACGAGCCATTCCTTGATAGAATTAATTTTCTTCAATACATGGTCGACTGCTTTATCGATACCGCTCGTATCAGGTTCTCCAAAAGCACTGTCCCAATCGATTGGATCTATATCATAGCCTCCACCACCAACGCCTCCACCTGCTCCACTGCCTGAACCACCTGAACCTGATGAATCACTTGCGCTGATTGTATTGATTTCATCAAATGATGCCAATGAGCCTAAGGCCTTTGCTGTTTTCTTAGCTTGACCCTCAGTACCTTTCAATGACTTATTTAAGCCACCAGTTGAAGCTGTAGCTTTTTTAGCTGAATCACCTGCAGCAGTAAATCCAGCACTTGCTTGTTTTGCTCCACTCTTTTTACCAAATAATTTGCCAAAAACACCTGCAATTACATTTGCTAGTGTAATGAGTTTTCCAATAATCATATTTATAACTTGAATGACTGGTGTCAATACAGCAATCAATCCATTACCAATGATTCCTAATAACTGTTTGAACTGTTCTTGCAAGATACGCACTTGGTTGGCCCATGTTCCACTTGTTTTCGCAAAGTCTCCTTGAGCCATTGATAATTGATTCAATACAAAGTTGTATCTTAAAGTTGTCAATTCAGCTTGTGACATGTCACTTACATTCTTGCTGATTCCTTGGCTCAATGCGTAAGATTGCAAGTTAGTTTGTGTCATAACGATTCCTAAATCTTTTAAGGTTTCAGTTTCACCAGTAAATACTGATTTCAATTTGATATCCGCTAACTCTTGTGAAATGTTGTAGAACGATGCAACATCCCCTGAAAGTCCAGCCAAAGAAATAGCCATATCACTCGCTTTGTCAGCACCTAGTCCCATACCTGATGCCATGGCCATGTATGTAGATGCTGTCTTTTTGGCTGAGAGTTCACTCATACCAAATTGTTGAATGGAATTTTGTGCAAACCTCTCGGCTTTCCATGACATATCTCCAAAGGCTGTATCTACTACGTTCTGTACCTCAGTAATATTGGAAGCAACCTCAATCGCTTCTTTTCCTAATTTGTACAAACCAAAACCTGCAGCAACCTTTGCTACCATAGATTTAATTCCACTTACTGCTCTGCTGATTCGACCAGTAGAGCTTTCAATACTGTTAGCTGATGTTTTTGCTTCATTCGTCGCATCTTTCAATGCATTCTTGAATTTGCTTGTTTCAGCTGAGATGATAACTTTTAATTCTTCTAGTGTCTTTTTAATCATCTCCTTTAAATTTTTTATTGTAAGCATTCGCAAATTTCATTCTTCTTGCCTTAAAGTTCTCAAATTCATTTTCTTCTTGTTCAATAAGATGCTGTTTCTTTTCTTCTTCAAATAATCCAGGGTAATAATCCCATAATTCATTGATTTCAATAGCTTTATTTTCTTCACTGAAAATAACTGATATTCCTTTAAGCAGTTGATCAGCAAGAATATGATTGTCGATTGCTATTTGCTTTTGTTTTCTCTTTTCTTTTCTTCGATACGATTCGATATAGTCAGTGATTTCAAGTACCGAAGATTCCCAAAATAAAAATGAACTGATATCACAATCTAAAGCGACTGGATATAGTTCATTTATTAAATCAGATACATATTCAAATTCTATGTTTTCTACATTTGCTCTTTCGCTTCCACTAGTCTCTTGTCCATCGTTTCCGCTTGAGCTTGGGAGAAAAAACCACTTACCTGATAAATTGGCAAGAACACATCCGTCATGAATGTCATTTGAGTTCCGCCCTCTTCACAATATTTATCAAATAATTCGATGACATCATCTTCTTTGATTCCATGTTGGAACTTTTTCATTGCACCATGTGTAATCAATAACATTACTTTCAATGGTGGCAATGAACCATCATCAGCACTAGAAATAATCGTTAATAGGTTAACTCTTAATTTTGATTCTAAGCTGACAATTTCAGAAGTAGTGAGTTTTAATCTGTATTCTTTACCATCAACTTCCCAAATGGTAAAAGGTTTTCTTTTTGGTGCCTCAACGACTTCTGCTTGAACTTCTTCGGTTTCTCCACTTAATACTCCCATTTTTCAGCCTCCTAAACAATTTTTGGATCAGTAATTTTAAATGCACTTGCTAATGCAATATTTAAATCAAATTCAATAACACCATTGACACCGCCACCAGTTCTCTTAAGAGAAATTTGGCCATCGAATTCAGTAGTTGTTCCATCTTTCAATGTTTCTTTGAAAGATAAAGTTTCTCCTGATGCTTCATATGCTCTTAAAATACGATATGGACTGTCAGTTTCAGTATTTTCATATTTGAATTTGTAAGTGATGTCTCCTGGGTCTCCAATTCCCATTTCATACACTTTTTGAGAGGCTTCCAAATCAGTATTATCTACTTTTTCAGGATCCACTCCAATTTCAGGAATTTCTTTCAAGCCTTTTAATTTAGCAAAGCTTGTTACTGACTTACTCTTATATTCTAATGTTGCTCCATTCGCTAACATTTTCTACTCCTCCTTTATTTTGTGTGATAAATAAATTGTTTTTTGCAATCAATGATTGCCTCATATCTCATTTGTTTATGTTTTAACCCACTTGGGTCAGGAACATCCGCACATGTCGTTCTTAAAAACCCTAGAGACGACATGACATCATCTACATCACATGCTGTTTGTGAAGTGCTTTTCATATCCCATATGTCAATTCTAAAGCGAACAAAAGAAAGCTGTTCCTTATCATCCGTAAATTCATACGGCTTATTTTCTTCCTCAACAAATTGAATCGCAGGTGTTTTGCTCCAGTTTTGTGGATAAGCATCACTTACATTTTCAACAATTTGAGACAATCCTTTATAAACGATATCTTTAACATTAATCATTTTTTACATAGCTCCCTTATTTTATTTTTAAATAGCTTTTCAGTATTTTTATTAATGGTATCTTCCTGATCATGCAGCGCTGGATACATAAAAGGCCTTGCCATTTGACCTTTGGTATAGTAGCCAATGACTTCACCATCTTTATAAGCAACCTTGAAACCATACATTTCAGCTTTATCAACTGTCATTGCATCTGCAGGTATCATCCAACCTGTTTGTTTATATTTGGGTGATACTTGAGGAGAAATACCTTGATGATTGGCTTCTCCATTAGGACCAGTTCCAAATTCATAGTAAGGTGCATAAGCTGAATTAGTGTAAACAGTGGCTGTTGCCTTGTTTTCCTTGACTTCATTTTTTACCTTGACTGAACGGGCCAATGCTCCAGTATCGCTAGATATCAGCAGTCTTGCTTGAGATTGAACCATCACACCTGCTTGTTTAACAGCTGTAACTGCAACCTCCTGACATGCTTGATTGTCTAATGCTGAAAGTTTTCTTATGAGATTGCTAAAATCAGTGCTTGTCATACTCTTTCAATCTCAATTGCTTTAAATCGCTTGAAATTTTGAATGCTGATGACTTTATAGCTGATACCCTCATAATTAATCATGTCATGCTCTTTAATTGCTAGAGAACCATAATAATGCATATTCAAGATACCATTTACACGCATACCATATAGTTCAGTTTGAAGTTTTGAAGATGCTGGCCATATAAGAGCTACATCTTCATTTGCTTCATCACTATAGGTTTCAATGACATTGCCCTCATCATCTTTTACAGCACTGTAAGTTTTAATTTGAAACTTCTTGAGACTTCTTTTTTTCATCTTTCAATCTCCTTGCCATAGCTGATAAGCGATAATTGGAAATACCTGAAAGAATTTCATCTTCACTTTGATAACTTTCACTCTCTCCACCCTCGCTATAAGATGCAAGCCCCTCGTTTCCTTGACGATTGTAAAGTGCAATGGCCAATTTCAAAACATAATCATTGAGATCATCAATCAACTCACTTCGATTGGTTTTTGATAATACAGTATTTTGAGATTTTAAAAGAAAAGAAGAAACCAATTCTTCATCAGTTTCTCCTGTTAGTTTTTTAAACTGCTCTTTTAATTTATCCATTTTTCTTTTCTTTGATTACTGCAATCAATTCATCTCTTGTAAGTGAGTCTGTATTTTCAATTCCTAATTCTGTTGCTAATGCTTTTAATTCATCAACTTTCATTTTAGATAACGGCTTATTTTCAGGAGCGTTATCATTTGCTTTTGAAGATGAAATTTCTTTGTAGCCTAAGGCTTCATATTTTGCTAACATTTCATCTTCGATAATTCTTTCAACATTGCTATTGATAATAGTTTTCATCAAAAAGACCTCCTATTACGCAGCATCTTTAATATTTAAATAAATTAATGGTAATGTATTGTCTTTTGTCCAAACATCATGGAAACGTCTATAATCCATTGCCCATGCATCAGCTTTTTGGTTTGTATTAGGATCAAAGATACGCATTTTGTCTTGTTTAGAAACCGCAATCGCACCTGGTTTAGGAATAATCATAAAGTTGATATCTTTTGCAGTTGTACCTTTTGCGTATCCACCTACTTCTTGACCAGATGTTTTTCCATCGTTCATTTTGATAGAAGTATACATACGATTTTGAGGTGTTTCGATGATTGCACATTTATCAATTGCTGGAACTGTTAAATCAATTCCACCGATTGAAATTGTTGCTGTTTGCATTTTTGTTGATAAGAACATTTCTAGTTCTAACATAACATCTCCAGTTGCATGGATGATTAAATCACCGTTATATCCTGCATCTCTGATTTTTTTAATACCAGTTTTCATTTTTCTTAAAATAGTTGATTCTGCAGGAGTATATCCATATTCAATCATTTCTGTTTTGTTAGCTGTAATAACATCTGTTGCAATTTTTGATAATCGATATGCATCGATTTCAGGAACAACATGAACTCTTTGGAATTCTCCCATAACAGTTGAAGCAGTTGCGACAAAATTAGTTTCATCAACATCTACTGCATCCAATGAAAACTTACGTCCACGATCTTGTGTCATTTTTCTTGTTTCATATTCTAATGTTACAGAGCCTTGTGTATATCCATTATCTCTGTCATAATCTCCCAATCCTTGTAAAGACATTTTAGGAATTTTAATTTCAGCACCACCATTATAGATTACATCTCCTGCATTTGCTTCCATCCATCCTGTTAATGCTTCGTGCATAGCTACTTTATCTAATGTTTCTTGAAATAAAGTAGCTGTTACTAATGTGTTAATTGCCATATTTTATTACCTCCTATTTTCCCATCATTTTTTGATAAACTAATTCCTCATCAGTTAATTTAGCATCTTTAGCTTTTTTCATAGGTTCTCTACCTTTTATTCTTTCTTCCACTGCTCTTTGCACAGCTGTTTGAAAAGCTTTTTCTACTGTTTCGATACTTTTTTTACAAGAATCGGCATCAGTTAAAATAAGGATCTCAGCAAGTTCAGTTGGAATTCCTTTGTCGGCCAATTGTACTTTTGCTTGTGCAGTCAATTCTCTACGTGTAATTGCTGCTTCTCTATCATCTAAATCCTTGATTCTTTTTTCTTCCTGATACTTTTTCTTTTCTTTTTCACTCATTTTTTCTAGTTTTTGAGCTTCTGTTTGCTGTTCTTCCAATTGCTTTTCCCAAGATTTACGTTCTTTCGCAATTCTTCCTTGAACGATTCTATCTAGTTCCTCTTGAGTAAAAGTCTTCGTTTCTTGGCCAGTTTGACCATCATTTCCTTGGCCGTCATTACCTTGGCCATCGTTTCCTTGATCATTATCATTTCCTGAATCATTTCCGGAACCATCATCAGCAAATAATTGAATGTTTAAAGGAAATAAAAATTTTTCTTTCATAAAATCCTCCAGTTAAGGTCCGTAAGACCATCCCATCTTTTAGTGTCATAAGTTTTTGGACATATAAAAAGACAATCAGTAATTGCCTATTTATCAGGTTTAATTTTTTCTTTTACTTCTTCTACTACTTTTGCATCTAATAACTCTTTGATACGTTCTTCATCGTTCACTTCAAAAACTTCTCCAGTTCTTCTTGTGATTCCACATCTAGTATCAACCATGTTATGAATAACTCTTAACTTTGCCATAATATGCCTCCTTTTTAGTAAAATAAAAAGCAACCTCTCAGTTACCCGTTTGAATTTTCTTTTCTATTTGGCGGCGGTACATAACATTTAGTAATTACGTATCTCTCTCGGCCACATATCATACATATCTTTTGCTCTTTTTTTATTAAAAGATGTTTCTTTTTATTGTAGTACTGTTCACTTCTACCAATGTATTCTTGATGAAAGTGAGGTCTTAATCCTTGTGACATAGCATTCCCCTTTCTTAAAAATGAGTAAAATAAAAACCGACTACCTGTCGGCTTAATTAGATTATTTTTTTGCAAAATAAGAGGCTAACTTATTATTTTCATTTTTCATATATTCTTTATATTCATTTGCAACACGTTGCAGTTCAGGGGATAAATCTTCCATGCATGTGGCTGTTATTAATTCATAATTGTAAGCTGTTGGTTTGTTGAATTTAACTTGATAGTCCGTTTTAATAAATTTGCTATTTGCACAATTAATATAATCAAGCAACCCTGCAGCAAATTGGCTCCAACGAGCTTCTTCTAACATTTTTTCTTCATCCATACTTTTTTACTCCTTCACAATTACTTTTCCCCTATTTAATATTAGCACATGTGTTTTTCCTTGAAAACCATTCAACGCAATTGCATCATATCCTTTTATAGAAGCATAGGCACCTAAATTATTTAATAATTCCTCATAATCATTTAACTCTTTAAACTGAGCCATTTTAGCTGGTATACCAGTTTTTTCATATTCAATGAAGAGTTTCTTATAATCAGCAACCTTTGCATCTTCATCAAGATACATCTCCATTATTTTCCCAAATTCACCATTTCGAGTATATATTCTTGCAACCTCTACATTTGAATCGGTGTATGTTCCGTAACCATAGATACCTCTACCAGCATAAAATTTTCCGTATTTAAAAGAATCAACCATTTCTTCAACATTTTTATCTGTCGTACCTGATATTCCTCTATATAACAGTTGTCTATCACTAATTTCTTTTTTAAATTCATTTTCAGGTAATACTTGTGGTAAAGCATCATATCCTAATTTACTATTTAAATAATTTGACAAAGAATACCCGCTAGAAGAATCTAATTTGTATTTTCCTGAAGTTATTTCTTTAGCATATTCTTTTGCTTTCTCAACAACAATTTTATTTGATTTTAATTCACTAAATCTATCACTATCATTATACTTCATATCTTGAAATTTAGATAGTGAAGTTGGCATATTTTCTTTACCTAAAACATCAATGTATTTATTATACTGCTTTCTATCGCTAGATGCATTCTTTGTTTTTTCCATGAAAGAATTAACAGTATCAACACCATGTTCTTCTTGTTGTCTTTTCAACCATTGATCATAATTTTCACTAACATCCACAACTTCATCTTTGTTAGTAACGGGATTGCGTTGTCTTTTCTTCATAGCATCAGTAACGCCCTCAATATAAGGAATCATGTGTGAACGACAATTTGGATGAAGAGGTGGAACATTGACACCTACTTTAGCTTTTGCTATTTCTACGATGCTTCTATCATGATGCTGACAAATTTGGGATGTTCTACTGTCATGTACTGCAATAAACATTTCTTTTTCAATGCCAGCATCCTTAAAAGCTTGTTGATCAGCAAATGCTGTCATTGCTGCACTTTCAGTTTGAATAAGTCGTCTTGCTTGATAAGCACCAACAGCAAACTTATTCATAATCGTGTCGGCCATTTCTTTTTCAGTCTTGTTTGTTAAAACGCCCATCAGCATTTCATCTTTTAAAGATTCGGCCAGTGCGTTCGTATTATCCCAAATCCTATTGGAATAATTCTTACCACTCCATCTTGACTTTAACATGCTGTCTATCAGTTCAGGATCCAACATATCGAACTGATAAGCAACTTTCATGCCTTTTTGAAGATTATATACATTTCTATAATAAGCATTAAAAGCACTGTTGATATAACAATCAGTGCTTACATCTTTTTCAACTTTATAAACTTCATTCATCAATTTATCTAACTGACTTTGCATATTTTCAAGTCGTTTGATTCTATATTGATAGGGTGGCGTATCCAATTTCTTTAAAAGCTCTTTTCTTTGTTTGGTCTTTGGATTATTTTCAAGTATTCTTTTTATTTGATTATAATCCCTATCGCTTATCAAAGAATCAAGCATTTCTTTTGCATCGGCATTTGATAAGCCATGACCATCTCTATACTTTTCAAAGATACCATTGATTTTACTTTGAGTGTAAAGACTAGCCTTACTGTAGATATCTGAAACATATTCACTTGCTACTTGTGCATCATTCAAAATAGATGAAAGCTTTTCTTCTTGGCGCTTTTTCCAATATTTCTCATTCTTCATATCATCTTAATTTCTTAATTAGGAATGCTAGAATTTTGTTTATTACCTTTAACATTTGAAGCATCATTTTTTGTATCAGTGTCATTTCCTGTTTCATCATCCTTGTTCTCCTCGTCTTGATTAAAAGGTACATCACTTTGTTGCTTGAACATTTGCTGTTGAAGTTTTACGCTTTCTTCATTTTCTTTTTTGACTTTTTCCATTTCACTTGGAGCATCTTCAATAAAAGGAAGTTGTTCAATCAATGTTTCATTTGATACCTTTCCACTTAAATTGGCAATCATTTGAGCTAACTCATTCAAGTTTTTAGGAAGTTTTCGAGTAAATGTGATTTTTACATTTCCAGGATCTATTACGATTGCTTTTATATTTAAATAATTGCAGAACAATTCAATTCTTCTTTTTAATCCTTTTATGTAATACTTTTCCTTTTCTCCAGTAATCATTTGAAGTCCTAAAAGTTTATATTCCATGGCCACACCTGAACTGTTACCAACGAAATTTTCATCAGTTAAGTTAGGAACATGAGAAAATGTATAGATATCTTCTTTGATTGCTTTTCTTAATACTTCCATCCCTGCTTCATCAAAAACTCTTGAAAGATATTCAGCTCTTGCTTCTGCAGGTAATTCTAGAAGACCATTTTCTTTTAGAATCTTCATTGTTTCACTGACTTCTTCATTGTCATCACCCATCAGCGAACCATAAATAACAAGCAATGATTCAACAAATTGCTCTTTATCATTAACCCTATCGCTCATGAGCTTGTTATAAGCATCAATCAAAGAGATTTGCTGTTCAAAATCGCCAATACAAAGCTTATTGTTTCGATATTCAATGATTGGAACATCTCCAAAAAAGTGCTTAACTGGTTTATCAATAAACCTATGCCTATTTCTATTGTTACATTCTAAAATCATTGTAGTGATGTAATTCTTAGTACATACAGTCGCACGATAGCATTGCTGACTGGTGATTACATCCTTGTATCGATAATAATAAACACCAAAAAGAAGATTTTGCTCTATCGTATCATCGTATACTAAAAATGTATGGTCAGGTTCAAGATTTCTAACTGCTATTTCAGTTTCACCTTGTTTGATATACACATATTCATAAGCGACACCACAAATACTCATATCGTGTGCATTGTCACTATCGACATCATCTACATCCGCTTTATCAAATGCATCCGTTAGTTTATCAATGCTTTCTTTATTTTGATTATCATAACTTGCATAAGAAATTGGACTGTTCATAAAATAACCAGTTGCTGTATCACTGATATCTTTAGCGTGATTACAAACAACTCTGTTATTTGCTGATGTCTTCAACTTCTTTTGTCTTCTTTTAATATCATGATTAGCTTCATAATATCGCTGATTCTTTTTAATTCTTCCAATCAAATTACGATGTTTGTTGATCAACTCTTCAATTTGAACAAGATTCAACTTTGTTTCATCATAATTTGAACTATCTATTGTGAACGTAAACACGTGGATACCTCCTAATTTTCATATCTAGCACGGTTCTTACCTGCTCGACCTTTTGATTGGATGATGTCTTGTTCACACCCATATCGTGCAGCATCAATCGTGTGGTTATTTTTATCAGGAAACTCTCCTTTAAGATTTCCCTCTTTATCTTTTTCAATCTCATAATCATTAAATTCTCTTGCAGCGTTAGGACAACGAATAGGATCAATAATGATTTCTTCTAAATCCTGCATCCACTTTATCCCGTTTTCTACACTGTCAGGTCCTTTCTTTGCTCCAGTTACCTTTAATCCAAGCAACTTGAATTCGTTTATCGTACGTGGTTCTGCACTGTCACACGTTACTAATTTATTCAATGGGTTAAGCTTTTTAATTTTCGCAACTGCTTTTGCATTGGATAAACGTGTACCATATACTTCCCCAAAAATAAAAAGACGTCTTCTCGTCTTGTCATAATGCATCTTAAGATATGCTAATGGGTCACCAGCGTAACCAAAGTCCAAACCATTCTTTAATCTATCAAATGTTTGGATTTCTTCATTTGTAATTTCTCTTATTGTAAGATTGGTAAATACTTCTCCACCTGTACCAGTTACTTCGCCTAAATAATCATGCTTGTATTTTTCAGGCTTTGTCTTTTTCATGTGTTCAGCTTCAATAAGAAATTGCTCTCCAAGCCATTTTTTCGGTGCTTGAAGATAAGTTGTATGAGAGACAAAAGAATCATCTCTTTTAACTAGAACTTCTTTATTTACCCAACTTCTTTGTGATTCAGGTGGGTTAAACGAATAAAAGACACAATATTCAGGACCACCACGAAGCAACGACTGATTGATATTCGTTATCTTGTCATAACTTTCAAATTCATCGCATTCTTCATACCAAACATATTTAATATAGCCAATAAATACCTTAGTTGATTTCAACTTTTTAGGGTTATCAGCGCCTTTAAATATGATGACTTGGCCAGTTGGCTTATATGTCATTTGCAGCTTTGAATCAGGAATTTCCCAATCATTTTCAGCTTTCAACATATAAATGGCCCATTTGATTTGCTCGTAAACTGAACCTCTCAAAGTATCTTTTACACGTCTGATTACAACTGCATTGCTCATTAATCCTTTTTTTGCATCCCTCATGATACCTAAAGGAATTTCAGTTCCAATACACGATGATTTCAATGATCCACGGCCACCCTTTAACCAGTAGTGGGTGAAATCATTATTTTTGATATGTTTATGAACATCATAAAAAGCTGGACCAATGATTGATTTTAAATTGACTTTATTCGATATCATCTATAATCACTGTTTGACCATTAGAAGTAATATCTACACTTTCTTTAAACATGCCAAAACGTTTACCTAAAAGTTCAGCAGCTTTCAATCTTTCTCTTTCATCAGGCTTTTTAGTTATGACTTCTTGCATACCATCACCGCACATCGCTAGAGTACTAGCTTCACTTGTTCCACGCATAACTGATGTGAGATATTCCATGACTTCTTGAATATCTGCAGTCTTTTCATTATGAATTTCTTCAAGTCGCTTGTTGATGTATTCAGCGATATCTTCTTTTTTTAAAAGATTACTTGCTCTAGTTGCAGCTGTTCTATCCGTTTTGCTCTTATATACTGTTCTGTAGGCTCGTGTGCCATTTAGATCAATTAAATATTCATCACAGAACAGCTTTTGCTTTTCTGTCATATGACACACCTCCTTTATTTTTTTAGTGGTTGCAGGACCAGGAATCGAACCTGGAATACAAGCTAAAGAGACTTGCGTTATACCTTTTTACTACCCTGCTATATTAAATAAAGAAAAAAAGCAACCGAAGTTGCTCTTATTGAATTTCGAAAAGGGGTGCTTTTCTTTCTTATGGCTTGACCACATTAATAATATAACACATTTTTTCTAGTATTTAGTCTTGAATTAGTCCAGCATCCGTTTTTTGCACCGATTCAAGGGCTAGAACAGTGTCTAAAATATTAAAGGATTGATTTATTACCTCATAAAATTTTGCTCTTGAGAAGCCTTGTTTTAGAGCTTCTTGTTCACGCATCCCACTTTCTCCCTTTCCTGGATTATTTGCATAAATGATAATGGCCTTTCTTTGCTCTTGATTAAGCAAGGTTGCTATACAATTTTCCAATCTTTCAATTACAATCTTGTAAGCATGAATATAACCATCGTAAATATCAGTGTTTTCTAAGATTTTATTATATCTTTGAATAACACTCATGTGATTTGTTCCTGGCATTTCTTTAGAATAAGTAATTGCTTTTCTATCATCCTTTAGTTGATCACGTGTTTCTTCTAAAAGCCTTTTTGTATCTTTCCAGCGTTTCCAATTAATAACTTGATACTTTGATTCTTGCATCTCTATTCCTCATGATTTGCTAATTATTCCTTATGTAAATAATCTTAACATTTCTTAACGTTTTTTTCTATTTTTCTTTGTATAATAATTTTTTATACATGACAATAGCATCTTTTAATGTCATGCCGTATGGCACATATTGAAAGTATCCTCTTTCTTTCATACCGAGCAAAAGAGGCACTTCATCAAAGTGATTATCAAGCCCACTAGTTAACTCTTCTAACTCTTGCAATAAGTCCAATTCAAACTTTGTCATTGTTTTACCCTTTCTCATTCACTTGATTTGATATCTATAATTCCATTTTCAACAATTTCTTTTGCTGGGAAGAATTGAATATCATAAGCATAAGGATTTTCTTTTTTAGCTTCCGTTTGAATACAAGTGTATGTAACATCATTTGATAGATGTGCATAAAATAATTTGTATTTTCCTTTTCCAGTCTTAATAGTTACGTTTAAATCTCCATCTTCATCACTATCAAGGGAAATCTTTCCCTCAACGGTAAATAAAGGATCATTTGTTCTTGTATTAAGAGCAACGACTTTTCTTGTAATTTTAAAGTTGTTGGCATCTTTTCTAATATTATGATTAACTCTAGATGCTTTTGAACACCCGGTTAAAACAAAAATGCTTGCTAATATGATTAATACTTTTTTCATTTACTTGTTCTCCTTCTTTGGAATGTGATTTCTTTCTTGATAAATTTCTACTTCTTCTTCAACTGACTTTAATAAATTCTTTTCTCTTACTAGATCCTTTTCACTTGCTTCTGGTCTAGTGATATAGTATTGCAATGCGTGTTTTACTGTTTGCATTTTTCTATAATATGTGCTCATTTTTACCTCTTTCTGTATTTTTCTTTATATAATTTGTAATTTTCTTGCTGTAAATTGCAATTTCTTTCTTTTAAAGTTCTAATATATAAAGCAAAATCCATTCTTTCATCTTTTAAATCGATAATTATTGCTATCAATACTACAATTACATAAATTAAAATTATAAGAACTATAATTAAAGCTTCTTCCATAATTTTTTACTCAATCTTAATATAAAAATCGTCTTTCTCTATTTTCTTCTTTTTGAGTTTTTTTAGAGCTTCTTTGCTGTTTTCTTGTCTGATAAGATAATAAGTTAATTCCTGATTAAAAAGGCTTCTTATCCTGCAATAATTAATACCTCTAGTAAGTTCTTCTTTTGTGCCGCTTTCACAAACTCTAACCTTTATTTTTGCCGTGAGTGGATTTACTTCTCTTTGCACAATGCTATACATTTCTTTCATTTTTATTTACCTTTTCCATCTGGCATATAAATTTTCATTAATTCTTCTTCATTATCAACGCCAAAATGTGTACATAAATTTCTAACTGTCACTTTCATAGATTGAACTTCATGTCTATAATCGTGAACGTCGTCTAACAATTTTGAATATTTATTTTCTAGTTGATCACAATAAATTTCTAATGTTTCAGTATATTCTTCTAGAAATTCAAATTCTTCAACTTTCGGTCTATTCATGTAACCACCTCAACTCCTTACATTGCTGATTGATCGCTTGGAGTTCTTCAACATATATTCCATTACCATTTATTTCGATAAAATGTTGATTTTCCGTATAAAATTCAATGCGATCTTTATTCGATATATTTTCATACTTGATTTTTCTTAGTTCATCACCCATAAACTCCATTGATATTTTTTTATATCCTAGTTTTCTAAACATTTCTTTTGCTGTCATTTCAGCCACCTCATTTCTTCCAATTTGCTTTTAATTGCATTCATAAAGTTATCAAAATCAATTCCTTCTTCGGGATAAAAATAAATAGTGACTTCTTTTATTCGCTTATTTCCTCCGCCCGGAGTGACATAATGAGGAATATGGAACTCAACTTCTGTATATTTATCATCATCCTTGTGTCCGTAATCTGGAAATTTTTTTGAACCTCGATTAACCAGACCGAGGTTGTTCATTTTTTCATCCGCTGTCATTGTAAAATTCCTCCCATCTCCAAATGAAGCTTGAACCCTAAAATGACATAACCTTTTTTGCAATATTTGGGATCATCAAGTATATATGTGATTTCAGTGTTCACGAAACCCCCGGTGAATTTTTCGTTATCATATGTTTCTAATACCATCAAGTCACCAACTTTGAAATTGCGATCATTTTTACGTACCTCAAATGTTTTAATTCCACTAACAACATCTTTAAAATATTGGGGTTTGATTTTTAAATTGTGTACTTTCATATTTTTTCATTCCTTTCCCTTTTTTAGCTCTACATTGATAACAACACTGATTTCTTCACCATCATCTTTTATGAAAAGAATTTCAGAGTTATATAAGGCACTTCCTATATGTTGGCCAAGTTTCCAGCCTCGGCCTTCACAAATAAAAGTACTTTCACAATCAAATACGTTAACCCGTTTTTTAGTGTTGTTTAATAGAGAAAATAATCTTTCCTTTTCCATTTTTTTACCTCATTTTCTTGTAAAATGTTACGTTTAACCTAGATATATTCATTTCGTTTAACCTAGAATTAAACGTAACTAACTAAATCTCTCAAACCCTATATGTAGCAATGGATTAGAGAGATTTTTACTTTTAAAAACTTCTTGAATTTTTTTAGTACTATTTTTTAGAAATTTACAAAGATTAATAATGTTGGTATTGGACAATAATCTTCTTCAAAATCAATATCATAATTTTCAATTTCTAAATCAAGAATTTCTTTAGAAACTGCCTCATAAAATCCAGGATTGAATTCTGCTATTTTTTCATATTCATTAGCGTTTTCATTACAGCTTTTCCATACTGTTACTTTTTCTAAAAGCCCGTTCTTTCTTCTAAAACTTAATAATTCTTTTACTGTCATTTCTTTATTCCTCCTTTTCTTCTAATCTATCTATTTCATCTGCATCAATGATTGTTATTGAATGCGGTCTTTTCTTAGCAGCGGGTGTCAGTTTCCACCTAAAACTGTCAGTTGTTATTCCTAAATAACTAGAACATTGTTGAACATCACCAACAAATAAAACCTCGTCCGTCTTTTCTTTATACAGTACATACTGCTTTTTATTTGATTCCTTTAACACAATTTCACCATCAAGTCTTGCTAATCTTTCAGACAAAGATTTATTTTTTTTGGTATAATCTTTTATTTTGAAATCTTAACCTTTGATTTTCTTTGATGAGGGGCAAGTATATGTTCTCGCCCCAACTGAGTAAAGCATCTCTTAATTGATCACATAGGCTTATATCTTCTTGATTCATATCATCTAGTTTTTTGGCTTCTAAATCCATATTTTCACCCCTAAACTGTATAAGTTAACGCTGAATTATCTATCATTCTTCTAGTACACCATTCATTGATAAAAGACATCTGTTCACTTGTTGGTTCTGCATTGTCTTTTCTTCTTGCTTGCAGCAACACTTTATCAACGGGATCTATTTCTATTGTCACTAAGGATTTTTCTTTTTCACTTTGTTCCCTTAAAAAGAAAACTGCTGATTTATGATGTGCTATCTTAGGAATGTAATTTCTAACACAATGATTCATTTGATTAGATTCATCTTTTAATTCATCTATTGTCTTTGCACATCTTATTAAATATCTTTTATTTTCTAAATTATAAGGTCTTAACATTTCTTCAAATTCAGCAATATCATCTTCATATGCTTCATCATTTAAAATTTTAAGATTCTTGGACATCTTGTCATGTTCGGTTTTTAAATCTTTAGGAAACAGTCTATTTTTATCAAGACTTATCCCTAATCTTTGGATAAAATCAACATAATCAAGCCAAAAACTGAAATCTTGGCCTTGTTTTTTTAAATAATTCACTACTTTTCTATCACTGGCATATATATTTTGTCTTTTTCGATATCTAACAGTTAAAGCATCTTTTGCAAATTTATAATCATAGGTATCTAGATCAACCATCATTTGCATTTCAGCACTTCTAGGATTCACTTTAGACCATATCTTGTAATAACGTTTATTTTCTTTTAAAAACTTTCTTACGTTTTCCACATCTCTTATTTCCATGAATCGCATCAAGTCTTTAAAATACTCACGCATTCCCATTTTTAATATGATTTCTATTTCAGGAAACATTTCATAGACTTCAATATATTGTCTCAAATCCCATATTTTTGAAGCTTCTAAAAGACAAGCATACTTGTATTTGGTCTTGCTGATGTTCTTTTTCTTGCTGGAACCAATTATTTTACCCGTAAGTCTTACATCTTTTGCCCAAGAACTACTACGTTGCGTCACCCTCCACTTGTCTTTAGGATCAAAAATATAATAGATGTACCAAAAGTTTACTTTAACATTCTTTTTTACAAATATGTTTCTATCAATGTTGTATCTATATATTTCAAAGACCTCATAGCTAAATGTACGTGTTGCTTTGTCAAACCTTTTCTTGAAGTCAAACGTTCTCATGATCAGCTCATTTCTCTTATTTACGTGCGTAAGTGTCAATAGAGCTTCAAAACATCCCGGATTTGCTGTTTTTCTATGGACTTCTGACTTTATTTTGCAAACAGGACATTTTTTACGCTCACCTATTTTGATTTTCTTATCATGATACTCAGTTTCACAATTAGTACAGTAATAAGTGTTATTGTCCAATCTTATTTGAATATTCCAGTCACACCTTTTAGCTTCTTTATTGCCCTCTTTGATTAAATAATCAATCTTTTTATACTCAGGAATTGCTATCAGTTCATCTATAATTTGCTTTTTAGTAACTCTCATAAATCAAAAATGCTCATTTGTCCTTCGACGATAGTTGATTTTTTTACTTTTTTCTTGGCTTTTTTGATAGTTTTTGATTCTTTATGTGTATTTTTTAGGATTTTTTTCACTTTTTCTTCACTTTTTGGAATTTTTTCTTCCTGATTAGGTCTTTTTTGTTCCTGATTAACAAAAGAAATTCTCGACATCTCATTCTCGATCTTTTTCATATCAATATCATCTTCATCAAGATAATGCATAACTATTCCATATAGTTCTTCATCAGGACCAGCAACACAAGCCATACGATGATTATTCTTTCCTTTCAAATATTTAACATAAAGTTCGTGACCAACAAAAAGCATCATATCTTCAATGTTCTTATTTTCTTTTTTAAGCAATTCACTGGTATCGCTTCTCGATAAAAGATGATTTTTAATCATTGTAATCATTGGATCATTACTGCTTTGCATCTGCTCTAAGAAATTCATCAATACCACTCCTTATTTTTTTATCAAGAGAATCTCTATATTCTTTTTGGATTCTAACCATTTCATCTTCTGAAATTTCCTCGATAATTCTCATTTTATTTGTAGATGCTCTCGTATTGAGATTGTTATCCGTTGAAATTTGACCAAGAGCTTCTACAATACAATAACGATTGCCACAACGCCTTGGATAGTAATCAAACACGCCGAATGGTTCAGTACAAAAATGCATTCCATTTCTAACAGTTTTTGGATCACCATCAACTTCAAAAGTCTTTCCAACCTCAAACTGCATCCCCATTCCTCTTAGTTTGCTGTCGAACCCTTTGTAACCTATGACACTCATTTCTCATGCGCCTTCTTTTCACTTTCAATATCTTCCATGGAAACCGTAAAATAAGCCTTATAATAGTTAAAAGTAGCATTTTTATCATATTCAGTCTTGTGCAAGATGATATATTGCTTATTTTTACTTAAAAATACGTCGCAGGGACCGAATTTTTCGATTGATCTAGCGTATGAATCCTTTAAACAATATCTTGAATAGATGGCGATTTTGGACGTTGCTCCAAACTCTCCGGGATTGATACCGCAAATAGAACCACCACTTGTATTTGTACATTCAATAATTGCTCTATAAGTTGTTTCTTTTTCTTCGTTGAAGCCAATAGATGATAATCTGTAACTGTTTCCGGGCAATTTGCAAAGCTCATACTCTTTTTCTTGCTCTAATTCTTCAAAAACCGATACTCCGTTGATAAACCCTTGAATCTTGATACAAATATCATTAGTTTTACAGTGTAATCCAGCATCATTTAGAAATAATGTGCTGTTTCCATCTTTGCCAATCAACGTGAATACACCTTTTACATATTTATAAAGTGGATTTGCTGAAACTATATCCATTTTTTTCTTATCTTTAACCGCTTCTTGCTCCTTTTCCATCTTTCTTCACTCCTTTTCTTCTTGGATATAATGTTAAAACTGCTTTTTGATACAATTCAGAAGATTTAAATAATCTATAGCCGATAAGCTGATAATCCTCGGCATACATTTGATTGTATGTTTCCATCATATCGTCATAATTGATACATGTGAAAGATTCATATTTATACCTTTTGGCCATGATTTTTCACCCCCTGAAACCTATATTTTCATTACGTTTAACCCTATATTAAACGTAACTAACTAAATCTTTTGAAACCTTTATATATCAACGGTTTTGAGAGATTTTTCATATTAAAAACTTTGTTGATTTTTTAAACCTCTTTTTTAACGAATTTGAAGTTTATTTTTATCATTAGACAACCTAATATTTTATTGCCGTCTAGCGTATAGGTCGGTGCAACTGACAACACCTCTTTATTTAATAGTTCTTCTTCTATGCCGGTTGCATCTATAGCTTTTATTGTTTGTAATGGTTCTTCATCTTTGCTACGTATGAATAGCATTCCTGATGGTACTAATGTCATTACCAAATCTTTTAGTGTCATTTTTTTCTTCTCCTTTCTTTTAATATTTGATAGCTTCTACTTTTCTTTTTTTCTCTTGCTGAGAAGTATTCGTATAAATAGCTGTTGTTTGAATAGATCCATGACCCATTATCTTTGCAAGTTCAGATAGTGAAGCTTGGCCATTTTGATGCACCCACTGAATGCCGAACATATGTCTAAATGCATGGGGATGGGCTTTTTCTAATGAGATGCCTCTACATTGGCCACAAATTTTCTTGATTCTATTTTCAATAGTCTTTTTAGCCAACATCTTGTTTTTATCCTTAACTCCGGGAAACAAATAGCCTTGTTCAATCTTATTTTCCTTGGCATACTTCAAAAGTTCTCTTCTAAGGTCGTTTCTCAATGGAACTTGTCTTAATTTCCCTTTATTGTAGACTTCTATATAGCCTTTTTTCTCTTGGATGTTTTCAAGAGTAAAGAACTTCAACTCGCTCAATCTTATTCCTGTGTAGCCGAACACTTTCATGATCATGTAGGTGTCTTGTTGTCCGATTTTCTTGGCCATTTTCAACATTCTCTTGAATTCACTCGGCTCTAGCACATTTTCAAGACTTGTCTTTTCTTGTTCTCTAATTGCTTTAAGAGAATAATTGTCTGAGATATGCTTTTTCAGTTTCTTTTTAGAAAAATCATCAACTTCCATCAGTTCAATAAACTTCATAAACTTATTGATAATGACAATGTAATTGTTGATGGTTTTAGTTGCATACTTCTCTTGCATTTTTTTCTTGTATGCTATCATGTCTTTTTTTGTAACTTCTTCATTTTCGATAAAATCAATGAACTTAGTGAGAACCAATTTATACTTGTTATATGTCGATTCAGTCTTTTCATCCATTATTTCTTCATCAATGAACTGTTCCAAATAACTGTTCATCATAGACTTTGTTATCTTGATGTTAATCCTTTTGAATTCCTCCGCCATATCTCTCAAATATTCCTCCTTTCCCTTTCATCTTTGTTTTTGACTCTCATTTGTACGTAGATGTAGTACATGTGATTTGTCTTGTTGTATCTAACCTCATGGGATAGATACTGCTTTGATTTGTAGTTGGAGTTCATAAATTGAGAAATCAATGAAGTATCACTTATCATTTTGCTGATTTTCTTCTTAGAGAACACTGTGTAACTTTTTCTTTCCACCGGTTGTTTCAAGTTTTTTGAAGATTTCCAGCGCTTCTTTCCTTTAGGATCTTTAGAGATATAATTGGCAATTCCTGTCAATCCAAATTCATCCGGTTCAAGTTCTTCTACTTCTGTCCTTGTTCCGTTTTTCCAAAGGTTTTTCATAACCTTTCTATCAATCCCTTTTTCTATCAGTAAATGATGATGCATTCTTATTTTCTTTTTAGGATCATACTCAGTTACATATATCCATTTTGCATTAGGAAGACCTGCTTTCTTTCTTCGGTAGTTGATTCTCCTAATATAATTGCGAACTTCTTTCTCACCTTCTTCAACTGTCGGTGGCAAGTTCTCATTACTGTAAGTTAAATGGATTGCCCAATCATCCAAATCAAAATTTGCGTTGATCAATCTAATGAGCCTCTTTCTAGAATTTTTCTCATTCAAGTTCTTTTGAGCTTTTTTCGATGGTTTTCTAGGAGGTTTATAATTTTCAATATCCTTCTTATTGAATGTTGGGTATATTTCTACTTCAAATTGATTTCCTGATTTAATTGTTTTTGTAGTGTAATGATGATCTATCTTGTTTGTTCTTAGCAGCTCTTCTATGTATTTATCTTTTAGACTGTCTATTGGTGTGTCATAAAAATTCTCATAATCATATTCTATTTCTCTATGTCTTCTTTTCGTTGACATGTTAATATCTATTACAAGCTTGATTAGGACACCCTTCCTACAGCTTTTCTATCGATTACATCTACACATTTTCAAATACATATGCTATAATCAATGTGTCGAGAAAAGTATTGGAAAGGTGTCGTCAATTATTTAATTGATGGCTTCTTTTTTTATGAGAATTTTTCAATAATAAAATCATGCATTTTATCATGATCCTCATTATTCAACGTGTCATTGACAGCCAAAAGAAAATTGACATTTCTAGCTCCAGTATTATAAAGAGCGAATGCGCATTTAGATAGTTCCTCTAAATCTTTATAACCATATTGCTCTACTACATCATCAAATGAAGTACCATCCTCAAATCTGTGTTCTCCATAATTCCAACCGGCAACCATGATTAAATAGTCTTTGAAAACATTCCTATACGTGTATCTTTTTTGTAACGCGTTGATACGATCAACCACATCATCTACACACTTCATATTTCTTTCTCCTTTCAAGTGAAAAAAAATAGGCTATTATTGAAAACATACAAATCTTTCACAAACTCTTCGTCGGTATTAATTTTTTTGGAGGTAATTTAAAATTAAACTTAATGTCAAATAATAGCCTATAGAGCTTATTTATCAGCTCTTAGCAAATATAGAGAAGAACATGGCTAGCAGCAGTTAAAGGAAGTCTCTATATTTGCTAAGAGACAACAAATGGTTATCTCTTAATTTAATATTTTTAAAAGCTTATCTAATATTTCATCTTTTCTTTCTTCATCTTTTTTCTCCATTCTTTCGATTAAAATTTCAGCAAATTCTTTTAAACAAACAGCAGCTGGTCTTAGCATTCTATCTAGTTCTTCGTTAGAGATTTCCAAATCTTCTAGAAGGTCTTTTGTTAATTGGCTGCCTTGGACTCTGCACTCAATTCCATCTTCGGATGTTGCTACTAATTCCATAGCAATCAAATGGATATCGGGTAATTCCCCCCCCTCGTCTTTTAATTTTTGGATTATTGCATCTAATAACTCATTCATATTTAATTTCTCCTTTTCAAATAAACTTCTGTAACTTGTTTTTCCATCTTTGGACTTTCTACGAACACGTCTATCTTTCTGCCTTTGATAGCTCCTCCACAATCCTGCGCAACGTACTCATTCCCATTGATTAGGATAGTTGAGCCGTAGGGTATGATTGATGGGTCTACAGCTATCGTCTTTCCTTCCTCAGCAATAGCTCCTGTAGATGTTAAATTTCCGTATTGGTCTTCACCGGGCCAGTAGAATGTGATAGTAAACTGGCCAAGCGCTTTTCACTTGCTTAATTCTTCGACCTGTTTTTGAAGCTGGTCTCTTTCGACCTGCACACATTCGTACTTTGCTTGGATGGATGTATTTTCTTGAATGGTGTTTTGAGCTTCGTTTAATTTTTCTTTGTAAAGTGCCATTTGTTTGCTTTGCTCTTCATAAGCAGCTTGTGTAGCTCTTGATTGTGCATAACCTGCACCACCAAAAATAAGCGATGCTACAAATAAGGCTGAAAGCACTATTTGTCCATTTCTTGATAACTTCATATTGTAAAACCTCCTTAAATTAGCTATAATTTAGTTGATATGTTGTGCTGATACTTTCGTATCAGCCTTTTTATTTTGAAATGACAATCATATATTCTTCACATTGCAAATGGCCATTTCCAACTTGCCTTGTATAAAGCTTTGCTTCTATTCCAGTTCCTGCAAAAAGGGAATTCATTTCAGCGATTTTTCTTTCGGCATATTCCTTATCTCCATACCAGGGAATACTTGTTCTACCAGTAATTACTCTGCCTTTTTTATCTATTGGTGTAAGATCTGCAACTTCTAAATTCAAAGCATTTGCAATCTTACAAGCGATTAATAACTTACATTGAGAATTATCTCTATTGATAATTTCACTTATAGTTGAACGATGAACCCCACATTTCTTTGAAAAATCTTTGATTGTGTAATTTTGTTTGGCTATTTCCAATGCAACTTTCTTGCTGTCAAGCGTTACCATTTGAATCATATTTCCATTCCTCCTTTAAAAAGCTCTAACCAAAATTGCTAAACAATCAGCTACAAAACAACTTGCAGCAATAATTGTTACTAAACCTCTTGCTGTCATTTTTCATTCCTCATTGGTCTTTTAGATAAATAATTAGCTAGTTCATACCAGCTCTTTTTGTACCAGTCTCTACTTTTTTTAAGACAAATACAGACAACTATCAGCAAAACATTTGCTAATACTGAAAAATATAATAAAATCCATTCCATAACTTATCCTTTCTACTACTGACCACCCAGGAACCAATCTCCAACTAAAATGAAAAACCTGCTGTTTTGTTGTGATTTAAATGCAAATGATATAATTTTATAATTTAAGGAATCGATAAAAAATGGAGAGATTGATTCCTGGGCAGTCAGTAATTATCTAATTGTTTTTTTACATATTTCTTCTCTTTCTTTATAATTAAGTTATCGATACTGCAATATCGAAATCTAATTAGAAAGTGAGTTGAACTATGATGTGCTTTGAAAATATAATTAGTTTACTTAATGTAACTGTGCCTTTTATTACAGCTGTACTTTTAGCGTGGATAAACAATAGAACCAGTAAAAAACAAATCCAAACAGATACCCTACACAAAAGATTTGATGAATTTTATTTTCCATTTTATAGAAACTACATATCATTAAATCTTTGTTCTAAAGAGAATGAGCTATCGCATATGGATTTAGAAGTTATTGAAGAATTTACATATTTATGTATCAATAACATGTATTTAATGGATTCAAACAGTCAAAAATACGTTCCAAATTTATATGCAGCATATCTTGACTTAATTGAAATCAAATCAGATATTTCAACAGCATTAGATTTTGAACATCCCTTGCTAAAAGCGTTTGATAATATTTTTAATCCATTGACTAATTCAGTGTTTGAAGAATATAAATGTATATGTAATAAGTTACAATTACCAAAACCTGCACTTTAATTTGTAGGTTTTTTTTATCTTGTGAATAAACGCAAGATAAAACACATATAATCATTGGATAACAAATACAATAGATTCTTTTAATTGCCTCTACAGTGTTCATTGAATGTCCTTTCCTAAACTTTTTTGCTACTTTTAAATATTTTTTGATTGACCAAAATTTGCTTTGATCATAACGTCACTAGCCTTATGGATAGAAGAATTACTGTCACTGCTAAAGCAATAATCGCATTAGAATTATTTTTTATGGATTTTGTATTAATTGAAATTATTAATTCTAATTTTGTAATACGCTCATTGAGTTCTTGAATTCTTTCTTCAAGAGCCTTTTTTTCATTGTCCATCTTGTTTCTCCTTTCTCATAAATTTTATTTACGAATGAAATTAATCACCGAAATAACAAAAGAAATTGTTGATAGTATTACAGCAAATATTTTGATACTCATTACTGAATTGCTTTATAGTGATATAACTGCGATATCTGATGAAAAAGTTAAAGCTAAGAAAGAGTAATTAAATTTGCTCTTTTTCTTTTCGAGGATCTTTATCAAATAGAAGATGATAGTTCCCCTCTCTATCTTTTTCGTAGTAAAGCTCTACAAGTCTACACACATCTTCTTTAGTTCCTTTGCCTCTTAAAACAGTTACAACTAACAATGTTCTTTCCTCAACATTGTCTACTCTTTCACATTTTCGATTTTCAACATTTTTTCCTATCATATTTTCAAATACAAAATAACGACATTTATTGCCAACATAATCATTAAAGTTGTGTGTTGTTTATGCATTTTTAAAGTATCTAGAAGTATTTCTTCTAATTGAACGATATGTTGTTTTAGTCTCACATTTTCAGCTTCAAGATGTGCAACTCTTTGTTCTATTTCATCCATTTTGTTTTTCCTTTCCTCCTGTCGGTCATCAAAGAGCCAACTTCTCTTTGATTTGTTTTTATGGAATAAATTAGCAACTTTCTTCTTTTAGATTAGAAATTGACTCTTTGATGACCAACAAAAAATATTTTTAATAATGAGAATTGGTGTATTGTGAATCAAGCTTAAGCTGTTTTTCATATTTGCTTAATTGGTCAGAAAAATACTTGTCAATTTTGAACCTGATTTCCATCCAATCATTGTACGATATCCCATTTAGAGTATTTAAAGCTTCTTGCTTCTTTGCTGAATCTCCCATCATTGGCTACACCTCCTTTTCAAGAAATCTCACGTTTGGCAGCTTCTCTAACTTCCCTTGTCGTTAAACCCATGAAAGCCAGTAGTCTTCCAACCAAAATTACGTTGAAACAATTTTCTAAACCCTCAGCTTCAACTTGACTTCTAATTTCATGGTAAATTTGACTTGCTTTAACTGAACCACAAGGAACAAATTTAGCAATTTCACTACGTGTTAGATAGCCTTTGTTAATAAGTTCTAGACGTGTCTTGTTAATTTTAGAAGTATCAAGAATTCTTCTTGGCATTTTCAACACCTCTTTTTTCAAGCGATGGATTATCTTGTCTTATTTGCATCCCTTGTAAAACATAAAAAGCACGTTCCGCTTGTTTAGATGTCATTTTTTGAGCAGTTGAGATTATCTTTTCAAGATATTCATCTTTGCTGATATTTTCTTTATGTTCCATTTGCTACTCCTCCTTTATCCAATAATGTGTAATTACTTCAACGCAGTGATCTACATACGGGTCGCTTACTAAGATTCTTGGTGGAACCCAAGTTTTGATAAATAAATAACCAACAACTTCTTGTAAGATTGCTTCTATGCTGTTGCAAGTACATCCAATCTTTGTATCATCAATGACCAATGTTTCTTGATAAGTTTTTTCATCAATCACATAGTCAACTTTGGTAACTCCAAATGGTTTTAAAACAGGAATGATTGTGTTTAATACTTTCATTCTTTTTTTCTCTAAATACTGTGACCAAGACTTTTCCATGATTTTCACCTCCTTTTATCTCAATGCGATATTTATTACACTTTTATATTACTCTTTGCGATATTTGTTGTCAACGATTTTCAATAAAAAATATTGCATTGCGATATTTTTGGATGTATTATGGAATTAGAAAGGAAGTGATAACTTAATGAACGATTCTATTCACGAAAGAATTAAATATCTTAGAAAGCATGAATTAAAAATGACACAAATAGAATTTGGAAAGCAATTAGGCTCAGCAGGTTCAACAGTAGTCGGTTGGGAAAAAGGAGATAGAACCCCACCTGATGCAACAATAAAATTAATATGTAAGGTATTTAATGTTAACTATTCATGGTTGGTAAATGGAAGCGGAGATGTATTTTCAAAAACTGATGATGCTCTTTTTGAGGCATTAGCTGAGGAATATAACTTAAGTGAAATACACATGAGGATGGTTAAAGAGTTTCTAAAACTGGATGATCATGACAAAGATGTTTTTGTAAAATATTTAGAAAATGTCTTTTTAAAGAATGGGGAATAATCCCCAATGATTAATCTTTTCTATAGTAGTTTTGAACTATTTTATAGATAGATTTTATTGTTTTTAAATTGTTGATTGATTTCAACATATTTAAAATACATTCAATGTATTCTTCTTTAGACATGCATATCACCTCCAAAGAAGAAAATTATAGCAAAATAAAAAGAACTCCCTTACTGGCAATAAGGAAGTTCTAAAAAGTGTAAAAGCAAGAACCTATGATGTGCTTCTACGTTTTTAATTTTAACATATAAGCACATCTAAATTAAATAGAAAGGATGTGTTTTTTATGTCTGTACATAAAGATGAAAAGACCGGTAAATGGTATTACACTGGTAAGTATCGTGATTTAGCAGGAAAGCGACATGATTATAAGAAAAGAGGTTTTAAAACTAAAAAAGAAGCAAAGGCTGCAGAAGATGCGTTTTTATTAAAAATTAAAGGTGGCCAAGGAAGAATTAAGATGAATGCTTTAATTGAGCTTTATCATCAAGAAATGAAAAGCGCTATTAAATATTCTACATTGAGAATGTATGAAATGATTGAACGATTACATATAATTCCTTTTTTTGGAGATAGGTATATTGATACGATAAAAACTGTTGATATTACTAAGTGGAATAAAGAAAGAGCTTTGACTGGCAATAATGGTGGTCCTTATAGTCAAGAATATATTAATAATTTATATTTGCATATGTCGGGGCTTTTAACTTTCGCCATTAATCATAAACTATTGGATGATAATCCTTGTAAATATGCTAAGCCTTATAAAGATCCTAATGAAGTGAAGAAAGAAGAAAATGCTGTTGAAAACTTTTGGGAAGTAGATGAATTTAATAAATTTATTGCTACTGTTGAAAATATTGATCATAAAGAAACTTATGATACATTATTTTTAACTGGATTAAGAATTGGAGAACTTTGTGCGTTAAGATGGTGCGATTTGGACTTGGAACATAAGAAATTAAGTGTTAGAGGTTCATTTAGTACCGCATCAAGAAAAGTTACTTCTCCAAAAACGAAAACATCTATCAGGACAATAGATCTTCCTAATCGACTTGTTGAAGAATTAAAACAAAGATATGAAAGAAAGAAAAAATTAGATGGATTTAATGACAATTATTATGTTTTTGGTGATATCGCTATAACTTGGCCAGGAACATTCCGTTATCGTTTCAATAACGATTTAAAGAATGCCGATGTAAAACGTATAACGATTCATGGGTTTAGACATAGTCATGCCAGTTATCTTCTTTCTAATCCAATGATAAGTGAAAGCTTAGTTGCTGAAAGGTTAGGTCATTCTGTTGATATGTTAAGAAGTACTTATGCTCATATTTATGAAAAAAGGCGTACCGCTTTAGTCGAATATATAGAAAAATTATAAAATGTCGTCCATTTGTCGTCCATATATTATAAAAAGCCTCGTATAATCGAGGCTTTTTGTTGATTAATCTAAATCAGCACCGTTTGATTCGAATGCTTTTTTGATCCATTGATATGATTTTTTAGGAATACGTTTCATATCTCTTAAATCTTTATTTGTTCTATTTACATAAACAAATCCATAACGTTTATCCATGTTACACATACTTGCTAGAATATCAATTGGTCCCCAAGTAATATATCCTAAACAATCTACACCATCTTCAAAGATTGCATTTTCCATTTCTTTGATATGATCTCTATGATAATCAATACGATAATCATCTTCAATTGTACGACCTTCAGCTAACATTTGATCTACTTCTTCTTGACTCATATCTTCACGCCAACCAATACCATTTTCAAGAACGAATACTGGAAGACCTGTTCTATGATGTAAATCATTTAATGTCCATCTAAATCCAACTGGATCGATTTCCCAATCCCATTCATTTGCTTCACAATGAGGGTTTTTAATTTGTTTTTCATTTACACATTCATGAGCTGGTCTTTCATAATCAAATTCACCTGTTTTAACAGTGTTTGAACGATAATAAGAGAAAGCAATATAATCAACAGTATATTTTAATAATTCTTCGTCACCTTCTTCAAAAGTAGGCATCCATCCTCTGTTTTCAAGATAAGCATTCCAATAATCAGGATATTTACCTTGAGCAAATGTATCAACTAAGAAACCATTTAATAAATTATACCCTTTAGTAGCAAAGAAATTATTTTCTGGACTATTTTCATAAGCATAAATATTAGTAATAGCACCCATTCCACAGAATTTAGCATCTGGTTGCATTTGTCTTAAAGCACGAACAGCTTTACAGTGAGCCATCATAACATTGTGGTTTACTTGATATAAGTGTTTTGGATAACTAACACCTTCAGGAATAACTTCAGCATTAGATACACGTAACATCATACTGTGTAAGTTTTGTTCATTGAATGACATCCAATGTTTAACACGATCTCCAAATCTTTCAATACAAACTTTAGCATATCTTTCAAAACAATCTACAACATAACGAGATGCAAATCCATTATATTCTTTTACTAAATGATAAGGCATATCAAAATGAACTAATGTAATCATTGGTTCAATACCAGCAGCTAATAACTTATCAATTAAATCACTATAGAATTTAACTCCTTCTTCATTAACTGGTTCATCTAATGTTCCATTAGGAATAATACGAGACCAACAAATAGAGAAACGATAAAAGTTGAATCCCATACCTTTCATTAATGCAATATCTTCATCATAACGAGTATATTCATCAATCGCATCGTTCCAATCAGAAAATTCAGGATTCATAGGTCTTACATCATAAACACATAAACCTTTTCCTCCTTCATTTCTATGTCCTTCTGTTTGGAATGATGAAACTGATCCACCCCAATAAAAATCTTTTGGTAATTTTCTTTCCATAAAATGTTCTCCTTTTTTATATCCACCTAACATTTTAATCATCTCATCTTGAAAGTAAATATCTTCGATATTCCTTTTTATAATGTTTCATATTTAATTAAAATAAAACCCATTTCATGAAACTTTGTTCCATGTTATACTATAAATGGTGATATAAAATGAGTATAATGACACAATTAGAATTTGAGTTAGATTTCTCTCATTCAGAAAAAGAAATCGCCCATTATATATTAAACGAGGGAGAAAAAGTTTTAAATCTTTCTATTAAAGAACTTGCTAAAAAAACCTATACTTCTCCAGCCACGATTGTAAGACTTTGCCATAAATTAGGATTAGAAGGCTATAGTGATTTTAAAATCAAATATTCTGCTGAATTACAATTTGATTTAGCTCATACAGATCGTATAGATGTTAATTTTCCTTTTAATGAAGAAGATAATGATTCCATGATTGCTTATAAACTAGCTAGTTTAAATCAAGAAGTCATCGCGGAAACCATCCAATTGATTGATTTTGAACAACTTCATCAAATAGTTGAACTACTTGATCAAAACAAAGATATTGATATTTATGGAACAGGAAATTCATTACTTGCAGCTATGTCTTTCCAACATAAAATGATGCGAATACAAAGAAACGTTAATCTCAAAACACTTGCTGGAGAACAAGTCTTTATGTCTTATAATTCCAATGAAAACAAAATAGCAATGATTATTTCTTATTCAGGTGAAACCAATGAACTTATTAAAATAGCAAAAATATTAAAAGAAAAGAAAACACCTATTATTGTTTTAACTTCAATTGGTGATAATCGACTTTCCCATTATGCTAACTATATTTTAAATATTGGATCACGGGAAAAGATTTTTACCAAGATAGCCCCTTTTGCATCACAAACATCAATTGAATATATTTTAAATGTGATCTTTTCTTGTTTATTCAAAAAAGATTATCAAACAAACATCCAAAATAAAATAAGCTATGATAAAGAAAATGACGTTCGTCATCCTCTTCATAGCCCAGTTAATGATATTATCGATTAAAGCACACTATCTTTAATTCTCTATAATTAACATAAAATTAAAATACAAAAATAGCCAATGGTCTTTCCATTGGCTATAATTTGTTTATTTGTTTTTTCTTTTCTTCATCAGAACTTTTATAATTTTCTGGAAGAGATAGTTTCATAGATTGAACACCTAATAACTCCATAACAATATGTATATCCATACAACTTCTTAAACATCTTTCCTTATACATATTTCTTAAATCCTTAAAAGTCGTCTTAAAACCTAAAATATGTCCTATACGATCTAAACCTCTTTGTAACTTAGTAAAATCACTCACTACATCTTGACAAGAAGTTAAATAGCAATCTTTATCAACACAATCTAAATATTCTTGTAAATAAAAAAACAACTCCTTTGGAATTGTAATATCTCTTAAAATAGGCCATTCAACTTCATAAATATCATAAACAGTTTTAGACCCCTCTTCATCATTTTTAATCCTTTGTGTTCTTTTACTTATATGAATCAATTGTTTATCTAAATCTATATCACTTACTTTTAAAGCACACATTTCTCCTATCATCATACCTGTATCCATAGCAAGTAAGATACTTAAACATATATCATTCTTTTCTTTCATACAGTATTGATGTAATTGATTAAATTGTTTATCTGTTAGATATTCATTTTCTTTTTTATCTTATTCTATTTTAACTAATGAAAAATCAATATGGTTTAAACCATATTGATCTTCATAGGTGATATAGATTGCTTTTAAGACATTCTTAATACTTTGTACAATACTTGATGACAATCCTTTATTAATGAGTTTCATCAAGTATTGTTTGATTATTTCTATATTTAATTGTTCTAATTCAAACATACACATGTGGAAGAAAGTATAAGTGTTGCGGTGACGCTTGAACA